>Ga0208784_1000016_pt1 | contig 78499 bp, 59 predicted proteins | sample DEB19_08_DNA_FD_184531 | JGI IMG/M metagenome (GOLD analysis project Ga0208784, IMG submission 184531) | Aqueous microbial communities from the Delaware River and Bay under freshwater to marine salinity gradient to study organic matter... | ecosystem: Environmental > Aquatic > Marine > Coastal ... | reverse complement strand
CTTTAAATCAGAATAAGATGAAAGACAGACAGATAGTATATAATTCAGTCAAATGTTTGGTCTGTGGTGAGACTATTATAAGTTATCACAGGCATGACTATGTAACATGCTCTTGTCCTAATCAAGCCACAGTAGATGGAGGTACAGAATATCTTAGATACGGGGCTAAAGATATGGACAAAATAGAAATCCACACAGTCTATGACACAGCTCCATTTGATGTAGTCAGACAGTATGCAACAAGAGGAGGAAGAGGCAAGGATGGTAAAGAGCCACTAAAGTGGGTAAAGCTATGTGACATGAATGATGACTGGTTAGAGGCTGTCTTAGAGTATGGTGGTGCAGAATGGCACCAGAATCTTATTAAAAAAGAAATAGAGTATAGAAAGGAACATAATATAGTAATACCAGAGTAAGATGAAAAAGAACAACATTATATCAGATTGGTTAGATGAACATGGTGATGCAGTAATTGATAAAAAAGTTGAATTAATTTTAAATCAAAATAAGATGACACCAAAAGAAAAAGCAAAAGAACTATTTAGGAAGTTTGTTGCCCCAACACAGCAATGGGATGATGTAGATGGTTACATTACTGATGAATATAATGCCAAACAATGTGCTTTAATTGCAGTTGATGAGATATTAGAAATGGACTTACCTATTCTAGAAGAAGATGCGGATACATTTTATGACTATTGGGAAGAAGTTAAACACGAAATAGAAAAACTATGAGTGCAAAGGACAAAGCAAGGGAAATGGTTAAGATAATATCAACATATAATCCAGCTGGAATGTTGGATGATACAAAAATATTATATCCTTCAGCCGTCCAGTTAGCATTAATTATGGTAGATGAGATAATGAAGAGCATTCCTAACAGTAATAGATTATCTTTGTCAGATAATTCTTATCAGAAAATGCAGTATTGGAAAGAAATTAAACAAGAACTAGAGAAACTATGAAAGCAAAATTAACTTTTCAACTCCCTGAAGATCAAGCAGAATTTGATTTTGCTGTTCAAGGTAGTAAAATGTATTCAGCTCTATGGGATATTTCTCAAGAGCTAAGACAACTATGGAAGTATGAGGAACTCAAGGATGATGAGTTTAAAATGGTAGAAAGAATTAGAGATAAGTTCCATGAGATATTGGATGAAAATCAGATTAGATTAGATAAGTAACTAAGTAAACCAACACATATGATTATTTTAAGAACAGGGGAGGAAAGGAGAAGTTATAGAATATTAATGGTAAAAAGAAATGAATACTCTGAAACCAAGTTTGCTGTGCAACAAAAGGTTAAGTTTTTATATTTCTTTACTAAATGGAAATTTGTTGAGGATCAAGCCGGAGATATTAGGCTATTTGAATCTAACAAGAATGCAAATGCATACATCAATTCTAGATGTAGATGGGCTTAACGGATAAATTAAAATCTTGGGTAGCAAAACAAAGATATAAAAACCCAAATAGTCCAAGTGTAGAAGAAATTACATTGGGAGAAGGTCCAAATATAAACTGGACTACATTGCGTAATTTAATGAAATTTTTATTACCAAAATATTTTCCAGAATATTTACCAGACATATATTTTAAAATGGAAACACAGGAACTTAAGAAACTAATTGCAGCAATTGCAGAAGAACATTATAATATAACAGAAGGCTCAGATGGTAATCTGAACTATCTATGGTATATGTATCATAAGGGAAGTAAAAAGGATGAATTCCGGCCCTTTGTATATATGGCTGAGTTAATGCTACTAAAGAAGTTTAATTATCTATCTGACATTGAGATAAGGAATGTCATAGGCATGATGAAATCAGAAGATAAAGATAATCTTATGATGGTTACATTAACTATACAGAATTTAAGGAATTTAAGAATTAAAGAACACGGGATATATACTAAAGAAAATAAAGCATATGAAGAGTTATCTCATACTTATGCATTTGAAGTATTAAACCATACAGTGTTCTTAGAAACAATGGTTGAGAAATGACAGAACAAGAACTACTAGACTTAGGCTTTGAAAAAGTTGAAGTCTTAGATGAAGAAAGCCAAAATGGCTATGATTATTATTATTACACATTGGATTTATTGCCGGGACTTAGTTTAATCTCATCATGTAGTGATGAAAGTACAACTGATTGGAAAGTATATAACTATGATTGGGTAAATACAGATAGTCTTACAAAAGCTTCTATATTACATTTACGGGAGGTTGCTCTTGCTCAGGGTTATCTAAATCAACGCCCCCAGTAAGTTTTGTAAGCTGTGCTTTTTCTGCAAGAATGTTAAACATTATCATTGCAGCAGCAGACTTATAGCAATCATCTATTTCAGTTTGAACTATATCCATAGGGACAGGAGTTGTAATAACTTCTCCTGTTCTTAAATGGATCTTAGTTCCTGCATCTGGATTCATCACATTAACAAATGAAGTTCTGGTAATGTGAGTTATATTCAAATGCTCAATATATTCACCATCTTTGTCTTTTAAGATTATTGGTAGAAACATTAGATTATTGTATTACCTTCTATTTTATAATTATCTACAGATACTGTATCTTTAGTTTTAGTTAATATGGCAAACCCGTGGTTCCACTCATTTATTTCCATATATTCTGGAGCTAAATCACAAAGACACCCAATGCTATAACCAATTATATTAGTTGGTTCACCTGTTCCATAAACTCTTTGAGAACTTTGAGAACTTTTATGAAAGTGATTTATAATACAATTAGTTTTAAATCTTACTAAAGCTGTGCGAGCAGGAACTACACCACCTGCACCAGGAAGTTTATCTCCGTGTTCTATGATATAATCTCCAAAGACTATTTTAGTTCTAAATGGAATATATTCTATTCTGTGTGCAGCTACTTGAAGTATTACATCTAATCTAAATTCATCCATGTCTAGTAACTCAGCAGCTTTTATTCTTAAGTATCTTTCAAATCTATTTTCATGATTACCAGGTATAAAATATATTGGAATGCCTGAAAATCTAGAACGGAGATATGCAAGAAATTGTTTACCTGCTTCTATTTCATCTTTAAAGTGTACATTTCTTGGATCTTTTTCATGAAAAGACATTTGGTAGAAATCTAGCAAGTCACCATTGATTAATATGCTATCTACATTTTCTTGTTCCATTTTGTCACATGCAGTTTCTATTGCATCTTCATCATGGTAAGGAATATGTAGGTCACCTATTATACCAAGTTTTTTACAACCTGTAGGTATAGTAAATGTTTCTCTCTTTTTAGTAAGTGATGCTGGTATTGATTCAAAATTGTGCATTACTGTGGTTTTAAGTTCATGAAAATATTTTTTGTCAGCCACTTTAGCTCTACTACTGTGGCCAGATTGTCCCCTATAATATCTAACTCTTGTATAAACAGTTTCAAATTTTTCAAAAAAAGCACTATTTTCATCATATATTTTTCGTGCTAATGACTTACTTGGGGTATTGAAATATTTTTCCAGATATTCAAGAACAATTTTAGTATTTTCTTTTACTGTTGTATGTTCTCCTAGTTTATGTTTTTTTGCCATATTTATATATTATAATATACAAAAATTAATTATATGTTCAATTTTAAACTTGTTAAAAAGAAAGGAAAGTTAGTTTATATAACTGACAAAACAAAGATTTCTTATGAATTATTTCTTGATAAGCTTCAAGAAGGTCAGGAAGTTGAAGTCTTTATGGGACTAACTTCAGACAATGGGAGTTTAGCACAATTAGCTAAAATCCACGCCTGTATTAGAGAATTAGCCAAAGAAATTGGCTATACATTTGAAGAAATGAAATTCATAGTTAAAAAACATGCTGGCCTCTGTTATGACGGAGGAGGTGCAGAATACTGCAAATCTTTTAAAGATTGTAGTAAAGATGAATTAGCAATGGCTATAGAGTCTGCCATTGAACTTGGAAGAGATTTAAATATTAATCTGGGTTGATCATGGACTTTTTTATATCTTCCAAGTCTTTTTCTTCAAATTGATCAGTTTTTTCTGCCTGAGCCTCAATTTCAGCTAATAAAAGAAATAAAGTTTTAAATGCAAATTCCTGTTCTGTATGTGGTTCATTATCTGCATTTTTATCTGTAACTTTTTTAATAAGTTCAGCAACTTTTTCAGAATCAATCTCCTGTTTGAAAACATATAACAGGGTTTTCTTTAACATTAAATAAAACACTTTATTGATTTTTATTTCAATTATTGCATTGTCTTTAATTTCTTTAACTTTGGTTGACATGATAATAGTTTTAACAAAAATAATAAAAAAATGGATTTAGAAGAAATTAAACAAAAAATGTTTGAAAAATTAAAGCCAAGTGGTTGGGATATGTTTTTTAAATCTTATATATTTAGCTCTCAATTTACAGATGTTTTAAGTAAGCTGTACGAGCTAAGTAGTTCTGATAAAAGATTTACTCCACCACTAAAAGATCTATTTAGAGCATTTGAAGAATGTCCATATGATAAATTACAAGTAGTTATTGTTGGACAAGACCCATATCCACATCTTGATCAAGCTGATGGAATTTCATTTAGCTGTAGTAAAACAGGTAAATTACAACCTAGTCTCAGATATATATTTGATGAGATTAACAGAACCATTTATGGTGGTAACAAAGTATGTACAGATGTAGATCTGAAAAGATGGTCTAATCAAGGTATATTAATGCTTAATACAGCTCTTACAACAGAAGTAGGTAAGATTGGTCAGCATTATGATATCTGGAATGATTTTACAGCACATTTATTTGATTATCTTAGTCATAATAAGCAAGAAATTATTTATATTTACATGGGGAAAAAAGCCCAAGGATGGGCAGACTTAGTAAGTGATGACAACCATAAAATATTTGTAAGCCATCCGGCAAGTGCAGCATATACAAGACAAAAAGAATGGAACTCTGATAATGCATTTTTAAAAGTGCAACAGCTTGTTGCACAAAAAACAGGTAATATAATTAAGTGGTAGTATGGAAGATATATTTTTAAGATTTATTGGAGAAGGAATAACTCCAAATAGTTATTATGTTTTACACTGTGTAAAATATGGTATAATTCCTAATTCTTATATAAACAAAGAGCTGGAAATAAAAAGATTAATTTCTAATGAATGGCTAAAAGAAGACTTGACATTAACAGATAAAAGTATTATCTTTACTACTGAGATTGACGGGTTTTTTAAGAAGTCAAAGAAAAAAACATCTAAAAGTTTATTAGGAGATAATTTTGAAGATAATGTAAAAAATTATTCAGAGATATTCCCGAGCATTAAACTTGCTAGTGGTAAGTATGCAAGATCTAACTCTAAGAATTTAGAAAATGCATTTAGATGGTTCTTTGAGAACTACAATTATGACTGGGAAATAGTTTTGTTAGCTGCAAAGAAATATGTTTTAGAATATAAAGCAAACAATTATCAATACATGAGGACATCTCAATACTTTATAAGAAAACAAAGCAGTGACAAAACATGGGACTCTGACTTGGCAGATTATTGTGAAATGATAATTAACAAGCCAGATGATGAAGTAATATTTATAAAAGAAAGACTATTTTGATACACATAAATTTAAAGAAGTTACTTATTGGGATTATTGGGAGTGTGTGTTTGTATCTAATAATTAACAACTATATTGTAGAAGTGAGTATTTTACAGTATATAGCCATAGAGGCTATAATTACTTTATCTCATTTTCTATATGAGAAGATACAACCCTTAAAAGAGGATACTCAAAAAGATTAATCTATAATGTATGTATAATAATGCAAGCCCTTTAAAGGCTGTGAGTGAAAGGGATGCTCTTAAAAAAGCTCTCTATAAAATGAAAGCTAGACACAGTGGTCAATTAAAATCATTGAAGACAGCTTGGGTAAATTTTAATAATGCTTTTTGTGACGGATTAGAGTGGAGAACTATTACAGTTGTTGGTGCAAGACCAGGAACAGGTAAAACTTTATTTATGGAACAGTTGGTTAATGATGTTATACAAATAAATCCTGACCAAACTTTCAGAATATTAAAGTTTCAGTTTGAAATGCTAGATGAAACAAATGGTATAAGAAAATTGTCTATGAATGTTGGTTCTGATTATAACACTCTGATGAGTAAGGAAAAACCTGTTGATAAAAGTATTTTTCAAAAGTGTGTGCAGTTTTATGAAAGTACCGAGAAATATGATATAGTAGATGTGGTGTATGATCCATGTACAGTGGAAGAGATGTGTGCTACTATTCATGCTTATTTAGAAAAACATAAAACAGAAGAAGGTTATGTAAATACTTTGGTCACTATAGATCACTCAGCTTTATTTAGAGTTGGTAAGGGGCAGAAAGATAAGTTTGAGATGCTACATGCTTTAGGTGAAGGCCTTACAGAAATGAAGAAAAAATTTCCTGTAGCTTTCTTAGTTCTTAGTCAGTTAAACAGAAATGTTGAAACTGTTGAAAGAGCAAAAGATGGTACATATGGAAATTATATTCTAGATTCTGATTTATATGGTTCTGATGCTTTGCTACAACATGCTGATGTTGTGTTAGGTATTAATCGTCCTTTTAACAGAAAAATTAAATTCTATGGTCCTGAAAAGTATATTATAAATGATCCAGATCTTTTAATATTTCACATATTAAAATCAAGAAATGGTTTCATGGGTATGAACTTTTACAAATTGGACAATAAAGTAATGAGAATTGTTGAGATTGACCCACCACCTACATCCGCACATTAATTTTAAAATATGTATAATAGAAGAGAAAAAGAAAAAGAGTTGATGGAACATCACTCTGGTTATCTAGAAAAACTAAATTCTAGTTATCAATTTATTGCAAAGACTGCTTTTTATAGCAAAGGTAAATTTGGAAGACAGATTCAGTTATTTGAAAATGAATTAAACAAAGGTTCTGATATTTATATGGAAATGGTAGACATTACAAGAGATCCAAAAGGCATGGAAACAGATATGGTTCCAATGTTTTGGGAAAGACCATTATTTAAATACAGATACAATCCTTATTTTAAAGAAGAGTATGAAGTTAAAGTTTCTACCAATTCAAGGGGAGAAGAATATTCTGCTTACATTATTCCTACATCAGAATTAGTTTGTGTAAACAAAGGTTCTGAAGAAATTCCTTACAATGAGTATGATAAAAACAGAACTTCTGAGCCTGTAGAGCAAAAGAAGTTAAGTGTTTTTCCAGACTTTGAAGAGGAGTTTGTCCCAAAACTAAAGGATGTAACAGAATCTTCTGAAGATGTATCAGCAATTTTATTAGAGATTGCCGGTAGTTTTCAGAAACTTGCAACAGCATTAAAAAACAAATGACATGAGTATAGTACTTCCAACTAAAAAGATAAAAGCTGATAGAGTTAATCCTAAAAGATTAATTATCTATTCTAAGCCTAAAACTGGTAAGACAAGTGCATTTGCTGGTCTTGAAGGAAATTTAATTATTGACTTAGAAAATGGTGCAGACTATGTTGAAGCCATTAAAGTCAAAGCAAGTAATCTTCAAGAACTTAAAGAGATTGGTAAAGCAATCAAAGATGCTGGTAAACCATATAAGTATGTTACAATTGATACTGTGACAGCTTTAGAAGATATGGTAATGCCACTTGCAATTAGCCTATACCAGAAAACTAGCATGGGTAAAAATTATACTGGAGACAGTGTTCTTACTTTACCAAATGGTGCTGGTTATTTATATATTAGGCAAGCATTCTTTCAAGTGTTAGATTTTATTGATACATTAGCACCCCAAATTATTTTATCTGGTCACATTAAAGACAAGCAGGTAGATGATAAGGGAGAAATGGTTATGTCTGCTAATATAGACTTAACAGGAAAAATAAAATCTTTAATTTGTGCAAATGCAGATGCCATTGGTTATATGTTTAGAAAAGGTGATCAAACCATCCTAAGCTTTAAAACTAATGAAGAAGTGACTTGTGGTGCAAGACCTGAGCACTTAAGAAATGAAGAAATAGTAATTTCTGAAATGAAAATGGGTGAGTTAATTACTCACTGGGATAAAGTGTATAAATAATAAATAATAAAAACAAAATGGGACTAAGTACAAAAGATCTAGTAAACGAAGGTGGTTCAGGAATGCCAAAAACAATTGCACCAGGAAACCACACATTAAAAATTAATAGTATTACTTTAGAAGACTTTCAATTTATTGATGGTGCTAAACATTTAATACTACATGTTGAGACAGAACCTATTGATGGATTTGAAGGTTTTCTAGTGGATAAGGATGATGAAAGCAAAGGAAAATATCAAGGACAAATTGGTAGAGTAAAAGCTAGTCAGTATGCATTTGCAGATGGACAAACAAAGTCAGGAATTAAAATCCAAAGAGATAGATCTCTGATGATGTTCTTAGCTAATCTATCTAAAGCAACTGGTATAATGCAATGGTTTGAAGAGCAAGATAACAAGTTTAATACTATTGAAGAATTTGTAAAAAACTTTAGTGATAATGCTCCAATCAAAGATGTACTTTTAGATTTCTGTATTGCTGGTAAAGAATATGAGAACAAATCTGGTTACACTGCATATGATATGTGGTTACCAAAAGCAGAAAATAACAAGTATGCTTATGGTCAAGAAGGTTCTGACAGAATTCTAAAATATGATGAGGCTAAACATCTTAAGAAACTTGAGGTAAAGCCTGTTGACAATTTTGGGGATGATGATGATGATTTTCCTACACCAGGTAGAACATCTTCTGATTTCAATCTAGATTAACAACTCCTACATTTGGGGGAGTTATTCTAGCTCCCCCTTTATGTACTAAATTGGGTTGCTATGATTTCTACAAAAAACTTAATATATGATTTAGCTGATGTTCCAAGAGAATGGGCATTTGAACACTATCTCAATCTTACAGAAAGACTTACGGGACAAGATATTAAAATGAAGTCAGTATTTAATCCACGGGAGAAGACACCTTCTATGTGTATTTATATTGACAGAAATAATTTCTATAAGTTCAAAGATTTTTCTTCAGGTAATGGTGGTGATGCAATTAGCCTTGTCCAAGTTCTATTTAATTTACCCACTAGAGGTTCTGCAAGTTATAAGATAATTGAAGACTATAACCAATATGTTCTAAACAATGGTTATAATCCTATAAAGTCTTATAAACAACACAGTAAGTTTAAAGTTACTGATTATGAGATGCGGCACTGGAATACTCTTGACCAAAAATATTGGATGGGATTTCACATTGGATCTAGATTACTATCTAAATACAATGTTGTTCCATTAGAATATTATGTGATGACAAAGACAGATCAAAATGATGTTGAGTCTAGCATAACTATCAAGGGTAATTATATCTATGGATATTTTAAAGAAGACGGGACACTCTATAAGATTTATCAGCCAAAAGTAAAAGACAGTAAATTCATCAAGGTAAGAGATTATATACAAGGTACAGAACAATTAGTATTTGATAAACCTTATTTAATTATAACATCTTCCCTTAAAGATTTAATGGCATATAATAAACTAAAGATTAGTAATTCTGAAGCAATTGCACCAGACAGTGAGAATACTATGATACCTGAGAACATAATGAGTAACATTAGTTCTAAGTATCAAAAAGTATGTGTGTTGTTTGACAATGATGAGGCTGGTATAAAAGCTGCGGAAAAATATAAATCTAGATATGGTTTTGAGTATGTTATATTAGATCTTGAGAAAGATTTATCAGATGCTATTAAAGTACATGGTATAGATAAAGTAAGAGACAATCTCTTGCCGTTATTAAAACAAGTATTATTATGAGCAAATGGTCATACCAAGGACAAGACTTTGAAAATTCAATGATTCCAGAAGGAGCAGTAGGTTTTGTCTATGAGATGCAGGCAGTAATAGATGGTAAGCTTGTAAGGTATATTGGAAAAAAGAACTTTTATTCTACAACTAAGAAGAAATTTGGCAAGAAGGCCGTGTCTTCTATGCAGGATAAAAGAGCTAAGAAATATACTATACAGAAGAAACTTAGTTATGAAGTCTATTATAGCAGCAATTCTGTGCTGAAAGATGCACATAAAGCCGGGATAAACATTAGAAGATACATACTTAAAATATGTTACTCTGCTATGGAACTTACTTATTATGAGACCAAGTTTCAATTTGTCAGAGAAGTATTAGAAAGTGATGAGTTCTTAAATGGTAATATCCTCGGTAGGTTTTACAAATTCAAATAAATAATTATGACAGAAGAAGATTTAATGTCAACTTTATTACAGTTGGCTGATTTAGGTGTTACCGGAATCAAAGTATATTATGAAGGTGGTGGAGATAATGGTGCTATAGAAGATGTAGTATACACTACACAAGAAAATGCAGAGTTTGATGATATAGAATATATTGATTCTTGGAATAAAGATCAAGCTTTAACTTCATTAAATTCAGATTTATGTAATACTATTGAAAATTTTGCAACAGAACATATATTAGAGGATATTGAAGACTGGTGGAATAATGAAGGAGGTTATGGAGTATTATTAATTAAAGTTCCTTCAGGAGAATATCTTATACACAATAATATAAGAAGAGTGGAGCTAGATGAATATGATCATGATGGTAATTTATTTAAGAAAACAAAATAATGGCACATCCTTGGCAACATGCAAAATCTTCTGCTAGAAAGTGGGGAGGTTTTCCAATTGATTACATAGAGATTCATAACTGGTTTGATGAAACTAAAGCTTGGATAGGACATAGTAAACATAGAATGTTCAGACACCATAGTGAGGGAATATTTGAATGTGAGAAAAAGTTTGGACCAAGTTTTGAAAATTCAGAAGGTAAAACTGTATATACAAGATATGTTGGAGAACAACATGTAAAGGAAGATTGTAACAATTACATTCCTACTGCTAAAGAATGGGTTGAAAATATAAATACACCCACAGAATGGATGATAAAAACTTTAAAAATTGAAGACTAATGGAAGATATAATACAAATAACACATGAAAGTTTATTAGAGAATAATTGGAAAGCTGATGATATAAAAAATCAGAAGTATGTACATGCTTTTTTTCCAGATTTGATATTATTTTTAACTAAGGATTATGGTATTGATAATAACTATATGATAAAGTTATTGTCAGCACCAGATCATGGAGAGAATGTACATTTAAATATAAACTGTTCAACTATTAATGATTTAAGAGGGCTTGAACATTTATTTCATAAAGTAAGTGCTGTGGGTTTAATTAAAAGACTATTAATTAATTATTAAGTTAAAGACTAATGATTTTAACAAAGGATGAAATAAGAAACATGATTAATATGCTTAGGTCTCCTGATGTAGATAATAGACATGTTGCATTTAAAGTTATAGAAGGTTTAGACCCTAAAACACATGCAGGTGAAATCATGGTATTATTTAGATATGGAGATTTTGAGTTAGAGCATTGGGAACAAGATTGTAAAAAAGCTCATACATATATTATAGATAAAATACAAAATTATTCAGGAGATTGGGTAAATCCCAAATTATCTTCAGGAGAGATTTTATCTATAATGACTCTTAATAATGCTAGTGTGCTTTCTATAGAATTATTCCTAGAATATTTCATTAAAAGCATGACTAAAATGTTAGAGCAAATGGGTTACCCAGCTGACAAATTTGAGTTAGAAATAAAACTAAAAGAAGATGGACAAAGTACAAAGTCTAAGTAAAATTAGTAAAGAGCTTATGTTGAAAGAGCCCTATTATGGGTTCTTTCTTATTATGCTCAATAAAGTATGGAGAAAAGATCTTCCTACTGCAGGTGTGAGTAAGAATGGTATCAACTTTCAGTTGGCCATTAATGAAGAGTTCTGGACAAACCTGAGTGAGATGCATCAAATGGGATTACTAAAGCATGAATTACTTCATATTGCTTTTGGTCATCTTACAAGTTTCAAGTCTTTTAGAGACAAGAGGCTGGCAAATGTAGCAATGGATATGGAAATCAATCAGTATATTAATGCAGATTGGTTACCGGAAGGAGGAATAAATATAGATGACTATGAAGATTTATATCTTGAAAGAAAAGCAGGATGTAGATATTATTATGATAAACTTAAACAACTTCAACAAGACAAGGACAAAGATGGTACTTGTGGATGTGAGAACATGGATAAGTTGCTAGATAATATTGAACAAGGTAACACACCTGATCACAGCACCTGGGAAGAGTTTGAAGAACTTAGTGAAGCTGAGCAAAAGTTAATAGAGAAACAATTACAAAAAGTTTTATCTGATGCCAAAGAACAAACTGTTAAGAAACGGGGATATATTCCAGGTGAGATAGAAGGAGTAATTGTTCTTGAAGAAATAGTACCACCTAAGTTTGATTGGAGAGGATATATTAGAAGATTTACTGGAATAAGTACAAAAGTATTTACTAAGAAAATCAGAAGAAAAGAAAACAGAAGATATGATGAAAATCCTGGTCTAAAGATTAAAATGAAACAACATATGTTGTTGGCTATTGATACTTCAGGTTCTGTAAGCAATGCTGAACTGCAAGAATTTATGGGAGAAATCCATCATATTTATAAAGCAGGAGTAGATATTACTATAATGCAATGTGATACAAGCATTAAGTCTATTGAAGCTTACAAAGGAAAACCTGAAATTAATATAGCAGGAAGAGGAGGAACAGAGTTTGATCCTGTCTTGGATTATTATAATGCTAACCAAAAGAAATATACAAGCCTGGTGTATTTTACTGATGGAGAGTGTTATACATCTGTAGTACCAAAAGGTAATGTCCTTTGGGTATTGTCAGAAAGATCAAGTATGAATGAAGAATTACCAGGAAAAGTTATTAAATTAGAACTATAAAAATTATGAGCACAGTACAATTAAATGTAGAAGAGTTAAAAGGATTTATCCGTCACATGGTTAGTAATAACCAGCATATTCAAGCTGAAGGTAAAGTACCTGTAGCAATTAACATAGAAGGAGATGCAGGTCTTGGGAAAACCTCTGCTATTATGCAGTTAGGTAAAGAGCTTGAAATGGATGTTGTAAAACTTAATCTATCTCAGATAGAAGAATTAGGTGACCTTGTTGGTTTTCCTGTAAAAGAATTTCTTGTAAAAAACCAAGAAGGTAAAGAAAGATGGATAATTGAGTCTCAAGTTCAAGGGGCTCTTAAAGCAGGTTATACTGTTGTAGATAAAAGAATGGCGCATGCTGCACCAGAGTGGATTCAAGGTAAAGGTGAAGGTGGATTTTTAGTGTTAGATGATTATACTAGGGCTGACCATAGATTCATGCAAGCAACTATGGAGATATTAGATAGACAAGAATATGTGTCTTGGAAATTACCTAAGAATTGGCATGTTATCTTAACTACTAATCCAGATAATGGTGACTATAATGTTACTAGCTTAGATGTTGCTCAAAAGACTAGATTTATTTCTGTTGAGATGAAATATGATGTTAATGTGTGGGCAAGATGGGCTGAGACAGCAGGTATAGATGGTAGATGTATCAACTTTATGTTGATGAATCCAGAACTTGTAACTCAAAGAGTTAATCCAAGATCTATTACAACATTCTTTAATGCTATTAGTTCAATTGGAAAGTTTGAAGATGAGTTACCATTAGTTCAAATGATTGGTGAAGGTTCTGTTGGAGCAGATTTTAGTTCTATGTTTACTATGTTTATCAACAATAAACTAGATAAGATAATTTCTCCGGAAGATATTTTAACCAAAGATGAGACTTATGTAATGGGAGCTCTAACAAGTGCTGTTGGTAAAGATGATGAGTTTAGAGCAGATATTTCTAGTATTATTGCAACACGGGTAATAAACTATTCACTTGTTCAAGCTGAGAAGGGAACAGTTGCACCTGCAATAATTGACAGAATAGCAAAACTTACTACTGAATGTGATGCATTTACAAATGACCTTAGATATTATATGGTCAAAGAGATTGTAAACGGGAATAAGGTGAAATTTAGTAAGCTTATGCAGAATACGAATGTGGTGAAGATGGCTATCCAGTAAAACAATGGTGGACATTTACCACCTTTAAACAAACATTATACTGATTAAAAACTAAGATGGGGGAAGGTAATACTTCCCCTAATCTTTATAAATTAAATTATGGAAAAATACGTTAAAATAGAGTTAGACGGTAATTGTACTAATACAAATATTAGTGGATTTAGTGTAGACATTATAGAAGGTCTAGACACACAGATTTCAGATTTTACAAATTCAACGGGATATATTCCTACAAAAGGAGACACAATATATTTATTGCCGGGAGTTAATATTCCAAGGATAAAACTAAAAGACCTTGCATTAAATCTTGGTATTAGAGTAGTAAGAGATCCTGAAAAAGCAACTGCATTTTTTAGTGGCAAAAGTAGTATGGGTAAACTTACTACATCTATGTGGACATATGCTGCAAATGCAAATGAAGTTCTTGAGCATGTAAAAAATATTTGCACTGATGAATTTTATATTGAAAGACTAGAAACAGCTATTACTGGTTCAGGTGCTACAACAATTTGTTCAGATTGGCAAGACATGAGAAACATTCTTTCTAATGATACTGCTATTGATTACACTAGTTCATATATATATGGCATTGAACCAGAGTATCAGGATGTTTATAATGCTATGCAAAGTAAACCTATTTATCATGAGTCAGAATTACTTACTAAAATAAATGGTGAAGATTCTACTGTAATAGATGATATAGTATATGAACAACTGAAAAATATGTTTGAAAGTACTGATCGTGATAATCATGTACTTGCTATGGAAATTATGGCTAATTCTCATTATGACAATAGCATACTCTATTTGCAGATGTTATTAAGTGATTATAGTAATATAATATCTAATTCTCATACTAGAAACCATGTAAACTTTAAGTCTCTGCTTAGTTATTTTGGATGGGCACCAAGAGATCTTGGACGTAGAAATTCTGATAATATTATAAAACAGATTGAGGAAAAAGGATTACTTACACTAGATATGATCAAAAGATTATACCAAGAATATAGTGATGATATTCATAGAAATATTGTGTATAATGATGTTTTTCAAATTAAAGAAGTTACTATTAACCCAGAATATCTTGATAAGCTTAATATAACTTCTCTAAATTTAATTAATCCAGAAGAAGACAGCACTCTTGAGGTCACAGCTACAATAGATGATACAGTTACTGATGAACTCATAGAAGCTGCAATAACTAATATTCAAAGAGCTGAACTTAAGTCAGAGTTAATAGCATTAGAAGAAGAGTTAAGTGCAGAACAAGGGAGCCCTGAAGAAGAATCAAATAACAATCAAATAGAGAAAACAAATGGAGATGACTTTGAATGGTTCTGAAGAACTAGAAAAATTCTATAAAGAAAAGTTTTACTTTAGCTATTCTAGTATAAGTAAACTTCTTTATTCTCCCGTAGCTTTCTATAATCATTATGTGCTCAACAGAAGAGAAGATAGTGTTGGCCCTCACCTGGTAGCAGGTAGGGTCATACACTGTCTCTTGTTTGAAGAGGATAAGTATGATGATTATTTTACAAGCATGCCGGGAAAACTACCAACTGATAGTCAGAAAAAAATAATTGATAATATTTTCAGGACACACTTGTCAATTGAAAATAATTCTCTATCTTTGGAAGACTACTCAGCAGATATACTTATAGAGCTACTCACAGCTAATCTCTACCAAACACTTAAGACAGATCAACAGAGACTTGATAAGATACTTACAGAGGAAAACAAACAATACTTTAATTTTCTTAAAGAAGCCCGTGATAAAACGGTAGTAGATCAACCTACTTTAGATGGCTGTAAAGTAAGTGTTGAGGTTCTTAAGTCTAATAAAGACATAAGACAATTACTACAATTTGATAGGGCTGAAACAGATGACCACATAGAGGTGTATAGTGAGTTGCCAGTGAAGGTTGACGTGGATTATCTACCATATGGTTTTAAGGGAGTAATAGATAATCTTGTTATAGATAGAGAATCTAAAACAATATTTATCAATGACCTTAAGACTACAGGTAAATCTCTTTTAGAGTTTCCTGAATCAGTGCAGTATTATAAATATTGGATTCAGGCAGTAGTATATGAGAAACTTGTTTTTCATAAATTTCTAAAAGATTTACCAGATTTGGCTGAGTGGACGTTGTACTTTACATTTATTGTAATAGACAAATACAACCAAGCTTATCCTTTTCAAGTCTCAAGAGAGACAATGGCCATATGGCAACAAGACTTTGATGATGTAGGTGATATGGTTAAATATCATTATGAAAACAAAGACTTTACACTGCCATATGATTTAGTGTTTGGTAATGTAAAATTGTAGATTTATGGTAATTAATACACTGTACGGTAAATATTTTCAAAAGTCCAAGATATTCTTATATCCGCTCTTGGGCATTAAAAGGGGGACAAGTGTTATTCCAGATGAAACTTATGTTAGTTGGAATGAAAAATATTCTCCCGAGGATATGAAATTAGTGTGTGTATATAAAACAAGAACAGACTCAGAGTATACAACTTTTGAGACTAATGTTTTATTAAAACATACAAGATTATATGATTACGTAAAAGTAAATGAAACCACCAGTGTATTTATATTTGATTTTTCAGATCACCAAGAAAATTGGCAAATGTTTTTTGAAGGAAGATTCAGTAAATTTGACAATAAAATTAAAATCAAAATCCTAGATTTCTTTGAGAAAAATAGTGGGAACTATGTCTATGTGCATAGCTTTTTATATCCAAATAAATGGTATGAAAGATATGCAGAGCTGTTAGGTGTAAAACCAGATTTGCTAAAAGATGTAGTGGAATTGTGTGATAAACCAGATTTTGATAAAGAAAATTTATTAATTCAGGTTGCAGATTTGGAAAATATAAGAATTCTAGATTAATTTGTATTAAATTTATAAAAAAACCAACAATGAGTGAAAAATCAATGATGCTAGTTCAATCTAGCTGGCAAGAAAGCCAAACCTTTAGAATGATTCCTATTACAGAATCATGCCCTTATGTAGAGTGTATTTTTGATCCCGGGACAAAAGTATTTGTTATTATCTCTAAAACTACTAAGCATACTTTACATATGCTTCCTAAGTTAGATGAGTATGGGCAAGTAATCACGGGAGCTAAAGGCACCAAACAAGACAGACATAAGATTGAAGTCTTCCAAGAGTTTTATATTGAAGATGTAACAGCTATCACAGAGATAGTAGAGCACTTTGCTATTAACGCCAAGAAGTTTGACTACAAGTCTTTTATGACTGACTCTGAAAAACAAAAGTAATTTAGGTCACTATGGGGTGGCTTAGGTTGCCCCATGTGATATTATACGGGGAAACAGCTTAACTGAATTTATTATGAGACAACACTATGTAATGGATTTTGAAACCTTAAGCAACTGCTTTATTGCATGCTTTGAAGGAGTAAAATCTGAAGACCAAGAAATCTTTACTATTCATGAAAGTAAAAATGATATTCTAGAACTGGTTACATTTCTAGAAAGAAACATTGCTTATGATGAGTGGCATGTAAGTTTCAATGGTCTTGGCTTTGATAGCCAAATCACCGAGCACATTTTAAGAAATAAAGAGCAGTTATTAGAACAGTCTGGCAATACTATTGCTAGATTTTTATATAATAAAGCTCAAGATGTAATTAACAGAAGTAACAATGGAGAGTTTCAGGAGTATTCTCCTAGAGATTTAAGCATCAGACAACTAGATGTTTTTAAACTAAACCATTGGGACAACAATGCTAAGAGATCAAGTTTAAAGTGGATTCAGTTTACTATGGACTGGCATAACATTATTGACATGCCTATTCATCACACTACTGAAGTTACAGCAGAACAAATACCTGAGATAATCAGATATTGTATTAATGATGTTAAATCTACTAAGAAAATAATGCATCTCTGTAAAGATCAGATAGACTTGCGTAGACAATTGACAGATGAATATGGGATAGATTTATATTCTGCATCTGAACCAAGAATATCTAAAGAATTATTTTTACATTTTTTAACAAAACAGACGGGGATAAGAAAGTTTGAGTTGCGGAAAATGAGAACTATCAGAACTAAAATAACTGTTAAAGACATTATACTACCTTATATAGAGTTTAAAACAGCTACCTTTCAGAATCTTCTGAAAAAGTTTCAGGATGTAGTATTATATCCAGGAGAAACAAAAGGTGGTTTTAAATATTCTGTACAGTATAAAGGTGTCAAAACAGATTATGGTCTTGGTGGTATTCATGGAGCTAGAGCTACTAAAGTATATTCATCTAATGAAGATATGATAATAATGACGTCTGACGTTACTAGTTTCTATCCTAATCTTGCTATTAGAAATAAATGGGCCCCGGCACATTTGCCTGAACAAGAGTTTTGTAATCTGTATGAATGGTTCTTTGAAGAAAGAAAAAAGATCCCGAAGAAAGATCCTAAGAACTATGTATATAAGATTATACTAAATTCAACTTATGGGCTCAGCAATGATGAGAATAGTTTCTTGTATGACCCAGAGTTTACTATGAGAATTACCATCAATGGTCAACTTAGTCTTACTATGTTGTATGAGATGATCTGTGAGGAAATACCAAATGCTTTGCCACTTATGCAAAACACAGATGGTTTAGAGACTATGATCCCTAGACAGTATGTAGATAAGTATATGGAGATTTGTAAAAGATGGGAGAAGATTACTAATCTACAACTAGAACATGATAAATATTCCAAGGTTATTTTAGGTGATGTAAATAATTACATTGCTATAACAGAAGAAGGTAAGTCTAAATGCAAGGGTAGGTTTGAGTTTGCTAATCTAGCAATGCATAAAAACAAAAGTTTCTTAGTTGTTCCTAAAGCTATCCATGCATATTTTGTAGATGGAATTAAACCCGAGGATTATATTAAATCTAACACAGATATATTTGACTTCTGTGGTGGTGTAAAAATCAAAGGAGACTGGAACTTTTATCAACATAAAATTGTTGACGGGGAATATTTAATTGAAAAACTACAGCATACTATCAGGTATTTTATATCTAATACAGGTACAAAGGTTATTAAGAAAAATAATACTGATAACCGGGAAATACAAATAGAAGCAGGTAGATGGTTACAAACTTTATTAATTAACTATAAAGAAAAGCCATTTACTGAATATGATATTAATTATGATTATTATTTGGACAAGATCAATAAAGAAATAAGAGATCTTGAGCCTATTGTTACACAATATAAATTATTTTAAAATGCCAAAGAAAATTGCCGAATGTACAAAAGCACACTTAGTTAGTGTGGATTTACCAAATCATGGTGCTACTTACACTGTAATTAGTCACCAATCAGTAATTGATTATGTATATACTGAGCTTGCTGCTGCAGGTTTTGGTGTTGTCAGTGAAGAGTACAGATGTACTGCTGATGGACAAATTGCTCACGGAATTTATAAATTAAATTTTAATAATGACCCTGAGCTATCTATGATGTTTGCATGGACAAACAGTTATAACAAACAAGTAAGATTTAAGTGTGGTGTGGGTGCCTATATTAATCTGACAGGAACATCTATGGTATGTGGAGACATGGGAAGTTGGGCTCGTAAACATACTGGAACTGCAGATGAAGAGACAATTAAAACCATACAAGATCAAATAGCTAATGCTAACATGTATTATAACCAACTTTGTGCAGACAAAGACTCTATGAAAGATATCACATTAAACAAGAGAAAACAAGCTCAGTTATTGGGTATCTTGTTTGCTGAGTATCAGATTCTTACTACAGAGCAAGCTAGTATTATAAGACAACAAATGGACAGACCAAGTCATGTATATGACGACAGTAATAGTTTGTGGGCATTTTATAATTATGTTACAATTGCTTTACAGCATTCACATCCTAAAACTTGGATGGAAGATCAACGTGTCTTGCATTATTTTATATCAACTGTTAATAACTTTCAACAGTGCACTGCACCTGCACAGGTAATTACGCCTATTCCTGTAGTTGTTGAAGCTGAGGAAGATGTAATTGATCCTAATCAAACAAATTTACTAGATCTAATTGCTATTGCAGAAGCAGAAGAAGCTCAGTCAGATATAGTTGTTACTTATACTGATCCGATTGGAAATACTTTTGAAGCTCCTGTTGTAGATAGTGTAGATCCTGAAGATGAAGAAGAAGATCTTAATGATTGGATGGATCTTCCATTAGAAGGATCAGAGACAGAAGAAAGTTTCCCAGGATATGAGGCTGATGAGAATCAAGAGTATACAGGTGAAAATGCATCTCACATGAGTCTAGAAGTATCTCCTGAAGAAAGAGATGCTGTTGAATTAGAGTTAATTAAGTCAGATGAAAAAGATGCATCAGAAGATGCTAACTTAGATGACCTAATATTTGATATTGAAGAAGATGATGATGATGATTCATCAGACTTTTTCTAAAGATCCCAAAAGGGGTAATAAATAACAACAAAGATGGGGGAATGGCTTAGGCTGTTCCCCTATTTTTTTTAACTTTATATTATAAATCTTATGAAAAATAAAAAAATGAAAATTGAATTCAATGGCCAAGAATTATATATCAACTTTGTATCAGAAAATAATGGCTATGTTCTTGTAAGCAAGGATAAAGAAGGTACACTTGGTAAGTTTAAACTTAATACAAGTGAACTTGTAGGAGTTGATATAAGTAAATTTAAAAAAGTTAAAAAAGGGAAGAAATAATCTTCCCTTTTATTTTTAATCAGCATTTTCAAATGCTTGGTATTTTTTAATAGACCAAATACCACCTTCTTCTATTTCATTTTTACCTTTAATACCATAAGTTGAAAAAAGATGGTTCCAAAGCTTTAATGACCCTTTCTTTTGCCAAGAATAAGACCCCACATCTTGACTATATCTAGCTTCATTATCATCACCTTCTGCCATATTCTTAAGATCTTGTGCAATTTTACCATATAACACTACTGTATTATCTAGTGCAATTGTTGTTGTTTTAAAATATTTTGTTCCTTGTGTATAAATAGCTAAAGGAGAAAAAGCTTCATTTTCCATTTTAGTCATCAGTAAAAGATAAAGGAGATGATTTTCAAGTTGTCCTTGTGTTGTTGTACCTCTTGCTTTTAATTTGTCCCACTTGTCCTCATCATCCGGGTCAAAACCAAAATACCATGAACCAATTATCATTGCTATTAAAAAATAACCAATATTTTCTATAATCATTTTTCTTGTAGCTATTTTTTCATCTTCAGTCATTATTGCCAAATCTTTACCAACAGATCTTATAAGTCTCCAAACATTTTGTAAAGTATTGGTATAATAACCTTTATCTAAAGCATTAGTATCCCAGTTATAAACATAACCACCTCTATTACCTTTAGTTGTATCTATTTGATATTTGTCAAGAAATATTCCTGTAGCAAATCTTTTATAAAAAGTGAATGCTCGATAAACTAAATATTTTTCAGCCTGTGGTGTATCAAATACATCCATTAAACCTGTTGTCTTTTTTTGTATACCTTGTTGTAAGAATTTCATATTTATAAATTCTTCCATATTACCTACAGTAATTTTATCTCCAGGTTCAAGTTTTGACATATCTGTTATACCACTTCTTTGTTTAACTTGTTCAGCAGTTATATTATATCTTTTACCAATACTTTCAAAAGTATCTCCAAATTTATATTCATGATCCACTTTTTTATAATCATATGCTGGATCAATACCATCTTTTAATTTTAAAATCCCCTTATCATCTGTTTCCCATGCATCTGCATAAGTAATATCTTCTGATGAACCTGCTTGAGGAATATATTTATTATACATTATACCCCAGAACATTTCCATGGCTGCTTCAAGTTCCATAGTTCTTCTAAAGTCATAAGCATAAGTTAAATCTGCTAAGTCTTTTAATTTTGATCTTGAAGATGATTTACCAAAGTTTTTACCAAACATTGCTGTTGGGTCCATTCTTTCTATTAACTGTATATCAGCTGATTTAATTCCTTGTTCATAAATATCTTTAAAAACCCAGTACATTGCAGATTGCTTAGCTTTTGCATATCCCTTAGCTAATGACAGTGGTGTAACATTTTTACCACCTGATGCATATATGGCATTTTGATAAAGCATCCCCCAACGGTTTTTAATAGCTGACTGTGGGTCAAATGCAATGAATGCTCTTGATGATCTTCTAAATAATCCTTGAACAATTTTAGTTATTGTTGGATGTTCATCAGAAAAGTCTCCAGCAATTTTACCATAAAAGATTTTTTCAACCATATGGTTAATTACATCACGTCTTCTATTTCCTTCTTTTTTAATGAATTCTTTTTTACCAGTTCTACGATATTCTTCTCTATCAACTCTATTTAGATCTTTTACACCATTTTTATCAAGAACACTTTCTAAAGCTTTAGCAATTGGTTCATTTTCCAGTAGTACTTTTTGTTCTTCTAATGACAAAAGATAGTCATACATACCTCTCAATACATCTTTAGAAACACGTTTTTGTTCTAAATTATATAAACCCCTTATTTTAACTCTATTAACTGGCCTTCCTTCTAAATCTGTAGTTACTAAATTATAATTAAGATCATGGTTAAATCCAAACTCTGCATCATCTATATCTCTACCAAACCATGTTTTCCATAGACCTTTAAATCCACCAATTTTTTCTACTATGTTTTCTTTAGTTTCCCCAGTCATTAGATATTCTAAATTGCCTCTTTTTCTAAATCTTGGCATTTCTAAATATAACCTACTTGAAACAGGTTTATTTTTTTGAATTTGTAACATAGATTCAGTTATTGCATTTAATAGCTGAAACTCTGGGCCACCATTCTTTTTTATTTCTTCATATTCTTCATTTTGATATTTTTTATCAAATGCTGAATCTGAATTACCAACTATGTATTCTTTTGGTAAAAAGTTCCCTCTGTTATCTATAATAGTTCCTACATAATTATCCCAATTTTCTCCTTTTGGCATGGTTAGAAACTCATTCTTTATTTTACTTTTAGTATATTTTCCTGTTGGTCTTCCTGGAATTTGTATTTCTTCTTTTGTTAATGGATCAATCATAGATGTTGAAAAGAAATGATCAGAATTATTTGGAACTTTCATACTCCAAGCAGCTGTTCTAAAATTTTTAACAACTTTCTGATTTAAATCCAAATCAAATACTTCTTTTTGGTAATGATTTCTACCAAACCATTTTGCAAATTCTGGATTTTCTAATGCTTTAGTTAAGTCATCTGAATTAATCCACTTATCTGCATTATCCATATCAATTTCTGGAAGTTCTAAATTCCTTATTGCATAATTAAATGCTTCTAAATAATAATCTGTAGGTATTTTACTTTCAAGTTCTCTTAGTTCAGCAAATCTAGCTTTAAGTGCCGCTAGTTCCGTTGAATTTAATCCCATTTCATTTTTAACAGAAAGTATTTCTAGATAATCTTTTTTTTCTTCTTCAGTTAATTTAGTTCCAGATGCTGCCTTTGCAATATAAGAATCATATCTAGCTGTTTGATCCTTTGTTAATCCTGTTTTTCTGTTAAATTGTTCTTCTAATATTACTATTTCATCTTCTATTTTCTTTAAAAGATTAATTTGTTCGGGAGAAAGATTTAAACCATTTGGTTGTCCATTTGCATCTGATGTAGATACTGATAAATTATATCTAGTTTTATATAACTCAGCTAAATCTAAAGCTACCTGAGATTTTTTGTTAGCAACTTTTTCTGTAATTTGTCTAATCTCATTTAGTATTCTTTTTCTTTCAGAATAAAACTTAGATGTATAAGCTGTTTTAAAATTAGCCCGTATGAACTTATCAATCTGTTTTTGATATTCATTTTTAGTTTCTCCTTCTTTAGGCTCTGCTTCTGGGTCTATTCCTTTGGCCAATAATCTATTATGAAAATTGTCAAGATCTTTTTGTACTCTATCACTATCCACATCATAATCATACATGTTTCTAGATAGCTCCCGGTGTTTTTTTCTTAATAACACTCTTTGAAGTTCTTCACCTTGTTTTGGTTTACCGTCTAAGGAATATATATCAAATAACCTATTATATTCTAATCTGGCCTGTTCCTCTGAGTCATTAAAATCATATAAGTCCTCTAAGTCTAAGAAATTAACATTCTTTAATGTATTCATTTTAGAAAGTTGATTCTGTCTTTCTACATATGCATCAAATGCTACACTAGGAGATACAGTTATTTCTTCTCCTGTAAAAGGATCAGTTACTGTAGATCCGGTATTCCAAATTTTTTGTATATCATAAAAAGCTTTTGTATATTTTCTATGCATATATTTTTCTTCAAAGTCTTGAATTGCTTGATAAGCATCTTTCATACCTTGTTTATCATTGTTATGTCTTGCAACTGCAAAATCATTTTGAAGTTTTGCTAAATCATATTTATAATTTTTAAACTTATTTTTGAATGTCCAAACTTCTTTTTCTTGAAAATCTCCATTATTATCTACATAACCAACTTTATCTAAAAATAATAGCATATCACCAAGTTGATCTACTTTATGTGGTTGATAACCTACTGCATTTAATAATGGTAGTAATTTATATGTTATTTCATCTGCTTGATCTTGTGCTGATTGTTGAGCTTCAAATATTTTAGTTTTTATAAATCTTGTAAAGGAACCAGAAATTGGATCATCCATATTTGCATATGGAGTTATAAATCCTGTAAAAAATGAAATATCTCCTCTCTGCCCTTTTAAATATTCTTCAATTTGCTGTTTACCCAATCTTTTAAACATATACTCATTTACAGCCTTAACAACCAGTTTTGCTCTTCTTGAACTTACTCCAGTTAAACCAAGATCTTTTAATGTATATGTTTCCCTATCTTTTGTATCAATTACATTATTTATAAATTTATCTATTTCTACATCAGAATATCCCTCTGCCTTTAAGATTATACCAACCCTTTCTTTTAAATTTTTTTCAACACTGCCTTTCATTAATTCAGTCTCATCTGTAAAGAAATCAGATATAAACTTAAATTCAATTTCTTCTATTTTTTTATTAGCTTTTTCAATTGAATTTTGAATTGAGTTAAGAGTACTAAAAAATAAAGTTTCTTTATCTAATCCTATATCTTTTAAGTTATCTATTAAATCTTTTTGATTTTGTAATGAAGTTTTATAATAAACAACTCTTGATATATTTTCATTTGTTTGTGATTCTACTTTTGATAAATCATCAAGAATTTTTTCAATACTTTCAGTAAATATTTTTATTTCATTTAATGAGTTTATTAAAGCAAGGGCTCTAAGTCTTGTTTCTTTTTCTATATCTTCTACAGCTCTGATAACATTTTCTGGATCAATATCTTCTGCTCTTACATTAACTGTTTGATATTTTGAAAGCTCTTCCCGAATATAATTTAAAATTTTTGTACCACCACTTTTAACTAATAAATCTTTTACTTTAAATGGCACTTGCTTTAAACTATTAAGCTGCCGCATGTTATTGTCATAGATTCTATTAATCTCTTCTTGCAATTTTTCAACCGGTAATTCTTTAAGTTCTGCAATTCTTCTAGAAATATTATTTTCTAGTTTTTTAAACTCTGCAGAATCAGTATCTAAAATATCAACTGTTTCTATCTCAAACTCCTCATTAGCAAGCATATTTGCTAATTGATCTAAAGTGGTACTTTGACTTAATTTATTTAAATTAATCTTTGCGGCTGCTTGCGGGCTAAACACTTTTCTAATAATTTTCTTGATAGCAAACATTAGTTTGTCTAAGAATTTTTTAAATTTAGAAGATGGAGCTGTACCTTTTCTTTCAATAGAAGTAACTAATGCTTCCCGCATAAATGCTTTTGTGCTTTTTTGAAGTCTTGGATATACCCTTTCTATATATGCTATAACATCTAGACCCTCTGGTGTCATACTTAATTCAGTATATAACTTATCAAATAGCTCAGGATTCTCTTGCTCAATTCCCTTTATTAAAGGATGTGCAAATTCATGTAGTACATTATCAAGTGATAGATTACCTTCTACAAAGTATACTTTATTACCAAAGAAAAATGCTGGTTCTCCGGCATATTCTGTTGGAGTATTTTTTAATAATATTTCAGCAGCTTCAGGAGTTACTAACTCCCATTCTACATTCATAGCTTCAGATAATTTATCTGCAAGTTTTGTAGCAACCTCAATAGCTTTTTCTTTTTTAACATCAAAATTATCTGCAGTAGCTTCTTCTACAGCTGCCATTTTAGTTACAATGTCTGCTTGTCTTCTGAACTCTGCTTCTGTAATATTTGGATCTACACCCAATTGTCCTTCAGAATTTCTTCCAAATAAGTAGTCATCGCTATAATCTACACCTGCTCTTTTAGCATCCTCCTCTTGTATCTTTCTAGCTTCTTGTTCATATAATAATTCTTCAGGAGTTTTCTCTCTGAATTCTGGTTTTATATATGCTCCTGTTTTAATTAGATTTTCTAATTCTGATACAGGTTTATTTGATTGACCAGCATCTACAATTCTAGATTTTGCTCTATCTATTTTGCCATCAATATCTAATTTACCTTTAACTTTTCTAAGACCCCAAGTATTTAAATCTGCTTGCCCTATTTGCTCTAAGTTATATAAAGAATATACTACTGAAATTTTATTACTAAAATTATAGTTGTTTTTTCTAGAAACGGCACTCTTTAAACTAATCATTTGGCTTCCACTAATTTCTTTGGGAAAGCTTTTACCAATTTCTTGTTTCACTTTAGATATAGGTACTAAACCTAATGCCTCTTTAACATTTTTATTTTTAATGAAATCATCATATATAGGTGTTTCACTATTAAAAAATTCCTGGATAAGATTAGAGACTTTAACCTCTCCAAAATCTTTTACCATTTTTTGTACATTAGGATCACCAAAGTTTAAACAGAATGACATAATATTTATCTTTTACATTTCATATAATAATCTAGAGCATCTAAGATATCTAAATCTGGATTTTTAGTTGCTTCATTTGTGAACCAATTTTTAAATTCTAGTTCATTTAAAGTATCAATTTTTTCTTGTCTTTCTTGTGTTGTTTCAGTTTCTATTTCCTGACTTTCCATTTCTTCATTATAGGTAACTTCATTTAAGTTTGTTCTATTTAAGAAACTATCAGTTAATACTTGTAACACTTGTTTATTAGACAATAGATTTAAGATAAAGTTAGTAAACTTTTTCCACCAATTATAGGCATTTCCTTTTTGTTTTACAACTTGTTCTCCAATTGCTTGTACTAATGCTTCTTCACTACCAAATCTTTTAATGCCTTCTTGAACAATAGGAGTATTTCTAAACCAAGCAATATAATGGTGAGCATACTCATGTGGTAATGTATCTTGTCTTTGATTTACAGCATCAATTAATACTGTCATAGCTTTAATATTAGCTTGACCTATAATTTTATCTGCTTCATTTTTTTGCAACAATACATTTTGTAAATCTCTAGCTTGGTTAATTATTACCTCATTCCAAGTATTACCATACTCATCTGTAACTTGTGTAGGTGTATAACCTTGTTTTTTAAGAACATTAGCCACTACATTTTCATAGAAATTATAAATAGGTTTTAAAGCACCAAAACCTTCTGGACCTTCTATTCTTTCAAGTTCTTGTTTAAGTTGATTTATTTCATTTAAGTTTAAATTCTTTTCTCTAAGTTCATAGGTTAATTCACTACTAGAATCCAATTCTTGTATTTCTTTGTTATTTCTATTAATTGCGATTAAAGCTTCTTCTTTTGTAGGAAAAGAATCTAAAATACCGCTATCAGATTTATCTAAAATTAATGCAAGGTGATAAATATTTTCATCTTTTTCAAGTTCTTTAATCCTATCTTCTTTTTGCTTCTTAAACTCTTCTAAAGTAGTATGACCTTCAACTTTACTAGCAGTATTACCACTTGGAAATAAAACTTTCTCATATCCTTTCTTAGCACTATCTTGAATAATAGATTTAACAAAGAATGTTACCCAGTTATTGTCTTTGTTGAGGAGTTGAAGAAATTGGTTTTCAGAACTATCAATTATTTGAGTACCTAAAACAGTTTGTTTACCTTCTTTTTCATATAGAAAATATTTATCTCTACCTTTCTGAAACAAATCAGATTGTACTTCTAGTATTCTACGAGTTTTAGTATTATCTGTATAAGAAGGATTACTACTAATAAATTCTTGCTTAGCTTTTTCAAATTCTTCTTTTGAAATTTCTACTCCTTCATTATTACCAACTATTTTACCATAGTATTCTCTACCATACATGTTGATGCTACCTTGAGCATACCAAGTATCTCCTATTTCAAACTCATTAAATTGCTTTAAACTATTAGTCCTTTCATCACTCCTAAACCAACCTATACCTTTATCTGTAGCAAACTGAGCATGCCCTTTAATATTAGGAACAACACCCGGTGTTGTTACTTCTTGTTCAGTATAGTTAGTTCCACCTGGAACTGTTAGATTAGAGTAATATTGAGTGTTTTCTCCTTCTGAACCTACAATAAAAGATTCTCTTTGTTCTAAACCCGAATCCCCCCAACTATCATCTTCAAATCTTGTACCTGTTATTTTCCATTGTTTATTATCAATAGTAATATAATCTCCAATTTTTTTATTAGGATATTTATCAACCCAAACATTGCCGAAAGCATCCTCAATTTTATCTTTAGAAGTATTAATCTCAATAGTATAGTTATAAGTAGAAGCAATAGCATATGCAAGTTGAGCGTTAAAAGGTATACCCTCAAAGTATGGCATTGTTTCTATTACTCTTTCTATAAGTCCTTTTTGATTTTTAGGTATCTGAAGTTCTGTTAAGATTTTATCCAGTGTCCATTTATTTTTAATACCCTTAGCAAATACTTGATCAGCTTTTGGTGTAAGTAAAATATCAACTGTTTTAATCCTATAGTTTACTTGATTATTATATTGCTCTTGATTAAGTACATTATCACCTTGCTCCCAAACTGGAGTATTGCTAATGTTTAATTTAATCTCAGGATATAGTTTTTCAAGTTTATCTTGTATTTTTTTAGCAAGTACTTTATCAAACTTTTGATTTGGATTTATAGTACGTTGGTTAAATAAATCTAATTGATCACCTGGTTTTTGTTCTTGAGTAAAATTAAAACCAATTCCTTCTAATAATTTTCTATTCCTTTCTTTTGATATATGAAAAGTTAAATCATTGCTTAGTAATTTCGCTATATCACGTTTAGTAGAAATTCCTCCTCTAATTGGTATTAGTAATTTAGACTTATTATCAATGATGACCCATTCTGAATCATCTTTAAATGTAAATAAATCTACATTAGGTTGACCTTTTATAATTAATCCATAACCTTTTACTGATTCAAGGTCTCCCTGTCTTTCAAATGTTTCTAATCTATTTGATTTAAAAGTTATATCTTCTGGTTTAATTTCAGTTATAACAGTAGGAGCTGTAGTAGGTTGAGTAGATAAGTAAGCATCGTTAAGAGCTTCAATAAACCAATTTTTTCCTCCTGTTTCCCATACGGTATTTGCATTAGTAGGTTGATGAGTAGATGATAAAACCCAAGTAGAACCACCTTGTTTAGTTATTTCTGAAACTAATCTTGAATGCTGTTGTAACTTGGCTTTTATTAAATCTACCATTAATTTATAGTTCTTACTATTTTCTTTAGTAGGTTTTGTTATAGACTCAGATTTATCTTTTAATGCTTGATATGCAGCTTCAACATCTTTATAAGTTTTACCATTAAATTCTATTGGATAAGATTGGGTGAGATTACCTTTAGATTTAGCTAACTCTGTAGGATTAGTAAGGGCAGCTGCAAGACCTTTAGCATTAGAACTAATTTCTACTCCAGTACTTATAGGAGCTTGAGTAGTTCTAGATTTACTCCATGTTCCTATTTTTACACCATCAATTGTAATCTCAGAATAGTTATAACCTTTGGCTTCAAGATTTTGAAACAATCTTTTTTCTCCGGTGTTGTAAGTATTTTTAGAATCAAAAGTATAAGCTTTATTATCTACAAGAATAGTTGCTTCAGCTTCTATAGCTTTAATTGCTTCTTTGATTGTTTTATCTTGTTCTCTTTTGGTAATTGCTGCATCACCTCTTAGTCCAGGAACAGATACAAAGATTACATCTGTACTGCTATATTTTCCAGTATTTGCTAAATTACCAACTTGCTCTCTGTATATTTGTGTGCTACTGCGTTTACCATCTTTACCAACTATACCTTCTCCAAAACCAATAAACTGTGTAGAGATACTAGATTTTACAACAGCTTTAGCATCTTTTACTCCTGATTGTGGAATAACTGTAAATCTGTTTTTCTTTTCAAATGTTGGAATAGTAGATGCAAATGCAGCTGACACAAAGTTTTTAAAGATTCTATTTTTAGGATTCATACTTATACTAAATACTCTATCCATGTATAGTTGTTTATTCTCAAAACTTTGATTATTAAAATCTACTGCGGCATTATTCATGATTGTAACATAATCCTCAAATGGCAAGATTTCATTAAAGCCAAATCTACTGTATCCCACTCCATTTTGGTATATGGCCATAAGTGGGAGTACACGGAACATGTCACTGATATATTTATTCTGTACTGGGTCATCTACCTTAGAAACATTAGGATCAGCTAGAGCAACAATATTTTGATAATATTGCTCAGCTATATTTCCTTTGCTTAATAATCTAGAGTTATTTAAAGTAAGAATCTTTTGACCATCCTTAACTTCTGGAATAGATAACTGTGATAATAAACTATATTTATCTTTTAGTTCAGGATGTTGATTTATAATATCAAAAATATCTTCTGCAAATGAATATCCTGTATTTTGGAAGAACACATCTTTTGTAAAGTATTTAGCTAAAAGATCTGACGGAATATTTAATAAGTCTTTTTCAGATTGCACATAACCCATCATATAGTTTTGGAACACAGAATTAACCATGTTATTTTTTATCTCTGAAATAAATTTTTCAGTATCACCAAATCTTTTTGTTATCTGAAAACTATTGTTCTTTATTAGGCCAATAATAATATTACTTATATCTTTTGAATTTCTTAATGGAAATACTGGTTCAACTAAATCTTGAACAATTTGATTATCAAAAAATGTAGATAAAATAGATTCCTTTCTTAAAGCGTTTACTATTTTACTTTCTACCCTTGAATCATTTTCAATTTCATCAAGTAGTACATTTCTATTTAATACTTGCTGTAAAGTTTTAGATATTGAAGTATCTGGATTAGATAATCTCATTAGCTCTTGATATCCAGAGAATTGTTTTTCTAACTCCATTACATGTAATAATGTAGCAATTTGCTGATCTTTGCGTGCAGGATTATTTGGATCTTCTAATATAGCATCTAGTAATTTAAGATCAAATACTCCTTCTTTGTTTAATATATTTCCTTTCTTTATAAATGCATCTAATGAAGCTTGATCTGCATTACCCTTTACAAATCTCATTGGTTTATCAACACCAAATCTTGAGAGTACTCTAGCTGCTGCAATTTCTTTATCTGGAATTTTTATCTCTATTGGTTCACCGTAATAATTTACAGTTAATTGAGTTTTTGGTATACCGCTATTATCAGTAATAAGATCTGAATAAGAACTTTTTAAAAGTCTTTGTTCTTTTGCATACTCTCTAACTAATGGTTGTGATAGAAACTTAATGGCATGTTCTCTTGGAACTCCGGATTTAAGTAGCATAGCCATTAAACCAATTAGCTCTTCATTACCTTGAATAAAAAATATCCAAGCATCTTTTTCAACATCTACTGAACCATTCATTAATTGTGAATATAGTTCTGAGATTAAATCTCCATCCACTGTAGTAGTTTCTGATAGTGATATTCTACCATCCTTTGTTTTATTAACCGGTAAAAATATTCTAGATTTTCTTTCTTTTGATTTTTTATACCTATATGTTTTAGGCATTGATGCACCCAAACTATTTAGAACAGGGTGTAGAGCATTATAAATAGCCACAATACCCAATACTTTTTTACCAATCATGTTTGCCTCATGTTTGTGCAAATTATATAGTGGTTCTAATACTCTAGTAGGGCTGATAGCTTTTTCACCTTTTTCATTTAATCTTGTTTCTTCACCATGATAATTATCAAATCTATTATAGTCTGTTACCTTATCTGCTATTTTATCTGCTATAGCATCTTTTAATAAGTAAGTGGCATTTGGTCTTACCAGTGATGCATAATTTTCTGGTAAACTGAGTATGTTAGATATGCTAGTAATTAGTTTATTCTCTAAAGCTGCCTTTTGAGTGCTTAGTAATCTAGCATTCATTTGTTTTCCTTCTTCTGTATCTTTATTTTGGTTAAGAAGATTTTGAAGTCTTTCATTAGATATTGCTGATTCTACAAACTTTCCAGATTTATCCAATGATGGCATAAATGTAGTAAGTTTATCAACGTCAAAGTCAGCTCCTGACTTAGCAACTATTTCTGATGGTGGTATAATAATTGGACCAGCAGCCTCATCTAAGAACTCATATACTTCCATGTATTCCATAGAGTTAAGACCTTGCACAGGAATCCTAACAGCAATCATAGTAATTGCTTTTCTGTTAGCTCCATCATTTGCATTTAACCATTCATCATCTTTGATAGCCTGATTCAGTCTTTCTCTTGTACCAATTTTTTCTCCTTTGTAATCTAAGTTTAAAAGATTAACAAAGTCTCCTTGAAGAGCAATAGCAACTTTCATTGCTGATGTTCTATCCTTATTATAGTTATAGAAAGGTAAGTTATTAGTTCCCATGAACTTTCTTACTTGCTCTATATCAGCTTTATCAAATTGAATTTGGTTATCCCAAATACCATTTGTCATTGCACTAGAAACTTGTACTAATGCTTCACCTTTAATTTTTTGTCTTACTAATCTTTTTTCAATTAATGAAACAATAATTTTTTCAATCTCATCTGCTCTTAAATGGAAAGATAAATCTGTTTTCAAAGAATTATCTGGATTCATATTAACAAACTCAATATGGTGTTCTGGAATATTCTTTCTACCCAATTCTCTTTGAACAAGTTCTAAGAAGTTTTTAAAGTTTCCAATGTATTTACCATCTTCAAATGTATAGCCTATCTCATTAAGTAATTCCATTTTTAAGAACTCACCGTAGGCATCTACTGCATCTTCATAGTCTTTAATTAAAACTTGATTTTTAACAGTTAATTCACCATTTCTATATAGGTTAGATAAGATAAGTTTTCTTAACTGAGTAGCAAATACTGTTTTGTTTTTATAAGACACAGGAACTTTAGTTACATCCTTAAGATATTCTAAATAAACTTTATTTGGTGTGAACTTAATATTTGTCTTTAATGATTTTTGATCTTTGTCATCATAAATTTTATCAGCAACTGCTTCTCCTTTTTCATTAACTTGAGAGGTTACACTACCAACTTTAGAACCTGTTGGAAAAGTTACATACTGAATGTTATTCTTAATCATCTGTTTATGTAAAGATTCTAAATCAGAATTCTTTATCATTGGTGGAATAAGGGGAGCTAATGCAAACTTATGCATTGCCATTACGGGTAGTGCCGTATTAGCTAAATGTCCAAAGTTTTGAACTTTATATACAGGAAAGAATTCAATAATGTCAGAATATTTAACAGGTTGTTTATTTATTATTTTTTTAAATAACTCTTCCTGTAAATCACTCCATTGATCAGATGCCATTTTAAGATTTCTATATGCATCAATTGTAATCCAACCTTGACCATCCGCTTCTTCCATTTTTGCATAAGGCTTAAGATCCTGAGCCACACGCATCTCTACTTCCTCTGATAATTTATCAGCTGGAACTTTTCCTTTAAGTCTTTCAGTATAATCTTTTCTAAGTTCTCTTTCAATTATTGGAGAATAAACAGATTCTCTTTTAATATCTTGAATAATAGCAGAATTATAAGTTCCTGTATATGCTAAAGTTTCTAATCCTTCAGCTTGTGCATAAGATAATTTACCATTTAATTCAGTTAGATAACGTCTTATTGATTGGTCTGTTCTTATCTTTAATCCACCAGAAGTTGCACCTGAGTTTCTCTTATGCATTTCTTCTTTTTCATGGTTGTATTGTACAATATCACCATAGAATAAAGTAGCAGTTTCAAAGTTTTGTACCCAAGAGTTTACTGCATATGCAGACATTAAAACTTCTTCAACTTTCTCTTGATCAAGATTAAATACAGAAAGCTTATCTAAAAGATCTGGGCTTAAATACTTAGCTTCATTATAATAGTTTTGCAAATCTTTAGTCTGATCAGTAAAATATTTAGTAATTTCTTCTAAGATTTCCTTATATAATTTAGGATTAGTTTTTATATAATCTTCAAATCTAATATTAGGATCTGTTACTGCCTCTAAGATTTTTGCTTTTGTGTCTTTAGTTAAAACATTATCAAATGCAGTAAAGTTTTCACCGGCCATAGTGCCATCCGCAAGAACTCTGTTGTATCCTTTATATGTTTTAAATAATTCTTTGTTAGCTTTAAATTTATTTATTCTTTCTAACTCACCAGCAATATATGGTATCATATGATTTTTTACAACATATTCATATGCATTACCTACTGCAAATTTGTCTATATCAACCCATAATCTTGTATCTGTGCCTTTACCAACACCACCTAGAATACCACCTTCTCCGTCTATTCTAGCACCAAAAGATGATGACTTAGATGCATGTCTCATAAATTCTATCATTCCTCCTTTAAGCATGCTGTGTAATTCTTGTAAGAACTTACCTCTAGCATCTAATGAAGTTGTATTTGTTCCATCATCAATTGCTTCTACCTGAGTGCCTGAATTGATAAATAATTGTAAGGATTTTCCAGATCTTTTAGCCCAGTTGTATACACCATCTTCTGTATCATTCTTATCAAATAGTGTATTAATAATACCAAGTCTTGTTGTAAATGAATTAATTAATGGATTTAAATAACTCATGTATTCAAATTCACTACCTGGTGTCCATGCCTCTGATAAATTATCCATTTTATTCAGAGCATAAGTTATATAACTTATAGTGTGATCATCTATATGTTCAAATACAAGATTTTTTTCTGCATTTAATACTGCAAAGTTTGCAGAATCAAAACCATATTTAGCTTGTAAACCAAGAATTCTGTCTATAGCATTTTTTTGTCTTACTTCTTTTTCAGCAATAGTCCCTGCACTAAACCCAGAAGTTAGTTTACCAATTGGATCTAATAAAAACTCATTTATTTCAGTTACTGTTTTCTGAGTTGTTTTAGGATTCTTCATTGCATTATCTATATCATACATTGCCCTATAGATATATATGAGACCATACATCTGCTTAGCTTTCTGATTTAGATTAAGTTCATTTTTAATGATTGATAAATCATCTAAATATAAACCTATTGCTCTTGCAAATTCATAAGCTCTATCAGAATCTAATTTTCCATCTTTACCAAATTCTGCTACAACTTCTGCAACTTTTAAGAATGCAACATTTTCTGCTGATCTTCCAATGAATTTATTTTCAAGATCACTTTTAAACTTAGCTTGAAACTTACGCATTAAGCTCATTGTTTCAATTGAAGCTTTAGTAACTTCAGCAATATTATTATCAAATATTGTTGTTTGTAAATAAGTTACTCTTGTTTTTTGAAAATCTTGCCAAAATGCACTTAATGTTTTTACTTCAAATCTATTTTTTTCATTGATAACAATCTTACCATTTTCAATTGTATATCCCGGAAGCTTTCTTAATAATTGTTTAAATTCAGGATATATTGTTTGTGCAGAAGTTCTAATATTTTCAAGCATTTTAGATGGATTTTTTTCTCCATTAAGAGCTCTGATAGTATTATTCCAAGTAGTTGCAAAATCTGCAAGTTCTGGATAACCTAATTCATTTAGCACAGTTTTGCCATTTTCTATTTTATGTAAACTAGATAATAAAACAATAGTTTCTGAACTTGCTAAATCTAATAAAGATTTAGTTTGAGTATCATCTTTTATTCCCAAAGTTTCACCTTGCGAACTATTTTCTACTGTTTTACTATTAGCAGTTTGAGATTGTGTAGTGGTATCATCTTCCTCTTCATCTTTTATCTCTTTAAACTTTTTGTTGATGATTTTATAATCACTATTCTCATTATGATAAGCAATTACTCCTGACTTTTTATCACCCCAATTTTTTAATGCAGTTTCAAATATTCTTATTTTATTTTGAAGCTTTTCAATTTCTAATGCCTTAGTGGGGTCATCTTGTATTTTTTCTAATTCTTCTTTAGCCGTATCAAGTTTATTTTGAAAATCTACTTTAGCTTCAGCATATACTTTTTCTTTTGTTTTTTCATTTGTAAAGATTCTTATAGTTGCCTCTTTAGTACCTGTCTCTTCAGAATTTTTATCTGCTCTTAATGAAAAGAAAGAGTCAATACTTTTTGATACAAGATTACTATCTTGTTTATCTAAAGCATCAATTGTAGGTTCAACTACATTTTCTATACCTCTGTTAAGTTCTTTAAAGCTGAAAGTATTAACAAGCGGAGAATATTTATTTAAGAACTTTTGACTATTCTTTTTATTTTTTCCAGCTAAGTATAACTCATTAAAGAGTTTATCTTTAGTATTTTTAGATTTAAATAGATTTTTTAAGAAGTTTAGAATTTTTCTAAATATACTATTTCTTTTAGGTGAATTAGCTTTAACACCTTGTTCTTTTGCATAAGTTCTAAATTCTTCTGCAAGATATTCTTCAAGCTGTCCATATGTTGCGTCACTAAATTTAACAGTGGTTTCATTTAATAGTGTAAAGCTTCCTTCTTGTTTTGCAACTTCATCATATAAAGCTTTTCTTTCAGTTGGAGTTAAGAATAACTGAGTAAATCCGTGCCATGCTTCATGATATACATCTACTATACTAGTTCTTTGACCAATTTGAATCTCACCATATTTATTATTTAACACAGCTCCATATGCAATAAACTTTGCATAAACATCAGAGTTAACAATGTTAACCATTGTTTTGAAATCAATAAACTTAGACAGTGGTGAGTTATTCCACCATGTCTCAGCATTTTTTATATCTTCAGAAGTAATATTTTCTAAATCTAAATTTTTACCAGATCTGTACATTTCATCATCAAGCAAACTACCAAGACCTCCTTCTTCTGGTTTTGGTGTGTTTTCAGGTTCTATGATATTATCTCTTTCTTCTTTTGGTGTTTGCGTAACAGGTTCAGAAACAAAAGATGTCATTATACTTTGTTCTATTCCTTTTGTTTCAATTGATTTTTTCTTTGCTTTATTAGCTTCATCTTTTTCTTTTTTAGCAAAATCTTTTGCTTTCTCAACTGAACCAAATCTTTCAATTGCTCTACTGCTTGTAGGATTCATTCTAAATACAACATCAACATCTTTAATGAATGCCATTGTACCTGTAAGAACAGTTTTACCACTAGCAGTTAGTTCTTTAACTTGATTTAAAACTATTTTGTTTATTTCAGCTTTATGGTCATATTTTATAACATATCTTAAAATAAACTCTTGTATGGGTTCATTAGCTTCCTGTTTAAAGTCAGGATGCCTTTTATTCATTTCTTCTACAATTAACTCATCAGTATCTATAATGTTCTCATCTGTATTTGCTAAAGTAGTTTTTCCAGATCCCGGAGTTGAGTAAATAAATTTACCTACATATTGTGATCTCACTTTTGGCTCTTCAGTTGCATCTATAGAAATATCTGAAGGAATACTAAATCTAATATATGTATTATAAAATCCAGGATCTGTGCTTTCAGATATTTTAATATCTGCGGCATCTAGTGTTTCTAATAATGGAATATAAGGTGTATACTCATCACTAATTTCTCCTGTTTCTATATTATAATCTTGATATCCATTTCTAGATAGGACATCAATATTATAAGTCATTTTAGCAGGAAAAGGTTTACCCTTTCTACTATCACCTTTTGCATATCTTAAAACATCATATACTAAATCATATTTATTATTTAATTGGTCATTGAGTAATGTATATGTTCCACCAGTTCCATCAGCATTTGTTTTTTCAGTATATTGAAAAGTGAGGGCATCTGTTCCAGGATTATAAAGTAACGTATGTCTTCTTGCTTTCATTGAAGCTTTATCAGAAAGAAATTGATTTACAAAGTCATACTTTTGTTTATTAGATAGTTTAGGATTTGTAAGAACTGATGTTATTTTTTGTATTAAAACTTCAGATAAATCTGGTTTATCCACCGGATATATAGTACCATTTAATGTAATAACTGCAGATACATCTGATCCTTTTTCAATTACTGGTGTTATTGTTTTAAATGTTGCATTATTTACAAATGGAAGAGATCTTAAATTTTTTAATGATATTTTCTTTTGTGCTAAACTTTCTGGAACACCCGCACTTAATTCAACCACATTTAAAAGAGGATTTTGCTGATTGTTTACAACAGCTTGTTTTATTTCGTATAAGTTTTTTAATTCTTCTTGTTGAAGTTCTTTAGCTTTTTCTACAGTAATTTCTAATTTTTCTGCAATCATTTCTGGTGTTTGAATCTGATCATCATACCCATATTGATTTACTGCAACATATTCTCCAGTAGTATTATCTTTGTTTACATTTCTCATAAACTGATAAACTATTTTTCCTCCTTCTTCTTCAGTAGAAAAATTTCCGTCCTCTGTAAAGTGGTAATAATTACCATCTTCATCTGATAAAACTAAAGCAATTGTATCTTGTGTTTCAACTCCCGCAGGTCTATTTTTAATAGATTTAGTTCTTATTACATCTTGAGCAGTAGTGTTATCAATATCTGCTTGGTTTGTATCATAAAGATCTAATAGTCTAACAGGTTTTAGTTTTAATACTTTACCAGCTACCGTTAATGTACCATCAGTTACTAAAGCTTGCTCAGCACTAATAGCAGCTTGTATTTTGTCTATAGTGTTGTAAATCCTATTTTTATTAGCATCTGGTTTTTCACTTAATAACTTTAATTTATTAAGTGGGTTAAGTTGTATTAATTGTTGAAATGTAGTACTTAACCAACTAAATGGTTTAAATCTAAAAGGATCTTTTATCTCTTTAGGATCTTCTATTTCAGTAGGTAAGCTTGAGATAAATTGATTTGCTACAAGTAATTCCAGTTTGTCTTTGTCAGACATCTCTGGCTTGAAATAGTTAAGTACATTCTTGAAACCATCTTTTTCATTTTTAAAATCTGTAACCAATGGCTTAAGGGCGTCTAAAGAAATATCTAAATTATCAAACTGTGATTTTACACCAACAGCTCTCATAATGCTAGGCACTTGCTGTAAAAATTTCATTGCTGTTGGAACATCTTTTTTCTCAGCAATTTGTGTAAATAAAGTTTTCATGTAGTCATTAGCATTAAAAGCTTTATCAGCTTCTAATGAATTCAACATGTTTTTATATATATCTTTATATAAGTTCTCTACTTGTTTTGGTGATAATGCACAAACTATTTTCATCTTCTTAACAATCTAAGTCATCTAATAAATTATCTCTTGTATTTTCCACTATAGCTTGATCTTCTAAAGCTTTTTGTCTAGAAGCAGCATCTTGACCATCCAATAAATCTGAAACAGTATCTGTAGATTCTTGAGTAACTCCTTCACTCTCGTCAACTACAGGACCATCTGTTTCTTCTCCACTAAACAATGTGCTTGCAGGTTTAAATTTCTTTTTAAATTCTTCTATACTCATTTCCATTTTAGTTCTTTTACCTTCTGGTTTAATAGTAATTTTATCTCCAGAAATCTCTGATATAACTGCTGTTTGATTAGCACTCAAAAATTTCCTACCCGTATTTGTAAAGATATCATTTTCTGAGTAAACTTGATCACCTATATTGTAAATAATTACTTCTCCATCTTCAGTTTCATCCTGTACTTTTAAAGCTGCTTCTTTTTCTTCAATTAATTTATTTAATTCTGTAAACTGTGCAGGGGAAAATTTTACAATGTTCATTGCAAGATCTACTTTAAGAAGTTGCAACTGATCATAGTCTGCTTTTTCAATTTTAGATTTTAATTTATTATATTCTTTAACACTGTTTAATTGATCATCATCATCTTCTTCCTCTGGATTTTCATTTTCATAGTCTGAATTTTCAACATCATTAAGATTAGGATCATCAAGTATATCTTCAACATTACTAGATGGAACTGTTCCTTTAAATTTAGGTTCTGTTACAGGTATTTCAGCATCAAGTTTATCATACATTTCTTGGGTTGGCTCTAATGGAAATAAAATTTTATCTGCCTTCAATAGCAGTGGAGAGCCTGGTCTTTTTGCAGTAAGTATTTTACTTGTTGTAGGATCTACAGTAGTTTCAATAGGTAGTATATTTATCTTAGCATCTATACCAAACATATTTTTCAATAGTCTAGCATATACCATTTGCTGATAAGTATTCTCAATTTGTTTTTCATAGTTATCACTTTTAGGATTATTATACCCATTCCACTTGGCTGTTTCACCAGTTTTAATATCTATAATCTGAAAATTACCTTTTCTATCAACAAGAAGTAAATCTATTTCCCCAGCTACATTTGCTTCCTCATCATATACTATAAGACCATTTGCTACAACAATTAAATCATTTGTATCTATATAATCTTTTATAGTTTTATAAATACCATTTCTTCCAAACAAACTATCAAATGCTTCTTGTGAAATTTCATTAAGATCTGGTTGAACTTTTTCACCACTAAAATATTTTTTAGTTAGTCTATCTATTACATTACCTCTATCTCTACCCCATTGATATGTTGCTTGTTCTGTGATAAAGTTAATTGTTGCTTCTTTTAAACTATCTATATTAGGGCTGTATATAGTTTCTATAACATTTCCATTTTCATCTAGTCTTTCTATTTTAACAACATCATTTAAAGAATAACCCCTACCTTTTTCAAGATGATGATCTCCTAATTCTTTATTTTTTTCCCTTACTTTACCTAAACCATTATTCACATCAAAACTCTCTTTGAACGTAACTCTATATTCATTGGTAGCAGCACTTGTAACTTTTGGGGATGTGGTTACATCAATACCAGCATCTGCCATTCCCCTTTTGCTATCTACATTTTTTCCAGATAATAGCACATCTACTTCTGATTGCCCTACAAATCTATAAGTGGTTGTTTGTTCCCACTCTAATCCATACTTTTCAAATTCTTCCTGAGCTTTTCTATCTCCACGTCTTGCAGCTAATAATGCAGGATCAATACCTTTTAAATCAGTATCACTATATTCATTCATGAATGCCTCTATAGCTTCATAAGATTTCTCATTGAATCCTGGAAGCTTACTTGCTTTTAAAATATCAATAAAGTCTTTAACTGATTGACCTTCCCCTATTGTTAAATTATAGGCAGCTTCAATTTCTGGTTTAGATTTATATTCATATTTTTTACCCAAGAATTTTTGAATAACATTTGTTACCCTTCTAAGAATCTTCATACCAATCTTATATCCTGTTGGTAATGCTTCTATTCTTTCTTGTTCTTTCTGTAATTGTTTAATTAACTCAAGAGCATTCTGCATTTCCGGAGTAAGAGCTTTATTAATTCTACTTTTAATATAAGATTCTAAAAGTGAATACTTTTCTTTTAATTCTTTTAGCCTTACTTCATCATCTATAGATTTATTTTTATTATTCTCTATAGCATTAATTTCCATATTATAGCGTTGTAATACAGATTGAATTTGTTTATCAGTAGCATTCTCTGCAGATATTTTTTTACCAGTTGATAAAGTAATCATTGGAGCAGAAACTTCTCCCTCAGAAGTTGAAGTTTTAAGCCTTTGTTCTTTAATATAATTTTCAATAAGCTCTAATGCTTCTGACTCACTTTTTATAAATTTAACAAATCTGTATTCTATTTCTTCTTCAGTAAGGTTTTCTGGAAATAAATATTCATTTTTTGGGTCATCTCTATAATCTTCAAATGCTGCTTTAAGCTGTTCTCTTAATTCTTCAGGCATATTAGCAATTGGAGTATCTGCATTAAGATCATCTAATGAAACTACACCACCTTCTAAGATTACATTTGATGTACTTGCAATAGATCCTTCAGCAGCCTCTGCTCTAAGTTGATCATATCTTTTTTTGATGGCTTCAACTTCAACTGGATCTGGCTCTTCTCTATAAGCAAATATTTTTCCATCTCTAAGCTTAATAGATATATTACCAACTATTGATCCTTGAGCATCAGTATATTTAATGTTTCCATCAGAATCTTTATAAAAAGTAATATTTACAGTTTTTCCATCTTCTGTTGTATATGTAGCATCTAGGTATTGATCAATCCCTAATTTACTTTTAACAGTATCTATTGTAAATTCTTTATCATCAATTTTACCAATTTCTTTTTTTACATTATATTTTTGAAGCTCATTAAGTTCTTCTTGCTCTAATAAATTTAACATTTTTAAACTATCCGCAAGTTTTTGTTCTGGTGATTTTTTACTTTCCACCATATTATTTAAAAAGTCTAACTCAATAAATTTTTGAGCAACTTGATTATATAATATACTTCCTTTTGGAACAACTCTTTTATTAACTGAGTCATAAAATTCAGTAGGTAGTTCACCATTCATTTTCCAGTTTGCAAACTCTTCTAAATCAACATAGATGCCCTCAGCAGCTAACATATTTAACAAGTTGTTATACTGAATTCTTTTTGTTTGCTCTGTTATATTTTTTAGTATCATGTCTTCTCTATTGTTCCATAGATCTGACATCCAAGCAAAATTATTTTCAACATGTTCCACAAAACCAGCAGGATCATTCAAAATATTAATGGCCTCTGCTGTACCTTGAGCTTCTTTACCTAATCTGTAATAATCAACAAGCATTTCAAAGGCTTGATCCATATTACTATCTAATAAAGTTTCATTGCTTTGATTAGCAAGAGTTTTCAAATACTTTTTAAATGAACCTTCAAGATTAGCTAACATTTTTTCATTAGTAAAATCCATAGTGGACTCTACTTCAGTATTTATTGAATCACGTTCTTGCTCTAAATCAGCAATTTTTCTATCTATTCTTTCTGATTCTCTTTCTTGATATTGACTGGCTGTGGTAAATTGATCATAATATGCTGGAACTGAAAAATTATTTTTTGTATTTGTTAATTCATCAATCTGATTATTGAGATCAATGATTCTATTTTTTTTATCTTTTAGTTCTTGTCTCTCAAGTGTTCTCTCCTCATTTTTTTCAAACTGAGATAGTCTTGTATTTAATCTTTTTTGTTCTCTTTCTAATCTTACTCTTTCAGCTCTTCTTGGTTTACCTTTTAATTGGGTTTCAATGTCACTTAGTTGAGACTCTATAGCTTGTACTTCATCATCTTCTTGAGATCTAGCAGTTTTATAGAAGTGATCCATAAAACTATTATAGTTTTCTTTAAATTCTTCTAAAGCTTTTAAAGAATCTTTTCTTGCAACTAACTGTTTTTTAGAATTTGGATCTTCAGAACCTTCTAAAGCTTCAATTTCTGTTTTAAGCATTCCAATTTCTCCAGTTAAATCATCTTCATTAAATAATGCTTGTACTCTTAAAGGATCTACTTTACCAATTAATTTGTTTGATGCCATATCCCGATAAACTTTTTGCATTCTATCAAGAGTATTTTTATAACTATCATTATAAAAAATTACATTTCTTACAGCCTCATCCCATGCTTTAGAAAATAAAGCGGCCTTTTGATATTCTACTGAACCCTTCTTGTATTCATTTAAGTCTACAGGATTGGGATACATTTCATTTACCTTATCATAATTTTTAAGAATGTCTTGTGTTTTATTTATGATATGATCTATCTTTTCTGTATGTCCATCAGCTTGTTCCATTGTAATCCCCTGATATTCTGCATACTCTTCTTGTGTAAGATTTTTAATATTTTCTAAATGATCCAACCAAATGTCTGTTGCACCCAGTTCAATCATTTGAGATATTTGCTTTACAGTAGCTTCTTCAATTGCATCTTGTTTTGCTTTTGTATCCGGATCAGCAATTTGATCAGCAAGTTTAGATTGCACACCAAGATTATATAATCTTGCATTAAGCATATTTAATGGATCATTTTTAAAAGTATCATTAACTTGTTTTGCCATTGATTCATTATATGATGCAAGCTTAGCTTTAAGAGCATCATATTGAGCTTTATTTTTATATTTAGCAATCTTAGATTGAATAAATGGTAATGCTTTGTTGACTGGGCCTGCCATTGTCCCCATTGCAAAACCAGATAAAAATGTTTCAAAACCTTTTCCACTCCATTGTTTTTCTCCTTTCTTTAAAACAAATTCTCCTCTTGCATCAGTTTCATAAACTTGTGCTTGAAATCCTTCTCCTAAGTGATCCCAAAATGATTTGTCTTCTTTGTTTTTTTTATTTAAAAAACCTTCAGTATAATAATAAGAAGCAACAGGTTCAGAATAAAAAGATTCTGTATAATAATCTTTTGAGGTTTTAGCAATTACATCTTGCATTGATTCTTGGATACCCTCCATTATATTTGCCTTAGCATAGCCAATTGTTTTTAATACAGTTTTTTGAAATCCTTGTTTTTTTATAGCTTGAGCAGTACCTTTCCAACCTTTCCAACCTTTTTTAATTACAGATAATTTAGGTGTAAGAACTTCTTTACCAGTTTTAAGTGTCTTTTTAGTAAACTCTCTTACTGTTCTCCCGGCCATGTTCTTTTTAACATCAGCTATTTTTTTGCTGAATACTCTTGCTATCCCTCTTTTAGGAGACATAACATTGTCAAAAACAATTTTGTTTGTAGCAAAAATTAAAAGAGTATTTGCAAGCAAAGCTCCTTCTGAAGCTTCTTTTGCTTTTTGACGCATTTCATCTTGAAGATCATCAGGTGGATCTTCTCCATTATGTGTTTCTCTATACTCATCAAATAGTTGATCAAAAGTATCTTTTCTAACAAAGCCTGCTTCTAGCCTACCCTCTGATAAAGCCATATTAACATTTCTAATATCTCTATATAAACCCCCAACAGTTTTGAATGCAGCATTAGAAATTTTTTCTAGACCCTGAAAATTCTTAGAAGATTTAGCAACATCAATTATTGCATCTGTAGTATTGCTAATAGGATTAAAAAAATTTAAAACAGATTTCCCTGTACTTTTTGACTTTGCAGCTACATTACCCATTGATCTATCCACCTTCAGAGATTTCCAATAGTTTCTTGCATCAGTTATATTATCTAATTTTTTAAGTGTTGACTGTAATTGATTAGTTCTTTGTAGTATACTTTCTGTTGCTAATATTCCTTTACCAACCTTTGGTGCACGACCAACATATTTAACACCTCTTACTAAATTTTTACCTGCATTGAAGATAGTATATTCACTACTTAAACCTAATGTTAAAGCTTCTTCAGCAACTGCTTCCATTATAATTCCTGCAGTATAACCAAAGTTTACTAATAAATTACTTCCAAATCCCGTTAAACCACCTTTAGTAGATGATGCAATTGCTGATGCTTCTGCATATGCTGCTGCTTCTTCTGGGTCATCACTAAAATCTCCTTTAAGCATTCTCCCCAAACTCTTAGGTCCAGATACAAATCCTCTTGCAAATAATGGTGCAAAACCATGCACAATAGATCTTTTAAATTCAGCATATGTTCCAGTACCTTCATTAAAATTTTTTTCATTATTTTGAAATGGTGAAAAACCTATTCTTTCAAATGTTTCAGGACCATATGCGTAATATCTTTTAAAATGAGAGCCACTTGTTTTTCCAGCATTATATGCATATGGAGTTATTTGATCATTGGGATTATACAAACGCATTTCATTTTCAAGCATTCTACTTGAACTAGCATTTGCTAATTTTGTTAACTTTTCATTAAAATCTTCAATACCAGGCATTATATATTAATTAGTTATTCATTTCATTAACTATGTTATTTAACTCAATTACTGCATCATTTAATGCTTTATCAATATTATCTCTGAAATTTGTTATAGAATTTCTTTGTTCAGATAATATTTTGCCAAATGAACCATCTTCATTAAAACCATAAATTCTTGTGATAGTTTTATAATCAGCTTCACCGGGTTTACCTTTTAATATTTCATATGATGCTAAACCTGTTGGGTGTGTCCAAGTAAATTTTTTTCTATAATCAATATGAGTTTGTAATGGTGTTTTTTGTGCAAGCATTAGCTCATTACTAAAATCTCCTTGATTTCCAATAATTGATGCACCATGTTGTTCTAATAACTTAATATCAGTATCTGTTAAATAACCATTAGTTTTATCTTCTTTTTTACTTTTTAAAAATGCAGGAGGAAAGTTTAAAACCATTGCAGATTTATCAAAAGAATTGACAGCATATTTATATGCAGTTATACCAAAGTCAGTTGATCTATTATTAGGTATCCACTCTATAAAGTCATTAATTAATTTAATACCTTTTTCACTTGAATCACCTATATCTTCATCTTCTCCTAAAGACTCATTATACCCAACCGTCCCAGCACCATGAAAACTAATTAATCTATCATTACCATTAATTTTATTTTTTATATCTCCATTATCCCAATCCCTAAGAAAGGTATTCCAAATAACAAGTGCATCAGAATTTTTTCCAGCACTGAGTCTTATTTTTTTTGATAAAGCATCTGCAGAAATTCCTGTACCACCAGCACCTGCAAAGTCTAAAAAGGGTATATTATTATATCCTAAACCTAATACATTTCTGTCATCTGTATCTGTATAAATATTTTTAACAGCTTTTTGAAATTCATCAGCAAATAATTCACCAATACCAGTTTCTGAATAAGGAATAACATCTGGTACATATGTTCCAGCACCTATATCTGTGTAAATAGGATATCCTTTTTTTATTGCTTCTTTTTTTGATCTTTTTTGTATATCACCCATCCCTGCTCCCATAAAATCATCAAATGTTTTATATGATGCTAGTTCTTGTCTTTGCCAAGGTTCTAAATCTGATGGATCAATCATACCCTCTCTACCGCCTTTATGAGGACTAAAAAGATCAATAGGTTTAAATGAATCTCCATAAAGTTTTTTATCATAATAATTTTTATGTCTTAAGTCTCCTTCATAATTAGTTTTTGGAATAAAGTAAGGATCAAAGTTTCCAGCTTCATCAAAAGATTTATCTAGTTGAAATCTTAAATTGTCCATATTATATTTCACAAACTTATTGTTTTTATCAAATACTGGTTTTCCAAATTCCTCTTTAATATCTTTTCTATCTTTTAAACCATTATACATTGAACTAACAATTTTGGATTTGGCTTTTATTCGAAAATCTTTTACATCTTGCATATTCAATGCATATGTATTAGCAGCTGTTAGTAAGGGCACTAGGTCTTGCATTTTCATAGCATTTTTAACAGGATCTAATCCAGAATTTTTACCAATCCAACTTGAAAGTTTATTTATAACTTGCATTGTATAATTTTCTTCTTTTATATCTTTATCTGTTTGTGGGATTGTGCTAAGCATATCTCTTGTAGTACCATAGTCTGCTGCCATTATTGGCTTACCATTTTTATCATATTGTGTACGTCTACCAACATTAGTTCTTGCAAGAAAAAAATCAGCACCTTGTTCTGCAACTGCATTTTTATAGGCTTTAACACTTTTATATATATTTTTATCATATATTGTTCCTTTAAAATAATCAGGATCATATTTTTTTACCCATTCATCCATTGTATCATAACCCAATGGGTCTTTGTATTCTGTGGATTTTCCTGTACCTGGAGATAATATATCATATATTTCCTGTTTACTTATAGCACCTGTACTTTCTAAAGATTCCAATAGATCTAATGAAACAGTAAGTGCAGGTTTAACATAGGTATCATACCCTTGATTAAGATTTAATGTTACTCCTTTTGATATATCTTGTTTATCTAATACAGTACCCGGTCTTTGTACAGCTGTTCTTGGATTATTAAAATCCCATTCTGACCATGTACCACTTAAGTCTCCTGTGGTCATAGGCTTTATTATTTTTTTAATGGTATCAGATACTGCAGTAGCTTTTGGACCTTGAGTATATATCTTACTTTTATCATCCCACCCATACCATTTACTATCAGATGGCCGACCCCATTTATCTTTTAAGTGCCTAATAACACCTTTGTTACCATCAGGTCCTATTACAGTATCACCTACTTGAATAGTTGGGTCATCATATTGTTTATATTGAGGATCAGGCATGTTATTATAAATTAAATTAATATTATTATATAGGATCTATTGTTACAGAAGAGCCATCATCTTTTTTTATAGTCACAGCACCTGTTTTTTTATTTTTTACAATAGTGGGCTTTGGAGTATTATTACCATTACTACCATTGTTATTATTATTGTTGTTACCACCACCACCATTTAATCCTGGAGGAGTAAATGCACCACTACCACTATTATTACCACCACTACTTCCACTTCCTTTTCCTTTTCCAGTATTAGAAGATTTTACAGGTTTTAAGTTTCCATCATAATCATATTTATCATAGTAAGCTTGTTTATTTATTTCAGCCATTCTATTTGCATGCCTTCTATCAATGACAGCAAATGGATCTGGTTTAATATCTCTAACCATTTCTCTTTTAGAAAGACTTTCTGCAGCAAACATTACATCTTCAGAAAAGAAATTATTAGATACACTATTATCTACAATAAATCTTAAAGTGTTAATATTGTCATATGGATTTTTAAATCCTGTAGATGTATTGCCACTACTTGAATATGCATTATTAAATTGTTCTAATTGTTTAGATGAGCTTGATAATAATTCATCATTAATTTGTTTATTGCTTTCATACTGGCGCAATTGTTTTTCTAACATTGGACTACTCCCTTTAGCATTTATTTGAGCTTTAATATCTTTAATTTTAGCATCATATGCTTTAGCAACATCTTGATAATCAGCATGCCTGTCTTCTGTTTCTTTTTTCATTTTTCCATAAGCATCTTGTAGATATTGCATCTCAGCTTGTTTTTCTCCACCATATTCTGATGCATTAGCAGAAACCCATTTCTTTCTGTTCACATATGCTTTAGTATCATAAACAGCTCTTACCATTGGATCTGATGATAACTGTGCTTGTAATAGTTTGCTCAATGGTTCAGTTAAAATATCCCCATTTTTTTGTCTTATTATATAGTTACCATCTGTATCTGACACATCCATAGAAATTCCCGAGTCTTTAAATATCTCCATTGACTTAGCTTGGACATTCACATATGGAGTATATATAGGATTCTCAAATGACATTGCTTCTTCTGGGGAAGCTTCCATAAACTCTTTTCTTTTATATTGTAGAGCTTGAACACCTTCTTCCCAATAAAGTTTTTTTCTATCTATATCAGTACTTTTATTTAATCCTTCTGCTTCTCCCAACTGCATGTTAAAGTTTTTTGTCCAAGCCATATCTTTCATTAATGAAGTGTCTTCATAAAATGGTTTAAATACTTGCATGGCTTGATTAACATTTTGTTCTAATGAAAGATCTAGTCCAGAAATTCTTTTTAAATCAAAATCTATTTGTCTTACAGTATTATCTCTTTTTTCAAGATTATCTGTTCTTGTTAGATCTGCATAATAATACTGACCGTAAAGCTTATTTAATGATTTATAATTTGAATCATACTGTGACTGCTTTAATTGTAAAAGGTTAGCAACAACATTAAGTCCATTATCATGCGGCTGCAGTGATGGAATTATTGATTGTACACCTTGTAAATAAGTTCCCATATATTGTAAATATATTAAAATTTTATAAGTTTAATAAATTTTTGAAGTTTATTAATACTCAAATGGATATGTATTAGTTCCATAAATATACCCACCATTGCCCATATATATAACTCCACCAAACTTTGCTTTTGGTTGTCTTCTTACATCAAGTTCTGCAAGTCTAATAGATTGATCAGGATCATAACCCAGTTTCTTATAATCTGCTACCATTTCAGCTGTAGTTTTATCTGGTGCTTCTGGTGTGATTTGTTTGTTATTAGTATTAACAATATATTCTCTACCACCAGGACCAAATATCCATTTCATTCCCTGCCCAGCATTGGCAGCAGCAGCTGCTCTTGCATCACCTTTTAATTTACTATAGTCATTACTAGCTTTAGCCCAATAATTTGCGTCATCCTGTGCTACATTTCCTTTATATGTAGCAAACCTGGTATTATATAAATCATCTTGAGTTATACCTTGTTGTAATTGTTTATCTTGCCATGCTGTATTTTTAGCACTAATTGCACTTGATTGTTGTGAATTAAATCTATCTGCAGCTTCTGCAGCACCCATAATATTTCTTTGAGCTTCTTGTTGTCCTGTAAACATAGCAGATAGTGCAGCACCAGGATTATTTTGTAATAACGGAGCCATATTTTTTTGCATACCTTGATTCATACCAGATGCTAACATGGCTTGATTTAAATAATCAATACCAAAAACTTGTTCCCTTACACCAGGAGCTCTACCTCTAATTGGAGCTATATTAACTGGACGAGCAGCTAAAGAAGTTGCTAATGCAAATTGATCTTCAGGAAGTTCTTGTACAGGTGTTGGCTCTGGATTCTTTACCCATTCATCACAATTAGTACCACAATCTACAATAACTTCTTGACCAGTATTAGGATCTGTACAGTAACATTCTTTTTCTGTTGTTTCTGTAGGGCAATCAGAGCATAACCCAGTAGTAGGATCTTTAGTTCTTACAACAGGTTGCCCACTTGCATCTACCATTGGTTTTCCATCTTTGTCTAAACATGGTTCACAGTCAACAACAGGTTCTCCGTCCATATATATAGCTTCTTCACTTTCTGTTTCTCCTTTTACTTCACACCCTTGTAAATATCCTTTAAGTGATGGAGCAGCAATTCCTGCCGCAATTATTTCATCTGCAGTCCACCCATAATAGTTTCCACCTTCTTGTTTCATCCAAGCACAAACTTGCTCTTTAGTATATCCCCCACCTCTAGTAACTGGTCCCCTTTCTTCTCTTGTTTTAACTTTAGCTTTTCCAATTACTTCACCAGTTTTTTTATTGTATTTGTATTCTCCTGTTTCATCTGTTCTTGTTTCCCAATCACTTGCATTATACTCTTCTTTACCAACTTTTTTAGTATTTTTTGGTCTAGGTGTGCCACCAGGATCAAATCTGTCTAAGTAACCTCCATCAGACATAATAAGTGGCATATCAAAACCACCTAGGATCATTCCATATTTTGCCATGGGTGCTTGTTGCATTTGTTGCTGTTGAGCTATCATCTGCATCATTCTTGGATCCATTTGTTGTGGTGGCACTCCTTGTCCTTGTGGGCCAACCATTGGCATTCCTTGAGGTTGTTGTTGCTGTTGTTGTTGTCTTTGAGCAGCAACCATTTGTTGATATTTTTCCAAGCCTTGTAATGCAAATCTTTTTGCTTGTTGTTCTGGAATTCTTAAACTAACAAATATATCTTGTATATCTTCTAAATTTATACCACCTTTAATTAAAGCAACTACTATATCATCTGCAGCCACATCATTTTCTAACTGCATTCTTACTCTTTCTTTAATTTTATTTAAAGTTACTTCTTCTCCATCTCTTGCTCTTCTCAAATTAATTCCACCATAGCCCATAGTAGGCTGTGCTTGTGGCATAGGTTGTCCTTGAGAGAGTTCTTCCGGCATAGCAACTGGAGAACCATCAGGCATAGTAGGAGCTTCACCTTGCAGCATTTGTTCTTGAGGTATAGGTTGTTGACCTTCTTGTGGCACACCTTCTTGTGGTTGTTCAGCATTTGGTAATATGTCTTGTTCAGATATACCTGCTTCTTCCATATAAGTTTTAGCAACTACAGGAATTCCTTGAGGAAAACCTTTTTTAGATTCTTGAGCTAATGCTAATGCACCTAATTTAAAGATGCTTTTCTTTATCATTAACTGTGCAGTTTTAATCTCAATTTTATCTGAGTCTTTATCTTGTAGAACTTCTCTATGTTTATTTATATTTAGATATTGTTTAGATAGTTCTGCCGGGGTATATCCTCCTTTCTTAGCTTTCTTACCAAACATTTCTAATATATTTGGATCACTTATTTTCATAGATTTTGTATCACTGAAAATAAAACTGTCATCTGGTAAATTTAAAGGTACACCATTTTGACTGTGTCTTGGGCCTTTAATTTCATAGAATAATGGATAACCACTAGGATCAAATGTTAATACAGTTTCCCCACCTTCAGCTTCTAGATTTGCTTCTTCTCTTGGAACTTTAGTTATTGTTTTTCTAGCAACTGCTTTTGGTTGATCAAGTTTTATATTTCCTCCACCAAATGCTGTTATATCATTTGCCAGAGATCCATCAACTTGATAGCCTGTTTTAGCTTTAGGAACATCTGTAACTCTTACTTTATAGATTTCTGGTTCCTCAACTATTTTTATTCTGTATTGCATGTTAGTTTATTTTATATATTCTACTTTACCACCCGCAGCAACAATCTCTTGAATCTGCTTAGCTGTTAATGTATAAACACTTCCTTTTTTATAATTAGAACCTAATTGACCACCTTTTTTAGTGATTACCTCATTACCTTGCCAACCAATACCTTGAATTCTTCTTCCAGAGTTTATATCATTTACCCCCATGTATCCCATATTACTTCCAGGTACTTCAGCTGAACCAAAACCTGACTGACCAGTATTTGGAGTTGCTGCATCAGAAGATCTAGCCATCTTTCTATATTGATCAAAGTTTTTCTCATTCTTAAATGCATCACCAATTGATGTAGCCATACCTGTTAAACTCATTTTACCACCAAATAGGTCTGCTCCCAATTGTTTTGGATCCCAACTAAATCCAGATTCTTCAACTACTTTACCAATATAATTTGGATCATTAAATTCTGGTTGATCTACTACAATACCAGGACCCGCTTGTGGTAGATAACCACCATATGCCATATAGTCTGGCATATAATCCATCTCACCACCATGTGCTCTTCTAATTACTCCAAATGGATTTGTAGGAGCTTGTTTATTAAATATATTTTGTTGAGCATCTGCAAATGGATTTCCCATCAATCTTGTATTAGATTGAGAAACCACTTGTGGTACTACAGGATTTGTACTAGATACATTAGAATTTGAGCCAGATATAATATTATTTGGATCCCAAATATCTTTTGGTGACTGAGCATCTGCCTGGTTTTGAGTTACTGTTTGTGAAACATTGGTTCTTTGTAATAATGGTGGTACTCCTTGTTGAGTATTTTGTGTTGTGCCAAAACCAACAGGACCAAGATTATTTTGTGGAACATCTTGATTAACTGTATTAGGAACTACACTATTAGGATCCCAAATACTTTTAGGATTAACAGATTGGGATGGTGCACTTTCTGTTTGCTTATATGCTAATGGGGAATTAGCATATAATACAGTATTTGGTTTACCCTGTGGCATATCAATTTGTTCTATACCTCCAGTATTAATAGCAGTAGGTACTTCTTCCATATCTTGCATATTTGACATATCAGGTTGAAACCCAAGTGCAGTTAAATCTGGATCTTGTGGCTCATCAGGACTACCATGTCTTCTTTGATATCTTCTATCTTGCCTATTCATTTGTCTATCACCAGTAAGATCTCCGGAAACTAATCTACCTTTTCTATCTATACCTTTTGCCTCATTGCCATCTACATTAGTAATAGTCATACCAGATACATTTCTAACTTGTGCAGATGGAGTTTGTGTTCCTCCTGGTTGATTAGTAGAAGGGGTGGTTCCAGGTTGAGTAGTAGTTCCAGCAGGTTGTCCTGTAGTATTTTCTGCACCAGGTAGTCCCATTGCATAATACTCTTTAATTCTTTTAGTATCAAATGGATTATACCATTTACCACGATCTTTATAAGCTACTTCTCTAATGGATGTTGTTCCTTCAGGAACTTGCCAGTTAACTGGTGAGAATCCTGAACCATAATTAAAGTCTCTTGTAAGACCAAAGATTCCTCTTCTTGATGGTGGAGCTATAAAATTAAATGTTCCAGGTGCACCTTGCTGTGTATTGTTTCCTTGCTGTGTATTTGTACCTTGTTGGGTATTAGTTCCTTGCTGTGTATTAGTAGTAGTCGTAGTAGGTTGAGTAGTATTATTAGTTGTACCTTGTTTATTTCTATCTTCAGTAACACGTTGTCTAAAAGTATTCATGGCATTTTCTCTCCAACCATCTGCACCAAATGGATTCATAATAGCTGGATCAAGAGTTAATCTTTCTCTTTGTTGGCTATATCTTGGTTTAAAACCTGTATTAAATCTACTTTTTGACCAATCTCCATATTCTGCTTTTGGAAGATATCCTCCTTCTCCATAAAGATCATCTCCACCATAAATGAATTTATATAGATCTGGATTTTCAGAATCTATAAAACCACCTGTTTGATATGGATCTGGTATGGTTAATCCTAAACTTTCCATTACCTGCTCATTGTATAATCCCATATCGTATTGTGGTTTGTAGGCCTTCACAGCTGGATCATAAACCTGTTCTTTATAATCTGGAGCCATACTTCGTGCTGAATATTCATTACCTTCTTTATCTGTTACTAAATAAGAATATTGGCCATAATCATATAACTGTTTTCGCTGTTCAGGAGTATAGTCCTCAAACTTATTTATATTATTGGCTTTTCTATAATTTTCATCTAATAGATAAGAATAGGGTGACGATGCAATATATTTCTGATAATATGCTGTTTTATCATAAATATCAGCAGGTTTATTTTTATAATAATTTTTATTAAAAGTTGGCTCTCCTGTTAAAGGATCAAAACTTTCTACATATTGTGTATCATATTGTTTTCCTGAAGGATCCGTAAAATAATACCAAGGTTTATTTGTATCAGAGTAACTTTCTGGTTCAGCAGCTTTCTCAAATGCAAGTTTTTCTGGTGTCCAAGTTTCTTTAAACATTCCCACATTAGAACCCATCCAAGCAATATTTGACATAGGTGCTGTATTAGCTTGTAATGGAGATACACCAGCATTAGTTAATACATTTGTCTTAGCTTGTTTTGCTTTTAAGTTCTCATAGCTTCCTGGAATTTGATCAGCATAAGGATTTACAAAAGGATTAGTTAAAAGTTCAGATGAATCTTTAGTAAGCATAGTAGATGGTGAGAATACCATTCTACCGTTCATGTCTACACAGTAACCTTTATTAGCATCATATGTTGCTCCCGGAGGGCAAGTTAGTTCTGCCTTATTATTTGTAGTATTATTTCTTGTAGCATCAGATCCTGGAGTATTTGCTGCAACTTCATCTAAAGCTTTATTATTTATTGTTCTAATAACTTTATCCCGCATTTTTGCAGGCGTGGAAACTAATGAATAGCCAGCATTAAATGGAGAGTTAAAAGACCCTCCTCTTTGTGGTAAGAATTTTACTAGATCTCCCAGTACAGAAACATCCCAATCTGCTGTTGCTTTTCTTAATCCTCCTAGAGGACCAAACTCATAATTAACATCTACACCAGGTATAGCATATGGTGTTCCAAATAAAGCTTTGTTAGCTCTTCTTATTCTTCTATTTCCACCCATTTCTTTTAATTTTTTTATTCCACCAAATTGAAATTCATCAGCCATGCCTGAAGTATTTTGTGTTAATGTATGATCTAAAGCTTCTCCATATATATGTAAATGTTCTAATGGGTCATGTGAATCTTGTTGATTCATGGGGCCGCCCATATTTTGAATATAATTGTTATATGCTTGTTCTGCTTGTTCTTTATATACTGCTTGATTACCAGTATTCTGTACTGTCTTTGCAAATAGTTTTGCTTTTTGAGTATACTTACCCATTGGATCATCTATAGTTCCGGTAGGTGGTAAATAGAATTCATTGTTCTGAACCTCATCACCTTCTGCAGCTTGTTTAAGTTTATCTTTTACAAACTTATTAATAAAAGATCTTTTACTAGTTGCCCCACCTGTTTTATAAGCATTATCATATGGCTCTGCATCAGCCCCCACATAATAAGGTTTTGTTGGTTTTGGAAAAATGCTATTACCTATAAACTGACCCCCGGCTTGAGCTTCTTGTATTTCCTCATCATCTTCTTCTTCATCATAAACTTCTTCTGCAGTTTCATCTTCTGTGGATGCAGTTTCTGTATTATAAGGATTTTCTGTATCATATGGTGCTTTACCAGATTCTTTTTTCTTTTCTTCAGCAGCCCTTTTATAATCATCATATAAATCATAAGCAGTGTCAGCTACTTTTGATCTTGGAATTTTATATTTTTCTAAATCCGCAATAATTTGTTCAGGAAAATCTCCTTCTTGAACTTTAGTAAGTATATACCTATATATATCTTCATCAGAATATTGAGACTGTTCTTTCTTGGTCTCTGTATACTTACTGAGCTTACTAATAAACCCGGGTTGTTCACCTTCATTGGGTTTGCGGATTCTAACTTTTTTTGTTGCCATGTTGCACGTTATATATTAAATATACTAAAAATAAATTTAAGTAGTAAACCAAATAAGTTTAATCAATCTCCTCTATTATGTATCCTTGTTTTATAAGTTTATCAATTTGTGTTTTAAGAAGTTGAGCCACTATACCACCTTTTGAATAACCCATTTGATTATACTGATCTGCATTTTTATAATTCTGCATAAAATCCTCAATGGGTAATACTTTTGTTTTTGTTCCCAATTGTTCTTGAAGAGCTGCTACTTTACTTTTTGGTACAAAAATAGAAGGAATTTCTTCAAAATTAATTTTACCAGAAATACCAACTTCATCTGATATATCTGTTTTTGGAATAACAAATCTTTCAGTATTTCCTTTTGTAGGATTTATTCCAAACATAACAGGATAATTATCTTGAACTAAAGCTTTTTCAGCATCAGATAAATTTTGCCATTCAGTTAATCTTTTATTTTTTAAATCATCATAAAAAGAAATATCTGGACTATATGGTGACTCAACAAAAGATTCTCTACCACCTCTTTCAAACCATTTTGCCAAATCATCTTCCACATTAACTTTATTTTTTCCAGATAAACCAATTGCATAATCCAATGCACCCTGATGTCCTCTTGCCATTGCAGTTGATATACTTGAATTATTTATACCTGCAACTCCAGAACCTAGCTCACCTGTTAATGGAATTTTACCTTCTCTTATTAATTCACCAACAGGTAATAGTCCTTCATTTTTAATTATACCAGGTAAAGAGGCAGATGTAGTTCCGTGATAGTATACTGGTATTTTAGGACTTTCTTGAAGCACAGGATATTTATTTGCCATATCTTCTAAAAGATCAACACCCTCATCATATGTTATTGATCGTCCTCTAGTTTTAAATGTTTTATAATCAGGTAAAAGTTCATCTGACATAACATATGGAGCATCTTTTGGAACACTTTCTAAAACTTTTGATCTTACATCTACTACATTATCAATATTATTAACTGGCGTATCCAAGTTTAAAGGTGCTTCTGTAGTAATAAACTTTTTTAAATTTGAAATAGCTTCTGGTGCTGCAGAAATGCCTTTACTAATACCCTTAACTAAATTTACACCAAGCTCAGGTAGTGCTTCTAGTCCTGCATAAGTTAATGGATTTAATAATGTTGCATCTATATCAGAAACATTAGACATTTTTTCACCAGATAATACGTTTGGTTGTTCTTTATAATCAGAACCTGTAGATAATCCAGTATTTTTGGAAAGATTGGCTATAACTGCACCTGGAATATCTATTGGTGCAAGAGTCTCAAGAGCACTTAATTTAGAGTCTCTCATTTCTTTTTCCTCTTTCTTTGTGAGCCCGGGAATATCAAACTGTAATGGCTGACCTGGTAGAAGAGTATTACCTAATTCTTGAACACCTGCTAATGATCTAGACCAATAACTTGGTTGTAGCTTAGAACCATATCTAGATTCTGCTACAGCATCTTTTTCACCGGGTGTGAGTTCATCTACCCATTCACCTCTTCTTCTAGGATTCCATCCTTCTTTCTTACCAAGTTTTTTTACAGCATAATTATTTGTTTTATAATCATACTCTTTCATAAAGTTCTGAAGAACATCTTCTGGAAATTTTTCCATAGTAACTCCAGCAGATTTATTTAATCCTTTATTTCTTCTTAGATATTGTCTTTTCTTCTCATCTAAAAATATATCTAATGGATTTTGTTCACGGAACTCTGCTCTTAGTTTACCAATATCTGAACCTTCTCTTTCTGTAGAGACCTCTGGTTTATTTACAATTTGAGAATATGTTTCTGGATTTTCTTCTAAATAATTAGGTGCGATGGGTGTATATGTTGATTCAGGAACTTCACCAGCAAGTTGCATTCTAGTTAATAAAGGCACAGAAATGTCTTCTACTATGTATCCTCCTTTAACATATTTTTGTATTTCATCTTCTGTAAGATCTAATTCAAAACCATACTTTGCAACTTGGACATCTTCATTGGAATTATTTTGTGCAACATTGTTCATCAAATATATAATGCTATCATCATCATATAATCTAAACATTCTATTCCACATGTTATCCCAATTTCTTTCAGAAGACTTCATAGCCTCCTTATATTTGTTAAGATCTTTCTTTGTGAATCTTTTTCTTTTTGTGGAATCAAATATTCCAGATTCTTGCAGTTGTAGTTTTAATTGTACTAAGTCTGCCCTATTTTCTTGAGGCTCCATATCATGCACTAAGTCATCTGGGTTACCAGTAACTCCTGCCTGTTCTTTATTTATCCTATTAATAAACTCTTCTTTTTCTTTTTGTTTAAGAGGACTAGCTCCTGAGTCTACACCTACATGACCCCACTCATGTGCTGCTATCTGATCAAACCCAGGCCAATCACCTGGATCTGTTACATTGTATGATATAAATTCCTTACCTGTATTTTCATCAGCACCTACCCAACTTTGACCTTGATCAATATACCTGAAGTCATTTATGTTCATGACAGAATTAATTCTATCTTCTATTTCTTCAGGAGTATAACCTTGTTTCTTTAAAAGTCTTTTATAGTTTTTAGACTGAACATACATCTTATTAAACTCTTGTGCTTTTCTATTAGATTCTGCTACATCAAACTTTTGTTGAGAGAACTGTTGGTATACTGGGTCCATCTTATAAGTACCATCTTTATCCATATAAACAGCTGCTCTTTGACTTGGTCTTGTTTCAAAAGGATTAAGAATACATTCTATACCATTCCACATATAACCTAATGGGCAATTTGTTTCTCCACCTTCATCATAAGTATACTTTGCTTTAGGATTATAAATACCCCTTGCTTTTTTACCCTTCTTTCTTTTTTTAAATAATGGATTTATTGCAAATAGTTTATTAGTTGCATAAATATTGCTATTCTGAAAAGGCCCTCCCTTTTTAGCTAATGGAACCTCTTGAACAACATTTCCAGGAAATTGATAATCTGCACCAGGAAGCATTAATTGTGAATTACCCAAATTATCAATCCCTAATAAAGGTCCTTTTTTTAATGGTGTTCCATCTTTTTCCTTCATAGTAATATTACCAGAAGGAATGATATTAAATAAATTATTTACATCAGAGGATGTACTTCTATATCCTTCTTTTGAAAATAGTTTTTCATTTGGGCCACCAGGTAAACCTTTTTTCAGAGATTTTTTCATTATCTAAAAGAATATTGATTTTTGGTATTAAACATTTTAAAGATCATGTTGGTATCTCTAGTATCTGCTTTACTTAGATGTATAAAGTTAACCATATGTCTAAATTTCTTTCTCTGCATAGAATCTTTATTATAGTTTACAGAATTTGGATTAATAGATTTTTTATATCCATTAGATTCTGTAATCCATAATAATTCTTGTGGATAGTTTCCTAAAAGAACTGTTGTTCCTGGAACAAGTGGTCCTGTTGGAGGATAGCCTGCAGTAAGTGGGAATTCCCCCCTATCTTTTGTAATATCCCAGAACTGATTTATTCTATACTTCTGTTCTTCTTTTGAGAATAATACATCAAATGAAGCTAAGTTAGATTGATTAAGTTTAGGATAATCTAAAGATAGAGTCACATTGTTTTTGGGAAATATATTAAGATTTAAATATCCAGAGATTTGTTCTGAGTTATAAATCACAGCTTGATCAAAATTATAATCAAGCACATGAAACTGATCCATGCAATGTATAGTATCTCTTCTATAACATTCAAGAATATACTCTACTGATTTTAAAGTAGTTACTGTTTGACCTGTTGATACTGGGAACTCAACTTCAAATGGATACTGTGTACCATAAAAATTACAATAGTCATTACATGAAAAATAATGTTGCCACAATTCATTTTTAACAATACTTACAAAACTTTCTTTTGTAGGAATAATTAAATTTGGATGCCAGTCATGAAAACTAATCCAGAATTTAGATTTTGGATCATAGCTCATTGTCCAAGAAGCATCTTCAAATATTAATGGATCTCCTAAAGGCATTTTTACAGGAGTTAATAATTTACCGTCAGCTCCAATGGGAACATATAAAAAGTAACTTTCTTTTCCTGTATTCACATATGTTACTTGTGGTTTTATTAGATTACCAAACTGATCATATGTTTTTAGTTTATAATCTTTTTTACAGAAATATAATACTGAATTGCCATTATCATAAATAGCTTGCGTACCAACACCAGCTACTGGATTATCTGCATAGGGGAATTGAGGAAAGTCTGCTAGTAATTTAGATGGTAAAAATTCATCAAACCACCACTTCATACCTGCTTGATTTATTTCTGTAAGCCCCTCACCATAAGAAAATATTTTACCTTGATCTTGTGAAACATAGTACATACCTGCAGGAGTAGATATAACTGATAATCTTCCCTGTGAAGAGCCATACATATATGGTTGATCTGCTACTACAACATTTTGAGGTTCTCTTGCAAATAAACCTCCGTCACCAATAATAACTTTAGTACCTGAGCCATCCATTTCTAATGTATCTACTCCTTGAAATACAATAGGACTTTCATTTTTAAATGTTACAAAAGCACCAGTTTTAGCAAAAGATTTTACAGAACTAATTTGACCGATAAAGTTTTTTCTATTAAATGGTAAAAACATATACCAATAATCAATTGCAGTATTAGCAGTTGTTGGTAATGAATATGTTATTGTATTTGGTAAATATGTATAGCAAAGCTCTGCAACAGTGGGATCATAAAATACTGACTGCAGAAATCCAAAAGAAGTAAACCTATTAGTTAATCTACTAATACTTAAAGACTGATCATATATGTAGAAATTTCCTTCAGTAGCAGTTAATTTATCCATTCTAAACATGGCATATAAATCTGTGTACTGATAGGGTTGATAACATTTTTCATAATCAAATACACCAACTTCTCTAAAGTCTAATAATACATCTGATTCAACAACAAAGTCCCTAACACCTGAAGCTGATAAATAGAAATATGAATTTTTAACAAACATAAAACCAGGATAAGCCCCATGATGATCATTGGTCATATTATAATTATCATTATCTAAATTATAATATGAGCTAGGAAGGAATCCTGTACCTGTTGTTGCATTATTTATTATGGCCGTCCAAGCAGCAATATTAGTTACTTGTAAATTGCTAATGTCATATTTTTCACTATTTGACCAAAATCTTGGTTCAGGGATCATTTGGTTATTAAAGTAATTATATTCATAACCATTTGGTTCACCATATAACCAATCATAGAAAAAGAACATTGGATTTTTTTCAGTAAACCTACATACATAAGTATCTCCATTAAATAACTCTATAGAAGATTGAATTATTTTTTGTTGTATTATTGTTGATGTAGGGGTTCCATCTGGTAAATTATAGTTAACACTTATATTTGAAACTGGTAAATTTGGAATATGTTGCTCACATGGTGTTATTGGTAATTGTATAATACTTCTTAAATTACCATATTGATCTTCTATATTTATTTTTAATGCTCCATAATGACTTGCAATTTTTGCTTGAAATTCTTTACTTTTATCCTTGTCATTTATTTTAGGTCCAAACCCTGCATCATCAAACATGTTTAATGAACCTAAAGATTGGTCTAAACCAGAAGCAATAGTTGCACCTACTAATAACTTTGGACCCGCAGTCTGATTATTATTTGCTCTCTCAGTTCTAATAGTAAGGATCTTTGGTCTTTTATAGTTATTAATTGTATAACTATCTGTATTACCTGTTATTGTGTTTTGATAGTTTCTTACTTCTGCTGATGTATTTTTTGCAATATAAAATGCATCCGCAATTCTAAATCTTTTTGTATCATTAATATTAAATGGATTAAATACATCATACAAACCATGTGCAATTAACTGAAGGGCATATTGTCTTAATGGACCTAAAGCATATAATACGTCAATTGCTGCACCTGCTCCTTCCATAAAAAAGAATGCTATTTGTGATACTGCTCCAGCAATAGATAATGTTGTAGATACCCATGAAGGAAGCATTGAATATGCAGATGCTTCTACACTATATGTTTGTGGATCATAGTTCCCACCTGCCAATAGAACTGTTTGATTGTGGTTATTATAAATATTGTCTAAAGTGCTTTGTCCACTAAATGCTTGTGACAAGGCAAAACCACTATTGGTATAGGTATTAATTGCAGTATTAAATGTTTGATTAGCTGTAGTCACGCCAGTAAGTGCAGTCAGATTAGCTTGTACTCCGGGCAATGCTGTAGTTGCTGCTACTTCAGGAAGTTGGAATTGACTAATAAAACTACCTTGGGGATAGTTAAATGTTTTCTTGCCACCAGATCTTAATAGCACATCTAATAAACCAGCAACCATTGCAACCCATAAAGCCTCATCTGAAAGTAAGGTAAATTTAGGATGCCCTTGTGGTTCAATAAATTGTTGAGTTGCTGTTCCAGATAAATATCCATATAACTTTAATTCTGGTATACCTAAATATGGATTTCTAAATGTTGTATCTGGTGAATGAAAAGTAATAAGATTATTTGGTATATCTTGATTTACAACATCATTATTATTATCTACTGATTTTATATATGGATCATTATACTGATAATTATGGTCAGAAGAGTTTAATGTGTTTCCTACAGGATAAATAGTATTAAAAGGATAATTAGCATATAACCCCTTTCTTGTGTTTGCAGTAACCCCTTGTCTTTCATAATCTCTAAAGTTATTTATCATACCTTTAGCAACAATAGATTTGTTACCATCTCTACCACCCCTTAATATTTCATAACCAACTATATTTTGTATATCAATACCATCATTATCTTTTGGAAGAATAATATTTTTAAATCTTACTCCCATTACTCTAATGAAGAGAGCCCCAGTTACAGCGTCTTTTCTAAAGTGGCTTGAGCCAGTTAAGTTTGTTAAGTTACCTGTAACAGCATTATAAATTACATTCTCAGGAAACTTGTGGTGTCTAATTGGTAAACCACAAAGATCATATGATGGATTTGGAGATTGAAATTTTCCAGTCCACATGTGGTCACTTGCATTCCATATATCTGGCCTATCATCTGGATATATTTCTGTAGATTGCCAGTATCCCATATCACCCACACCAACAATAGTTCCACCATCAGGCAATGTTGTACCACCAGTTGATGTTTGTGTGGCTGTATTTATTGTTTGAAATATTTTAGTATCTCCTGGAAAACTATCCCCATTAGAAAGAGAATTTGGTGCATTTTCAAAATAAGAATTAGGCCCCCATCTTCTTGCTGCTCTTCCAGGTATATGATAAGAAGCGGACTTATCTCCTGTGTCATACACCCATCTTATAAAGAAAGAATATACTTCATCTCTTAAATAGTTTGTATGGCTTCCACCTTTAAAATAATAATCTGATGGATATTCTACAGCAACCCATTCTGACTGAATAAGATTTGCTAATGGCTGATAATTAAAATCAAATTTAGTTGTTGGTCCTATTCTTAATAAATAATTATTAAGCTGAGTCATCTGATCTGATTTCTCAAATATTGGTATAATTAATCCAATTGAACTTGGATCAACAGCAGGTTTATTTAAAGCAAATTGCTCAATAAAAATTCTTTTAGTTTTTGTAGAATAATAGCCGTGAATTATAGCAGCTGTATTTTCATTAATATTAGCTACTACTACTAATTCAAATTCATCAAAACTTTCAGTATCTGCATCTACATCTAGTATTAAAGACCCCTGACTTGATGTTAAAGTATATACTGGCTGAACATTGCTTGGTGCAAAATAATCTGTTACTTTTTGATTTTTAATACTATAAGCAATAACTGCATAATAACTACCATTTTCTAAACTTCCTGATCCTTCAGCAATACTTAAATTAAGACATGGTGTCTTCATCAGTCTTGCTAATCTTATAGCATCACAGTCAAGTTCATTAAGATTATCACAGGTTATACAACCAACAGGATGACCAATAGGCCATACTCCTGGAGAAGTTTGTGATATTCCTAAACTATCTGTGCAAATTTGTTTCCAAGTAACTCCTGGCCAAAGTACTTTTAATCCCGGTACTAATAAGCTTATGTAATAATTTACATTTGCACCAGCACCAGCCCATGAATAATCAGCAAGAGAGGGCCAAAGTTTTTGGTCACCAAGATTTAAAACTCTATCTGGATTTAAGCCATCTGCCCAATATACTTGCCATGAACAGTTTTGTAATTCTCTAGATACACCACTTACTAAATTAGATTTACAAAAATTTAAACATGCATCTTGTACTATTGGTCTATATGTACAACTGTCTATTTCAAATAAACCTATTTCTGACATTGAAGAAATAACAGCAATTTCAGTATTGTGACCCGCTGTATAGATAATCCACTTATCAGAAAATAAATGAACTGCTCCAATAATATATCTAAAATTTACAGTATTGGGCATTGTTGCTCCAGCAAGAGCACAAAGAGCATTTGATGCTTCATTGGATAATGTACCTATATCACCTTCAATTGTATTATTAACTACATTTCTTGCATGTGTCCACATGCCCTCTGAAATAAATGCAGGATCAGAATCTTTATGAAGACCCTTGATAAATGTATTTAAATTATTTTGACTAGTACTTGATTCCTTTTTTGCCATAACTAAATTAATCTTGAAGTACCATATTTATTATAAAAAGCATTAGTTGGAGAATAACTTTTAAACATGTCATAGTATTTACCATACATAGCTTTTCTATTTGTCCACCACACCTGTTCAAGTTCTTTAAAGTTTGGAGTATTAACAACACTTAGTGCTTGATTTCTTGCTGCTTTAAGTCTTTGTTCAACAAGTTGCATTCTTTGTGCAACATCTTCTCCATTAAGATATAAATTTTCAAGGATTCTTGATTTAAATGCATACTCATAATATTCATTAATTAAATCATGATCAGGAACCATTAAGTTACCTTGATCATCTTCCATTTGTCCTTGATAGTTTAAATATACTTTTCCAGTTTGAAAAGTAGTAAATAAAAATCCACCTTTAATCCAACCTTCATTTGCAGCATTAATATATAAATTAGGACAATCACACTCTATTTCTTGACTTGCCTTCATTCTTAATGGTATAAGTCTTGTATAAACTCTTACATTACCTGTATTAATTACCTGAATTAATTCATATTTATCTCCTTTACAGTTCATAAAAACTCTAGGTGGAATACAAGTATTTCCATAAGGATTTAAAGGATCATAAGCTGTGGGTATTGGATCTACTATGGGGAAGTTAAGATCACATGCTGCAGTTTGATTACATGGCTGAGAATTACATGTACTACAGTTTACTGTTGGTGGGGCACATACATCTACATTAGCAGGAACTTCTACATATGGTACTTCTTGTATATTAGTACCACCATAGCCACCATATCCGACATGTTCAGCAAATTCTCCACAGATCATGCCATAATTAAAAGTATAAAAATCATCTGGAAGCTTTACTCTACCATGACACACTTCTAATATTTCTTCTTTAGTTTGATTTATTCTTAAACCAAGATCATAGTTTAATTTTTTAGCAAGTTTAATCAACTGTTGGGGCTCTATCATATTTTCTAGAGCAAATGTATTTAGATCAACTGTTACATCTTCTAAAAGTTGGTCAAATGACCTGTAGCGGAGTGTATAATTAAAATCCATTATCTAAGAGTGTTTTGGCTATCATCAGCACCATCAGAAGGTACTTGCATAGACATTGTTAATTCTTTAATTACAAATTGCTCTACTTCAGAAAATAAATATTCTGGAATTGTTAATAGTTTATCTTGAGCTATTTCACATTCTGCCTTTGGATCACATGGATTTGTAACTCCTTGAAATATTGCTTCCATTCTAACTGCTTCCCAATCTATATTAGGTGCATATAAGTAACCATCTAAATACCAGAAATATTTTCTTGTATTATATTTAAATGTTGTTGTTTTAGTCATAGAAACCCAAGTACCTGGATCTGTTCTAAACATCTCTATACTACCATCTATTGAAGATGTGGTGCGTATAATAGGCCCCATAGCCCCATTAAGAATAGTTGGGAGTTTATCTTTTGATCTTTTAAAATAACATCCTGAATAAACTCCGAGACAGCCAGCCTCTACTTTATCTACATCAATGAGTTCTATATAAGGAAGCACTTGAAAAATAGAACTGATCTTCATTAATCTAAATTGATTGTCTTCTCTCTTTAAAAGTGTCTGACCATATTTAATTAATGAGCTATAGATTACTCTATCAGTTAAGAATGGATCTTCTTTAACTGCTTTTAAAGTATTTCTAACTCTTGATATTGCTTCACCAATAGTTGTCATAGTTCAAATTCATTATAATGTTTTAAGCCTTCTCTGTCTTTTTGTTTACCGGAGTAGACCAAATAATTTTTAGTACTGTTAAGTTTTATTCTTACTGTTGGTTCAACTACTAAATACATATTCCAGTTTTCTGGATAAGACTTAGCCACTGCTCTTTTAAAATCTCTACATGCTACAAATCCCCAAAACTCTCTATTCTTCATTTTGTGTTTTAATGCATAGCTTGTAAAGAATATCTTGGCAAGCTTACCATCTGTTTCCCAGTTTTTATTTGTAACTGCTACTCCATATTTTTTTGACTTTACAAAATCAATGTTTTGTTTTTTAGGACTTTGACAAGTTCCAATAAACAACCATCCAATTTGTTCAGGCAATTGAACCCCATCCCTAGTATCTATTACTGTCTGATAAATTGTATTATTAAATGCCTTAATAATTTTTCTTAACTCTTTATCATCTAAGTTTTTATACCTAGGATATTTCTTTTTAAAACTTTCAAAGAACTCTTTGCTCATAATTGTATGCACTTCTGGTCTATACCTTGGTGCTTTTAAATCCGGGCTCTTAAACTCCTTCATACTATACTATTTAATATACTAAAAATAAATGACTTTAACAAATATAGTAATAAATGCAAAACCCCCACAAGTGCAGGGGTTTTACCTGTTGTCACAGAAACCAACAACTGTAACTTTATATCAAGGGCAGAAATATGCAACAATTAATGTTAGTGCATCTGCCATATTTGTATCAGTAGGAACAACAATATCCCCATTACATGTAATGTCAGGACCTGTATATACTACACATTCTGCATCAAAAACTTCAGAACATGTTAAAGGTGTTGGACAACCAGCTGGAGTTGGGCATGGAGCAGGAGATATTAATGCACTGTCTGAACATCCACATTTTTTACATCCACAAGAAGTACAAGTATTAGTAGCCATAGTTTAATTTATTAAGGACAAATAAAGTTTTTAATATCTGTAGTGCAAGGATCAATATATGCTGTGATACCATCTAATACAATTCTAAAACCACCAACTTCTTGTTCATCATTTGCATTACAAGAAAAAGGATATGTTAATGCTGCATCATATTCCATGTTAAGAGCTATTGTTCCAGCACCCGTATTACTATTAACATTTGTATTGGCATTATCAAATTTTGGAACATTGTCTCCTGATACTACATGAGATACAACATAATTTAAATGTGATGTATTAAAAGCTGCTGTTCCAGAAAAAGCATTTTGTTCAGCATTTTTTGGAAGAGATAAAAGTAATGTTTTACTTGCTGTAATTGAAATATTAAATAACCCTGATAAAATTGTACTTGTCACAGGTGCAGCATCTATTTCTACAGGTCTTGTTCCAATTAAAAAATTACTTCCATAAGTATTATCAAATAATTCACCAACATCCATAATACTTGCTGGAATAACAGAAAGCCCTTGATTAAAAGTTATAGTACCTGCAGTAGATAGATTAACTGAATCAGGCCCTACTGTTGCTGGCGTTACTGTAGTAGACAAATAATAAGTGTCTACTGGAGGTGCTGATTGATATTGCCATAATAAAGGCTGCCCAGCTCCATCATCAATTGGAATAGTAATTATTCCACGAAAATGAACTGCATTACCAATTCTTCTTGCTTGTGGTTTTAATGCTAGAGTATCTGCCCCAGTATAATATCCAAAACCATCAAGATCAACCCAACCTGTATCATTAATTTTAGCTGTTAAAATATTTGCAGTATAATCAAGATTAATTGTACTACTGTTTTGTGTAGTCAATGGAGTAATAGAACTATAAATAGAGCATATTGCAATCCAAATATTAGTTAATGTTTCTGATAAATCTACAGGAACAGGACTCCAATTAGGATCTGTTGTAATTGGTGCTCCAAAAACACAAGCTGGTGTAAAAGATGAAGTGATATTAGCTGGAGTACCAAGCACACTCATATATGCACAATAACCATTTGTAGCATTATTTATGAGCTCATCTAATACATTATCAATAGTATATGAATTTCCTGATATTAAAACTCCTATGTTACAATCAATAACTATGCTTGGTGTAGGAGGAAAAATAACAGGTGTATTTTCTAATGTAGTTACTCTTATATCTAAATCATTAATCTGTAAATTAATAGTATCTATTTGAGTAATAATACTACAGATCTTGGTTCCCATTGCTTGAGCATATTCAGCTATTGTCATTACTGTAGTTGTTCCTACAACAAAGCAAGGAGCAACAGTAACTAGAGTATCTGCAGAAGCAGACTTAACTACCCCTCCAGCTATTGCAGCTGCAACTTCAGCAGCTTGTTCTGTTTCAATAGTGCAAATTCTTCCAATTAGAAACTGAATTAACTCTTGAATATTTTGAGGCTTACAACTTGCTAAATCAAAACAAGATAAGTCATAGCCATTAACATCTAAAAGATCCATAATATTGCAAAGCTCTGTTGCAAGTTCATGTATCACATTAGAAACTGTATCTCCAGTACATAGCTTAATGCATGGAATATCTGGGCCTTGCCAAATCACACAATTGCTTGAGATTGGACTACAAGGACTATTATCTAAATTTATAGGTTTCATATCTATAATATACTAATTATTATTGAGAATTACAAGTTGTTGATAGTGGAGTACAGTTACATGAAGCTGGAGGACATCCACAAGTAGATATGGTGCATACCCAATTTGGATCTCTTAGTGCATCCATATCTATAAGTTCTTTTTTAATTAACCATTTATCTGTATCTTCTGGACAGCAATCAGATATACCATATCTTAAATAAAGTACTTGTTTATAGTATACTTCTGCTGATTTACAAGATATTTTTTCATACTTATCTGCAGTACATGCTGGTGTATTATATCCCGGTTGTACACTTCTTCTTGGATAAACTTCTGGTGGACACCCCCAAGGATCTTGCATTACTTGTGTACAATCTCCATGTTGTACTATATAATCTGTATCAGGAAAATAAATTGACCATGCTCTAATACAAAACTTAGGAGAAGTTTCTCCCGGTTGTAGAGTAAACTGTTGTACAGCAATATCACAATCATAGTATCTATAATCTAATGCTATATCACTGTCATTCCTTACTGTTGTACAAATACATGGAAATGTACGTAAACACTCTGGACAATCTACATATTCAGTTTCTGGAATTACTATTCCAGCATCTTGAAAATTTTGTGTAATATTTACTGACCAACATGTATCAGGACAATATTTAAGTTTAATTACTGAGCCAATATATGCACTAAGATCTGTATAGGTTATTATGGGAGCCATGTAACCAGTACAATCTATTAACTGATAATATTCACGCTCACATTCTACACAGTCTACATAAACTTGATTTACTATTACTATTGTATCAGATGGAATATCTGGTATTTCTTCTACAAACCAACACCCTGGGCAATCTAATATAGTAATTACTTGACCAACAACAGCACTTAAATCTGAACTAGTATATACTATTGTTCCTGAGTCAGCACAATTAATTAATTTGTACTTACTTGGGTTTTTACAAGTAGGACAATCTGCATAAGATTGAAGTACAACAACATCTATTGCACATTCACAATCTGCTACTGAGTTAACTATCCAACATGTATCTGGATAACCCTCTATAATAACTACTTGTCCAATAATTGCATATTGTCCTAATGAAGGTTTAGTAGTAAAAATAGGATCTTGTAAACCATCACAATCTACTAATTCATAACACTCTTCAGGGCATATTTGATTAACACATGCCCCAGTATTTGTTATATAAAAAGGTAATGGCCATTGATTTCCTACAATAATAGGATATGTTAAAGAACAAAACTTTATTTCTGTACCGGTTAATGCACCAGTATTTACTAAATTTCCATTACAATCAATATAATAGCAGTTTTTAGAATTTGCAATAACAGAGTAGCAATCACAATCACATATACAAGTATCTATATAAGATAATACAGGTGCTGATGTATCACATGGCAATAAAGCTTCAGGTGCAAGTAATACTTGAAAACATACATCACCATAATCAGGACTACCTAATATATATGATCCTCCAGGAGTTGCTCCTATTGCAGCTAGATCTTGATTGGTTGTAAATGGTGGTACAGAACCATCACACGATATTAATAAATAACAATCTGGACATGGTTTACACTCTCCATATAAAGGATCACAATCTGTATAACCTGCAGCAGTAAAGCTCATCCATGAATTACTTAGTATTGGCAAAGAAAAAAACTGTAGCAATGTTTCTATTGGCTCTCCAGTAGCAACTATACCAGTGCTAACTGTATAGCATGTTCCAGATACTAAACCATACTGATCACCATAAGTTGGTACTCCAGGAGGTGTTGTATCCCATGCATATGCATCATATATTAACTGATGGGGTAATGCATATGGAAGTATACCAGAAGGATCTGTTTGAAAATAAAGATCATCCCCTCCGCAACAAGGTGTAAATATATAATATACAGGAGCCATTATTTAGTAAATTTTTGTAAGCTATCTTTTCCTTTATTGGCTTTTAATTGTGTTTCATATTTTGCTAAGCAATTGGAGCATACTTGTTGTCCATTAGATGCTTTTCTCTTCTGACACCCGCAGGATAATTTTGCTTTACAATTTGAACATACTGACATAACTATTGGTTTTTTGTTGGTTTAACAATTTGAACAGGACATTTTATTTAAAAGTTTTACAGCATAGTTGTATAAGCTCATACCTTTCTGTGGCTCATGACAAAACTCTACCTTAGACTTTGCTGCTTGAAGATACATAAATATCAATCTTAGTTCTTCAAGTTTTTGTTGAATTTTAAATGGAGGGTCACATGCTGCAACATCTATATCACAAAGTATTTTGTAATATTTATTTAAAGCAGATGTAACTCTTAAATGATTGTACTCTACATATACAGTATCATTAGGAGATACACTGTATTTTATAATATAAATACCATCAGGTAAATTAAAATGTTGAGTTGTACAATTAGTAGTTTGTAGTTGTAGATCACAAGCTGTTATAGTAGCAGATCCTGTAGTATAAAAGCTAGTAGCATCAATTTGATTAGAATACCCAAATCCCGGAACAGTAATATTCAGGGTAGGACAAACTACTGGAATTGCTGGATTTGCTGTTTGATATATACTTGTGTCTAGTAATTTGAGAATACACTCATTCATTACTTGAGGCACCTCTAGACTTAATACATGATTTGCCATAATTTCTTTTTAATAAAAAGGGGAAAGGAGTCTAAACTCTCTCTCCCCTTTATTTATTTATTAACCTTTAATTCTTAGATTCCACACTGAGTTGGAAGAGCAGGGAAGTCAACTGCTGAACATGTAGACTCACAAGTGAAGCCATTAACACCTACTTCAATTGTACAAACTCCACAAGCATCTAACCAGTCTTCAGTAGCTGTAAGGAAAGCCCCACCACTAGCAACATCTGTAAATACAACTTCTAACAAGTATTGATCATTATCAAAAGTACCAGAAGGATTGTTAAATCTTGGAACACTGTGTTGTAAATAAACTCTATAGTAAAGTGCTTGTCTATTGATAGCATTTATAAGTTGATTACCTTGAGTGATCTCTCTAATACGAAGATCTGTAGCAGTAAAGTTTTGTCTGTAAGACTCAGAAAGAGAAAGATCTCTTACCACTGATTCTCCAGTACCCATTGCTTGGCTACCCAAACACTCATTAACTACACATACTCCTGTAAACTCACATGGATCACCATTTAAGTCTACTTCACTTGGATATAAGTTAATTGGTTGTAATTCATAGAAGTCAGAAACTTGGAAAGTACAATTTCCAAATCTAGTATCTACATAAGCACCATTTAAAATTAAACCTGCACATGCACCAGGAGTATGGGCAGTAGCTGGATAGTTATCCCAAGTATCAGCACCAACTGAAGCCAAGAAAGCAGCAGATGTACCAGGAGCATACCAAATAACACCAGCCTCATCTTCCACAGCAATTTGTAAGAATGGAGATACAATTGGAGAATTTAATAAGTCATTAGCCCAAAGGATCATAACTTCAGTTGAGTCAACCGCAGTTGGAGCAATAGCTCCTGCAGGACAACAACCAGTATATGCAGATGCAGTATAGTATGCATTGTGATTTAAGAATCTTAAAGCAGGAGAACCTTTAACATCTAAACGAAGATAGTAAGTCTCACCACATAAGAATTCTTTACAGCAAGAAGCATCACCTGCAGCAGCAGTTACTGTTAAAACATCAAAAGTAGCATTACCACCACCACCTACAAGAGTAAGAGTATCACCAATTGTGTATCCTTTTCCTGGAGAAACAAGAGTAACAACAGTTACAGCACCAGCAACAGCTGTGAAAGAAACAACAGCCCCTGTTCCAGTACCACCAGTTGTAGTAGTTACACCAGTTGTATATCCAGCACCACCAACAAGGTTATTAGTAGTTAAAATTCCACCACCTGCAGTCCAATAAGTTGAACCAACGTGTACTACATTGTTAGTAGGCTCACAAGGCTCTACATCATATAATCTAGATACATATCTAGGATTAACAACTTTAGACTTGTTAGTTTCTTGGTATCCACCTAAGAAAGGACTAATTTTGTCATTACAGTAGATTGTTGATCCAGCAAGATACAAAGGACAACAAGCACTAGCAGTACTTGGTACTACAGACACATTAGTTTTAGGATCAAACCAACCAACATATCCACTTTCAAGATCTCCATTAGCAACAATTCCAGCTGCAGAAACTTGATTAAGTGCATAAGTAGGAACACCGGCAGTAGTTAAAAAACCACCAGTTGCACTAGCTGCGGTAGTAGTACCATCAGGTAATGTGATAGTTACAGGACCAATTGTGGCACCTGTAGCCAAAAACGTTTTTTGAAACGCGTGATTAAAATAAGCCATTTTTTTTATTTTTTAGTTAAACATATATATTATAATATACTAAAAATATTCTTAACTCCAAAATTATTTTAAGAAAAGTAATTTATACTTAGCAGAGTTAATAGTATCTTTTAGATTATCCAATGAATTTATAATTTCAGAATAAGGCATTTTAGCTTGAAGAGTATTTACCATTTGATACATATCTCTCAGATAAGCTAAACCTTCTTCTACTGAGTTAAGTGTTCTTGGGGTAGATTCTTTATAGTCAAGGATTTTCTCTGATGCTCCTTGGTATCCTTCAATAAGAATGTCTGCATGACCAGGTAATGCATCATAAAGTTCATTAAGTGCTTTGTGAGCAGCATATGCTCCGGATCCTTTTACTTTTAAATGAAGTTTATGAAAGCTACTTGCAGCATTCATAAGTTCAGTTGCACAAGCAGCTGTTAGTACTTCAGAATTAGCTGATGCTCCTGCTGTAGAATATTCTGCACTTTTAGATGGTACATACTCTCTTTTTAACATTCTTGGCTTTTCCATTATTTATTAGTTATTTCTTTCTGCAGTTTCAGTACCTCTTGAGAATTGATTGTTAGATTCAATATCTCCTGCCAAAATACTTACTGTTTCATCAATTAGTAATTCTATTATATCATCTTTAAATTCACATTCCACATTTGTTGTAGATTGTAAATTAGTGTAGGGATCAACACAACCTTGAATTTGAATTTTTACAGGTTGTCTATAGTATGTAAGTTCTACTTCAGGGATATTAAACTCATTATTAGTATAGATATTAATTCTATCATCTATTAATGTAGCAAATGTCTCTGCCCATTCAAAGCTTGGTTGTTTTAGTTTATCTCTTAGAAGTATAGATACATTACCTTCTTCTGCAAGATATATTACCATTCTTCTTTTATCACAACAATCTCTTTGTGCAAAGACATCTACTCTTTTCCATTGTAGATAATTTCCGGGGATACTTAAAAAAGAATAATCTCCTTTGTCCGTTAAACTAGTTATAGTAGTTTTATTAAGAAGAACTTGAAGGTCGTCTTTTCTTCTAGTAGATTGTTCATCTCCTTCTTTAACTACATTAATGCCGTGTAACTGTCTTCTAGCCCATTCTACTTGAGCCTTGTTAAATGCCTCCACAACCTGCCAGCACTCTATGTTATCATAGTCTTGGCTGTCAAGCTTATTGAGACGTTGTTTAATCTTTACAGTTATAGTACTATTTAACATTTCTTATTTTCTTTTTCTTTTTACAGATCCACCTTTTTTAGCAATAGGTCTAGAAGTTGTCCTTCTATTTATAACACCACCTCTTTTTTGTTGTGATGGACCAAATACTCCTTTTATATCTTTTATACTACCTGCAACATTACCTATTGCTTCAGCACCTGCTCCAACAGCTTTAATAACATTATCAACTCTTTCACCTTGTTTTCCACTAGAAATTCTTTCTATTTTTGCTTTACGTTTTTCTCCTTTTTTTAATTGACGAAATTCTTTATTAGACATAGCTCCAAATTTAGTAGCACTAACTGCACTTTCTTCTTTTTTTTCTGTGTCATTTTCTTTTTGTGCAGGTGGTTTTGTTTCTTCAGGTTCTCCTTCACCGCCCAATCTCATTTTTTTTGTAAAATTAGCCATTTGGGCCTGTCCCCTCTTAACAGCAGCAGCTTTAAGATTATTAAAGTGTATAAGTGGATTTATTTTTTTATTCTGTTTCATGATTATTTATTTTTAGACATTTTCTTTAGTGTGATAGCAAGAGCTTTTCTTTTAGGAGTACATGTTTTTTTAGTCATAGGAGTGCAAAATCCTTTATGTGCTGGATTTATTGCTTTTTGAATCCACTTTTTATCTGTCTTCTTTTTAGTTGCCATGACTTTATTTTTTTACTTTACCTTTACCTCTACAGCTACACATGATTACTTCTTTTTCTTAACTATGCCACCTTTCTTTGCAGTATTAATACCTGAAGAATTTGGTCCTGTTGGGCCACTTAATGGTAAGCCTTTAAAGTTGATAATACTTTTAGCACTACCACCTTTAGCCATTTTAACTTTACCACCACACTTCATACATTTTTTCATGATTATATTTTTTTAAATTAACAATTCCATTTTCTTAAAGAAAGAGCCTTTCTAGTTGGTCTTCCTTTTTCATCTTTCATTGGTCCTGGCATTCCAGACATTCTAGCACAAAAACTTTTACGTCTTTTAGCATCTTTACTTCCAGGTTTTAGTTTTGATGGTTTAGTAGTAACAGCTGTCTGAAGTTTGCTTCCTGGATTTTCTTTTCTATATGAAGCTACTCCTTTAGCATTTAAACCACCTGTTTTATTTTTACCTTCTTTTCTTTGCCAAGCTGCTGTCTTTGCCATTTTTTTTCTTTTTAGGATATGGATTTTCTTTATGCCATTTTTTAGTTGCTGCTATACCTTGTTTAATAGTTTTTGCTCCTGCTTTTTTAGTTAAGTTAATTGTATCCCACTCTCCTTTGTCTTTTGTGGGATGATTAACCATTATATCACCAGGTTTACCTTTTCCTATTTTATTAGTTTTTTTGTAAATCCTATGCTTTTCACCATCAGCAGTAACTCTTGCCATTATTAAATCTTTTTACCTGTTGCAAGATTATTAAACTCTTTGGCTTTTTCAGCTGCTAACTTTTTAACATCATTCATAAGTTTAGCATTCTTCTGTATCTCAGATGCTCTTTGTAATGTAGACATAGCAGATTCAATTTCCCATTTTCTCATGTCTGCTCTACTACTACCTAAAATAGAAATACCAACTGAAGATGATTTCTTAGCTGATGATTTTCTAGTTGTTGTTTTTTTAATTGCCATGACTATACATTTTTAACTCTTCTTCCCATTCCTACTCTAGACTTCTCAGCTTTTTTAGCAGCTAGTTTAGAAGGAGTTAGTTCATACTTTGTTTTAGGTGTATCCTTTGATACTCTTTTTGTAGGCCGGCAGTATTCATTTTTACCACCGGCACCACAAGCTTTTCCTGATTTAGTATCTTGCCATTTTTCTGCTTGCCATCTTTTTAGTTCAGTACCCTTCTCAGTTTTTCTTACTGTACCAGATTTCTTTCTACATTTGGCAATAGCTTGAGAGGCTCTTGCTGAAGGAAATACAGCATATTGAGATTTTACTTTATTATAACAAGCATCTTTTGGCATTATTTTTTCTTTTTAGCCCCTTTTTTCAAAACACCAGGTCCTGTTTTTTTAATTGTTGCCATGATTTTATATATTTAAATTAAGAATTCCACAATTTCTCGACAGAAGCTGTAACATCATTAAGAATATCCTCATTTAAAGGGTTCTTAAAGTACTCTACAACATCTGATACATTTCTACCAAGTAAGCTATTTGACTTAGCATGATAAATATGACCATCTGCCTTACTAATAATATACTTAAAAAATACGGAATCTCTTACAACTGATTTAATTTTTAGTGTTTCCATATCCATATTTACTGCATCTATGAAAGATTTTGCTGCTCTTTCTTTGTTGCTTTCTCCTCCTTCACCATTTATGTACATATCCATGTTTTCATAAAGTACGTCATTTGGAGTAGATTTTCTATACTGTGTGCTGTTAATATCTACTACCTTAGCAACATAGAATAGTTTTGTACTGTTCTTATCAAATAACTTCTGTAATTCAGAAAGAGCTTTGTTTCTCATTTTCTTGTACTCTGTTCTAATCATTACAGTTTCTTCTTCTTTATCTAGATAAAACTTTGGGGGCTTAGATTTTGATCTTGCATCATCATAGCTTTTGGCTACAATTGAAAATCCCCCAGCTTCAATAGCATAAAGTTTAATTCTATCAAAAGGATCTTTTGGATCAAGATAAAGTGGCTCATTACCACATTTTAAATCTATCTTATTCCAGAAGTCTTTATTATTTGGACTAAGTAATTTTACTTTATTCCAAAAATCTTTATCTTCAATGTCAATAACATTTGCTGCTAGTTCTCTTTCTAGTTCAGCAACTGCTGTTCTAATTTCTTTTACCTTAGCTTCTCTTTGTTCAGGAACTAACAGTTTAATCTCAGGTGCAAATTCATTTAAACCTGTGATATATCTAATTACTCCATTGACCTCTAAACAAGCTAATTGTTCATGATGTTTAACACCGTCAAACAATACTTGTTGGTAGTTTTCTAATCCCATATTAGAAGAATTACTGTCAAAGTATGTTCTAATAGCTATGGCTGTTTTTCTGCTGGTGGCAGCCTTGTTTATTTCCACCATTGTAAATTCTGAATTTTTCATTTTTTTGTTGGTTTAAGTTTTTAAAAATTAAGTAAAAAGAGGGAGATTTTACTCTCCCTCTTATACCCTGATCTATTATAGAGAGCCACCAGTGATTGGGTTTCTCATAACAATTTTCAAGACTTTTGTAGGGTCTTTTACCCAGATAGCTGGCATTGTTTGAGACATCATCACACGGTACCCGTTGAATTGTCC
>Ga0208784_1000015_pt1 | contig 79873 bp, 87 predicted proteins | sample DEB19_08_DNA_FD_184531 | JGI IMG/M metagenome (GOLD analysis project Ga0208784, IMG submission 184531) | Aqueous microbial communities from the Delaware River and Bay under freshwater to marine salinity gradient to study organic matter... | ecosystem: Environmental > Aquatic > Marine > Coastal ... | reverse complement strand
ACATCCGCAGGAAAACTCTGCGAGAAAATATAGAGGTACTTATGTTTAAATCCGCTTTCGCAGCAACCCTTGCTGCAACTCCACTGGTCGCTGGTGCTGCGTTCGCAGAACCCTATGGACCTTATGTAGATATGCCTCAAGTAACGAGCATCACGCAATTCTCCGATGTTCGTCCTACTGATTGGGCATATGGCGCACTTAGCAAACTTGTTGAGCAGTATGGTTGCGTTGCTGGTTATCCTAACGGCACCTTTGCTGGTGGTCAGGCAATGACCCGTTATGAGGCAGCAGCACTGTTGAATGCTTGCCTGGATCGTGTAACCGAAGTTACCGATGAACTGAAGCGTCTTCAGGCAGAATTTGCTTCTGAACTTGCTGTTCTTCGTGGTCGTGTTGATGCTGCTGAGGCACGCATCGGTCAACTGGAAGCAACTCAGTTCTCCACGACCACTAAACTGCGTGGTGAAGCAACTTTCGTTCTGGGTGGGGTTCCTGGTTATGATACTAAGACCGATCTCAGCACTCGTACTGCTTTCAACTACGATGTTCGTCTGAACTTTGATACTTCGTTCACTGGTAAGGATCTGCTCCGTACCCGTCTGCGTTCTTCTAACTTCAGTGCTGATCCTTTTGGTTCTTCCTCTTCCCTGTTCAAACTGGACAAGGCAGATAACACCCAATCGGATATCGGTGATAATGTAGTCATTGACCGTCTGTACTATCAGTTCCCTGCATTTAATAACCGTGCAACTCTGACTGCTGGACCTAAGGTTCGTAACACCGAAATGGCGTGGGTTCCTTCTGCCTATAAGTCTGATATTCTTGACTTCTTCCAAGTTGCTGGTGCTCCTGGTGTCTATAACAAGGCAACTGGTGCTGGTTTCGGTGCTCTCTGGAGTCAAGGTAAGACTGGTCTTGTTGCTGGTGTGAACTATGTTGCTCAGAATGGTGATGATAGTGAAACTGGCGTATTTGATGAAACCAGTGGTCTGAATACTCTGGCACAAATCGGTTATCGTGGTACTAACTGGGGTGCTGCTTTTGGTTATCGTTATGGTACTGAAGGCACCCGTGTTCGCACCTACAACGGTCTGAACGGTGCTTCTGGCACTCTGGTTCCTGGTCAAACCTCTAACGGTTATGCCATCAACGCATACTGGCAACCCACTCAGTCGGGTTGGGTTCCTTCGATCTCTGCTTCTTACGGTTGGAATACTGTAAGTGGCACTGAGAGTGCTGCTACCGATAGTCAATCTTGGTTCGCTGGTCTGCAGTGGTCTGATGTGTTTGCTAAGGGCAACTCTGCTGGTATTGCTGTGGGTCAGGCACCTACGGGCGAAGACCTTGAGGATGCAACGATGCTTGAAATCTTCTACAAGTATCAAGTGTCTGATAACATCAGCATCACTCCTGCAATCTTCTATGCAAGTGATAATCAGCGCCTGATTGGCGATGCCTCCAAGTGGGGTGGGGTTATTCAGACGAAGTTCACGTTCTGATAAACAACTCATAAAATGAGTGAAAGCACCTCTTTATGGGGTGCTTTTTTCTTAACCTTCTCTTAGTTGACCTTTATTTTTACTTCTTTTAAAATTACTTTGTAGTTATTCACTTTTTATGAAACTCAAAAACATTTTTGCTATTGGTCTGCTTGCTGCTCCTACTGCTGCACTTGCTGGACCTGCTTTGAATGGTGCAGGTGCCACCTTCCCTGCACCTCTTTATCAACGTTGGTTCCAAGATTATGCACGAACTTCTGGGAGTAGGGTTAATTATCAGTCCGTTGGTTCTGGTGCTGGTGTTCGTCAATTCCTTGCGGGCACAGTTGACTTCGCAGCAAGCGACGAACCAATCAAACCCGCAGAAGCATCAAAAGTAAAGCGTGGTGTCGTTCAAATCCCTATGATTGGTGGAACGATTGCTGTTGCATATAACAAACCTGGATGCTCTCTGAAACTCACTCAGAAACAAACTGTAGATATCTTTGCTGGTCGTATTAAGGATTGGAACCAACTTCCCAACTGTGGTAATGGTCCTATTCGTGTTGTTCATCGTTCTGATGGTTCTGGAACTACTTTTGCCTTCACTAACTCTCTGGAAGCATTTGGTGGTTGGACTTATGGTGTTGCAAAGGCAGTTAAGTGGCCTGTGGGTGTTGGTGGTAAAGGAAACGAAGGTGTTTCTGGAACCATCCGTAACACTCCTGGTTCCATCGGTTATGTGAATACTGGATTTATCAAAGCAAACAAACTACAGGCAGCAGCAATCCAAAACAAGGCAGGTAAGTTTGTCCTTCCTACTGCTACCTCTGGTGCTGCTGCTCTGAATAGTATTGCACTTGATAGCAACCTTGCAGGTGAAAATCCAAATCCTTCTGGTGCTAGTGCATATCCTATCTCTACTCTGACTTGGGTTCTTGCTTATAAGACTGGTAATGGTGCTAAGGCAGATGATATCCGTGGTGCTCTGAACTATGCTCTGAGTTCCAAGGCGCAGATGATTGCTGATGATCTGGGTTATGTTCCTCTTGCAGGTTCGGTTCTTAACAAGGCACGACTTGCTGTAAACCGTATTGGTAAGTAAACTGTAAGCATTTATACTTATAAAGTTAAGAAATTCTGACAAAAGGGGCTTGACGCCCCTTTCTTTTTGCTATATACTTGTGTAACAAATCTTAATGAATCTAAAATGACTGTAACAAAAAACGAATTTGGTCAAATGAATATGTGGGCAAAAGAACCGTCTATGTATATGACTAAAGAAGATCTTGAGCGTTACGGAATCGAACCTTATGCTGAGAAAGCGGAGAAAATGAATGGACGTTGGGCAATGCTCGGTTTTGTTGCTGGCGTTATTTCTTACGCTATCACTGGCAACTTCTTCTTCGGGGTCTTCTGATGACTGAAGCAATTTTCACAATCACCAGTGTTGCATTTCTAGTGCTCCTGTGCTATTCTGTTGAGAAAGTTTGCGAAACTTATTGAAACTTTATGACTTTTAACGTTACTCTTCGTTCCCCAGATGGAACTAAAAACATTATTGAGTGTGCAGAAGATCAGTATATTATTGAAGCTGCTGCAGAAGCTGGTGTAGACCTTCCTTACTCTTGTAAGGCTGGTGCTTGCTCTGCCTGTGCTGGCAAGGTTATTTCTGGTGAGATCGATAATGAAGAACAATCTTTCCTTGACGATGACCAGATGGCAGACGGATTTGCTCTTCTTTGTGTTGCATATCCCAAGTCTGATTGTGTAATTCTTACTGAACAGGAAGAAAATCTGTGAGTCTTAATATTGAAACTGCCATCGAAAAACTTGGATGGTCTGATGATGATGAGATCGTCGTTGAGATTGGTGGAGTTGCAGTCACAGGAACCGCTACTAACCCAAATGCTAATCCTAAGTGGGCAAAACCATTTGGAACTGTAACTTATCAAAATGATGCTTTCATCGTTATTAAAAATAAATCAAGGAACCCCGTAGTTCCTTCTCAACCTAACCCCGAACTTAAACAACAACATTTACAAGGAGAAAACTAATGGAAAAATTCTTTACTGAAAAAGCTGAGCGTATTAATGGTTGGGCAGCAATGATTGGTTTCGTTGCTGCTGCTGGTTCTTATCTGGTGACTGGTCAAATTGTTCCTGGTATTTTCTGATGGAGGTTACTATGCGTAAAGAAGGATACGAAATTCCCAATGTTGAGTTTGTATTTCGTGAAAATGGTGAGTTTGTAACTCGCACTTCGTCTGAACTGTTTAAAGATAAGCGAGTTGTAATTTTCTCTCTTCCTGGTGCATTCACTCCTACCTGTAGTGCTTACCAACTGCCTGGATTTGAAGAGAAGTATGATGACTTCAAGAACCTTGGAGTTGATGAGATCTATTGCATCTCCGTGAATGATGGATTTGTCATGAATGCTTGGGCACAAGATCAAAACATTAAAAACGTAAAACTGATTCCTGATGGAAATGCATATTTCACCCGTTCGATGGGTATGCTTGTCAATAAGTCGAACCTTGGGTTCGGTGAGCGCAGTTGGCGTTACGCTGCTGTGGTAATTGACGGTATTATTGAAAAACTGTTTGTTGAAGCAGGACAACGTGATAATTCCGATACAGATCCTTATGAGGCAACAACTCCAGAAAATGTTCTGAGTTATGTACGATCTAATGTTCTTGAACTAGAACTTGTTTGATTTGAGGAGGGGTAAACCCTCCTTTTTTAATAAATAAAATACAGAGTTGGTTAAAGAAATGGTCATAGATCTCCATAACTTTTTTAAGCATTATGATGATAAAAATCCAAAGCACGTTGCTGCTGTAGATCAACTTGAAAAGGATTTGCTGCTTAAAGCACAAGATTTAATGCAAGATGAAGCAAATTGGGTAAGGATTTATAGAACCAAAGAACAGAAACCACAAGCATCTATTTTAGCAGTTCCTTTTTATCCCCAGACAGATAATTATAGAGATGCAAGCAGAACCTGCAATTCATCTTCTTGTGCGATGTGTTTAGAGTATTTTAAACCAGGCACACTCCAAGGAGCAAAAGGCGATGATGCCTACGTTCAAAAAGTATTTGCAATTGGTGATACAACAGATCACGTTGTTCAAACCCGTGTTCTGGCGTCTTATGGTATTAAGTCACACTTTAGTTACAATCTTACTTTTGCTGATCTTGATCGTGAACTTGCTGCTGGGAGACCTGTGGTTATTGGTATTTTGCATAGGGGTTCTCTATCTGCTCCTACTGGTGGGCACATGGTTGTAGTGATTGGTAAAACTCCTGCTGGAGATTATGTTGTAAATGACCCTTATGGTTCTCTAAATGATGGATATACTGGTGCTGTGACTAACGGTAAAGGTGCTGTTTATAAGCGTTCTGAACTTGCTCGTAGATGGTGTCCTGCTGGTAATGATGGCTGGGGTAGAATTTTCGAAGCAAAAAAGTAGAAGTACCAACTAACAATACCAAAATTCCGTTGGTTGGTATTAATTTAATAAAAGAATTTGAAGGATGTCATTTAAATGCATATCCAGATCCATTAACTAAAGCACCACCGATTACGATAGGATGGGGAAGTACAAAAGATTTCAACGGAACCCCATTTAAAATGGGAAGAACTATCACTCAAGAATATGCAAATAAACTTTTGGAGTTTGATTTGGAAAATAGATTTCTTCCCTCCCTACAAAAGATACCTTATTGGAATGAAATGAATGAAAATCAACAAGGAGCTCTTTTATCTTTTGCTTATAATCTTGGTGCTGATTTCTACGGGTCTTCCAATTTTAATACTATAACTAAATTACTTAAGAATAAAGAGTGGAGTAAAGTTCCTGATGCTTTATATTTTTACAGAAATCCAGGTACGAATGTAGAATTAGGATTAGCAAGAAGACGAAAAGCAGAAGGAGATCTTTGGAAAAAATGACCGAAATAGAAAGAAGTTTAAGAACAGTTGTAGATCAATATCATTTTACTAAAGTTACTTTTTCAGTTGATGGAGAAGTAAAAGTAATTGGAAGACTTTTGGATATTAGTAATTATGGATTTTGTATTACAATAAAGCAAATGATATCTAAAATTCAAGTTGAGGATAGGGGTCTTTTGAGTTTGGAAAAAGATGGAAGAGTAATTAAAATGCCAGTAACTTTAAAATGGATAGATCCAATAAATGTTCCTTTAAGGTGTATGGGATTTTGTAGTAAATATAATCTATGTTTTTCTGAATTGAGTTCTTATATTAAGTAAAAACTAAATAATACTTGAATGTAATTGGAGATTTTGGTAATGGACGAACTGCAACTTGAAGAAACTCAAAGAACTAATCAGCAAGCACAGGATATTATTCCATATGATCCTAATGCTGCTGATCGTTTTGCAGAAGGTTATACTCCAGTGGGAGAGGGAAGAGATAATACTCCAGTAGAACAAGTAAATCCTGTTCGTGTTGGTGAAGTTGAAGCAACTGCCGAAATAAACTCTGATCTTGGTATTAATAATCCACAGGATCTTGCTTCTGGTGGAAGTGATTTTGCTTTGAATGAAAGAGTTCCCAATCAAAATAATATTAACTCAGAAGTTCCATTCAACAATCCATCAAGACCACCAAATGATAATGCCAATAACTTACCTGACATTGCTAATATCCCTGTCAGTGTCGGCAATAGTCCTGAGGTTCCTGATAGACAAGTTCCACAAGAACCTGTAATTCCCACTCCAGAACCTCCTATAAATCCTCCTATAAATCCTCCTATAAATCCTCCTGTTCCTCCTGTTGATCCACCTGTAGATCCAGAAGATCCAGAAGATCCAGAGGATCCAGAGGATCCAGAAGATCCAGAAGATCCAGAGGATCCAGAGGATCCAGAGGATCCAGAGGATCCAGAAGATCCAGAGGATCCAGAGGATCCAGAGGATCCAGAAGATCCAGAGGATCCAGAGGATCCAGAGGATCCAGAGGATCCAGAAGATCCAGAGGATCCAGAAGATCCAGAGGATCCAGAGGATCCAGAAGATCCAGAGGATCCAGAAGATCCAGAGGATCCAGAAGATCCAAACTCTGGGCATCCTAATAATGGATTTGGTAACGGAGATCAGGATGCTCCAGGTAATTCAGGTCCTAATAACAATGCAGAAAATGATCAAACTCCAGGAGAGCAAGGTAACTCTCATCAAAACAATAGTAATAATGGAGGAGGTGGAAGACCAGATTCTCAGCAAAACAATGGTTGGGGAAATGGAGATGATGATTCTCCAGGCAACTCAGAACCTCATAACAACGCTGAAAATGATCAAACTCCAAATGAACATACTGGAGATCTTGTAGATAAGTTTATAGATGAAAATCCAGTAGATTATCATTCTCACTATCAAGAAGTAACTTATAACTGGCATCAGGATACTGATCACTTTTTAGATTATCCTGATGAGTTACCAGTAGAACTAATGGATCATGTTGATCTTACCTATATTGATCATATGGATCATTCACAGCACGATTATCATCATTACGAATAAGGTTCTGCAATACCCTCGTTCAACATTCTTTCATTGATTGTAACAGGATCCCCTACACAATAAAGAGTTCCAAGTATTCTTCCGTACTTATCTTCTTTAACAGTTTCAATTATCCACTCTCCTTCACGGGAGAGTTCTTTTTTTAACCATTCTTTAGCAGCAAGACCTTTTGTTTTTTCTTCTGTACTTAAAGTCCTTGTTTCTGCCGCATTAATATCTTTAAGACGAACTCTATGTGATAGAGTAACTCCAAAACCTAAATCAATATCCACATCAACAGTATCACCATCAATGATTCTCTTGATTTTCTTGATTTTGTATTGATACATTTTCCTGATTTGCCATCTTAAGTATGTAGTAAATTATATAAGCAACTCCTATGAGTCCAATACCTAACATTATATTTACACTCCAAACTATATCATTCATCCCAACATCCCTCTTCTTTGTGAATCCAAACTTTTAAATCTTTAACATATTTTCTCAACATATCTGCTTTTTCTAGATGCCAAATATCACCACTCTTGAAATACTCTTGAGTGTGATTGTCTATTGCCTTTAGAATGTTATGTATCGGTGCGTTCCAAGGCTCACGCTTGGGTGTATTCCATTCTCTTGGCATACATCACTTTTTCTTACCTCCGTTCTTTGCCTTTTTCGCAGTCGCATTACCTTGGTTTTGTTTGGACTGCTTGCCACCAGCAGAACCCTTTTTACCCTTGTTTGGTGACTTAGACATTAGAGGATCTTATGATACAAGAGTATTTAGGGGGGTTGACAGGTTCGTAAAGAACTGTTATGATAAATACATCAACGAGTTGAGAAATGTAACGGTTCTTAATTCTTGTCCTCTTCCTAACCGAGACCTATGGGGAGGTTAAACACAGTCTCTCATACCCACAGTGGAGGGTGCTGTGGGGAATAATCGTATCAGTTCGTCCCCCCGAACTCTTATCTAACTCTCTTAAAAAATGACTGCTACAATTTCACAACAACGACAACTTAATACTTGGGATCAATTCTGCAACTGGGTTACATCAACTGATAATCGTCTTTATGTTGGGTGGTTTGGAACTCTTATGATTCCTTGCCTACTTGCTGCTACTATCTGTTTCATCGTTGCCTTCATTGCTGCACCTCCTGTAGATATTGATGGCATCCGTGAACCTGTTGCAGGTTCTCTAATGTATGGAAACAACATCATCTCTGGTGCTGTTATCCCTTCGTCCAACGCAATTGGACTGCACTTTTACCCCATCTGGGAAGCAAACTCCCTAGATGAATGGCTCTACAACGGTGGACCTTTCCAACTGGTCGTCTTCCATTTCCTGATTGGTATCTATGCTTACATGGGTCGTGAATGGGAACTTTCTTACCGACTCGGTATGCGTCCTTGGATTTGTGTTGCCTACAGCGCACCCGTTGCTGCTGCTTCTGCTGTGTTCCTGGTCTATCCTTTTGGTCAAGGTTCTTTCTCTGACGCTATGCCTCTGGGCATTTCTGGTACTTTTAACTATATGCTTGTATTCCAGGCAGAACATAACATTCTGATGCACCCCTTCCATATGCTTGGAGTTGCTGGTGTCTTCGGTGGTTCTCTGTTCAGTGCTATGCACGGTTCTCTGGTTACTTCCTCGCTGGTTCGTGAAACCACTGAGAACGAGTCCCAGAACTATGGTTACAAGTTCGGTCAAGAAGAAGAGACATACAATATCGTTGCTGCTCACGGTTATTTCGGACGCCTTATTTTCCAATATGCTTCCTTTAATAACTCCCGTTCGCTGCACTTCTTCCTGGCTGCCTGGCCAGTTGTAGGCATCTGGTTCACCGCTCTTGGTGTTAGCACCATGGCATTCAACCTCAACGGTTTCAACTTTAACCAGTCCATTGTTGATAGTCAAAATCGCGTAATTCCTACCTGGGCTGATGTCCTCAACCGTGCTGGTCTGGGCATGGAGGTAATGCATGAACGGAACGCACACAATTTCCCTCTGGATCTTGCTAGCGTAGAAGCAACTCCTGTTGCTCTTACTGCTCCTTCTATTGGTTGAGTTTCCTAAAAACTGAATAATAAATAAAGGGGTTCCAAAAGAACTCCTTTTTTTATGTTCCTTATTCTCGCAAGTTTCATAGCATTCGGTATTTTTATGTTTATAATGTCTATTACACAAGACTACTAAAATGTTAGGAAGTATTCTAATTTTTCTTGGAATATATTGCACTATAAGTTTATCAATATTTGTGTTTTTAGTAACACGTAACAATAAAAAACTACCCCCTTGGAGATGATTACTACAGAAACCCCACACAAACTCGCAGAAATCATCAGAGACACCTGGCCAGGTCTTTACAGGAAACCACAATCCTCCTACAATAACCAAAAGACTTCAAAGAATGAAAAAGTACAACAGTGAAGATTATTTCTCCGTAATTGAAACTAAAACGGGAAGAAAGATTGTTGATTGTGGAGAAGAAGCAGACGCTCTTATGATGGTTGCACTAGATCCACAAAACAGAACCATTACAAGAAATAAGTTTATGATGGGACCTGTTGTTGATATTGAAATTCCAAAGGCACTTCCGACTACAAACATTTCAGCGACAATCGCAAAAGAAAATGGTTGTGCCCCAAGGAAAAAACAACTTCCCGATGCTGGACCACTAAAACTTCCAGAAGATCAACGAGTTCCAGTTAATGCTAAATAACTTTCAGTTTTATAAGAATTATGAAGTTTACAGTTTATTCTAAAGACGGTTGCCCATATTGCACAAAAGTTCAACAGGTGCTAGAGTTGGCCAATCTGCAACATGTAATTTACAAATTAAATACAGATTTTACAAGAGAAGAATTTTATGCAGAATTTGGTCAAGGTTCAACATTTCCACAAGTAATTGATGATGATAAACATATTGGTGGATGCACCGATACTGTCCAATATCTAAAGGAGCAAAACCTAGTTTAATGGATAACAATTTTCACGAAGTTTATAACGATGTAGAGAAGGCAATTGATTATGCTTTCAATGGTCAATTTGTTTTGAAGTTTTATGATTATTTGAAAATTCGTGGATCAAAAAGACATGAAGTTGAAGAATTTATTGAAAGCTCTACTGCAAATGAAATAAGTAATCTTGTAATGGATTTAGATGACTATATTGAAGGTGGGTCTGATGATATTCATAAACAACTTCGTGAAGGTTATGGACATATTCCAAAACCACAAGCAAGAAAAATTAGAAACTATTTGTACAGCATCCTAGAAGATGCCTGGAAATACAGTCATGATAGACGACCAGGAAGAAAGAAAAAGCAAACTAAATAAGTCAGAACCCCAAATTAACAGGGGAGTTGAACTACTATTACGAAACAGGAGGAAGAAATCAGAAAGACCAAAGACTTTTCAATTGAGATTTGGTAAAATGATTTCTCTCTTCCGTAGAGAGTTTCATTTCTTTATAGAATTTCATTTTGATGTTAGGAAAAAATAAACTCTCTGGAGAAAACAAATGGAAACGGCATATGTAATAACATTCTCAGTAATGTTCACGTTGCTCTTTTTTATGACAGGAGGTATAATTGGTTGGTTGACGTATAGGCATTTGTTAGAAAACAGACCTCCATATTTACATCCAGAGTTTTTTGATGAAAATGGGCAAGTGATACCTGACGAAATAGTATCTGTACGATTTGAAAATAGCGATTACGATTATGACTACACCGACGAAGACGAAGAAGACTGAAACACCTATTGAAGAACTTCCTGTAAACCCCTTTGCATTTGAAGTTCTTAATTTGGTTTCAAAACAAAAATCACACGCAAAAAAAGTAGAAGTTCTTCAAAAGTATGAAGATCCTTCTCTTAAGTCAATTTTAATTTGGAATTTTGATGACTCAATTATTTCCATGTTACCTGAAGGTATTGTTCCTTATGCAAGTACTGGGGAGCAGACATCTTATAGTGGAACTTTGAGTGAAAAAATTAATGATGCTGTCTTAAAGATGGAAGAACTTAGATCCAACTCATTGGGATCAATGGATCAGGGACGTTCTTCTATTCGAAAAGAATATCAGATGTTCTACAATTTTGTGAAAGGTGGTAATAATACCTTGAGTTCTCTTCGTAGAGAAACAATGTTTATCAATATTCTAGAGGGTCTTCATCCACTAGAAGCAGAGATTCTTTGTCTTGTGAAAGACAAAAAACTTCATACTAAATACAAAATCACCCACCAAAATGTCAAGGAAGCTTATCCTGATATTCAATGGGGTGGGCGTTCATGACAACTGCAGTAAGTATGGAGAAAAATATGGCAGAGTATGGAAAAGAAGAAAAAAATATTTTGCCAAGCAGTTATGGATGTGAAATTCTTCTTGAAAAAACAACTATTGAAAAAGCAAAAGATTCTTCTTTTCCGAATGATGCATACTTGATTTGGTATAATGTTGATGAAAAAAAACATATCGATTTAGTAAGAGGATCCAGAGTTAGAATTTTTGACATGTATTATGACAAGTACGGTCCTGGATCAGTTCAAAAGATTGACTTTGGATATGGGAGAACTAATCCAAAACTTTGGGGATATCAAAAAACAGAGAAGAAAAAAAGAAAATGAGTGATGGGTTTAAGGGATTTGCTAATCCCGCTGATGATAAAAAATTTCGCCTTTATATTAAAAATAATGAGGTAGATAAACTTATTAAGGAATATAAAAACTTAAAAAAATATCAAAAATCTTCTATTTTTCAAATTGAAAAGTTATCTGGACAAGAAACAAAAATAGATAAACTAATTAACAAATATGGAATAGATTCTGAAGCAATTGAATAATGGGAAAGCACTATTTACTTAACTTGTATGGATGCTCGTTTGTCCTTTTGGACGACGAGCGTTGTCTTATAGATCTTTTAGAAAACGCAGCAATTGCAAGCGGTGCAACAGTAGTTCAAACTATTTCAAAAAAGTTTGAACCTCAAGGAGTTACTGTAATTTGTTTGCTTTCGGAAAGTCATATTAGCATTCACACTTGGCCTGAGGAAGGTAAAGCAGCGGTGGATGTTTATACATGTGGTGAGTGTAATCCTAAAATAGGTTGTGACATAATTATCCATCAACTTTTCGCACAAAATCATACGCTTAGTTATATCGAGCGGTAACTAAATACACTATATTTGGAGAAGTATATGCTCTCTACTCAATATCGTCTTCGCCTTGAAGCAATCTGTGAAAGAATTGTGAAATGTGAAGAAGTAAGTTTGGAAGATATGATATGGGCAGAAAAGCTAGCAAAATCAAATAGATCAGCAGCAACAATTTTACGTCAGGCAAGAAGAAAGGCAGAAAATCCTGACATGCAAGAAGGAGATATGGATGATTTTCTCAACCAATTAGATATTGGTGGGTTGGGAAATGAGAGATTTGGTAAAAGAAGATTTGATAGTGTAGATGACATAGTTGATTTTTTCACTGAGGATAAACCTGAGGATTGGCGCCAAAGAGATTAAACTGTATCGCAAGTTACAAATTTACTTGCATAACTATAGTCATGGGTCTATAATGACCTTACGTTCATCCCTTTGGGACGGAAGTAAGCCGACGCGGAACGGATCGTTCATTCGCTATTTGCAAATAGCGAACGCAAACGCCGACTGAAGGAACGCTCTTTAACCTAAAAAACTAAGGAGAACCCTAATGTCTAAAGTAGTTTATCGTGGTGTTGAATATGATACTCAAAAGCGTCTTGAGTATCAACAACAAATGATGCAACAACCCCAACAATACAACGAAACCTATCGTGGTGTTAAGTTTGTAAAGGAGGGTCATAAGTGATGAAAAAACTCAACTTCCTTCAATTGATTAAAGAACAAAAACAAAAAGAAGAGAGGCGTCAAAAAGCATCTCTTGCTACTCTGGTAGCAGCAAAATGATAGAGAGGGGACTTGACTCCCCTCTTTTTTTTGTGTATAATTACCTTTGTCAGGGTTGATAAAAATGGATAGAGAAAAGCTTAAGATTATTGTAAGAAACCTTGAATCTCTGGTAGAATGTTTAAAGTCAGAGATTTATTCTGATGTGGATTCTTATAAACAAGAACCACAATACGAACAAATTGCACCCTTTATTGAAGATTACGACGAAGTATTTTATGACGATGATGGATATCCAGACTGAATTTGAATTCATGAAACCAGAAGTAAAACTAATTAGTGTTACTCCTGATGCAGAAAAACATATGGCATACTGTGCCCGTGTAAGTAATCCAGCAAATCAAGAAAATGATAAGTTTTCTGGTCTACTTAAGTATTGTATTCAGCATCAACATTGGAGCATTTTTGAGCAAGCAACCATGACAGTAGAAATTAATACTACTCGTGGTATTGCGGCTCAAATCCTTCGACATCGTTCATTCACATATCAAGAATTTTCACAACGATATGCTGATACTAATCTTCTTAGTAATACTATTCCTCTTCCTGAACTACGTCGTCAGGATAACAAGAATCGTCAAAACAGTATTGATGATATTCCTGACTATCTTAAACTCACTTTGTGTGAGGACATTAGAGTTCATTTTGAGCAGTCTCTACGCCTCTACAACCGCCTTCTAGAGAAGGGAGTGGCAAAGGAGTGTGCAAGGTTTGTACTGCCGCTAGCAACGCCCACAAGACTCTATATGACTGGTTCTGTAAGGTCATGGATACATTATATTGATTTGCGTTCTGCTCACGGTACTCAGAAAGAACATATGGAGATTGCAGAACTTATCCGTTGCATCTTTACCTGTCAGTTCCCTGCAGTATCTGAAGCACTTGGATGGAAGCGTGATGGATGTACTGATTGTGTAGATGCACCTTCAATCACTATTGAATAAATATTCTCATATAAAATGGAGGAGAAAATTTGGCAACTTATCCTGTAGTTAATAAACAAACTGGTGAACAAAAAGAAGTTACAATGAGTGTTCACGATTGGGATCAATGGAAGAAAGATAATCCTGATTGGGACAGAGATTGGTCAGATCCTTCAACTTGTCCATCAGCAGGAGAGGTCGGGGAAGTCTATGACAGACTTAAGAAGTCTCATCCAGGATGGAATGATGTTCTTCACAAAGCATCAAAAGTTCCAGGATCTAAAGTAAAATCAATCTGAGTTTATAACATGCCAGCAAAAAGAAACGCTCCAAAATCACCCGTACCGTTTGGAATGAGCAACAAACAGATGAAAAGAAAAAAGCCTATCAATTCTGATTTAATGAGGACAATCGATCCTTTGACAGAAAATCAGAAAGAACTTTTCCGTTGTTATAAGAACGATCAAAACATTGTTGCATATGGTTGTGCTGGAACAGGAAAAACATTTATTACACTCTACAATGCTCTTAGAGATGTGCTAGATGAAAGAAATCCTTATGAAAAGATCTATATTGTTAGGTCTCTTGTTGCCACTCGTGAAATTGGATTTCTTCCTGGTGATCATGAGGATAAGTCTTCACTTTACCAAATTCCATACAAGAATATGGTAAAGTATATGTTTGAGATGCCAACCGAAGCAGACTTTGAAATGCTCTATGGAAACCTCAAAACTCAAGGAACTATTAGTTTTTGGAGTACTTCTTTTATTCGCGGAACTACTTTGGATAATGCAATTATCATTGTAGATGAATTCCAAAACTTGAACTATCATGAACTTGATAGTATAATTACTCGTGTTGGTGAAAATAGTAAGATTATGTTCTGTGGTGATGCCACTCAATCTGATCTTATTAAGACGAATGAAAAGAATGGAATCATCGACTTCATGAAAGTTCTTCGTATTATGCCCTCAATTGATATTATTGAATTTGGAGTTGAAGACATTGTTCGCTCTGGATTAGTGAAAGAATATATTCTTGCGAAAATGGAAATTGGTGTATGAGTTTTAATCATTGTAATTTTTTAGGTGATCTTGAATTAGAAAAGAAAGAACAGAATGGCATCCGTTTGTACCATCTCCCTGATGGTCAGTGGGTGCCTTCTATTACTTCAGTCACTTCATTCTACAATCGCCAGATCTTTGTGAAATGGCGTGAGCGTGTTGGTCTTGAAGAAGCAAACCGTATTACGAAAAGAGCAACTGCAAGGGGAACTGATTTTCACCAAGTCTGTCAAGACTATCTGGAAAACAAGGAACTAAACTGGGATGATTACCAACCCCTGACAAAGTTTATGTTTTATCATGCAAAGGCAGAACTTGATAAGATAAATAATATTCACGCAATCGAAAGAACTCTATACTCAGAATACTTGGGTCTTGCGGGGAGAGTTGATTGTATTGCTGAATATGATGGAGAACTTGCAGTTATTGACTTTAAAACTTCAGATAAGATTAAACCAGAAGAATGGATTGAAAATTACTTCGTTCAAGAAACATTCTACGCTGCAGCATATTACGAACTGACAGGAAAGGTTGTTAAAAAACTCATTACATTAATGGTAACTCCTGGCGGAGAAGTCAAAGTATTTGACAAAAGAAACAAAGGGGACTATATTAAACTATTAGTTCGTTATATTAAAGAATTTGTACATCACAATACTAGGTCAGATGGAGAATGAATTAGAAAAAGTTCTAGAAAGTAAATTCTTTTGCCCATCAAGATTTGCTCAAGAAATTGAGAAGTTGGTTCAGACTAACGTTGATATGAATTATATTGATGCGATTGTTTATTTCTGCGAACAGAATAATATTGATGTTGAGTCTGTTCCGAAACTTATCTCAAAACCATTAAAGGAGAAAATTAAGTATGAGGCAATGGAACTTAATTTTCTCAAAAAGACATCCAGAGCAAAATTAGTTTTCTGATTCATTTATTATTTTTTTGAATGATGCCGTTCGATGCCTATCGTTGTTATCTGTCTTTGAAAAATCACTTTACAAAAGACAGTTATGATTACCACAAGTATTGTGGTAAAAGTCGCGCAACTGTTCAATCATTTTACAAACGTAAAGATCGTTTTTGGTTTGAGAAAGTTGCTCGTCAGAAAACAGATAAAGAAGTAGAAGAATTTTTTGTATCAAATTTTATTGCATGTACTGATCCAAGTAAACTTTGGATTGGTGAAATGATAAAAGAGGGTGATGACCGTTATACTTCTTGGAAAAAAAGAACACAGTCTCTTTCATATGTGTTTAAAGAAGAAGTAGAATCTACGATTCCAAATAAGAATATTGACTTAGTATTTCAAACCAGTAAGGGACATCCAATTATTCTTAAAAAATATTTGAGTGGGGAAGTTTCTATAGAAACTATGGTAATCCTTGATAAAATTCTTGGATATGTGAATGACTTTAATAAAAACTTTGATGATCCAGTGTGGGAAACCGTAAGTATGAAAATAAAAAAATACAGCCCATTCCTAAATATTGATGTACAGCGTTATAAAGATATTTTAAAGCAAATTGTTTTAGGAGATTCATGAGTTTCTTCAAATCTGAAGTTGTCCGTGCCGAGATGGCTGAAATTAGTGAGTTACAAGAAGACATTTACAAAAATGTCTTTAAGTTTGCTACAATGACAAAAGAAGAAAAAATAGAACATGTTGAAATTTTAGAGAAACTTCTTGATAAACAAAAGGTTCTCTATACACGTTTGAGTTTGTCAGATGATCCTGAAGCAGTTGAAATGAAAGAACGTATTGCTCAATCTGCATCAATAATGGGTCTACCTCCAAATGTAGACATGAATATCATTTTTAATAATATGTCAAAAATGCTTGATGTCATGAAGAAGCAGATTGACAAAATGGATTGAGACCTGTAGAATAACAAAGTACACAAAAGCCAAATCCGTACACATCCGAGGTAATCTAATGTCTTTTGCCGATCTTAAAAAACAATCTTCTCTTGGTTCTCTCACGCAGAAACTGGTCAAAGAAGTAGAGAAGATGAGTACAACTTCCAATGGCGCAGATGAGCGTCTGTGGAAACCAGAAATGGACAAAACTGGAAACGGTTTTGCAGTTATCCGTTTCCTTCCTGCCCCTGAAGGTGAAGAACTTCCTTGGGCAAAACTTTACAGTCATGCTTTCCAAGGTCCTGGTGGTTGGTATATTGAAAACTCTCTGACTACTCTTGGTCAGAAAGATCCAGTGTCCGAACATAACCGTGAACTTTGGAATAGTGGTAGTGATAAAGATAAAGAAACTGTTCGTAAGCAAAAGCGTAAACTGTCTTACTACAGCAACATTTATGTGGTGAAGGATCCTGCCAATCCTCAAAATGAAGGTAAAGTCTTCCTATTCAAGTATGGTAAGAAAATCTTTGACAAGATTATGGAAGCAATGCAACCTGAGTTTGAGGATGAAACTCCCATCAACCCCTTTGATTTTTGGCAAGGTGCTAACTTTAAACTGAAGTTGGTGAAGAAGGATGGTTATTGGAATTATGATAAATCAGAGTTTGACCGCGTATCTCCTCTTCTGGATGATGACGATGCTCTGGAAGCAGTTTGGAAGAATCAATATTCTTTGACTGCTGTGACTGCTCCTGATCAATTCAAGTCTTATGAAGATCTTGAGAAGCGTCTGAAGTATGTTTTTGGACAAAAGACTACTCCTCGCCCTCGTCTTGATGAAGAGGTTGAAGATGAAGATAATGATCGTGGTTCTTATACTCCTGACTTTACTTCCCGCCGTTCTGAACCAGAACTTCCTGTTGTAAATACATCATCTCATGATGATGACGAAGATGATGCTCTTTCTTATTTCCAGCGTCTTGCTGAAGAATGATCATTCATAGAGTCTGATATTATCAGCAGTCTTAAGGGATCCAGTCTTAAATTGACTGGATCCTTCTTTGTATATCATGATTTCACTCATATCATTTAGAATGATTCCAAGGTACTGCTTTTTAAGTATGAAAATATTTCTTTTATTATTTTCTATTTTTTCCTCATATTCATAATTTGTAATTGGAACTGTAACATCTATACGGTCTATTTGAATATCTAACAGATAATCATAGTATGAGATAGAATGATCGGGAGGAACTTGTAGTCCTGCTGGAAGAATAAGAGTGTTTTGACTATTTCTAACTTCTATTGTTTCGTAATGATGTACTCCATTATACAGAGTATCATAGTCACTATATTTACTTAATAAGTAGGAATCAAAATTATTTTGTTCCATTGGCCATTCTGTTTGGATATTAACAATGTTGTTACATAATAAAATTACCCAATCTAATGATGCATCATTGTAGACTTCATAAGCAACATTATCTGGTCTGTCATTACCTATAATTTTATATCTTTCAAAGAAAGAAAGATTTTGAAAAATATCTTCTCTTATCTTTCCTCTTTTGAAAAGATTTTTTACTTTAATGAAATCTGATATCTTAGCATCTGGAAGTCTGCTAACATATTCAAATTCTGGAAGATAGCGGAAGTAACTTGGCATTTTAGAATCCTATGTTGTCGTCTGTGAGACCATATTCATCATCAAATAGAGGTTCAAGTTCTTGGAATTGAAGTGTTAATCTATATGATGTCATAGATTTTTCTTTCCCACCATAAGTCATATATGTTCCATCTGGTGTGTAATCAACACTACATGAAGTTAAAGCACATTCTTTAAATCTATTTAAGTAAGGATGTGCTACACCTCCTGCCGTCATGTATTGAATTGCAAAGGTGTGTGGTGCTTTTAATAGCAAAGATGTTGCGCTTCTTTTCACTGACATTGCTTGTTTGAAAGCACGGATTATTTGTTTTACTACTTTTGCTTCTGCTTCACTTCTTGGATAAAACATAAAAGTAAATCCAAAAGATCTTAATCCTGGTCCAGAAAAAAGAAGTTCTAAATTGTTATTAAATGCGGATCCAAAAGTTCTTCCTTGAATATTTCCTTGTACTGCGTTAGTAATAAACAGTGTTGTAATAGCAGATTGTAAGTCTCCAGATTCAGCACCAGATGCAACTTTCTCAGTTTCATTTTTTATTGCTGAAGCTCCTCCTTCAAGACCTTCACCCAAATATCCTCTTGCAAGATTAGCAGCTGATTGTTGTAATTGATTTAATTGTTCATTTTGCCATCCAACTGTATTTCCATCACTAATTCCTGCTGGAATTGGTAAAGTAATCATTCCAATTCTTTCGGAACCTTTTATTATAGGATTTCCATCCTTTAAAGTTACGACCCTACTTTTTGTACTTCCAAATTGTCCTCCACTACCTTGCGATTGATTTTCTTTTGCAAGTGATGGTGAGTATTTTAAAATTGAAAATTTTATTACATCTTGAGTTTCTAATTTCAGATCTAATGGATAAACCATTGTTTCACTATATTTCAATCTTGTTCCTTCTTTATACTTATTTTCTTCTCCTAATGCTGCTGCCCGCTCTTTTGAAAGAGTGGACCCATCTTGTGGATCTGTACCAGTTGTATTTGGATCTTTTCCACTATTTGATGCTGCAGAAGATCCACTTGCATTAGCAAGTGCTTTATTGTCTTGATCTGTTGTTATGCCTAACTCACTCTTTACTCTTGCATCATTGACTTGTTGTGTGAATGCTTTTCTTTCAGGAGAATTTGGATTTTCAAATGCTGCTTTTTCAGTGGCAGTTGCACCTGCACCAGGTGTACGAGTTCCTGGTGATGTTGCTGTTGCTCCTTCAACTTTATATACTTCTACTGGATTTCCTCCTTTAGCATCAACTCTGTATGTAGTAGAAGACAAAGATCCATCAGCGTTTTTAGTTACTGATGTTTGATAATTATTACTTCCTACGGGAGATATTCCACTAGTTGTTGTCGCCATTAGATACAGCGTTTTTTATTTATTTAGACGGAATTTTCCATATGGTATAGAAAGCATTTCATCTAACTCATCATATTTTACTACATGAAGTTTTCCTGCAACTTCTTCCCATGTGTATTGTCTACCTTCTCTCCAGTGAAAATTTATTGCTTTGAATCCCCATCTTTCAAGAGAAGTGCAAGCAATAAGTGGATGTTGGTCATATTCAATGTCTGGTGTTTTTGGTGTGTAGATAAAAGTATAAAATTTTCCTGGTTCTGGATATAATACTTCTTCCTTTAAAACATCAAGAATTATAAGCATCAAGTCTTCTGGATCACTTGTTCCAGTTTCATCAATTCTTTTTTTAAGTTCTCTCATTCTTGGTGGAATTTTAGAGTATTTTCCAAAACCTTCTGCCATTACTTGATACCTAATTCCTCTTCTGTGATAATTTTAAATTCTATTAGTCTATCCGCACAAAACTCTTTTGCCGCTTTCCATTTTGCTTGATTGACTTCATAAGTAACACATTCATGAATATAAGATTTTGTTACTCTTGATTTTTTAGTGGGTGGTCTTGTTTGTTTTTTAGGTTTAACTTCAATCACATAGGTTTTAATTTGACCAGTACTTTCCTTAACTTTTATAATAAAGTCTGGATAGTACCTATGAATTCTTTTATCAACAGGTGAGATGTACGGAATATAAAATTCTTCACTACCCCATTCCAAAATACTTTCGTTTAGATCGCACCAATGACAAAACTTTCTTTCCCAACTACTACGGCAAATAATATTATTGGGATCTCCTTTGTATTTCTGGGGGTATGACGGTTTATACTTACTCTTAATACTTTCTGCCATCATACATAATATATAAGGTCAAAAAGTATTTATCAATGGGTACACCTAGGTCTAGATCTTTAAGCGAAATAAAAGATAAGTTATTGCATCCCGCAACAACATCTCATTTCGTTGTATCCATAGCAAAGCCTCCTGGTTTAACGAATGAGTATTTGACTCAAAATGGAGTTAATTTTGATAGAGATAAATTAGAACTTCTTTGTTCTGATGCAATACTCCCTGGTTCATCACTTGCAACACACGATATTTCTGGGGATTATCACGGATCCACTCATAGACACGCCTATAGGAGATTGTATGATGATAGAATTGATTTGAGTTTTTATGTTGATGCAACTACTTATCTTCCAATTAAATTTTTTGAAGTGTGGATGAAATATATTGCGGGTGAGCAGATTTCTTCATCTGAAAAAGGTCGTCCCGGAGTCGATAGAGAGGAATATTTTTACCGAATGAACTATCCAAAACTTTACATTCAAAACTCTGGATTGGAAGTTATTAAGTTTGAAAGAAGTAGTGTTGAATCTGTTAAAGGGAAAAAAGCATCACAGTTGACTTATAAATTTGTAAATTATTTTCCTATTGCTATTCAATCTATGCCAGTGTCATATGATAGCTCTTCTCTGTTAAAATGTACAGTTTCTTTATCTTATGTTAGATACTATATTGAACCAGTATCACCCACAGCTCCAACAACAGATCCAGTTCCAACACAAGGGTTGACACCTGAGCAACAAGCTCAACGCAATGCCACTGCAAATAATTTATTTGGCGCTGGAGCACTGGCAACTTCAATACCTGGATTGAATATTGGTGGAGTTCCAACTTCTGCCGCTCAATCCTCAGCAAACACTGTCACATAATACTAAATAATCACACTGAAACATTCTATAGGACATTATGCCATTACCTAAGATTTCTACGCCAACTTATGAACTTGAGTTGCCATCTACAGGACAATCAATTAAATACAGACCATTTTTAGTTAAAGAAGAAAAACTGTTAGTAATTGCTTTAGAAAGTGAAGATACCAAGCAAATTACTACTGCTATTAAGTCTGTCATCAAAAACTGTATTCTTACTAAAGATATCAAAGTTGAAAACCTACCAACTTTTGATATTGAATATCTTTTCTTAAATATCAGAGGAAAATCTGTTGGGGAAAGTGTTGATGTTAATATTATTTGTCCAGATGATAATGAAACTAATGTTTCTGTAAGTATTAATTTAGATGATATTCAAGTTCAGAAGAACGAAAATCATAGTAATAAAATTAAACTTGATGATAGCATCATGATGGAAATGAAGTATCCATCATTAGAACAGTTCATTAAGAATAACTTTGATTTTAATAATGATAATGCGATGGAACAATCTTTTGATCTTATCGCCTCTTGCATTGGTAAAATTTATACTGAAGATGAGGTTTGGTCTGCTGCCGATGTTACTAAAAAAGAATTAACTGAGTTCTTAGAGTCAATGAACTCTTCTCAGTTTAAGGATATTGAAAAGTTTTTTGATACAATGCCTAAACTTTCTCATAAAATTACAGTCGTAAATCCAAAAACAAAAGTTGAAAGTGAAGTTGTACTTGAAGGGTTAGCAAGTTTTTTCGCGTAGCCATGGTCCATATGGACCTTGAGAATTACTTTAGACTTAATTTTGCCTTGATACAGTACCATAAATATTCTTTATGGGAGGTTGAAAATATGATGCCATGGGAGAGAGATGTCTATGTTGGGTTATTGCAACAGCATCTTGAAGAGGAACAATTGAAACAGCAACAACAAAAATCTAATCTCTAGAGTAAGATAGAATGGCACCAGTAAATCCCCAGAACTTGTTTGGAAGAACTAAAACAGTTCGGTCTGCTGCCGTTCAACCACAAACGCAACTAGTTGCTGCTCCTGCGGATACTGCAGTCCTTCAAGATATTTCCAAGTCTTTAACAAGAATTATTGGACTTCTTACGCAACAAAATACTCAAGTCACGAAAGAGGCAAATCAAGAAAGAAAAAATCAAGAAGTAGCAAGAAGAAAAAAAGTAGAACTTGGTTTAGAAAGTAGTTTTGCTACCGTTAAAAATGTAGCTCAGGCAGTTGTAGCACCAGTTAAAAATATTTTAGACCAGATTATACAATTCTTTGTTACATTATTTTTAGGTAAAGCACTATTAAACTTAATCAATTGGTTTTCTAATAAAGAGAATCAAGATAAAGTTCGTTCAATTGCTAGATTCCTTAAGGACTGGTGGCCTTCTTTAATTGCTGGATACTTATTATTTGGTACAGGATTTGGGAGAGTTGTAAGAAGTCTTGCTAAGGTAGCTGTAGCAGGCACTGCCAGACTTGTTATTATTGCTGCTAGATTGGCAAAAGCAATTGCAACTGGTAAGGGTTTGAAGGGTGTTGGACAAGCATTGTCATCTGGCGGTGCTGGTGGTGGATGGAAAGGTGCATTAGTTAGACTTGGTATTGGAGCAGCAGCCACCATTGGAACTGGGATGGCAATTAATAAGTTTATGGGTGGTGGTGAAGAACAAGCATCTCCACAACTTCAGATTCCAGATGCACCAACTGCTCCTTCTATGGGTGCATTTGGTGGAGGATTTGCTGATCTTAAAACTATTTTTGCTGCAAATGGTGGTGCAATATCAGGTAAGATAAGTCCATTTACTGCTTTCTTTGGGTCTGGCGGTCTTGCTGATTTGATGTCTGGTGTGAATGGTGTAGTATCTGGGCAAAAAGGAATTGATAAAGTTCCTGCTATGTTGACTGACGGTGAGTTTGTTATGTCTCGTGGAGCCGTTCAGAAGTTTGGTGTAGGCACTTTAGAGGCGATGAACGCTTCTGGTGGCGGAACTAATCGTCCACGTATAGTTAATCAAAGAGTATATGCTGCTGGTGGCGGATATATTGGTCCTGATGGTACAATGGGTGGAGTTGGTGCGTTGCGTGACAGATATGATAAAGAGCATGGTGCTGGTGCATATGACAGAGAAAGTGCTAGAAGAAGAGCATTAGCAAATGCAACTCCAGAAAAGTCATATTTACCTCCAGTAAAACTTGGTAGTAAAGAATATTTGAGAGAAAAAGCGGAAGGTAAAATTAAATTTGGTGGAGCAAAACCTCCACAAAGAACACCTTTAAGAATACCAAATCCACCTACACCACAAATTAAAGTACCTACTATTGGACAGAAACAAAAATCATCTTTAACACCTTCAATTCCTTCAGTAGATCCAAAAAGACAAGCGGAAAGGGAAGCAAGAAAAAAAGCAAGAGCAGAGTATGCAAAGATAATTAATAATCCAGAAGATCCAAGATATCAAGATGCTTGGGATGGAAAACTATCAATTGATAGTCTAAAGGTTGATATTCAATCAAGACAGAACCCAACTATAACACCAACTGTAAAACTTACTCCTGCTCCTATTCCATCTACAACTCCAACAGCATCTAAACCAGGGGCAGGATATACACCATACAAATCTAGGTTTGCTGGGTATCGTGATGCTGCATTTGAAAGAGCAAAGAATATAGGTGGATTTACTGGTATTAAATCTAAAGATTTTTATAAAGCAAATACCGCAGCAAGAGAAAAAGAATTGAGTGGATTGTCCTCTCAAAAGAGATTAAACGCATTAAGCCTTGAGGGGAAAGGTCCAAGAACTGGTTCTGGTAGAAGATTTTCCGCTGAACAAACAGCAAGAAATAAAGAATTTGAAGGGAGAGGTGGAATTATTGGTGGTATTGGTAGAGGTTTTGCTCAAATGTTTGGCAGTCAAAAAGAAAGAGAACGGATAGCATCTGCCGATAAAGCATCAAGTGCAAGAGTGAAACAAGCTGGAGCTGCATCTATTGGAAGATATTATTCTTCGTCTGATGGTAAGTATTATAAAGATTATAGAGCAGCTTCTGCAGCAAGAGCAGCAAGATTAGGTACAAATTCTCCAAACAGAAAACCAATAACTCCAACACCTAAACCAGCACCAAAAGTTGTCAGAACAAAAGCTGATACAATTGGTGGAGGTGGATCTGGTGGTGGTAGAGGTGCAAAACCAAAAGTACCTCAGTTTGCTGCTTCAAAAAATAATTCAAAAACTGCTAAGCAACTTAATATTAAGTGATGGCAAAGTTAACTTCTCCCTTAACTGGAACCCTAAAAAGTCTTAAGAAGCAGTTTATCAGTAAAGAAAAACTATTAAAATCTTCTGTTGATGTCCAAAAGAAAAGAATTGATAGTAAAAGGCAAAATGCGGAAAGAGAAAGATTTATTAATTATGAGAAAGTTTTAGAAAGACCTTTATCTTTTTTGGGTAGACCAATTAAGTCAGTTACAAAAAGATTGGGATTTCTAGAATCACTTAAGACTTTTATCGTGAATGTCTTGATGGGGTTTATTGCCCTTAGACTAAGTAAATACCTCCCGCAACTTATACAATTTTCAGCAACAATTTTAAATGCAGGTAATTTTGTAATAGATGTTGGTGGGAAGATATTAAATGGGTTGGTTACGTTTGTTGATTATGGGTATAAAGCGTATGATCATGCTAGAGGTATTGTAGGAAAAATTGGCGGAGAGGATGCTATAAATCAACTGGATAATTTATCCGGTCAAATGAATTCTATAATGAATTCTATCTTTATTGCTGGAATGTTATTCAGTGATTTTGGTGGAGTTGGTGGTAGGACAAGCGTTGCTGGTAAAGGAATTGATGCTGGGATTGATACCATTAAAGATACTTTAGCACAGCAAGCTGGTAAACAAGTTGCTCAGCAAGCTGCTAGATCTGCTATAGGACCTTTAGCAGCAACTGCAATTGTTTCTGGAGTTGGGTTGTTAGCATCTGCTTTAGGTGAAGGTGCTTTTCAGATTAAGAAGTTTGGAAGGGGAATACAGGGATGGATCTCTGGTAAAATGACAGAGGCATCTCAAGATAAAAATCCACTCACGAAGTTTCTTAAGAGAGGATTTTATGGTTGGTTACAAGGAACTTTGGGTCCAGCATTATGGATATTAAATGGAACTGGAGTTCTTCTTGACATTGTAGGTGCCCCATTCAGATATGCAGTTGAATTGATCCGTGCTGGATTTATGAGATTGAATAATGATAAGAAAGGTCTAGATGAGCAAAGAAAAAATCTTGGAAAGTTTGATGCTAGAGTTCGTGATGGCGTAAGAGAACACTTCTCTGTACTTGCACCATTGTTTAGTTTTGTTGGTATGAAAGGCGTTTCTAACAAATTACAAACTCCTGGTTCTTTAGGTAGTTTGTATGGTGAACAGGCTGCTAGAGATATGGGATATAGTGGCGGTGGAAAGGTAGTAAAAATCAGAAAATATGCGGCAGGGGGATCTGTATCAATTCAAAGAACGGAAGTTAAAACAGTTGATATTCCAAGGAGTCAAAAGTTTAGGACTTCAGAAGTTAGAACTGGTTCTTTAATTGGTGGAGATCTTAGTTTCGCTAAGGTTTTTCCTGGATCTGTTGATGATGCTGGGATGATGAATCGTTATTCCTACATGGACGATTCTTATTATAGAATTTACAAGATGCCAAATTTAGGTCCAGTAATGGCATTAACTGTGAAATCTTTGCTAGGTGATCAAGTTACAAGAGATGATTATAATAATGCAGCAAGTTCATTAAGTTCATTTATGATGTTAGGTTTATATGAGCAAAATAAATCTGCATATACTAAACTTTCTTCTGTTATTAGAATAAAAGAATTTAATATATTGCTTGCAAACTTTTTAATGAAATCTATGAGCAATACATTTGGTTCTATTGTTGGTTTATTAAGAACACAAGTTGGTCTTGCCCCCATGCCTGGTGATACTAGTCAAAGTGAAGGGGATCCTTGTGCTACTGCTTGTGATACTGGAACTTCTGGAGGCATGGCAGTTTCTGGAGATGCAGTTGACAAAGCAATTCTTGATTTGATCTCCTCTGTTGAGGCAAAAGATTATGATACAATGAATGTATCGCGGGGAGTAACTCCTGGAAAACCAACTCAAATGACAGTTGATTGGTTGGTTGCAAATGCTAGGGGTGCTATTGGTAGATATCAGCAGATGCCACAATTTCTTTTGGAGCGTGTAATTGCGGCTGGTGGTAAAGGTAGTGATAAGTTTACACCAGAATTACAAGATAGAACTGCATTGAAAATGCTATATGATGGACATGGATTTGCTAGATGGAGAAGTGGGCAGATGAGTGATGATGAATTTGGTAATAAATTGTCTGCGACTTGGAGAGGTCTTCCTCATAGTAGTGGTGGAACTTATCCAGATGAGCACGCTGGTAGAAATAAAGCTCATATGTCTAGACCTGCTTTTATGGCACGTCTTTCTCAAATAAAAGCAGGTGGTGGTCCATCTATGGCAAAGATTGCTCCAGGGTCTGCTGCTGCAAGTGTTGATCCTTGTATTTGTGATCCAAGTGTTCCTGATGCAAGCAATTTAAATATGGGAGCGGAGAGTGTTCCCACAAGTGTCTCTGGTGTTGTAAACCCAGTGCCATCTCAAAATATTGCCACAAATAAGGGTGGTTATGCTGCAGATACTGGTTTAGATATATTGACTCCTATTGGATCAAAAGTTGTATCCTCTGTTAGTGGAACTTTAGAATATGCTGAAAGGGGTCACGTTGCACAAATGGGTCAAGATGCTAATCCAGATATGCCTGGTATGCAAGATCAGCATAGTGTTAGAATTGCTTTAGATAAACCATTTTCATATAAGGGAAAAATGGTTAACTTTTTCTATGCCACTCACTTATATGAACTGGCAAGTGGAGTAAAAAATAAGAAAGATATAAAAATAACAGCAGGAACTCCTCTTGGATTATCTGGAGTTGCTAATAAAGTTCCTCATACCCATGTTGGATATGTTGCTGACAGGGATCAAAACTCTTTTCTAAACTATCAGGAAGTCAGATCGATGCTTAGTTCCGCTCGCCAAAGTGGTGGACCAACTTTACTGGGTGGAATTAGACTACTCCACAAGGGAGAATATGTAATTGATAAAGACTCTGTTGATTTATTTGGAGGTAACTATTTCTTTAGTATGATAAATGGTGTTGAAAATGAAAGACAAAGATCTGAAAAATCATCCGCTTTGATACAGCACTTAAGTAAATATACAGGTAGAAAAATAGATCAAAGGCCGCCAATAATTGTGGAGGATGAAGATATTGTGATATCACCACCTTCAATTTATGTTGATTCTGGATCTTCTGGATATTCATCTGGCGGTGGAAGTGACTGGGAATACCACAACTTGGAGTTGAGATAAGACATGGCATACATCAAACTAAAAAATCCAACTGCTTTTATAATTCAGAAACAAGTTATACGTGTTGAAAAACTAGTTGGGCAAAAAAATAAATTTAAAGATGTAGCGTTTAAACAAAAAGTAAATTTACTAGAGAGAAAACGTAGAGAAGAAAAAGAAAAACAATATGAAGATCGTAAAGATAATAGAGAAAAAATAGTATCAAATAAATTCACAACTCCTAGACTTGGATTTCTTGATTCCGTAAAGAACTTTTTGTTTTCCGTATTGTTTGGTGCATTAACTCTTAAATTATTACCGCACTTACCAAAGTTAAAGGGTTTACTGATTGCAACTCTTAAGATTGGAAACTTCGGAATAGAGTTTGCTGGATCAATTTTAAATGCAATGGCAACATTTGTGAATGAAGCATATAAAGTTGTTGACTTTGGAAAGCAGCAGGCAAAGATGCTTGGTGGAGATACTGGTTTGGCAAACTATGAAAATATGTTGAGTATGGCAAATAAAGTCATCAACTCAATGTTGATTGCCGGTATGATCTTTTCAGATCTTGTTGAGAGTGATGCTGATGCCAGTGTTGGACAGCAAGCAGTTGATTTAGTAAAGGATAGAGTTGTTCAGCAAGCAGGACAAAGAGCAGCACAGCAAGCAGCTATTCGCGGAGCAACTCAATTTGGTGCTCGTGCAGCTGCTGGTGTTATTGCTGGAGTAGGTCTCATATCTTCTGCTTTGGGTGAGGGTGCTTTTCAATTAAGAAAATTTACATCAAAAATTGAGACTGATGCATATAAGGGTTTGGATGATGCGAGAAAAGATCCAAATCCATTTACTAGATTTGTAAAGACTGCTTTTTATAATGCGGTTGCAATACCTGGGATGAGGTTTTACAACTTCATGTTAAATGGTGTTGGAACTTTACTGGATATTGTTGGTGCTCCTTTTAGATATGCAATAGAACTTCTTAATTATGGCATAATGTTTTTGACCGGTGATAGTGCTGGAATAAAAGAACAAAGAGAAAATCTTGGAAAGTTTGATGCAAGAATACGTGAGCAACTAAGAGAAATTGTAAACACTCTTAGTTTTGGAATGATTGCCAAACAAAAAGGATCATTTGGTAGTTTATTTGGTAATGAGGCAGTGCAAGCGATGGGATATGCATCTGGTGGTGCAATTACAAGAGGTGGAGAAATTGTTGGTGGTGCTATTGGTAGAACCGAAAGTAAAAGGGCAATAGCAAGAACTATTGAAATACCAATGTCTCCACTATCTCCAGGAGAAGACGTTAATGGTGATACGTTATATCTTAATCCTTCTAACGGCAAACCAAACGGAAAAACTAATATTGAAACTTTTTTTCCAAATCCAGAGTCTCCAAGTTATGTAAATTCATATAGTTATTTGAGCAAATCATATACTATTGCATCTTCTGGAATATTTTTGAAACCGTTTTTACAAATGCCAATTAAATTGATTATGGGCAATGGTCCTTCAGAGGGTGACTACAATTCTCTAGCATCTGCAGTGAGTAATTTATTTAATTATATGCTATCTAATACTATGGTTCCTGGAAAGAAAATGTCATTGTCTGATGAGATTGGGTCTATTGATATTTTAAAATGGGCTAGAAATAGCATTAAAGAAAGTATGATGGATCCAGTTAATTCTTTATTGGAATCACTCAAAAATCAATTTAAGTTAAGATCTGGTTATGGTGGCGCAAACGTAAATCCATCCGCACAAAAAGGTCCAGGTGCTGGAGACAATCCATTATCAAAATTTGGTGGAGAATCGCAGTTTGTTATTGGTGATAGTATTGCTCATGGATTTGCCGGAAGAAGTAGAAGTGGCTCTGAAACAAGTGATACTCAAGTAGGTAGAAGTGCTGCAAATGTTTTAAAAATACTTCAATCAAAAGGAGATTCTTTGAAAGGTATGTTGATAGATCTATCAACCGGTATTGCAAACTCTAAAGATGATATCGTATCTGTTGAAGCACAACTTTCTTATTTGAAATCAATAGGAGCAAGGGTAAGAGTTCTTGGAGTTGGTAATCAATGGAGTGAAAAAAATGGAGATATTAATTCAAAATTGGCAGCACTTGTTTCTAAGTATGGATTTTATTTTTATGGTGGTTTTGATGCAAAGGATGATAAATTAGGAGTACATGGAACTATAGAATCATATAGTGCTTTAAAACAAAAAAGAGAAAGAGACACTGCACCTACATCTGGCAAAGAGGGTTTAGGTGGTTTAGAAACTGGTAATGGATATGGTAGTGGGGGAAGCAAAATTGCTGGAGAATTGGGTAGGTTTATTCAATCAAAATTAAAAAGTCCTCAACAATATCAAGCAATTACTGAACACCCAGAATTTGGTGGTGTTGATAATAGTGCTCACGCACAAAACTCCTTTCATAAGTATGGAAGAGCAATTGATATTGGTGCATATTCTTATGAGCAAGGTCCTATTCTTCAAGTGATTGCTCAATTTAATAATATGAAAGGCGTGAGACCTGTTGAACTATTAAAGGCAGGAGATCCTGGACACGATAATCATGTTCATGTTGCATATAAAGATGGTGGTCTCATTAATAAAACTGATTATGCTCTCACACATGAAGGTGAATATGTTGTTGATGCGGATTCTGTAAAACTTTTTGGAATTAAGTTCTATGATATTATCAATCAAGTAGAGACAATCTCCCAAAGAAAAAATGCTGCAAATTCTTTGATCTCTATTTTGAGTCAATATACTGAAGACGGATTCCCAGAATTCCCAGAAGATGATTATACTTATAATGTTCCATCACCGTCTACAGTTGTTGTTATTCCACCCCAAGTTATTCCAATTGGTTCATCTGGTGGTGGATTTGTTGGGGGTGGTGATGATGATCCATCTCAAGATTTTGTAGAACTCAGGTAAATAGTAATACAAAAAGTTTAAAAAATGGCCAATACACCAATTACAGCGGCACAATCTAAAGATTTTGACATTAAAAATTGTCTTTTATATTCTAATGATGAAAAAACACAAGTTGATATTTCAACTCTTATTACTGATCTTTATTATTATGAAAGTGTATTAAGTCCTACTCTTAAGGTAGATGTTATATTTGCGGATACTGGAACTGTTGAGAAAGATAATGAATTAAAAACAGTTATGGATGCTTTGCAAATGGTTGGAACTGAGAAAGTTGATTTAAAAATTTCTGATCCAAATGATAAAGAGATATCCGTAACATTATATTCCGATACTATACAACCTTTTTCTAAAGAGAATAGAAAAACCCTGGTTTCTACAAGTCTCGTTTCCAAAGAATCAATTCTAAATTATAAAACTGTTGTTAATTATAGATTGGATGGAAAGATATCTGATCATATTAATAGAATACTAAAAGAGACTTTGAAAGTTGATGGTAAAAAGAAATTAGATATTGAGGAAACTCTTAATAACTATAATTATTCTGGTGTTAATATTCATCCATTTGCAACTATTCTTCAGTTAGCAAGAAAATCGATACCTAAAACTAAAAATGCAAATGGCAACACTGCTGGATTTTTCTTTTTTGAAACTTCTGATGGGTTTAAATTTAAATCAGTTGAGGGATTGCTTTCTGATACGGATCCATCGGGAGGTAAGAAAAAATATAAGAGTTTAGTTTATAATGAAACTCCAGATGGAAGAGGATCCTCAATACCACCTGAGTATGGTGGAAAAATATTAGAATATAATTTAGACACTCCTTCTGGTAGTGTTCAATCAAAATTACAAATTGGAACTTACTCTACGAGAACAATACTGTTTGATCCTTTCAATTGTTATTATGAAGTTGTGATACCAAATACTCAAGGTGATGTTGCATCGGAGAAAAATTTACAAAAAGCTGGAAAGAATTTACCAAAATATAATAAAGAATTCAATATTTATCAGCAGGGAAAAGATTTTTCTAGGACACAGTATATGTTAATTGATACTGGAACTTTGCCAACTGGAGATACAAAAGGTCAATTAAAAAAATCAAAAGAAAAAAACTTTGATCCAAAAAATATTTTGAATCAATCTGTGATGAGATATAATCAATTCTTCTCAACAAAAGTGACTATTACTATTACCGGTGACTTTAGCTTACATGCTGGTGATTACATCTATGTTGATACTCCAGAAATTTCTACAAAAGAAACTAAGGTCATGGACGAACAGTTTGGTGGTTATTATGTGATTGCTGATTTATGTCATTATATAAGTATAAAAACCGGTGGATATACTAAATTAACTCTAGTTAGAGACTCAATTGGTAGAAAAGGTTCTCCATTGCCCATAAATAATTGAACTATTATACGCAACATATGGAAAGCGTAGAAAAGCATATCGAACAAGATAAAAAAATACTAGATGATCCAATGGTTTCTGCACAAGCAAGACGCCATGTTGAGGGAGAATTGGATGCACTTGAAAGATGGGTGGAGACACATCCCAATGACCATCATGATCCAACTAGTCTGGAGCTATACTGCAATGATAATCCAGATGCTCTTGAATGTAGAATGTACGATGACTAATGAGTGAAGGTACTTTATTTAATCCTGGTTTTCTTGGAGCTTCTTTTAACTGGTGGATTGGTCAGATTGCTGATGACTCCACTTGGAGGAGCAATATTGTTGCAGGAAAATTTGAAAATAAAGATACTATTCCAGGGTGGGGTAGAAGATATAAAGTTAGGATTATAGGTCTTCACGATCAGGGTGAGGAAACTATAAAATCTGACCAATTACCATGGGCACAAGTGATGTATCCCATCACTGCTGGTGGTGGTCAAACAAACTCGGCACAAACTCCAAATTTACGTCAAGGTAATTTTGTATTTGGATTCTTTCTTGATGGACAAGAGCAACAAGTTCCTGTTATCATGGGGGTTCTTGGTAACAATGCTCAAACAGAACTTCAAAGAAAAACTGGATTTAATAGCGGTAAAAACTTTACTCCACAAAGTGGATATTCAGATACCAAAGAACCAAAACCAGGAACTACTAAAGAAAAGGCACCTGATGAAGGTTTAGTAGTTGTACAAGGCAAAACTCCAACAAAAGAAAATCCAGATGCTGTTCACCAAACAAGTGCTGGTGATGTAAAGAGAGAGGATAAACTTCAAGAAAAAATTCCTTTAATGAAACCCGATGATGTGGTTGGATCTGCTGTAAAGGGAATACAAATTGTTCTTGATAACTTGACTCAAAAAATTTCAAAGTATTTGAATGCCGTCTCAAGTTATATTGACGCGGTTTCGAATACAATTTCCAATTTACAACAATTAGTATCAGATGCCGCATGTACAATTGCGAAATATATGAAAATAATCTTTGATAAGATTATGGAGTATGTTCTTAAACTGTTAAATAAAACCTTAACTAAAGCTGTATCTGCAATACCTTCAAGTTATAGATATTTGTTTGGTGATATTAAAGAAATAATAACAGAATTAATTTTATGTCTTTATAATAAAATTACTGGAAATCTCTGTAATTTAATTCAAGGAATTCTTGATAAGGTGTTTAAACCAAAAGAGTTGGAAGATACATCAAATCCAAATAGAGGAATCAACTCTTGTAAAAAAGCACCAAAAGTTCGTGTCTGTTCGGCGGAAAAAATAGTAGCCGAAGTCATATCATTTAATAGAGCAGAAATTGACGAAGCCAATAATACTATTCTCAATAATGTAAATGCATTTTTAGAAGACATTCAAAATCAAATTTCAGGAGTAAGTGGAGCACTTGCAGATATTACTTCTTTGATTGGGGGTATTAGTGGAAGTTTAACTTCGGCACTTTCTTTCACAAATATTTCTTTAAATGTTTTTGGGTGTGAGTTGAAACCAAACGTCGCAGTTTCTGATTTCTACACCTTTGCTAGGGGTGGTGCTGCTCAACCAGATTCTGAATTACCTAGCTCAGAATCTATAGCGGAGTCTGCTCAGAAACCAACTGACGCTAAACCATCACCAGAAGTTCCATATGTAGAACCAACCAAAGATACCAAACCAGTTGACTTGACTGATACTAAAACATCTGATTTAAATGTTGGACAGTCTAATGCGGAAACAAGAGCAGCCGCAGCACAAGAAAGAGATTTGACACTCTTCTAATAAATATCACTATGAGAAAAGGGAATCATAAACTGTAGGAAAATATGCCATTTAATCTTTTCGGACCAGCATCAAAAGATGACATCAGAGTTGGTTACATATCAACTGATAGAGGATTTGTTGATGGTGTTTCTGTTTGTGGTGCCAATGATTATGCTAAGAAAAATCCTGGTGCAAGATTTATTTTCCGCACAAGAGATGAAATTAAATATATTGGAATCAATGATGTTAATAAATTAACACCAGATGATGCTATACCAAAAACTTCAGCAGAAAGGGATTGTCCTGGTGTTCAATTAGAATCTGATTGTGGACCGGTAAAGGTATATTTTTATGGTGGAGGTGGTGTTGGTGCAAAAGCAAATCCCGTGATTGGTAAAGATGGATCTCTTCTTGCTGTTGATTTGGTTTCTGGTGGATTTGGATATCAGTATGCGCCTGTTACCGAAGTAAAAGATAATTGTGGTATTGGTGCTGGATCTGTTGTGCGTTCAGTTTTGGGTGAAATTGCAGAAAGTGTAGAGTATTATGACCAAGAGGAAGATTTTGAGGTCTATGATACATGTCCACCGACAGAATCTGGATATGGAAGAATTTATTCTCCAGATGGAAAAGATATTGGAGAATGGGATCCAACTCTTTATGCAAATCTATCTAAAGATCCAATTCGTAGAGAAATTAAAGCATATCAAGATTTTCTTTCCTCTTTAAGGGGAGGATATAGGGTTAATATCGGTGACAATATTGTACATCAATGGTGGACAACAAGAAAAGAAACTCCTTTATCTGTAACTTCTCCGAGTAAAACCACTAGAGTTAAGCATGATGTTCGTCATCCTGGATGGGGTGGAGAGTATGGAACTTCGGAATATAAAGATGTTACATTTAAGGTATTTACGCATTTTGGAAAAAAAGAAAATCCCCTAGTAATAAATTTTACATCAGAAGATAATTCTCATAAATTTTCTATAAAGGCAGATAGTTTCAAAAATAATACAAGAGGAGAAAGCATATCTATCAAAGTAAAACCAAATATGATTTATAAAATATCATCTCAGGGACAATATAAAGGGAAAGGAACTGAGGTTGGTTTAATTGATAAGATTGGAAGAAAATCTGAAGAAGTTGGAACTAAGAATACTAATAAAGTTCTTAGTGGTAATGCAATATTTGCAGATTTTTTAGAAACTACAAATGATAATGATGATCTTCAAGTTGAAACTACACTTGGAAAGTTTACTGCAACTAGAATAGGGAGTGGTAAAGGTAGATCTACTTATGACTTAAAATACATACTGAATGATGGTTCTGTTTATAAACCATCAAAAACTGATGATAGTTTTATGAATAACAATGCAATCTCACCTGTTCCTCCATCTAACGTTACTGGAAGTGATTTTGCAGGAATTCTTTTTACTATGGAGTGGGAAAAAGAATTTCCCTATGATGGTGATTATATTTTTAAGGGAATGGCAGATAATATTGGAACAATTTATCTTGATAATGAATTACTGTTTAGAACAGTTGAATTCAGAAAAGATATGCCTCCAACACAGGTCAAAAAAACTATAAAGTCTGGTGTGCATAGGATTAGGGCTGATCTATATAATGTTCCGTTTACTGAGAAACAAATAGTTTCATCTACTTCTGGAAATAGTTTAGATGTAGTCTATAAGGGACTGAATAGTAAAAATAAATCTCTAAATGTACGAGGAAATAAAGTTCTTTTAAAAGATGGTGATGGTGATGATACAAATTCAACTTTTTCAATTGTTTCTTCTGACTCTGGGGTAAATGCTAAATTTTCTCCTGATGGTAGAAAAATAGAATACTTCGGAAGTGGAAAGATAACAGTTCAACTAGAATGGAACGATAGATCAAGTATAGCTGGTGTTGCTGTTGAAAGTATAACTGTAGGTGGAAAAAAACTCACGCAGAATGGAACAAGTGGATCTCAAAAACAGACTATCACTGTAAGTAAGTCTCAATCTAATAGCACATCTTCAACACAATCTGAATCTCAAGTTAGAAATGTGTTTAACACTGTTGACTATATTGGTAAGGCTAATAGAAAACTTTGGAAAACTAACATTTATAATAGAGGTGGATTTATAAATGAGTATGGAGTTTGCCCATTTGACACTAATTTAAAATTAGAGGACAATCCATATGCTGGGACACATAAAATTATTTGGGATAATATTGATTTCCCAATTGATGGAAACTATATTATAGAACTTGAGGTTGATGATAATGTTACTCTTACATTTGAAGGACCTCAAGAGAATATCGTCATAACAAAAAAGGGATTTAATTCTTCTGCACAAAGTACTGGAAAAAGTACAGAATCTCGCTATTTTAAAAGAGGAAAATATAAATTAACTGCAGATTTACAACAGATTCCTGGTGGTGCATTTAGTTTTGATGACACAACTAAAGGAATAAACCCAATGGCTTTGGCTATTAATATTACTTCCTCAGTGACTGGGCAAGAAATAGTTTCTCCAAGATCTTGGAATGAAAATCCAATGGGAGTTGCATTAACTATTGATGCTCCTCTCCCACCAATTCCACAGGAACCAATTGTAGAGCAAGAAGGAAGATGTCCCAGAAATCCTATCTGGACGACAAGATATCCTAATGCAAGTGAAAAATGGTATCCTGTTAATTATTCAAGTCCAAAAACTGTTACTGAAACAGTAAGAGAAACTACTAATCCAGTAAGTTCTGATACTCAGAGTGTTGATTTTTCTGTATATGGGCAAGGAGCATTTAAAGACCTTGCTTTTGTGTTTACTGCAGTAAATGGAAAACATACTTTTACTTTGAAGGGTGTGGATAAAAATAAAAAATCAAGAACAGAAACTATTAAGATTCTTAAGAATGTAAATTATGTTGTTCGAGCAAAAGAAAATTCCGAGAAATATACTTCAGTTGAACAAGGTTTAATTAAGGGAGGATCTAAAGATAAGGAACAAGGTATTGGTGAGTCTAAAAAAATATTTGCTGATTATATTACGTCTGGAAATGATAATGATGATATTCAAATAACAGCATCATCTGGTATTTTTATAAGTTCAAATAGGAGGAAAGCATCTGGAAGTACTAGAAGTACTTTTGACCTAACATATAAATTAACCGCAGCACCCGGAGAAAAATCTCAGACAACATCGAAGACTACAACATATGATGTTCCTGGATGGAGTAAATTTATGAATCGTTATGCAATATCTCCTGTTCCACCATTAGCGCAGCAAGGATCTGATGGTGCTGGAGTTGTTTATAGAAATTCTTGGAAGGTTGATATTCCTTATGATGGATTTTATGCTCTTAGAGGAACAGTAGACAATATTGGAAAGGTATTAATTGACGGTAAAGAAATAGGAACAAAAACATTTAAATCTCCCTATAAGTTTAGACAAGGAATTCCAGATCCAGATCCACTAACCTTAGGTATACCTGCAATCAATAATGCATTTTTAGATGGATTAACTTCTGGTGATATTTTGGCTGAAGCAGCAAAACAAGGATTAAAAATTAATCCAAATGCTCAACCTTTACTTAAAACTAAAAAACAAACGAGTGGATCTTTAGTATCACCAATTACAGTAAATCTTGATTCTTTTGGAGAAGAAAATCCGAAGTCCACAAAGATATTCTTAACGAAAGGAATGCATACTATTCAAGTTGAAGTGGAAAATCAAAAATCAGATACTTACAAAACGATTGATAAAAAAATATTTGATACTGCAGATTGGGTTGTTTCACAATCAATTAACAATGTTCAATCGAAAATAAACGCCAAATTCATTCAAAAAAATGGTAAATATTTTCTTGAAGTTACTGGATCTGGATCTGGTGAGATAACGTTTATTATGGATGTTGATGATTCACCTCTTATTGCTGGACTTGCTGCCACTCAGGTTATTATTCCATCAGACACTAAGAAAATAACATTTACTAGGAAAGTTGATGATACATTTGGGGCAGCATTTGGACTAAAATCTTACTATGAACCAGTACAAAATATAAAAGAATTTGGAATTTTTACTGCAGGAAAAACTTACGGTCCAATAGAAATTATTGGGGCAACTTCTGGCGCAGGAACTCCAGTAGTTTCCAACAATAAATTGGGACTTCTTGATTCTGATGGGAGTGATGAAAATATAAAAATAATAATTACTGATATAAAAAATTATTCAACTTCACAATCTAGTGGTGGTTTGTCTGGGGGAACTGTAAAAGATGCCGTTACTTACTCTGGGGTAACCCTTACTTCTTACAGAAATGGATCTCTGGGTCCATTTTTAACTCCCACTTTTACTACGGATGATGATTATAGAACAAATAATGTAGGAAGAAGTTGGATATCCAAGTGGGAAAACGTTGACTTTCCTGAAACTGGGAAATATGAATTAAAAGCTGAAGCAGATGATGAGGTAATTGTAAAAATTGATGGTGAAGTTGTGGGAGTTGCTAGAGTATTTGAAGGTGTTAGATATTTTAGTTTTAATGTAACAAAAGGTAAAAGAACTGTTGAACTTGAATTCAATAACATTCCTAGCGACAATAGAAGTACATTTGAATCTAATCCTGTTGTCTTTAATGTAATTATTACCAAAAAAGTAAGTGTTGCGTCAGATATCGGACCACCTTGGACATCAAATCCAATTGGAATATCTGCAATTTTGATTCCACCTCCTTGCCCAAAGATAATTAAAGGAAAGGGAGTTATTAAAGAAGTTATTGTTGATGATCCTGGAAATGGAAATCCAGATTTAACACCACCGGGAGCACCAACAATACCTGTTGGGGTTAAACTTGACAGAGTTCGAGTAGTAAATCCTGGAATTAATTATAATTGTGGAATCGATAGAATACAAATTACTCCAGATAATGGCGCAGTTCTTGATTATAGATGTGATACTTTTGGTAGAATTGTGGAGGTAACTGTTGTAGATTCTGGAACTTTTGTTTCAACATACCCAGAAATTACTATACAAACTGAAACTGGTATTAATTTTGAAGCCACACCAATTCTTACTGTTGTTAGAGATCCAATAACTTTTGAACCAGAAAGATTGATTCAAGTTACTGATCTAGCGGGTCTTAAACAAACTGGATATTATGATGGACGTGCATACTACGGTGCTGTATTTTATAAGGATGGTATTCGTTATGCTGGATATTATGAAACTCCAGGAGAACTTGTACAGATTTATGATACTCTTCAAGAGAGTATTGATGCTCAGGTAACTACTCCTCCAACTGCTATTCTCCGTCAAGGTACTGATACTAATAGTAACAATCCGAGACTTAATATTCCAGGAACTCCTGAGAACTTAATTTGAAGTCTATTAAATAGTTTATCTTAAGGTAATTTTTATGCCCATAGCAAGAAATTGTAATAACGATAGGGTGCGTAAAGGCTCTCTTTCAACTGATGATATTGCTGATACTCTTGGTAATATTGCAGGAACACTTGATGCTGCTGGGAATCTTGTTGATGCTGCTGGAAATATCATCAGTACATCTAGTCAGGTTGCTGCATCTGCTTCTGGAAGGCTCCCCACTGATACTGCGAAACAAAACTACACTGCTATTAAATATGGCAATGATCATGGTTCTATAAGTTTTGGTAGTATTCATAAACAAGGTGATGTGACTTCTGGGGTTATGCTTCAGACATCTGATGCTAATCATTCATTCTTTATGGATAAGGATGGTCCAAGAAAAGGTTGGACATCATTAACTTCTCCTGGAAATGTTCAGATTGAAGCTGGCAGCGATAATCAAGAGGCACAAGATACCTTGATGATTAATGCAAAAAATGGTAATATAATTATTAAAGCTAGTAATGGTAAAATTAGATTGGAGGGAACTGATATTGAATTAATTGCTGTTGGTGAGGGGGGGAGTAAAGGAAATATTCGTCTAAATGCTACTGAGAATATTAGTACAGAATCAAAAAAACTTTTGGTGACAACAAAAGTTGCATATAAACTTGCAAGTTCTGGGACTGGAGAAGTAGTTGCTAACAGTATTTTGAAAATGTATGGATCAATTTTTAAAGGAGTTGATGATTCATGCTCTACGAAGGATGCTAAAAATGGAGGACAAAAAGATGTACAAAAGAACAATAAAGTATAGGAGATTGAAAAATGGCTGATTTTCCTGATATGAATATTGGTGGGCAATTAAAAGTAGGAACTGGTATTGTTCCTGCTATTAAAGAAGGTGATACAAAAATCAATGGATCAATGTTTGCAGAAGGTCCTGTTGTTTTTGGGGCACCAACACATTTTCCTACAGCATATGCAACGGTTAATATTGGACCACTTGCAAATTCAGATCCTGATGTTGTACCTCCATTTGTTCCTGGGGCATTATGTTTACCAGTGAGCAATCCATATGCACTATGCGTTTCTGATAATGCTGCTGTGATGGGAAATCTTGATGTTAATTTTAGGATTCAATCTGGAGGAGACATTATTGCGGGTGGAGATGTTCGTTCTCTCTGCAATACTCATATTCTTTCTGCCAAGAAAAATTTTGATATTCCACACCCAACAAAAGAAGGATGGAGACTTCGCCATACTTGTCCAGAAGGTCCATCGAATGATGTTTACTACAGAGGAAGAGTTACAAATAGAAAAGAGATTCTTCTTCCATCATATTGGAAAAAGTTAGTTGATTGGACAACAATCACTGTAAATCTAACACCTGTTGGATCTCATCAAAATGTAATTGTAAAAAGAATTGATGAAGAAAAAGTTTATCTTCAAGCACATGGCGGAATGCCAATTGATTGTTTCTTTCACATTTACGGAACCAGAGCAGATGGAGATAGGTTAATTCCGGAGTATGAGGGCTTGACACCTAATGACTATCCAGGAGATAATAGTGAATATAATATTAATGGTTTATAATGAAAGTACATGAGGTTTTTCCAACCGTAGTAGTACAAGATGAAATTGAAATTCATGAAGAATTTAAAAAAAATAATTTTGATGAATTGAAAACTCTTTGGTATAAAACAAATCAAAAAGGTGAGTGGGTGCATGAAACACCAGAAAATTCTGGAAAGTGTTCTTTGCATTTGAATCAAAAGTATTTTTCAATTTTTAATTCTATTAAGCAAAGTGTTATTAAATATTTGAATTTGCTTGAAGTTGATCATCAAAAATTGAATATCAATTTCACTAAAGCATGGATTGGGTATCATAATAAAAATATTCCCCAGTTGAATATGCACTCACATAATGGTGCTGATATTTCATTTTGCTATTATCTTTCTTCTGATGAAACATCAGATAAATTTTGCGTTCATACACTTGATAATATGAATGAAGTCGCTGGTGCTCTTTTTGAGACTGGTGAAAATTTTAACATGATTAAAAAGTATAATAGATATAACTGTAATGTCTATACAATTACCCCTAAAGAAGGTACAGTTGTTCTTTTTCCAAGTAGACTTCAGCATTCTACGTTAAAAAAAGAGAATACTGGTGATAGATATGTAATTGCAGGGGATATTAAGTTGTGTCTTAAACCAGAATATAACTTATATCATCAATCTTTACCACATCCAAATCTTTGGTTGAGTTTTTAATAGGAGGTTAGATAAATGCCAGCACCTGGACAACCAGCAGACGCAAGTTTTCCCGGAGAATTTATTCCAAGTTCCGGAGAACCAGATTGTACAGATAAACCTGCTTGGGGAATTCCTTCTACTCTTTATTCTTATATTTTTAAGAATAATGCAGATGAAGCAACTTATCCACCAGATGCATGTAGACCATATTATCACGAAACAGCGCAAATTGATTCACTTCAAATAAATCAGAGCATTATTGGTTCTGGTGAAATTACTATAGGTGGAGATGTGGTTGGATCTGGACATAGATTATCCAGTAAAAAGAATTTTGATATTCCTCATCCAAATAAATCTGGGTGGAGACTTCGCCACACTTGCTTAGAAGGACCTGAAAATGGAGTTTATTTTAGGGGCAGATTAAAAGGTTCTAATATAATTGATCTACCAAAATATTGGATAGGTTTTGTTGACCCAGAAACAATTACAGTAACTCTTACTCAAATTGGTTCTTCACAAGATTTGATTGTTGATAAATTGGAGTGGGGAACGAGAATAGTTATTAGGTCTGGAAATGCTTCTGCAATTGATTGTTATTTCTTAGTTCATGGTGAAAGACTTGATGGAGAAAAATTAATCGTTGAGTATGAAGGCAAGTCTGTGTATGATTATCCAGGAGATAATGCCGAATACAATGTTAACACTTGACACCACCCCCTGACCGTGCTATGATACCTGGGTAATCACGAAACGAACCGATGCAAGATGAGTACCTGACACGCTGCGTGGTTGATCCTCTTAAGCGTACCGTGTATCTGTATTCAAGTGAGGGGTCAGAAAAAGAAGTGTCCTGCGATACGGTTGAAGAGTTTATGAATGTGCTAGACTATGTACGTAATACTCTTGATGAAAGCACTCTCTCCTACGCAAATCCACTTTAAGTTCCATTTTTGGTGCTAAAAAATCCCGGTAAATTTTCTCACACGATACTTTTTTGAAAAAGTATGAATTTATACAAAATCAACTATAAAATCCTCAAAGAGGAACCAGTTAAAACAACTCCAGAAAACGTAAAAGAGTCAAATGAAGCACTCTTTACTGCAAAGTGGAATCTCCCTAAAGCAGCAAAACACTGTGGAATGTCACAAAAAGAAATGAAGTTGACATTCTGGGAGTTTCTCAAGTATAATCCTATCACCTACAAAGGGTGATTTTATAATGAAAGTATATGGTCCATATACAGCAAAAGACGGAAGACAAAGAATTGTTCTCTATGAAAATGGTAAAAGAACAACAGTTTCTTATCCAAAATATCTTTTAGAACAAAAACTTGGTAGACCTCTTTTGCCTGATGAAACCTGTGACCATATAGACGGAGACTTTACTAACAATTCACTTGACAATTTACAAGTTTTAAGTAGAGTAGATAACATAAGGAAACACGCAGCAGTACATAACAGAGCAGAAATGATTTGTTGTGTATGTCCTGAATGTGATAAATCTTTCTATAAACCAGCAAGAGACATTAGACATAACAATCTAAAACAACAAAAAGTTGGTCCATTTTGTTCTAAATCCTGTGCTGGAAAATATAGTCAAAGGTTAAATAAAACTTTTAGAGGAGGAAAACCAAATCTAAACTATAAGCCCGTGTGACCCAGCGGAATGAGGTTCTCGACTTAAAATCGAGCAGTCGGCGGTTCGAATCCGCCCACGGGTATGAGGTTCTTCCTCTAAATAATCAAAAGTAGGAAACATCCTATGAAGTACCGTATTGATGCAAGATATTGCTGGTACAATAGAGGAACTCAATTGGTTCTGATGTACTTTATAAATCAAGTTCCTTTTACTTTTGATGATGTTCCAGATAGTCTTATGTACGATTTGGAACTCATAGAATTAGCAGACAAAGAAAGACGCTTCGAACCAGAGGACCTATATAAATCATCATTCTATTTGATTGATGAAGAGTGTCATCCAATGTTATTTGAAGTTGAACTGGAAAATCCAGAAATGATGCCTGCTGATTAACATAGTAGACCTTATAAATAAAATAAAAAGGTCTACTATGTTAGGTAAATGTAATTTTTGCTCTGTGGAGTTTAGATATAACCCAGCAAACAAAACTGGTAAATATTGTTCTAACAAATGTCAACAAGAATTTCAGCAAAAGCAAAGAATTGATGAATGGTTAAGTGGTGGAAGACCTCCTGGTAAAAAAGCACTTAAAAAATACCTAACTGAAAATTATGGATATAAATGTTCTTGTTGTAGTATTTCTGAATGGAACAATAAACCTCTATCATTAGAGATTGACCATAAAGACGGAAATCCTTATAATAACGATATATCAAATCTTCGTTATATTTGCCCAAACTGTCACTCTCAAACTTCTACATATAAAGGGAAGAATAAAGGTAATGGTAGAGTTGAAAGGCGTGATAGAGCAAGATTAGATTTCCACCGACAAAAAATATGCCTCTAAAGCATTGTGGTGATGCACCGCTCTTGTAAAGCGGAGACGACAGTTCAATTCTGTCTAGGGGCTTTAGTTCTTATAAAACTATAAAATGAAAATCAATCTCTGGTATTGTGAATCTATGCAGCAGTGGCGGTGGATTCTGACTGATGATTCACGACCGATTGTGAAGCAAGAATCGGGTCAACAACCATTTCTTCGTGATGCTATGAATGATGTAGCAAATACTGTAGAATATATGTTAAAATGCAAACAAAGTGAGTAAAAATACTTAGATGAAATCAGATTTTTATATAGATAAAGTTGGTAAAGAAGAAGTCAAAGAACTTCTTTATACCTATCATTATCTAAAAGATGAATCCAAAGATTTTAAATCTGGTTTCAATTATGGTTTATACAGAAGGTCATTCACAGATATCCTTAATATTGGCGGGTGTCTTGGCACTTGCATTTTTAGTGGTCTCCCAGTTCCAGAAATTGCCGTAGGTGCGTTTGGTTTAGAAAGAAATCAGCAGCAAGGAATATATGAGTTATCAAGACTTTGTATTCACCCTGATATTCAAAAAGAAGAATATAATATCACATCTTGGTTCGTTAGTCGTTGCATAAGGAGATTTAGGAAAGATGCCACAGTTCGTGCTATTCTTAGTTACGCTGACTCTAATCACCACCTTGGAACTATATACAGAGCTTGCAATTTTCAATACTACGGTTTAACAAACCCTAAGAAAGACTTTTATTATACTGACGGAACAAAGCATTCTAGAGGTTCTGTGAAGGGTGTTGAGGGTGAATGGAGAGATCGTAGCAGGAAGCATAGATACTTAATGGTTTTTGATAAAGAACTTAAAAAACGCTTGACATGGAAAGAAGAAAAGTGGTAAAATAATAATGTCCGTGTGAAGGAATGCCAATTAGTGCTCACAAAACCCCCTTTTGGGGGTTTTGTTGTATGATAAATAATCCATAACGGAAACTATAAGCATTAATAAGATGGGTCTCTCCAGATTAGATAATTTTCTGAAGTCAGCAAGAGGAACAATTCTCTACGTTAATCCGAATGACTTAGATGCAACGGATAGTATTGAAAATCAAGGTAATTCATTGACTCGTCCATTTAAGACGATTCAAAGAGCACTTATTGAGTCTTCAAGATTTTCATATCAAAGAGGTTTAGATAACGATAGATTTAGTAAAACAACTATTCTTGTTTATCCTGGTGATCATATAGTTGATAATCGTCCTGGATGGATACCAGATGGAATCAATAATTTTAGATTAAGAAGTGGTGTAGTTTCAAATGATTTTGCTGCTTTTGATTTAACTTCAAACTTTGACCTGACTACAGATAATAATCAACTTTACAAATTGAATAGTATTCATGGTGGAGTTATTATTCCAAGAGGAACTTCTCTTGTTGGTCTTGATCTAAGAAAAACAAAAATTATTCCAAGATATGTTCCAGATCCACTCAATGATGATATTGAAAGATCTGCAGTTTTTAGAATTACCGGTGGATGCTATCTCTGGCAGTTTTCTATATTTGATGCTAACCCAAACGGTCAGTGCTTCACTAACTATACGACAAACTTATCTGTTCCAAATTTTTCACACCATAAACTAAGTTGCTTTGAGTATGCTGATGGTGTAAATGGAGTGTATATTAATGACACGTTCCAGTCATACTCTACATCAAGAACTGACTTGGATATGTATTATGAAAAAGTTGGATTAGCATATGGTCAATCTTCTGGTCGTCCTATTGAACCAGATTATCCATCATCTGGACTTGATATCCAACCAAAAATTGATGAATATCGTATAGTTGGATCTACAGGACAAACAGTAGGAATTTCAAGTATCAAGGCAGGTGATGGTGTTACGTCAAGCACTGTTATCACAGTCACTTTAAGTAGTGAAGTTCCTGGACTTGATGTCGATACACCATTCCGTATTGAGGGTATCACTGCCAGTGGGTATAATGGACAATTTGTCGTTACGGAAAAAGTATCTGATCTACAAATTAAGTATCAAGTTCAAGAGTCTCCAACACTTGCACTACCATCAACAACGGGCGCATCTCTTTCTCTCCAATCAGATACTGTAACATCAGCATCTCCATACATTTTTAACGTTTCTTTACGTTCTGTATATGGAATGTGCGGATTGTTGGCTGATGGTGATAAAGCATCTGGATTTAAATCTGTAGTTGTTGCCCAGTTTACTGGAATTGGACTACAAAAAGATGATAGAGCATTTGTTCTGTTTAATGAAGACACAGGACTATATGAAGATAGTAGTGTAGCAGGTAATGAAACGTTAAGTAATAATATACGAGCAGTATATAAACCAGATTGGAAGAATTTTCATATTAAAGCAACAAACGATGCGTTTATTCAAAATGTGTCAATTTTTGCAATTGGTTATGCTGAGCACTTTGTAACTGAAACTGGTGGTGATATTTCTATCACCAACTCCAACTCCAATTTCGGTGCAAAAGCGTTAGTAGCATCTGGTTTCAGAAGAAACGCTTTTGCACAAGATGATTTTGGATATATTACTCATATTATTCCACCAAAAGAAATTCCAATCGAAGAGACTACAATTGAATTTAATTCAATTGACGTTAACAAAGTAGTTAGTTATGGATCAACGGGTCACTTACATCTTTATGGTCAGACAAACCAAGATGTTCCACCAGAAAATATTATTGAAGGATATAGACTTGGTGCAAAGGTTAATGATACATTAAATGTTCTTGTATCTTTAGCAGGAAATGTTACTGAGTATTCTTCTAGAATTGTGATGCCGGGATCACAATCTACTTCTGAAAAATCATTTAATGTAGCATCAAATACTGGAACAAATATTTTAACATTTGATGGAACTGGACATACATTTTTAACTGGAGAAACTATTAGATTCTTTAGTGATACTGGAAAAATTCCAGATGGTTTACTCAATAATCAAGTATACTATGCTATTACTAGCACAACTGATGTTGGTATTGGAACAACTCAAATTAAAGTCGCTAAAACTTTAAATGATGCTCTCACACACTCTTCAACAAATGCAAAAAATATAACTTTTAATACAAAGGGTGGAAATTTAAAAGTTGTAAGTAGAGTATCAGATAAAAATGCTGGCGATATTGGTCATCCAATTCAATATGATTCAAATGTTGGGCAGTGGTATGTAAAAGTTGCATCTGCAAGCACTGAAAATAATATTTACAATGCTATTGTTTCAATTGGGGTAACTGCATTAGGGCAAGCAACTCCAAGATCTTATATTAAGCGTAAGCAAGACACTAGAAATACAAATGATAGAATTTATCGTGTAAGATATGTAATTCCAAAAGAAACTGGATCTATTGTATCAAGACCTCCAAGTGATGGATTTATTCTTCAAGAGTCAAACACTTCAATTGGATCTACAAATTCTGAAATTCAGTCTTACTTTGGTAGTGGATCAATAGGAAATGTAAATCAACAGAGAAACTTTAGATTTATTGCTGGAGCATCATGGGATGGGTCAAATGCTAAAATTGACACAGAACTTCCACACAATCTTTCTATTGGATCAAAAGTTCAAGTTTTAAATATTGTCAGCTCAAATAATACTTCAGCTGCCGATAGTTCTGGTTTTAATGGTACATTTATTGTTTCTGGAATTAGCAGCGCAAAACAATTTACTGTTGGATTATCTACAAATCCAGGAACATTTACGAGTGATATAACTGCAAGAAATACATCACTTCCATATTTTAAGAGGAAGGAATATGAAAATGTTTATTATGTATACAGAAGTGAAGAAATTCAAAGGTATGTTTCTAATGAACAAGATGGTGTATACTATTTAACTCTTGTTAATTCATCGAATGCGCCAAGTGTTAATTATTTTTCTGATGAAAAGTTTTCTCAACCAGTAAAAGATTTATATCCACAAATAGACAGAGATACTCCCGTTTCTGATCCAGATGAAGCAAAGTCTTTTGCACAGTCATCTTTAATTGGTGAAGTATTAGTTGATGATATTCGTAAGAGTATCACAAAGGAAACCATCAATAAAACTTTCCTAGATATAAATCCTGGGGTAGGAATTACTAATATTGTTTCAACCAGCTCTACTATTCATTCGGTTTATACTTCTATTGATCATGGATTGAATAGAATTATGAAGGTATCCATTGCTAGCAGTGGTGCTGGATATGGTGGGGGATCTGCTGGAGATTTATATAATGCTCGTCTAGTTAGTATCGGATCATCGACTACTGGAAAGCACGCCACGGCAAAAATTTCTGTTAATGCTTTAGGCAATTTGACAAGTGTTATTATCATGGATGGTGGATCTGCCTACGGTGTTGGAAATACTCTTGCTGTTGTTGGTGTTGCTACAACTTCAGGATATTCTCAAGCAGTAGTTCAGGTAACAAAAATTTATAACAACATTGGCGATACTGTTAGAGTTTCTGGAGTAAGCTCTGAAATATATTCAACTTTCAATAATCTTTATAGAATTACTGAAGTTCCTGTTGGTGCTGCCAACAGTTTTAGGGCTGAATCATCTACAGGAATCTCTACTTGGAGTTCAAATCCAGGAATTGGTCAACCGATCACTCAAGATGCCTTTGTGTATCTAACAGGTGAAGCACTTAAGGTTAGCTCTCTTGTATATAATAAAGAAGTTGGCATTGCAACTGTCACAACATTAAACCGCCATGGACTTAAAGTTGATGCAAAAGTAAGAATTAGTGGTGCAAATCAAAGTGTTTATAATGGAGATTTTGTAGTTACTGAAAATGTTGGTTTAACTACATTTAAAGTAAAAGTTGGAGTTGGAACAACTGCACCATCAGTAACTGGAACATTATATGTTCATCGTGAAGGATTTACTTCAAATGACGGTGTTGTAACTATTGATAATGAAAATCTAAACGGCAGAATGGTTCCAACTTATGCTGGAATTACAACAACACTATTTGCTCTTATTTCTGATGCTGCAACAGAAACAATAACAATTCAGGGAATAGAAAGTCTTGACCTTAAGATTGGTGATTATCTTGCAATTGATGATGAAATTGTAAGAATTAAGACAACAATTCCAAGTGGAATTACTGCAGGTACATCAATTACTGTTTTCCGTGGAGTCTTAGGTACAAAAGCAACAAATCATATAAATGGATCTGTTGTTAGAAGGATTAAACCATTCCCAATTGAATTAAGAAGACATTCTATCTCTCGTGCTTCTGGTCATACGTTTGAATATGTTGGATTTGGTCCTGGAAATTACTCTACTGCTCTTCCTGATAAACAGACTAGACAAATCTCACCAGCAGAAGAACTTCTAGCACAATCAACTAGAAAAGAGGGAGGAATTAATTTCTACACTGGAATGAATGATAAGGGTATTTCATACTCTGGTAATAAAAAATTAAGTACAGTTACTGGTCAAGAAGAAATTTTTGATACTCCTATCATAACTGTAACTGGTGAAGATATTAGTTCCCAACCAAATATCAATATTGTAAGTGCTCTTGAAGGTAATTTTGATCGCTCAGTTCAAGTTGATGGTGGATCTGATAATAAAGCAACTTCCAGATTTAATGGTCCAGTTATTTTTACAAATAAAGTAACATCCACTTCAACAAAAGGATTTGAAGCGAATTCAATATACTTACAAGGTGATGCGACTGTATCTAGAAAATATACTGTTGGAATTTCAACTCCAACAACTGCAGGAAATCCTGGTGATATTGTTTATTATGAGAATCCTTCAAAGAGTGGATTTGTTGGTTGGATTTACACCACTGAAAATGATTGGTTCCGTTTTGGATCTGTAGGTATTTCCAAGAATGATAATATTGCGATCTTTGATCAAGTTGGAATTGGAACAACATCTCCTGGTGATTGCAAACTTAAAATCACAGGACTTGGAACAGATGGTAGTAAGATATTATGTGTTGATAGTAATGGTGTTGGTATTGGCGCAACTTCGAGTCAGTATTTCCTAAATGTAGATGGTAATACTAATATTGGTGGAACTTGTTATGCCACTAATTTTGTTGGTAGTGGTGCAGGACTTACTTCAATCAATGCAGCTGCAACTGGATGGGCTCAAACTTCAGGTGGATATTACAACACTGGATTTGCAAAAATTGGTATTGGAACTTCAGTTCCAGCATATAATTTAGAAGTTGGTTCTCCCGGAACAGGTAATACTGATGTTTATGTTCACAATGTTGCTAAGTTTGTTGGAATCATAACCGCAAATCAAGTTTATGTAAGCGGAATAGTTACTGCGAAAGATTTTAATTTAACCAGCTCATCTGGTCAAATTACCGCTGGTATTATAACTGCAACAAATATTGAAGTTGGATCTGGGTCAACAACGTTGATGACGACTGGGGTAAACATTGGTATTGGAACTACTACCCCAAGAGTAAAGATAGATATTGAGGGTTCTGCCAGATTTAAGACTTATTCTGAGGCAGTTGGTATTTTAACTATAACATCCAACGTTGCCACCATTGATCTTTCAGTAGCACAAAACTTTAACATCACTTTGTTTGACGATATTAATTACTTTGTATTATTAAATGCACCATCTGATTCTACTCAATTCACTTTGAAGGTAACACAAGATTCTGTTGGTGGACATACAGTAGATCTAGATGATTTTAGGAATGTTGGATTGAACACAATTCCAGTAAGATGGCCTGGTGGTGGAGTTCTGCCTGGAGTTACTACAACTGCAAATAGAACTGACATTTATTCATTCAGAATATTTGATGGAAATACATTAACAAGTTATTCATCTGATAATGGAATATATGGTGTGGTTGTTGGTCAAAACTTTGCCGATTGAGGTAAAAACTTATGCCTAGTTTTAATAAGCAAACTACTCTTGACCTTAATGGTCCTATTTTATCATTCATAACTCAACCATATTCTGTTTCCGCTTGTACAAGTGGAATTGCTACCTTTACTGGTATTGCAACAGCAACATTCCCAACACAAACTCCAGCAAATCCAGCAACAAATACTGGATATATTTCTTATCGTTGGCACCAAGTTGGATACGGTGAATTAACAGATGGTGATTTCAATGGAACAACGGTTGTTGGTTCAGCAACATCAACATTAACTCTTTCGGGAATTTCTAGTGCTACTCTTTTTAATAATTCTGAATATTTCTTAAGAGCAGATTATATTCCATCTGCATATTCTCAACCTGCTGGTTCTGATGTTACATCTGTAACTGCCAGATCAACTGGTAATGCAATTAATGATCCCAAAGATTCTGAAATTGTTACATTAAACGTCTACTCAGATATTGTAGTAACAAAACAACCACAAATTACTTCTATAACAACACCAACTAAACAAACTGCTAATATCAGAATAAGAGATGGATTGGGATTTGATACTACTTTTAGTACACTTGATGTAAATGCATATTCTAATTTTGTTTCTGGGAAAGAATATACAATTACAACCGATAAAAATGTATTGATAAAAGCATATGCCATTGGTGGTGGTGGAGCTTCTTCAATAAATCATAGATCTATAACTGGAGGTAGTGGGGGTGCTGCTCAAGGAAATATTATTTTGGTTGCTGGAAACACCTATAAAGTAATCGTTGGTGGATCTGGGAATGGATCAAAGGGAGGATATGGTGGTGGTGGACAAAGTACTTCTGGATATGCTGGTGGCGGAGGAGGTTATACTGGTCTATTTTTAAATTCTGTTTCTCAATCTAATGCATTAATTATTGCAGGCGGCGGCGGTGGTGGTGGAAATGATCCTGGAATTGGTGGTGTTGGTGGTGGATTATCTGGTGGAAATGCATCAAATTATCCTGGAAGAGGAGGGGCTGGTGCAACTCAAAGTAGTGGTTCTGCAGCTCTTAATGCATTATCTGCCCCAGGTGGCGGTGGTGGAGGAGGATACTACGCTGGTTTTGGTGGTCCTAATGCTAGTTCTGGATGTTGTGAAGATGGTGGAGGCGGTGGTGGATCTGGATTTATACATCCAAATTTAGTTAGTGGAGCATCATTTAATCCAGATGGTGCTCAAACTTTACCAGCTCCTGCTACAAATGGATCTTTTAAAATTGAAGTAGTATCATCGGGATCTGATATTGCAACATCATCTCAAAATTCTATTGTATCTTTTTCCACGGAATCTTCATTAGAAGACAGTTCCCAAGGAGAAGTATCTTACCAATGGCAATTAAATGGAATTGATTTGATTGATGGTGAGAACACAATATCTGTTCCAAAAAATAATGGAGATTATTCGACAGACGCATTACTGAGACTTCCTCTTTGGGACAAAAATACTGGTTCATTAGTACTAGAAGATTTAACTAATGTTGCTAATACAGTCACGAGTACTAATGTATCTTGGGTTTCTGGTGGAGGCAAATTTTACAATGGATATGCAAGTTTTAATAGTAATTCCTTTATTACTCTAACTCCGCTATCTGATTTTAATTTTGGAATAGGAGATTTTACAGTAGAAACTTGGGTATATTTTACTCAAACAGGATGGAATGATATTTTTTCAACGGGAAATTATGGACAAAACCAGTTAAGTATTAGAAAAAATAAATCATCTCAATTAAGTAGTTCTCCTGGTTCTGAACAACTTGAAGTTTATTATAATGGAACTATTATTGCTTCTGGTGGTCAGTTTAGTTTAAATACTTGGCATCATGTTGCTGTAACAAGAACAACTCCTTCTACAACTATTACAAAAAGAGATTCTACTCTAAGATTGTTTATAGATGGTATTCAAGTTTCCAGTGCAACATTTAACGGCAATATATCAGCAACAGATGTTAAGATAGGAAGGACACCAGGAAATACTTATAATATGATTGGAAAAATACAAGACTTCCAAATTTACGCATTATCTAAGTATACAGCAAACTTTACCCCATCAACAGTTGCGATAGTTGATAAAAGATTAGTATTATCTCTTCCTTTATGGGATAATGGAACTGGAAGTTTATCATTAACTGATTTATCATCTACTTCAAAAACAATTACTCCTGGTAGCACTTGGGGGAGGTCTCCGTCTTGGAGAACTGGAGTTGGTAAATTTTATGGAGGTGCTGCGTATTTTGGTGGAAGTTCATACTTAAATGTTGCTGGAAGTTCTGATTTTAATTTTGGAACTGGAGATTTCACAATAGAATGTTGGGTTAATTTCCAAAGTGGTTCAAATCCATATCCAACTGGACCTTATGAAGTTCTTGTTTGTGTTGGTGGTGGATATTATGGTGATGGTGGAACTTGGTTTGCTTTTGTTAGGAGTGGGACAGGTGCCACTTTTTACATTGCAAATGTTAGTGGATATGCCTCTATTGGAACTGTAAGTGATTTAAAATTGGGAACTTGGAGACACCTTGCAGTATCAAAACAAGGAACAAATGTCAGATTTTATGTTGATGGTCAGTACATTGGACAAAGAATTGATAGTTCTTCCTATGGTGGCAACGCTGCCGGATATATTGGTTTGGAGCACGCAACATTCCATGACCAAGGATATTACTTCCCATTCTGTTATATGCAGGACATTAAGATTTACAAAGGTCTTGCGAAATATACATCCAACTTCACCCCAGAACAAACTTCAATCGTAAGTGGTTTGTCACAAAATATTGATGTTTCTACATTTGCAAGTGGGTCACAAACACCAACTTTATCAATTTCTCTTCCAAACGTATCTAAGAATTTATTAAGAGCAAAAATAACACACCCAACTGCTTGTAATTCTCCAGTTTATACAAATACTGCTCAATTAAATGTTGTTTCCTCAACAAGTCGTGCAGTTATTGAAGTTGAGGCATATGATTTAAATTCAACCACAGCAACTTTACGTGAGTTTGATTTAACTAATCTTGATTATACAATCACATCAAGAGTTTTTGATTCAGATACTATTTGCTTATATGCAAAGGATAGGGATATTACAGTAGAATTTGAGATGTATGGTGCGAGAGGTGAAGACTCTGATTATACAAGTCCAACGAAAGAACTTGGTGGTGAAGGTGGTTATTCAAAGATTAGATTTACTATGAAAAGAGGTGAAGAATATATTGTTAAAGGTATTAAATCAAAAACAGCACTTTATTTGTATAGAAAGGCTCAGTTGATTGCTTGTGTTGGTCAAGGTGGTAAAGGTGGACGCTATGGCGCTGGCGGAAGAGGTGGTGGTGTAAATGTTGCTGGTGAAAATGGATTTGGAAGACTATCTGGATCTGGTGGGCAAGCAATTCCTATTGGTCAATTGAGTGGTAATGGTATTTTTGGATCTTCCTCGGCAACGAAGAACATATATTCTGAAGATTCTAAAGCATCTGGATTGACTGGTGGAAGAACAATATCTTGTACTAAAGGTATCTATTGGAGATCTGAGGGAAAAACCGCTTGTTCAGATCTTGGTGTAACTAAGTTTAGATTATCAGATGGTAGAGAAGTTACAAATAGTGTTGCCATTATACGAGGATTTAAAGAAGGTTATGGTATAAATCAAACTGCAGGTAGTAATAGTGGATCTGATGGTGGTATTGGTGGTAATGGAGCCACTGGTGGATCTGGAGGAACTTCTGGTGGTGGAGGAGGTGGATCTGGATATACTGATGGATCTGTCACTGTAGTAAATACAACTCTTGGTGGACATACTGAAAAAGAAACCAAACTTATTATGAGATTATTTGAGACGACGGGAGATTTCTATAGAGATTCTGCTGGAAGAATTCTTATCTTTTCTGCAGCAACAGCAGGAAAAGATCCAAGAACTTTAACTAAAACAACAGGTAGAGTTCTTCCAGGAACTGATTCTTGTATTGATGATATAAGATGGCAGAGTTTTATTGAACTTGCAAAGACTCAAAATTATCGTTTGACAGCAACTCTTGATGGAAAAACTACAGCAATTTCGAGAGCAACTGATTTTAATATTAGGAAAATGATAAATTCAAATTATATAAAACTTAAGACTAGTTTGACTGATTGGCAATATGTTCCATATTCATATCCATTTTATTGTTTAGCATGGGATGAAGATAGCATTGGTCCCGGATATGGATTGGACTATTCCATTCTTTCTTGGGGTGGAACAACATATTATTATGGATATTATGGACAATCTTCCAATTCATTCTTTTCTCCAACGACTTATAGCAACACAACTGCAAATTTATGGATACTTCCTCCAGGTGTTCCTGATTTTCCTTGATAAATAATTAAAATCTAATTGGGGGAGAGTGAACCCAAATGGCAGTAAATAAGAATTTTGTAGTTAAGAACGGATTTGAGGTTAATACCAACCTTATCGTTGCAGACGCTACGACAGATAAGGTTGGTATTGGTACAACAATCCCACAATACGGATTTCATGTTATAGGTGGAATTGGTGTTACCAACTCTTATGTCAGTGGAATTTCAACAATTACAAATGAACTAAGAGTTGGAGCGGGTGGACAAGCTTTTAGTGTAATTGCAGGACCAACTGGAATAGCAAAATCTATAGGTGTTGGTACTGCATATCCGGAATACTTATTGGATGTTCGCTCTCCGGTTTCTACTGGCCAGACAGCACTCTATGTTTATGGTGATCTTAATGTAACTGGAGACGTTAATATTGATGATATTGTTCTTGATCAAGCAGATATTAATAGACTTTTTGTAAGTCAAGCTGCACAACTGAATAGCGGAGCAACTCTCTACGTAACAGGTATATCTACTTTTGATGGTTATACTGATATTAATAATAGTGTTGATATATCAAATAACCTAAGAGTTTCTGGAATAACCACATTATCTTCAGCAATAGTTGGATCTGCGGTTACCATTAACTCAACAGGAATTTATGTTACGGGTGTAGGAACTGTAACATCAAGTTTTAATGTTGGAACTGCTTTAACTGCTGCATCGGTGGTTGTAGGATCTGCAGTTACAATTAATAGAACTGGTGTCAATATAACTGGTATTATAACTTCTACTACTTATCGAGTAGGATCAGCGCAAACTATTAATGCAACTGGTATTAATATAACAGGTATTTCCACATTTTCTGGAATTACAACAGTAACCGGTCCTACGTTATTTGCAAAACAACTTAATGTTTCTGGAATTTCGACATTAGGAACGGTAAGAATTTCTTCTGGAATTATTACAGCAACTTCAGGTGTTGTTACTTATTATGGAGATGGATCATATCTCAGTGGAAATGCAAGAAATCTAACTGCAACAATTGGTATTGGAACCTCTGCTGGAGTTGTTGGATATGCAGTATCTTTTATTGATCTAAGAGGTCCAGGACTATCAACAGTTTTTTATGATAGTACAACTGGTATTGCAACTGTTAATATTGTTGGTGGTGGTGGAGGTGCGACAATTGGTGTTGGATCAACTCCCGGTTCTGCTGGATTTCCTGTTGGTTTTGTAACGTCTGGAAATCTCTGGTACAATACAAATATTGGTAGACTATTCATTTATTACCAAGATACTGATAGTGCCCAATGGGTTGATGCTGCACCATTTAATGTTGGTATAATTACAGCAGTTGGAAGTCTTTCATTCGCGAATGGGACTGCAATTGCTCCGAGTTGGTATTTTGACAACAGTTCAACAACTGGTGTGTTCTCACCAACTGCAGGACAACAAACATTTGTATCTGCTGGATCTTCAATCTTAAATATCAATCCTGCAGGAATTAGAGTAACTGGAATAGCTACGGCAACTGATTTTGATTCACTTTCTGATATTCGTTATAAGGAAAACGTCAATACTGTTAATAGTGCATTACTAAAAGTCGATCAATTACGTGGAGTTAAGTTCAACTGGAAGGAAAGTGGTCTTCCTTCTTATGGTGTAATTGCACAAGAACTTGAAGACGTTCTACCCGAACTAGTTCATGGTGATGACCCTAAGACTGTTAACTATAATGGTATTATTGGCGTTCTAATTGAAGCGATTAAGGAACTCAAAGCAGAAGTGGAAGAACTAAAGAACACTAAATAATAAGAAACGCCGAGTGGTAACACGAAGATGGCAAAAATTCACTATCTCTATAAAATAGAAAATAAATTAAACGGAAAAATTTATATTGGAGTCCACTCCACAGAAAATATAAATGATGGATATATGGGATCCAGCACTTTAGTGTCCCGTGCGATTGAAAAATATGGCAGGAATAATTTTTCAAAAACTATTCTTGAATATTGTGACAGTAGAGAGTCATTGATGGATTTAGAAAAAAAGATTGTAAATAAGGAGTTTGTTTGTAGAAAAGACACTTATAATTTATCTATAGGTGGTTCGGGTTTAACATCTACCTGGATAAAAAGTAATGAAACAATTGCTCAAAAATTAAAAAATGATCCAAACTGGGCAGAAAGACGTAATCGTAATATTTCTTTAGGAGTTCGTAATGCTATGAAAAATGGAAAGTGTTCTACTGCAACTCGTGAATTCCAAATGATTAGAACTCAAAAATCTTTAACTGAAGAATATATTAAAAAGCGTAAAGATACATATGCGAAAAATAAACATCAACAGGGAGAAAATCATTCATTATATGGCAGAAAAGCAGTTCATAATGATGTAAGTTGGAAATGGGTCCAGAAAGAGGAAGTTGATAAATATTTAGAATCTGGTTGGAAACTTGGTAAACTAAAATCTGGCAAGAGGATTTAAAAAATGGCCATTAAAGTCTCAGGAACTACTGTAATTGATGACAGTAGGAATACGAATACTGGTATTTTAACAGCAACATCAGCAATTGTAGGGTCTAGTGTAACTGTCAATGCAAGTGGTATTAATGTAACGGGTGTTGTTACTTCTGTCAGTTTTGTTGGAAATGTTACTGGAACAGCAACAGGTCTATCAGGAAGTCCTATAATTTCTGTATCTGGAGTAAATAATACTGGTGTTTCTACGGTTACTGACTTAAGACTCTCTTCTATTGCTGATAAAACTACAATCGTAAGTGGCAATAGCGTAAGTCTTGTTTATAATACTGGTGGTGGTAATGTTGCGATTTGCACAAATCCAACAGGACCTATTACACTCAATGTAACTGGTATTCCAACTGATAGTTCTTTTAATAATCGGGCAATCTCATTTGCCGTAATTGCTATTCAAACAGCAACAGCATATGCTTGCACTAGCGTTACTCTAAATGGTGTTGCCTTTGGTGCGAATGCAACTGTTGGTGTTCAAACTCATATTGCTTATGTGTCCGGAACAGTAGCAACAGGAAGTACTACTGGTTATGATGTCTTTAACTTTACCGGTATCAATACTACTGGTTCTGCATCAACAACACTTAATTATAAAATACTCTCAAATGTAAGCGGCGGATATAGAAGGTACTGATTTATGGCTCCCATCGTTACTTCTCTAGCATCTATTGTAAAACAGTTTGGCATTGGTGCTGTTCTTGCTTCTTCTTCTCCTCCTGGTAGTACTGGACTCACCGCAACTGGTGGTGTCATTAGTGATTATACTGATCCGGGACCAGGAATAATTTATAGAGCACATATTTTTACCTCATCGGGAACTTTTACTGTAAGTTCTATTGGTGGTTATGGTTCTAATGTAGATTATTTGGTAGTTGCTGGTGGAGGAGGCGGAGGTGGTCAAAGAGCTGGAGGTGGTGGCGCAGGTGGTTTGCGAACTAATCTTTCTGGCCACCCACTAGAGGGTTCAGCATTTTTAGTATCAACTTCTCCTGGATCTTATGTTGTAACAGTTGGGGCTGGTGGGGCTGGATCTGCACCACCTTCAGCAGGATCAAATAACAATAAAGGATTTTCTTCTGGTTCTAATTCTGTATTTGCACCTGGATATGTTGGAGTAATTACAGCAATAGGTGGTGGTTATGGTGGAGCAGCTTTTCCAAGTCCAGTTCAAAGTGGAAGTCCTGGTGGATCTGGTGGAGGAGGTGGAGGATCTAATCCTGGCGTTGTGCCATTTGCTGGAACAACCGGGGGAACTGGAAATACTCCACCATCATCACCACCGCAAGGAAATTCCGGAGCAAACTCTAATCCTGCAGCACGGGCTGGAAATGGTGGTGGTGGTGCTGGTGGTGCTGGTTCTTCAGCACCAAGCGATTTAAATGGTGGTCCAGGTGGTGTTGGTTCTCAAGTTTTAATTGCTGGTTCTGCATCTCCACTAGGAACGCCTGGTCCAAATCCTGGCGGTGGATATTTTGCTGGAGGTGGAGCTGCAGGTGCAGCAAATGCAGGAACTTCTGGAACTGGTGGATCTGGTGGTGGTGGAAATGGTGGACCAGGATTTCCATCTCCTGGAGTTCCAGGTGGTAATGGAACTTATTCTACAGGCGGTGGCGGTGGAGGTGGTGGTGATGACCCTGCAGGATCTTCTGGTGGTGGAAGTGGTGGTTCAGGAATTGTAGTTGTTAGGTATAAAATAGGACAAATCGTTGCATCTACAAAAGCAACTGGTGGTTTGATTAGTTATAGTGGTGGAAAGACCATTCATCAGTTTTTATCATCAGGAACATTTACTATTACAAATCCTTCTCTAACTTCTGTTGACTATCTTGTTGTTGCTGGTGGCGGCGGTGGTGGGATTTTGGGTGGCGGTGGGGGAGGTGCTGGTGGATTTAGAACAGGAACTTCATTTCCTGTAAGTCCATCTCCTGGATCATACACAATTACTGTTGGATCTGGTGGAGCTAGAGGTGGGGGAGGTAATGGAAATCCTTCAGTATTTTCTACCATAACTTCTACCGGCGGCGGTGGCGGCGGCAATTATAATAATGCCCCTAACTCCGGATCTCCAGGTGGGTCTGGTGGTGGTGGCGGCAGCCCAGGAGTTAGTGGACCTGCTGGAGGAGGATCTGGAAATACTCCACCAGTTTCTCCTTCACAAGGAAGTAATGGTGGAAGTGGATTCCATAATCCAGGAGTTGCTGCTGTAGGTGGTGGTGGCGGGGGTGCCGGTGGGACTGGTACTAATGCAACACCAACTAATGCAGGAAATGGTGGACCTGGATCACCTTCTTCTATCTCTGGATCATCAGTAATTTATGCAGGTGGTGGTGGAGGTGGATCTAATGGAGGAACTTCAGCAACTGGAGGATCTGGTGGCGGTGGAAATGGTTCACCAGGATTTCCAGTTCCTCCCGGTTCAATAATTATTAATGGATCTGAAAATACTGGAGGTGGTGGAGGAGGAGGATCTGGACCATCTGGAGCAGATCCTAATGGTGGATTGGGTGGTTCTGGCATCGTTCTTATTGCATATCCTTCATAAATATGATCAGAACTTTAAAGTTCTAAAAGACCTGAACAGGTGACACTCTTCAGGAAAAGGGAGGGAGCAGAAATGCTCCTTTTTAATATAAATACATTTGTCACCTGTTTAGAGTAGTATGAAACGATTAGAGGTCTCTCAGGAGAGAGCACTGGAACTTTTTAAGTATGAAGACGGAAAGTTATTCCGAAGAAGTGATAATAAAGAAATGGGTTGTTATTCCCCAAAACACCATAGATATGTTAGAATAGGTATTGATGGTCAAAACTATAAACTCCATCGCATTATATTCTTATATCATAAAGGGTATATGCCCAAGTTAATAGATCACATTAATGGTGATCGTTATGACAACCGAATAGAAAACCTAAGAGAAGCAAATACTTATCAAAATCGACAGAATAGTAGAATATACTCTACAAGTAAGTCGGGTGTGAAGAATGTTTATTGGAACTCATCTATGAATAAATGGAGAGTTTCTATGCATATTAACGGCAAAAAACACTGTTTTGGTCATTATACCGTCTTAGAAGAAGCAAAACAAGTTGCAACTTCTATGCGTAATAAATACTTCAAGGATTTTGCAAACCACGGATCTTATTAATAAGGAGGAAAGGAACTTGGCACATTTTGCAATGTTAGATGAAAACAACGTTGTTACTCAAGTTATCATTGTGAGTAACGAAGATACTTCGGATGTTAACGGAAACGAAGTAGAAGAAATCGGAGTTGCTTTCTGTAAGAAACTTCTGGGTGCTGATACTAACTGGAAGCAGACCTCATACAATAACAATATGAGAGTTCGCTATGCAGGTATTGGATATTCTTACAATGAAGCACTAGACGCTTTTGTACCACCCAAGCCTTTTGCTTCTTGGGTTCTGAATGAAACAACAGCAGATTGGGAATCGCCAGTTGGACCCGCTCCAACATTAACCCAAGAAGAAATTGATTCACGTTCATTATATCGTTGGGATGAAGATAATGGTGAATGGGTTCTAGAAACTCCACCAGCACCTCCTGCTGAATGATAAATAATAACGCCTGAAACTACCGCAATCGTTACAGGTATGGGGTGCCTCTAAAGCACCCTCTTTTACTATAAATAATAATGCGGTAGTTCTAGAGCAAAAATGAAAATCAATCCACTCCCACCACTGGAGTTGTTAAATCACTTGTTTGAAATTAGTGAAACATCTCCTAGTGGTCTTGTTTGGAAAAATCCAAGATCAAACTCTGTCAAAAGAGGAGATACTGCTGGAAGAATTAATACTTATGGTTACTATCACGTTGGAGTAAGAACCGATAAAGATAGAAACTATAAAACTCATAGAATATTATATTACATGAAAACAGGAGAAGATCCTCAAGATTTTTGTATTGACCATATTTCGGGCAGGGGTAATAATTTTAATATTAGAAAAGCAACGCACTCTCAAAATGGAGGAAATGCAAAAAAGACAAAAAGAAAAACATCAAGTAAATATAAGGGAGTTTCTAGAAGAAAAAATAGAAAAAAATGGTTGTCTAGATTGATGGTAGAAAGAAAATGCGTTTATTCGGAATATTTTTTAACAGAAAAGGAAGCAGCAATTGCATATAACAAAAAAGCACTTGAATACTTTGGACAATACGCTCTCCTAAATGTAATTGAATAAATAAACATATAAAATAAAGATAGAAATGTCCGCCACAAAAGTACAATTAGTCAGTAATATTGTAGGAAATGTATCTGGTGGTGCAAGTTTTACTGGCATCGTTACTGCATCATCATTTTCTGGTGATGGTTCTCAACTTACCGGTGTTGGTGGTGGTGTAGGGCAACCAACTGGTGATGCTGATGGACTTTTTAATTATGTTGCTGCTGCTGCAACTGTAACTCAAAGCATTACGTTTGATACCACCAATGCAGGTAACTATGATTCTTACGTTGTAGCAGTTGTTCCAAATATTACGATTGCTTCTGGTATTGGCGTTACCGTAGGTGTAGGTAAAACTATGGTAATTGATGTTCTACAAATAGGAGATCTCTGATGTCAGATTTAAGAGTTACTAATTTAAGAGGAAGAACCTCTGGAAGTGCTCCGAATTTACCTGATGGTGCAGTTGTCAGTGGTGTTTTGACCGCAACAACTATTGGATCTTCTAGTGACACTATTGTTATCCCCGGAAATTTAACGGTTAATGGTACTAAAACCATTATTAATACAAATATTCTTGATGTAAAAGATAAGACTATAGGTATTGGTTCTACTTCATCACCAACTGATGCTGGTGTCGATGGAGGTGGTATTGTCATTTATGGAACAACAAATAAAAGTATTCTTTGGCAGGATAATTCAGATTCGTTTACCTTCAGTGAAGGTATTGACATTAAAGGTGCAATAGAAACTGTTTCGACTGGAACAACATCCAATTTAGGTGGTGGTAGAGTTATTCTTGAATGTAATGCACAAAATGGAACTGTTTTTACTCATGACTTATCAAATGGAAACGTTGGTATTGTTTCATTGAGAAATTTTCCAGTAACCAAAAATTCAGTAACAACATTTACTATTCTATTCACACAAAACTCTTCTGGAACTGGTAACACTACCGCAGCAACAGGTATAGGAACTAATATTACACTTACACCTCTTGGAGTTTCTGGATTTAGTACGTCAGCAAGAGTTTCGTCTGCATCTACAATTACATTGTCTCAAACAGCAAGTGATGTTGATATTGTAACTCTTGCTATTCATTATAATGGATCTGGAACAGAAACTCCCGGAAATTATAGAGTTTTCGGGGCAAATAATGCAGGATATCGTCTTGGTAATATTAGACCTTGATCGGAGGTAATTATGGCACCATTTTTTACTGGAATTGCAAAGAGTCTGGGTGGATTTTGGATTTCTAGAACTTCTGGAGTTTCTGACACGAGTTTTAATGCATTAATATCTACAGATGTTTTTACATCTCCGTTCACTAGTTCTTCTAGAGTTTCTTCTAAAGTTGAATTTATTGCTGTTGGTGGAGGGGGTGGAACAACTGCGAGTGGAAGTGGAGGGCAAGGGGGAATATCAGTTGCAAGATTTACAATTCCAACAACAACAACTCTTTTATATGCAGTTGGTGCTGCTGGGCAAGCCGCTGGTCCAGGTGCTGCCGGCGGAGCAGGATGGTCTCCAACTATAGGATATGGTGGTTCTGGATATTCGTCTTATCCACCAGCACCTCTTTATAGTGGCGCCGGTGGAGGTGGTTTAACTGGAGTTTTTAATACTCCATCTGCTCCAGGAATAACTCAAGCTACTGCATTAATTGTTGCAGGCGCTGGCGGTGGAAATCGTTATAGTGGTGGACTTGGTGGTAATGGTGGGGGAACAACAGCAGACGCTGCACCTACACCAGGAACAGGAACAGGTGGTGGAGGCGGAAGTCAAGTTTCGGGTGGAGCAGGAGGACTTAATCAACCTGGATCTCCACCAGCTACTGCTACTAATGGAGGTCAATTAGTTGGTGGTAATGGAAGTTCTGTTCCTGCCCCTGCTGGTCCTCTGTGGGCATATGGTGGCGGTGGAGGCGGAGCTGGATATTATGGTGGTGGAGGAGGTGGTGGATCGAACAGCACATCTGGAGGAAATTCTGCTGGAGGTGGAGGAGGTTCTGGGTATATTAATACGTCATCTCCACTTTATGTTCCATCACCTGCAGTTGAAAGAAACTATACTGGAATGGGAGACCCGGGTGGATCTGGTGTTGGAGGTCCATATCCTTTAGGTGCAGGTAAAAATCATCCACAAATTGCGCCATATTGGGCATCAGTACCAACTCAATATGGAAATTCTGCAATTCCTGGTGTCTTAATAGTTAATTATTATAATTAATGTCTATAATTAAAAATTATCAAAAAGAAAATAATTTAGTAAAAGACACTTACAATATTCTTATAGATTTAGAGTCTATATGTAATATTAATTATTTAAATGATGAGAGAATAGTATTTCATCCATGTAGATTAAAGGCTGTTAATTCTTTATATGATAAAGGACATATTATAAACATTTTTACTAGAATTGATAGCAGCAAAAGGGAAAATATTATCCAACAACTAGAGAATTTAAAATATCACAATATCATATTTGATTTTATTAATGTAGACTTTATTGTTAGTTCTACGTCCAGAGAACAAATTTCTTTTTTTGATGAACTATTTGATAGGGACTATGAGATAAAACCTCTACAGCATTTAATTTCATATGATGTGTTTTAATATAAATAATTAAAAAGTATCAAATAAGATGTCGCAGTTAAATGTAGATACTATAAAAAATAGATTAGGAACCGGTGGACCAACTGTTCCTTCTTTAAATGTTACTGGTATTGTAACTGCTACAAGTTTTGTTGGATCTGGATCTAATCTTACCGGTATTAACGTAAATAATAAAGCAATAGCAATGAGTATTGTTTTTGGTGGTTGATAATCTCATAAATATTACAAAAAGGTTTATAGAAAATGGCAGCGCCAAATATTGCAGGTCTCACAACTATTACAGGTGTTTCTACCTTTATTTCTGGTGTTAGCACTACCTCATATAATGTTCTTATTTCAAATGCAGCATCTAGTAATCAAGTATTTAAACTTAATACTTTAGTTGCTTCAAATACAACTAGTAATAATACAACTGCAATTACTGTAAAAATATTTGGTGGCGCTGCAGGTACTGGGTCATCAGTTTCTATGGCTTCGTCTATTGCAATTCCTGGTGGTTCTTCAATAGTATTGATTGGTAAAGATAATCCAGTTTATATTGAAGAGAATCGTTCAATAGGAGTAAATGCAAACTTTACAAATTCTGTTGATGTTTATGCTTCATATGAAGCTATTTCGTGATTTTAAACATAAGAGAGATTTAAAAATATGAGAAACAATGCAGGAAGAGTTGGGTATGCAGTTTCTAGTATTTTCGATGGTGGAGTTTTTACTAGAATTGAAAATAGTTATTTTAAAACATTAGGTAGAGTAACCATTTCTGGAGGAACTGTTACAAATCCAGGAAATGGTTATAGGTATCATTTTTTCACAAGTCCAGATACTTTAGTCAATACTACAGCAGGAAACCCAGTTACTGTAGAATATATCGTAGTTGCTGGCGGCGCCGGCGGTGGTGGTGCTTCTATATCTGGATCATATGCAGGCGGAGGCGGGGGTGGTGCTGGAGGATATCGAACAGGATCGATGTCCATTACACCCGGCATTTACCCAGTTTCAGTTGGAGCAGGAGGACCTGCTGGATTGCTAAATCCTGCTGGAGGATCTCCAGGGGGAGCAGGCAATCCATCAACTTTTAATGCAATAACTTCTACCGGCGGAGGTTATGGTGGAGCTCCATATCATCCATCAAATGTTGGTGGGAATGGTGGATCTGGTGGTGGAGGAGGAACTGGTGGTGGAGGAGCCACCGCTCCAGGCGGTTCTGGTAATAGTCCACCAACTTCTCCACCTCAAGGAGGGGATGGAGGTTCTACAAATTATACAAATGCTGGCGGTGGCGGTGGTGGTTCAAGTGCTGGACAACCTGGACCGGGAGTTACTCCCGGAACAGCAGGATATGGTGGAATTGGAGTATCTGGATTTTCTGCAGATGCTGGTATTCCACCTACATATGGTGCTCCCGGTCCATCTTCAGGTCGTTGGTTTGCTGGAGGCGGTGGCGGTGCTATGGGAATATTTGCCGGAAATGGTGGTCCTGGTGGTGGACCTGGAGGACCATTTGCTGGCGGCGGAGCTGGCGGTGCAAGGTCTGTTAGTGGAACTGATGGAACTGCCAATACTGGTGGAGGCGGAGGAGGATGTGGTGGAGATCCAAACACGCCAACAAATAGAGCTGGAGCTGGTGGTTCCGGTATTGTCGTCATTCGTTACTTAGTATAGGGTATATAAAATTATGGCACACTACGCAAGAATTAATTCAAATAATATTGTTACTTATGTAACACCCATTCCAAATGAAATGATTACTGATATTAATGGTAATGAGCATGAAGACTGGGCTTATAAACATCTTTACGAAACAATTCCCGATTCTTTAGAAGATAGATGGGTAAAAACATCATACAATAATAATTTTAGAGTTCGTTATGCTGGTATTGGATATACCTATAACGAAACTCTAGATGCTTTTATTCCACCTAAACCATATGAATCTTGGGTTCTGAATGACTCTACGTTTGATTGGGAATCACCAGTTGCTAAACCAACTCTCACAGAAGAACAAATCGAAGCACGTTCATTCTATCGTTGGGATGAAGACAATGGTGAATGGGTTTTAGAAACTTCTCCAATACCTTGAGAGTAATATAAATATTAAAAAAACTGTAATCTGATGTCAAAAGTACAAGTTGATACTATTGTAAATAAAGATGATAACGGAGCACCAAATTTTTCGAAAGGATTAACAGTTTCTAATAATCCTATTCTTGCAGGTTCTGCATCATCAACTGGGACATTAAATCAAAGACTTCAAGTTACTGGTAATGCTTATATTTCTGGATCAGTTGGAGTTGGTACGACTAATCCTTCATCAAAACTTGATGTATTTGGTGGAAATGTGAGGTCACTTGGAACTACATCACCTTCATTTATTGTAACACCAACTTCTGGTTCAAGTTATATTTTTGGTGCTAATACTTCTATATCTGGTGGTGGAATTTATGATAATACATCTGGTAATTGGAGACTTGTTGTAAAAGATACAACAGGTGATGTTGGTATTGGAACCACAAATCCAACTTCAGAGTTGCATGTTGTTGGTGGAGATTCCAGATTTGGTGGCGTAATAGAGACTGTATCTACGGCAACCACATATTTGAGCGGTTCTGCGTTAGTGCTTGAGATGGATGTAAGGCAAGCAACAACGTATACTTATACAATGCCAGCAGGGGCAAATATTGGTATTGTTTCTTTTAAAAATATGCCAGCTCAAACTAACCGCCCAAGTGGTTCTACCATTACGTTATTAGTAACTCAAAACTCTGCAGGAACTGGTAATACTACTACAGCAACAGGTATAGGGACAAATATTACTATAGTTGGATATGAAAATGGAGCGCCTGTTGCTGGAATAACAACAAGAGCATTGGTTAGTTTTGGTTCAACAATTACTCTCACTTCAACTGGAAATGATAGAGAATTTGTTTCATTCTTTATACATTATACAGGAGGAACAAATACTACAGCATCGAGCTATCAAGTTTATGCCACTAAAAATGGAGGATTCCGCTAAATTATGTCTCCAATTTTTACTGGGTCAAAATTTGGGTTTAGTGCTTCAAATTCTGGATTAGCGTTTCCTCCAGCATATCAATCATTAATAGATTCGTTTTCTACAAAATATTATGTTGCAAAAACTGGAAGCGATTCTACTGGAAATGGTTCATTAAATAATCCTTGGTTAACAATTAAATACGCAGAATCTCAGGCATTACCAAGCTCTGCAATTATTGTATATCCAGGAACTTATAGTGAAGTTAATTATAATATAGGTGGTGGAGCTGATGCGATGGTGTATACTACTAAAGTATTAAGTTACATTGCTGCTCCTGGAAGAGTAATATGGACAGAAGCTAGTAATCTGGGACTAAGGGATAATCATATTTTAGCAATTAATAATACAAATATTAAATTATATGGTTTTACCTTCAAAAGAAATAATGACGGAAGAACCACAGATTACAATACGGCCATTTGGAGTGAGTATGCTGGTGCAACTAATGGACAAGCTTATAACTGCGTTTTTGAAGAGTTAAATGCCAACGGTTATATGTCTTATGTTTATGATAATAGCACAACTGCGGCAGGAAAAACTTATAATAGTCTATTCGTTGCTTCCAGTTGGCTTGCATCATATAGTGGAGGAACAAGCACAATAGTCCAAAACACTGCGTTAACTTCATCTAGTCCATTTAGTCTTCCTGGTACATCTACAAATAATGTAAATGGGGCAACTATCAATGCTACAACATATTCATTGACAAATTATTCTAATTCAACTTATGGTGTATACAGCGGAACTTATGCTTGGCCATTATCATAGACATTTCTGAAAATATCATATATAATAAACCTGAATATATTATTCACATATGGCATTTCAATCAATTTGGTACTTTAGTGACCTACCAGAAGATGTAGTAGACATTATCGAAAGAGATTTAACTGAAAAGTTTGATCAGCAAATGGCAGACTCCAGACTTCATGGAGATGCTCTAAACAAAGAAAAAAGAAACTCACAAAATGCCTGGATTCCCACTACACATTGGGTAGGTGGATTTGTTTGGCATTATATTGAAAGAGCAAATAGAGAAAACTTCTTATATGATCTTCGCTGCATTGACGGAGAATCAATGCAGTTTACAAAATACAGTGAAGGTCAGTTTTATGGATGGCATAATGATGCTGGACTTGCAACACAATATAAACCAGTAAGTGTTGGTAATCGCCAAGACGGTCTTGCTCAAGATTTTCTCAATGAAAAAATTGAGATGGTAAGAAAGCTTTCGTTTGTTGTTCAACTTTCTGATCCTGATGATTATGAAGGTGGCAACCTTCAACTCCTTGATGAATCTGGCAACTCATATTTTGCCCCAAGAAAGCGCGGTACGGTTATTCTTTTTGATTCCCGCACACAACATAGAGTTCTTAAAGTAACTAAAGGAGTTCGTAAGAGTTTGGTTGGCTGGGTGTGCGGTTCAAGATGGAAATAGAACCTAGGTGGAAGTAATATAAATACTTCCACCGATAACCAATAATGTTATGGAAAATCATTATGTTTATTATTCTTATGAAGAATTTGGGAGAGGTTATATAGGTTCTAGAACCTGCGATTGTCTCCCAGAAGATGATAATTATCTTGGTTCTTATACCGACCAAACTTTTAATCCAACAGATAAAATAATTCTTGAAACTTTTTCTACAAGAGAAGAAGCACTCCAAGCAGAAGTAGATCTTCATAAATTTTATCAAGTAGATAAAAACCCACATTTTGCAAATAAAGCAAGACAAAAAACAAGTGGATTTTATTATGCAGAAAAAAAATTTGGTGAGGAAAATCCATTTTATGGAAAGTTACACTCTGAGGAAACAAAAAAAATTATTAGTCAATATCAAATAGAAAATAACGGATATGTAAAAAATCGTAGATCTTATAAAGGAGAAAACAATCCATTTCATGGTAAAACACATTCACAAGAAACAAAAGAACTTATAAAGAAAGGAATAAAAGAAACTTGGAAAAATCAACCACATCCTTGGATTGGTAGAAAACATAGTGAAGAGTCAAAAGAAAAGTTTAGAGAAAATAACAAAGGGGAAAAAAATCCAAATTTTGGAAAAAAACATAGTGAGGAAACACTTATGAAAATGAAAGAGGCAAGAAAACTTTGGTGGGAAAATAAGCGTCAGCAACAGAAAGAGGTATAAAAAATGAACGTCGGATGTGATTTCAATCCAAATAGACCAATTGGTGCTACCAAAGAAATGGTAGAGTCCAAACCAATTATGGAACAGTTTAATAAGTATCATCAGCAAGGACTTCAATGTTCAATTGATCCTGGTGCTCCTGCTGTTCCTCTTGGTGCTCGCGAATACTTTGATCGTCATGGATATATGATTATCAAAAATCTATATGATCCGAAAGAATTATTTCATGAAGTCCCAAAAGAAAGAGGTCAACTTAATTATTTTGGATCTGTAGATAGATTTAACCATAATCCAGATGAAATGCAAGTTCCAGGTTCACTTGCACGCTACACTCACCCACAATATAAAGAAGCGCATACAAAGATTCGTTTAATTCTTGAAGATATTCTTGGTGAAAAACTTTATAATACTTATTATTATGATCGTTTTTATTTCGCTGGGCAAAGACTTGTAAGGCATTCGGATCGTGATGCTTGTGAGGTTTCTGTAAGTGTTCAAATTAGCACTAATGCAGATAAACCTTGGCCTTTCTGTATTGAAACTCCAAGTGGTGAAGAGCGTTTTGCAAATCTTGAAGATGGTTGGGGACTTCTTTATAAAGGATGTGAGAGGCAACACTGGAGAGATCCACTAGAATCTAGATACACTAAATTTGGTAAAATTCTAAACAAAGTTCTTAGAAAACCAGATGATACATATCATCACCAAATTTTCTTCCATTATGTAAGAGCAAATGGACCAAGAGCTCACTGTGCAAATGATGCTGCGCGATGAAAATACCACTTTTTGAATATCCCACATATCAATATCAATTAACGGATTGGGACTTTAAAAAGAAAGCAATTTTGGGTAAAATTAAAGATAAAAATTTTATAAGAACTTCACTTCAAACATTTGAAACTGATCGTCAAAAAGACAATCATTCATATATTCATTACCTTCAGGACATATTAAAACCTGAGTTAAATGAATTCTGTCAAGAAGCTGAAGTTACTTGTAGAATGACTGATGCCTGGTGTGTAAGATACTATAAAGGAGATCAACAAACAATTCATAATCACCGTTCTTGGGGATTTAGTGGGATTATATATTTGGAGTATGATCCAATAGTGCATAGTCCTACTTGTTTTGTTGCTCCTTGGCAAGATCCAAGAACAGACACAACATCTTTAGTTTTTCCACAAAATGTTAAAGAGGGAACAATGATCTTGTTCCCTAGTTATACTTTACACTTTGTTTATCCAAATCAAACAAGAAAAAGACGTTCTATATTATCTTTTGATTTACTTCCAGAGACTCCAGATCATCAGTCACTAAAATAAGTCAATAAATAAAACTATAGAGATAATAGAGAAGAAGTGGCACTTAATTTTCCAAACTCTCCTACAGTAGGACAAATATATACCGATTCAACATCTGGGTTTTCCTATGAGTGGGATGGAACGGTATGGAAAAGTTTTACTGGGGCGAGTAGTTCTAATATTAAAATTATAGATGATATTAGTTCGAGTTTTAATGGTAGTACTCAAACTTTTCCATTAACTGCTAATGGATCTGCAATTTCTCCACCAACTTCACAATCAGTAATAGTAAATCTTGGTGGTGTTATTCAAGATCCATCTGATGATTATACAATTTCTGGAAGTAATATTACCTTTACAACTGCACCAGCATCTGGACTTACGTTTTCTGCAGTTTCTTTAGGTCCGGCAGTTCCAGTAGATTATGCAAATAATGGTAATGTTTATACTAGAAGTACATTTACCGCAACTGCAGGACAGACTAATTTTACTGTTACTGGAACATATACTGTAGGATATTTAGAAGTTTATCGTAATGGCGTCAGACTAACATCTGGTAGTGACTTTACCGCTACTAATGGCACAACTTTTGTTCTTGCCGATGCAGCAAACTTAAATGATGAAATTGAGTCTATTGCATATAATGTTGCAACAATTGTTACAACGGCAGGGCAATTTGACAATATTAATGTAACTGGAATATCAACACTTACTGGACAAACAAACGCATCAAACATTAATGCAACTGGTGTTGTAACTTCCACTGCAGCAATAGTAGGTTCTGCAGTTACTGTTCGTTCAACGGGAATTAATGCTGGAGTTGGTATTATCACAGCAAGAGAATTTGATATCACTGGTTCTTCAAACACATTTAATGCAACAGGAGTTAGTGTAACTGGTGTTGTAACTTCCACTGCAGCAATAGTAGGTTCTGCAGTTACTGTTCGTTCAACGGGAATTAATGTAACTGGTGTTGTAACTGCAACAAGTTTTGTTGGATCTGGATCTAATCTATCTGGACTTCCAGCGGGGTATAGTGATTTAGATAATATGCTTTTCGGATAAATAACTAGAAAAGAAGTAAGATGGCACTCAGAAGAACTAAATTATTGGGTATTCAAGCAGTCACTGGTATTAATACTGTTGGCATTTTTACTGTAGGAACTACTCAAACTGCTGGAGGTGTTGGTATTGCATCAACCACTTATCTTCGTGGTGTAGTAATGCACAACACTGGAATTGCAACTGCTACCTCATCACTCTACGTTTATCCAAGTAGTCAGGCAGTTTCTGGTGCCGGTGTTACTATCTATCGTTTATCAAGAGTTGATCTTGCACCAAACGAGACATTCTTCTTTGAAATGAACTATCCACTAGTTCTTACTAATCAAGAAAAAATTGTTGTGGAAGTTAGTCAATCAGGTTCTGGTGGAATTGGAATTGGTACTATAGTTAATTATCAAATTCTTGGTGATACGGATATCTAAGAGGTAATCTAAAATGGGTGCAAAAAGTTCTAATAAAAATAGAGGGCAAAATAATATAAGTGATGGCCACTTATTAAGTTATAGTAGAAATACTTTTATTCGTGGAGGTGGTGGGACCGTTTTTATACCACTTAGTGTATCTGGGGGTATAGAATCAATTCCTGGAAATGGATATAAGTACTATACATTCACTTCCTCCGGAACATTATCAGTTTCTGGTACTGCAACCAATCAAGTCATAGATTTCTTAGTTGTTGCCGGCGGTGGTGGAGGAGGAACATATTATGGTGGTGGCGGCGGTGGTGGTGGCGTTGCCTACGGTTCCGCCTTTCCAATCATTGCAGGCAGTTATCCTATAGTTATAGGTGGCGGCGGAGCTGCTGTGGGAACAGCAGCACAGGCAGGTACACAAGGAACAGATACTACAATTAATTTCAATGGTACTATTGTAACAGCAAAGGGTGGTGGTGCTGGCGGATTCTATCAAGGTGGAACTGGACCAGGAGCTCCTGGTGGATCTGGCGGTGGAGGAGGATCTGCTGCTGGAGGAACTGCAACACAACCAACACAAAATCCAGGAATTCCTCAAATAACAAATTATGGTTTTAAGGGTGGAGATCAACCCACAACAGGTGGTTATGGTGCTCAAGGTGGAGGAGGATCTGGTGCAGCTGCAGCAAATGCAGGAACTTTTGCTCCTACTATTGCCGCTGGAGGGGGTAATGGTGGTGCAGGACAGCCATTTGTAGGATTTGAATATCCTATAGTTGGATTAAGTACTTTGGCTCCCGTGGCAAATTCTCCAACAAATAACCAATATGCAGGTGGTGGCGGTGGTGGACAATATGCAGCACCTGGGGGGACAGTTGGATATCAAGGATTAGGGGGAAATGGTGGTGGTGGAAGTGTAGCTTCTAGTCCTAGAGGTTTAACTATTGGTATTTCTGGTCTTGGTGGAGGTGGAGCAGGAGGACATCCAAATGGCACTCTCTCAACAGCTGGAGGAAGCGGTGTAGTAATTGTTAGAATTTTAATATAATATCTATTGACCTAATTTTATTTTTTGTTATAATTAATTTTAAATTTTTATATTATGTCCGTTAAAAAATATTATTTCCTTTCGGGGATGCCTAGGTCAGGAAATACTTTATTGGCATCTATTTTAAATCAGAACAAGAAAATCGCAGTAACTGCAAATAGTATTTTGCCAGAAATATTGTATAATTTTGAAAATTTTAAATACTGTGATAGAGGATATAAAAATTTTAGTGACTTAAAATCTTATGAATCAATGATGAGTCAGTTGATTCCAAGTTATTATAAAAATTGGAACCAAAGATACATTATTGATAGAGGTTCTTGGGGAACACCAGATAATTTAACTCTTTTGAAAAAGTATTGCCCCAATAAGATAAAAATAATAGTTCTACTTAGAGATGTTACTGATATTTTAGCGTCTTTTATTAAATGGTCCAAAGAAAATCCAAATAATTTTATTGATAGAGAATATAAAACCATAGAAGATCAATGTGATTATCTAATGAATCCACATGGGCAAATTGCAAAAACAATGTTATCGGCATTTACTTTATTTAAAGAAGAAAATTTAAAATACTCTACTTTTATAGAGTATGATTCTTTAGTTAATAATCCACAAGAAACAATAGATGAAATATATGATTTCTTGGGTATTTGTAAATATACTCATAGATTTCAAAATCTAAATGACTTAGAATTAAATGGATTAAAATATGATGATTCTGAGTTTGGAAAAAATTTACATAAAGTTAAGAAAGATTTGAAAAAAACAGAATATTCTGCTGAGGATTATCTACCAAAATCTGTTATTGAAAAATACAGAGAATTTACATTTTGGAAAAAATCATAAATATTTAAAAATACTCCAATCCAATGACAGTACCTGCAGTTAACATCACAAAAGCACAAGAAGGTGGAGCATAACAAGTCAATACTCTTCCTCTTTCTGGGTCAAAATGCCCTTCTAAACTTCCAAGGTCATTCATCGCACCACAAAGATTCTTATACTTGATTTGTATTGCTTCTTCTGGAGTTATAATTTCTGGAAGATAATACCATCCTTTTTTAAGAAACTCACTCATATTTTTCTATTCTATAGTATGTATTCTATCATAAATAATTAAAAGTTTCCAAAAACAATGGCAGTTGCTGCAGTTAATATTGTTATAGAGCAAGGAACAGATTATTTAGATGTTTTTACTGTAAATAATCCCGATGGATCTCCCTTGGATCTAACAGGTTATACTGGAGTGGCAAAAATTCGTAAGTTTCCAGAATCAGCAACTTCTACACCATTCACTGTTGGAATTGTGTCTGATGCAGGACAAGTTGTAGTATCTCTTGCAAATACAGTTACTGCTGACTTAAAGGCAGGAAGATATTACTATGATGTAATTATTGCATCATCGGTTACAAATAAAAAAACTAAAGTTGTTGATGGAATGGTGCTAGTAAACGCTACTGAGACAATATAATGACGGATTATAACGTTACCGTAGGTTATTCACCTTCTTTTAAAGTCACAAGAGAATCTAGTAGTCTTCAGGGTGTTCAGGGAACACAAGGACCTGGTGGATATGTTGGAACTGATGGAGCTCAAGGATTTGCGGGTTCTCAAGGATCTACAGGTGCTGGTACCCAAGGAGCAGAAGGTTCTCAAGGAGCATCAGGTGCTCAAGGATTTGCGGGTTCTCAAGGATCTACAGGTGCTGGTACCCAAGGAGCAGAAGGTTCTCAAGGAGCATCAGGTGCTCAAGGATTTACGGGTTCTCAAGGTATTATTGGTTCTGGTTCTCAAGGTGCTGTAGGTTCTCAAGGTGCTCAAGGAACTCAAGGATTTACTGGTTCTCAAGGTATTATTGGTTCTGGTTCTCAAGGTTCAACAGGATCTCAAGGTGCTGTAGGTTCTCAAGGTTCAACAGGATCTCAAGGTGCTGTAGGTTCTCAAGGTTCAACAGGATCTCAAGGTGCCGTTGGTTCTCAAGGTGCCTCTGGATCTCAAGGTGCTATAGGTGCTCAAGGTGCCGTTGGTTCTCAAGGTTCAACAGGATCTCAAGGTGCCGTTGGTTCTCAAGGTGCCTCTGGATCTCAAGGTTCAACAGGATCTCAAGGTGCCGTTGGTTCTCAAGGTGCAACAGGATCTCAAGGTGCTATAGGTGCTCAAGGTTCAACAGGATCTCAAGGTGCTGTAGGTTCTCAAGGTTCAACAGGATCTCAAGGTGCTGTAGGTTCTCAAGGTTCAACAGGATCTCAAGGTGCCTCTGGATCTCAAGGTGCTATAGGTGCTCAAGGTGCTATAGGTGCTCAAGGTGCAACAGGAACTCAAGGATTTGCGGGTTCTCAAGGTATTATTGGTTCTGGTTCTCAAGGTTCAACAGGATCTCAAGGTGCTCAAGGAACTCAAGGATTTACTGGTTCTCAAGGTATTATTGGTTCTGGTTCTCAAGGTTCAACAGGATCTCAAGGTGCTCAAGGAACTCAAGGATTTACTGGTTCTCAAGGTATTATTGGTTCTGGTTCTCAAGGTGCTGTAGGTTCTCAAGGTGCTCAAGGAACTCAAGGATTTACTGGTTCTCAAGGTATTATTGGTTCTGGTTCTCAAGGTGCTGTAGGTTCTCAAGGTGCTCAAGGAACTCAAGGATTTACTGGTTCTCAAGGATCTACAGGTGCTCAAGGATCTCAGGGATCTCAAGGAACTTTTGGTGCTCAAGGTTCTGTTGGTATTTCTGCATCAGGTCGTATTTGGTATTTCAGCCAAATTGATAGCGATATTGTTGGTTATGAAAGTCTAGTACCTGATATTCCTGATGATTCTCCACAGGATGATATGGTTGGTATTTGTAGCGCAACCTCTGGCGAAGTGCTTATCGAAGAGTTTGCTAGTCAAATAGGAGATCCTGGTATTACAGAACTTCCTGCAGGTGAATATGAAATTCGTTATTGGGCATATGTAAGTGAAGATGTAGGTATTACAACTCTCACGTTTAAAAATTATACTTATAATAATGGAAATGAAACTTTCTTATTCCAACTAACAGGTGCGGAAATTAATGCATTATCTCCAACTTATTACACTCAACTCGGAATTCTTACTGGCCCTATTGGAATTGCAACAACTGATAGAATAGTAACTAAAGTTTATTGCAATACGACGAATTCGGGAATTATCACTGCACACTTTGTTCATTCTGGAAACACTCCATCAAACTGGAGAACAGCAATTACTCAGGGTTATGTTGGTCCACCTGGTGCTCAAGGATCAACAGGTGCCCAAGGAACATCAGGTTCTCAAGGATTGTCTGGGATTCAAGGTGCTGTAGGAATTCAAGGTTCTCAAGGAGTTCAAGGCACAGAAGGGCAAACACCAGAATCCACAACATATATTGCAAATTCAATATCAGAAATAAATCCAATTGCTGTTGGTATTAGTTCAAGTCAAGTTGCAATTTCTGGAACTGGTGGTGAATTTACTTATACCTATGAGACATTATCAAATGTTCAGATTACAGGAACGAATGGTGAGTTTTCTTGTGATGCTGTAACAAGTGAAATGCTATCTGACTACACGATGGTGGTTCAGATTGTCGGAGCAAATGGTGGAACTGGAAGTATCACTGGATATGGAGATACTACAAAGATATATACAATTTCTCAAACAAACGGAAGCACAACATTTTCACTTGATGAATTAGTTACTTCTTCTGGACTAACTCCTGTTGTAACTTCACCAGGAACAACAACTGGTTTAACTTTCTATCTTGGATATCGTATAGTTCAGAGAGCAAGACTTTCAGTTTCTGGAACATTAACTGGAAGTGGAAGTATTACTGGTTACTCATCTCCAACTCTTTATAAGGTTGCTGATGCAAGTGTAGTCGGTCCAAATGTTGGTATTGTAACTTTCACTCTTACAGAAGATATTGTATCTGGTGGTGGTGCTGGAACTGCTCTTGTAACCACTGCAGGAACGACTGATGGACTTAACTATAAACTTGTATATGGCGATTATACAAGTGGAAATGTAGTTGGTATTCAAACATATGGTGATTATGGTTCTGGATATTATTATGAAATGCGTGATGAATCTGGACTGGTTCCTGGATGGATTACTTATACTAAGTATACAAATGTTACATCACTCAATCAAATAGATTTTAATGTTCAATACACAAATACTTCTACTCACATTGTTTTAGTTCAACTTTATGATTGGACTAATGGAAACTGGTCTGAAGTTCAAAGATATCAAGGATTAGCAAGTTGGACACAATTCCAACCAGGAGTTATTAGTGGAACTCCTTATATTAATGGTTCTAATGAAGTACTTGTAAGGTTCTATCACCAATCAACAGGAGCATCCTCTCACTATACTGATATTGATTATGTTGCAGTTGTAGATTCTATTTCTGGTGGTCAGGGTCCTCGCGGTATTCAGGGTACTTCTGGGGCACAAGGTCGTCAGGGTACTCAAGGATTACAAGGACTTCAAGGAGATCAGGGTACTCAAGGCACTCAAGGACTTCAGGGTGTTCAAGGTGCTCAAGGCACTCAAGGACTTCAGGGTGTTCAAGGTGCTCAAGGTCTTCAAGGAGCTCAAGGAACTCAAGGTCTTCAGGGTCTTCAAGGATCTCAAGGAACTCAAGGTGTTCAGGGTCTTCAGGGTCTTTCAAACCAGGGATCACAAGGCATTCAAGGTTTACAAGGTCTTCAGGGTGTTCAAGGTCTCTCAAATCAGGGATCTCAAGGACTTCAAGGAAATCAAGGACTTCAAGGTGTTCAAGGTCTTTCTAATCAGGGTTCTCAAGGTATCCAAGGTTTACAAGGTGCTCAAGGAAATCAAGGTGTTCAAGGTCTTCAAGGTACTCAAGGAACACAAGGTCTTCAAGGTGTTCAAGGTCTTTCCAATCAAGGTTCTCAAGGACTTCAAGGACATCAAGGTCTCCAAGGTCTCCAAGGTTTTCAGGGTGTTCAAGGTCTTCAAGGCACTCAAGGATTACAAGGAAACCAGGGGGTTCAAGGCATCCAAGGGTTACAAGGAAACCAAGGTGCTCAGGGTCTTCAAGGTCTTCAAGGTCTCCAAGGTGTTCAGGGTGTTCAGGGTCTTCAGGGAGAACAAGGAACTCAAGGTACTCAAGGGAATCAGGGTCTTCAGGGTCTTCAGGGAAGACAAGGTTTACAGGGAATTTTAGGTTCTCAGGGTGCTCAAGGAAATCAGGGAAATCAAGGTGTTCAAGGTGGTGGAGGACAAGGTGCTCAAGGAACACAGAGTTCTCAAGGTACTCAAGGAACTCAGTCAGTTCAGGGTTCTCAAGGTGTTCAGGGAACTTTGGGTTCTCAAGGTGCTCAAGGTTCTCAAGGTAATCAAGGTGCTCAAGGAACACAAGGTAACCAAGGTGTTCAGGGGTTAAGTAATCAAGGTGCTCAGGGGGCACAAGGAAATCAAGGAAGGCAGGGACTACAGGGAACACAAAGTGTTCAAGGTTCTCAAGGTCTAAGTAATCAGGGTACACAAGGCACCCAAGGTGTTCAGGGTTTAAGTAATCAAGGTGCTCAAGGAACACAAGGCACCCAAGGTGTTCAGGGTTTAAGTAATCAAGGTGCTCAAGGAACACAAGGCACCCAAGGTGTTCAGGGGTTAAGTAATCAAGGTGCTCAAGGCAACCAAGGTGTTCAGGGTTTAAGCAATCAAGGTGCTCAAGGAACTCAAAGTGTTCAAGGTGCTCAAGGCAACCAAGGTGTTCAGGGTTTAAGCAATCAAGGTGCTCAAGGTCTTCAGGGAATTATTGGAATTTCTCCACTAGTAAATAGAACTATAGGAATTTCTATAGATGGTGGAGGTACTGCAATAACAACCGGAACTAAAGGATATGTTGAAGTTCCTTATGCAGGAACGATTACTGAATGGAAGATTATTGCAGAACCTTCTGGTTCCGCAGTATTTGATATATGGAAATCAAACGCAGCAATACCAACAAATGCAAATTCTATTACAGCATCAGCAAAACCAACACTAACGACAGCACAAAGAGCAACTAGCACAACTCTCACAGGTTGGACTACTGGGGTTGCTGTAAATGACGTATTTGGATTTGAAGTAGAATCCGCATCTACAGT
>Ga0208784_1000013_pt1 | contig 83377 bp, 72 predicted proteins | sample DEB19_08_DNA_FD_184531 | JGI IMG/M metagenome (GOLD analysis project Ga0208784, IMG submission 184531) | Aqueous microbial communities from the Delaware River and Bay under freshwater to marine salinity gradient to study organic matter... | ecosystem: Environmental > Aquatic > Marine > Coastal ... | reverse complement strand
AGTCTGCATACAGCTGGGGTGACTACATCAAAGAAGATAGCACTGTAATCATCGCTGTTGAAAAAGACAGTCTTGCTGAAGCTGCTATTGAAGCTGTTCTTGTAGCTGGTCTTGGTGCAGTGGCTGATGAGAATGGAGTTTGTGTAACAACTACTTCTACCACAACCACAGTATGGCCTTCTACTTCTACTACTACAACCTTGATTCCGTAATAGTAGGATAGTAACATAGATTATATTAACCTAAGCCAGAGGTGAGAGGATACAAACTCAGATCCTCTGGCTTATTTATTTAAAACAACATGGCAGATTTAAAACTAGATATATTGGTGATCCCTACATATAATGTAACCACATTGGGGGTTGCTGATGCTTCTACCTATCCAACTAATCCACCTGTTGTTTCTGGTGCTACGATTGAGATTACTGTTCCTGGATTTGGTACATTCTTTAAACCGTTCAGTGTTAACGACTTTAACATATTCACTACATCAAACTTGGGCATAACACCTCCAGGGATAGATCAACCTCTTCCTGATGGTGTGTATCGTTTGAAATATTCTGTTGCTCCTGCGTATAAAAACTTTGTAGAAAAGTCTATTATGCGCATTGAACAGCTACAAGAAAAGTTTGATGGTGCGTTTATGAAGTTGGATATGATGGAATGTGATAGAGCTATAAAAACACAAGCGTTTGTAGATCTGAACACCATAAACTTCTTCATCCAGGGAGCTCTAGCTGCTGCAAATAACTGTGCTGATGTTGAAGCAACAAAGATGTACAATCAGGCAGATATGATGCTGAATAACTTTATTAAAAACAATTGTGGCTGTTCTGGAAACAACTACGTCATAAACTTCTACTAATATGGCAGTATGTAAAAAATGTGGAGCTAAGGTTGGATGTGGATGTCAATTGATTAACGGTCTTTGTGCAGCATGTAACAGTGCTGTAAAACAAGGAAGAAAACTTATAGGAAATGTTATCACCCAGGCTTACAAGTTGTCCAGAATGCGCTAGTATTCCTGCACTTATTGCTACAATAGATTGCAAGCTAGCTGAATTAGGAAACAACTTATACAATAATGTTGTATTTATGTTGAACCAGCCTGTACCTGGAGGTGTGATGCTGGCCCTCATAAACTACAGAAGAATACTTGCTTACAAGTATTGTAACCCCGATTATGCTGCTCCATATACAGTGAATATGATAGCTAGCAGAGTAAAACTTTTAAAATATAAATAAATGTCTAACAATTGTTCAAATTGCTATAATGGTTGTGCAGAAACCATATCTGATCAATGTGTAAGATATACGGGTGTTGATGTTCCCATTTTGGGAATTCAGACAGGAGATTCTCTCTCGTATGTTGAACAAGCTTTGATTACATTTCTAGTTTCTACACTAGATGGTACAGGAATAACGCTTGTTATTGATCCTCAAATCATCTGTGAAATTGTAAACAAAAACCTTATAGAATGTGAAGATCTCACTCTTCCAAATGTAATACAAGCATTAATCAAAGCTATCTGTGAGTTAGACGAAAGACTTACTTCTCTTGAACTTGATTTTGCTGCTTTGGAAGGATCATATGATGTAGATTGTCTTGAAGGTGTGAACAGTGGTTCTGGAACCCATGACATTCTTCAGGCAGCTATCAATAAAATATGTGGTCTGGAAATTGACCTTACAGCTCTTGCTATTGATGTAGATACAAACTACGTTAAGTTGTCTGAGCTTAATGCGTTAATTGCAGCCTATCTTGCTAGTGTAGGAACTAGCACCAAGTATTACAATCGTATGGTTCCATACACTGTTGTAGAATTTTATGGTGATCCTACTGGTAAGTTTGATGTAACAGGAGCTGGTACTGGTGACTGGGAGAAGATCTATTTGTGTAATGGTAACAACGGCACTCCTGATAAAAGAGGACGTGTACCAGTTGGTGCTACAACAGGAATGGGTGGTGGAGCTTTGAATCCTGCAGTTGATCCTGCTGTTTCTGGCAACCCTGCTTACACTCTGTTAGGAACCGCTGGTTCTAACACAGTGACTCTTTCAGCTACACAGATTCCTGCTCACTCTCACAGTGCTACAAACACTGTCACTGTTACTAACCACACTCATAATACTGTCCTAGTTGGAAGTCAGGTGGGACTTACATCTACCACTCCTATTGTACAAACTGCTACATATGGAGGCAACACAAGCTATAGCTTGTCAGGTGCTGTAGGCACACCGAATATAGGCACTACTAGTGAGAACAAGAGTGATGTAACAGTGGATACTGTGATTGGATCTACAGGAGGCGGATTAGCCCATACAAACTACCAGCCTGGTCTGGGATGTTATTACATTATGTACATTCCTTAAACTTCTTACGTAAAATGATATTCCTTCCAGAAAATCCTTGCTGTAATCCTGTACCAGTAACAAACACTATTCCTTGCCCTGGATCAAACCCTTGTGCATCAAATATAGTGTCATCTGATTATGTTGGGTATAGTGGCCCTAATCTTCCCTGTACAACCATCCAAACCTGCAATACACTCACAGTGTCTTTGCAGAAGTTAGATGAACAAATCTGCATTCTTAAAAGCACTGTGTATTCTTTACAGCAGCAGATTAATGCAATTAATGCCACTACCACCACAACAACTACACTTATTTAAATCAATAACTCATGACGGTATTAATAACATTAACAACAGCTGGAACTGATACAGGACCATTCGATCTCTATTCAGATGTCGATGGTTATGTGTCAGCATTTGAAACAGGTGTGAGTAAAGCAGCTCTAGAAGCTGGTTATTCTTCAGCTCTTGTTCCAAATGGCACCACAGTGATTAGAGTGAAGTCTACAGGAATTTGTACAAATTATGTAGACATTACAGTAACCACAACCACTACAACAACAACCAGCAGTACAACCACTACAACCACCACTACAGTCTTTGTATGTGCTGATTGTAGAAACTGGGATTATGTTTCAGAAAACATTCCTGAAGCAGGAGACATTATTCACTATTATAGCTGCTATGATGGTTCTGCTCAGAGCATAGCGTTGAGCTTTGGTGATCCTAGTGGAAACTTCTGTAACTGTAATAGTGTAGATCTTCCATACACAGAGAATGGCACTATAATTACAGAGGTGGGAATCTGTACAACCACCACAACTACCACCCTATTTACAAACTTGGTATTTGACTTGTCAACTGGTATAGGTGGATATACAATCGGTGGAATAGATGTAAACTCTGTAACACCAACTCTCACTGGAGGAACAGATGTTCCATTCAGCACAGATACACACTCATACAACACAAGCCAAACAGGCTTAAGTGAAACCTTGAACATATTTGTTTCATCATTCACTTTGAACGGTTGTATCACTGTAACTGACAGCTCTTCAGTGAGTTATCAACAGAATGTGACCTCGTCTGGAACATACACTTTCTCAGGACTAGTTATTGACAACATAACACCTGTCCTTGTAGTGTGTGCAGACAATGTATGCTAATTGACTAAAAAGCCTTGTTTGTTGGTTTTCAAGGCTTCTCCCTGGGGTTTCCACCCTGGGGAGTTTTTATTTTATAACGAAGTTAGTTAGTACCAATAATGAACTTCGTTAAAATAATTTGGAAAATATCAAAAAACTTTCGTACCTTTAGGCCAATTTTAATCAAACAAAACCGTAAATGCCTGAAAATCAATCTCTTCTGCAACAGCTGGAGCAGATGCTTCACTGGAAGAAAAGCAAAAAGTTTTATGCAGACAAACTAAACATTACAGAGAATGAAGTGGATGAGCTGATGAAAGAACTGCGAGGTTCCCAAGAAGCTCAAAATGAGGCAGAGATAGCAAGCTACATTGGAGAACTGGAAGAAGCAATTGTAAGGTTTTCCGAGGATATACAGAAAGGAACAGGTGAGGTGGTGTTCAACTCTAAGGAAGAGATTAAGAGCTTAGACGAGTTGATTGAAAAGTGCAAGATAGACACAGACAAGTGGGAGATAACTAAATACGTACAGAACTACTGGGGAAATGCTGAACAACCCCACTACCAAGTTAAAGCTTGGCTAGGAAAGAAGAAAGGTGAGCAGATATTCCAGGACAGCTTTGTTAGCTTCCTTGAGACATATGAACCTGTTTCTCCTGAAATAATGGCTCCTAAGTTTGATACAGCTAAACTTGAAGCTTGCTTAATTATCAATAAACAGGACTCCCATTTAAATAAGCTAGACATAGGAGGAGAGAACGATATTGACCAGCGCTTTGGTGATTTCATCCAGAGGGTGGAAATAATCTTAAACCAAGCTGCTCTAGCTAACAATCTCACAGATATCAAATACATCATTGGTTCTGATGAGTTCAATAGTGAGTTCACTAACACAACTACAAAAGGCACCCCACAACAAAACATCCTATCATACCACGATGCTTTCCAAGCTATCTGTGACCATGAAGTGAGTGTAATAAACTTGCTCCTTCAAAGAGGTGAGGATGTAGAGGTGATATTTGTAGCTGGTAATCATGATGAGTTTGTAGGATGGCATTTAGCCAGTTGGTTGAAAACCTACTTTAGAAATGAGGAGCGTGTATTCTTTGACATCTCTCCAAGATATAGGAAGTACGTAAGTTATGGTAGCTCTGCAATGATGTTTAACCACGGAGATGCATTAAAGCCTGCTAAACTTGCACACATATTCCCAATGGAGTTTAAACATGGGTGGTCAGATCACGAGAACTTCTACATATTTACAGGTGACAAACACCACGAAATGAGCTTAGATTTTAACGGTATTAAGTTCTATCAACTTCCAGCCTTCTCCACAGCAAAGAGTGGATGGGATGATAAAAATGGATACACAGTAACCAAGGGTGAGGTGACAGGATTTTTGATAGACTATGATAACGGAATAACAAATATATTCAAACAGTATTTATAATGTCAACTTTTAGGAAGTTAGTTTCAGATGTACGCTCTATGCACAAGTTGCTCTCCACGGACAACTTGATCACGGATAGAGCTGTTATGTCTGAAATTAAGAACAATGCCTTCCTCTTGATAAAGCGTGAGACTAACTTGAGGAAGTTATGGGCAACCGATACAGTTTTTACCACCATTCCCTGTTTGGAGATGGTGGAAGTTCCTATTTCTGAATGCTGTGATTACGCAGATCCTTGCACTGTTTCTAGAACAAAGTTTAAGCTTCCTAGAATTACAGAAGGTAATTACCAGTATGTTATTCAGGGTGTTTATTCTATAAACGCTATGAGTGGTCAAGGAAAGAAACTTAAGGAAATAACCATCAACCGATACGTAAACTTGCTCAAACTTCCCATCATTAAAAAGGAAGAATACTACTGGATTTCTAATGGATATTTGTATGTGAACAACCCTCTTTTGAAAGCAATCAGACTTGTTGCTCTTTTTGAGGAAGATGTTCCAAATGCAATTATGTATCCTGAATGTGGATGCGGAACTCCTGATTATACACCAGAACAACTGTGTGTAAATCCATTAGACAAGGAATCACCAGTTCCAGGCTATCTGGAAAAGCAAGTGTTAGAGCTCACTTCTCAAAAGCTTCTCTCTACGTATTTCAGATTGAAAACAGACATCACAAGTGATGGCGTTGATGGTCAAGCACCTAACGCCCCAAACTTGAGATGATATGAGAGTGAAAATAGACTGGCGAAGCGCTAGTAAAGATAACTACAACAGTTTCTGCAAGAAGCATCCCTCCATCAAGCTTACATTTGATGAGTGGAGAAACATCATCTATTCCTACAACGAGGCTTTCAAAGAATACATCCTAGAGACAGGAGAAAGAGCAAAGCTTCCTTTTGGGTTTGGTGAGTTCTCTGTTAACAAGAAGAAGCGTAGAAAGATGAAAGGAAAGGATGGAAAAGAGGACTTTGTCAATCTTCCTATTGACTGGCAAAAGACTAGAGAAAAGGGTAAGAGGATTTACAACTTCAACTTCCACACCGAGGGGTATTTCTTTGGATGGGTGTGGTTCAAAAACACAGCTAGGTTTAGACAATCAAACCTGTGGTATTTCAAAGCTTCCAGAAACACATCTAGACTGCTGTCACACTATCTAAAAACGGATGATAAATACCAACATCTTTATCACGAATGGAAAAAGTAAAATAGATGTCATACTATTACAAATATAATTTCATCAGCCCAGAGCCTGTGTATTCCACTGTAAAGGAGGAATTCAAAAGCTATTTTGATACAGGAGCAGTTGATGATTTGATGTTCCCCACCTACCTGGACAAGTGTCTCAGGAAGCTGGGTAGAACCACTTATGTGATTTCTCAGGAAATCCTACACATCTGTGACTACGAAGCTAGACTCCCAGACAACTTTTATGCTGTTCGTGAAGCATGGCTTTGTACAGCTGTAAATGGCTATCCCTATCAACAGGCTAACTCTTTCTACTCACAGGCTGCCAGTTCTACAACAATTCAGGTGAGTCCTGTAATTGTGTATGGTAATCCTTGTAATGAGGGTGGATGTAACAATCCTTTCTGTCCTAAGTGTATGCCTGATTTGGTACAAGCTGTCTACAAGACAAACAACCAAGCCCCTGTGCTATATCGAAAGGAATATCTTCTCAAGCCTGGTAATATCTCTGCACAAGGTAACTGTGGTGTAGACTATACCAGCAACTGGGAATTCTATCAAGAGGCACCCCCTTTACGTGAATTCACCCCAGGATCTGCTGGTTATGACTCATTTGACATCAGAGACAATAAGTTTGTTACAAACTTCCGCAATGGTGTTGTGCACCTTCTTTTCTATGCTACAGAATATGATGCTGGTGGAAATCAGCTAATTCCTGACAACTATCGTATCAGGGAGTTTGTTGAGGCTTTCATCAAATACAAAGTGATAGAAACTCTCACCAATCAGACCAATGATGAGACTTTCAACCAGCTTCAAACCAAGCTAGCTTTCTACAAACAACAGGCTGATGAAGCATTCATCATGGCTGATATTGAGATTAAGAAGCAAGATCCTTGGACTAAGCAGCGTAGGATTAAGAATGACTTGAACAGATTTAATATGTATGAACTCCCTAACCGTACTAACAGATATGGTTGGAGACGAAATAATTAATAGTAATGGCTGAATTGGAAAACGGCAATATTAAACAGGAGTACAATAATGCTACCACTGGTCTTAACATGGACCAAACTGTTAACCAGGTCCAAAAGGGCAGATTAACTTATGCATTGAATGCTGCTGTTGAAAACTTTGATGCTAATTCTGTAAACTATCAGAATGAGCCTGGGAACGAACTTTGTGTTACGTTCCCTTCTGGCTTTATACTTATAGGTACCCACTTCATCCAAGAGAAGAACAAACACATATTCTTCATCACTAATCCAGAAACTGGCGGAAGTCAAATTGGATATATGGAGAACAATGATTGTGTGTATCGTGTGATTGTAAATGCTCCCTGTCTCAACTTCAACATTGACTATCCTATCCATAAGGTGGCGCACAAGATTACTAATTGCACCACTGAGATATATTGGACAGATGGATTTAATCCTAGGAGATACCTAGATATTGATGATATACCAAAAGTTCTAAAATCTGGAACTCCTTTCTGCGATCCTCAATATACAGACGATCTAGACTGTAATCAACTTAAGCTTCAACCCAACTTTAAGATTCCTCAACTGGAGGTAGCTGATGTTACAAGCACAGGTAATCTGATTGCTGGTACATATCAGTTTGCTATACAATACTCTGATCCTCAGGGTAATCCATACACTTCTTACTATTCCATCACTAACCCAACACCAATTGCTGATCCATTCATTACATCAGTGAACTTCAACTATCCTGTTGGGAAATCTATCATCCTCAATATAAGCAATCTTGAGGACACTGGATTGTATCAGTATTTCAACCTAGCAGTTATCAAAACAGTGAATGACATCACTTCTGTAGAACTGGTGGGCACCTACTATATTGACAACCTCCAGAAACAAATCACATACACTGGTCAAAACGTTACACAGATTCGTTTGACTATCAATGATATATTTGAGAAGTTTCCTTATTATGACGTTGCGCAAGACCTCACAAATGCACAAGATGTTTTAATCTGGGACAATCTTACATCTATTGATCGTATCAACTATCAAAGCATTGCTAATCAGATTCCTTTGCTATGGGAAACCTATCGTATCCCTGCCACAGAAAATTATGCAGATGAACTGAATGCCACCAATCTCAGAGGTTATCTAAGAGATGAGGTGTATGCTTTTGAAATAGTATTCTTGCTTAAGAATGGCAAGCAAACTGATGGATTCCACATTCCTGGTAGAATCAAAGGCCCTGCAGAGAACTTGCAACCTGATGTGCCAGATACCAACCCAGACTTTATAGGCGTTCCTGATTACACATCTGGAGGAGTGGGATATTCCCCTTATTGGAAAATCTACAACACAGGATCTGTAATTGGTACAAGTCCTGGTTATTCTCCAGCTCCTGATTACAAAGGCCCATATCAGTATGGTCAATTTGCATATTGGGAATCTACAGACACCTATCCTTGTAACAAAGATGTATGGGGTGATTTAGCTGGTGAGCCTATCAGACACCACAAGTTTCCTGATATTAATGTAAGCCCTGCTTACGAATCAAAGATATTCACAGGACCTGGTGGAATGGTGATGGGTAATGATGCAGTGTTCCCTATTGGTGTACGTATTGATGTACAACAAGTATCTGCTCTCATCCAGTCTTCTAGTCTTACAGATGATCAGAAGAGTGATATTGTAGCGTTCAAGATTGTTCGTGCTGATCGTGGCACTAATAAATCTATCATTGCTAAGGGTATTCTTAGGAATGTAAATACATACGAGAGAGAAGAAGAGACCTACTACTATCCTAACTATCCATACAACGATCTTAACAAAGATCCATTCCTCAATACAACAAACAATGCCTACTCACAAATCTGTGATGGGTATAATGTATTTATAGACACACTTGCTGTAGATCCTGCTGGAGGACCTGACTTTGCTGAGGTGGAGTATACAGACTGTAACACAGACAAACTTACAAAAAGGAAATACCTTGCTGTTGGTGTCTATCCAATTTGCTCAATTGGTAAGCCTAGAATCCTTGGACCTGCAACAGGTAAAGTGGGACTTTCTACATATGAAGTGTGGACTGCTCAGGTTTGTAACACAAGTCCATTTGGATTTGCAAGAGGTGGTAGAATTGAGTGGGATGATATCTACACTGGTATAACCACAGATTGGGTAGCTGGATGGCCTACATTCCCAAAACTTACATTATATGTAGTTCCTGGAACTGTTCCTGTACAAATTGAAGGACCTGGTGAAATATGTTTCGATGGTCCTACACTTGTAACAGGACCTGATTGTAAAGGAGAAAATCCTCAACCAGGATTTACAGAGAAATACAGACAGATATTCAACTCTCCTGAAACTTCCTTTGGACAGCCGTTCTTGGGTGACATTCTGAAGCTTGAGAGTGTAATGTTTGGTAGAGGTAAGGCTCACTTTGTTGAGGTGAAGGATAATGCTAAGTATAAGCTCTTAACAGAAGAAGCTCAGCGTGATGCTCTTGAAAGTGCTGAAGATTTAGGAGATATCACCACACCGTTTAATGCCACTGCTATGTTTACAGCATATCAGGCGTATTTGACAATATATGTAAACGGTATCACTAGAAAGAACTATGCCTACTCTTTTAACTCTATAGCTGATTATAACTATGGAGTGGGAGTTCCTGATAACCTTGGTATCAAGCAAAGAACTCTAGACATTGCTAGATATTTGATTCCTGGTGTTTTAAATGTTGGTGATATACACAACATCAACAACTTCCAAAGAGAATCATCTGTCTACTTAAGAACTGACTTAACTAAGACAGCTCTTCCTTTCCCAGATCAGAGTCCTAATATGCTATCTGGAGGAAATCCTATAGTGACAGACATTTCGAGATTTACCATCTCTGAAAGAAACAAATGTCAAGCTCCTGCTAAGGAAGAAGACATATCTGTTGTTTCCTACTACGCATCTCTTAAGAATGTGTTTGTCAATCAATACGGACAGATCTATTCTTATGACACTGTAGACACTGGTTTCCAAGCACTTGTAGATGACATCACTCCTAATGTATCAACTATATTTGGTGGTGATACATTCATCAGCAGATTTGCTTTCAAGACTAAATTGCCATTCTTCATAGACAATCGTGTAAATGCTCCTGATGATAGTGACATATTCTACGATGAGATTGGTAATATAGCCTATCCAAAATACTGGCACTCAGCACGTTCTATCCTGAAAGATTATGCAATTACAGGCGTGGGCGTACTATCAAACATCATATCTTACAAGGCTCACAACTTTGACTGTCCAAACAGTCAATTTGTAGCTCCTGGTCAACCTAAGGATAGCAATCCTGGAAGAACCTATTACGATGGATATTTCTATCTGTTTGCATATGGTATTCCTAACTTCTATTGTGAAAGCTCTTATAATGTAGATTTACGTCAGGCATTCAACAATAGAGAAGGTGACTTCTGGCCTCACGTGAGCACAGGTATTCCTGATGACTGGGTGCAGCAGAGCTTTGTTCCTATTATTCAGGACAACACCTACTACTACAATGTAACCTATTCTAAGCAGAACAGGGAGAATACATTCACTCATCTACCTATCGACTGGGACAAACCTTGCTATACATACTATCCATTCAGAGCCATCTATTCTGATTCTCAGAATATTGATTCTGATAACAGAGTGAATAGTTGGTTGATTTACAGAGCCATATCTTACTATGATTTCCCACAGAACTATGGAAATCTGATATCTCTAGACGGAATCCAGAACAGAGCTGTTCTTGCTCGCTTTGAGAACAAGACACTCATGTACAACAACCTCCTTACGATAGATACAAGTAACCCTCAGGCTGCATACGTTGGTAATCCTATGCTGTTCAGAGGAGCACCTCCAATCGACTTTGCAGAAACTGATTTGGGATATGTAGGAAGTCAAAACAAGATGTTGTTGAAGATTCCACAAGGACAAGTGACTGTAGATGCTAAACGTGGTCAAATATTCCTCATCACTGGTACACAGGCTGTGGACATATCTGGATTTGGTTCAGGAGTGAACAGGTTCCTTACAGACCACTTGGCGTTTGAAATCTTACGTTACTTCCCTAAAGTGAACACTGATAACAACTATGCAGGTGTTGGTTTGCATGGTGTATATGATAGTAAGTATGACCGTGTGTTAATCACTAAGCTTGATTACATTCCAAACAGAAATGATATCGTATATGATGAGGTTACAAAAGAGTTCTATGTAGTTAAAACTGTTAATGGTTTGACTATTAAAACTCCTGTAAACTTAACTGACCAAGAATATTTCTGTAACAAGAGCTGGACATTGTCCTTCAACTTCAACACTAAGAGCTGGATAAGTTTCCATACCTATCTACCTAACTGGTATATTGGAGAGAATAACTTCTTCTATTCTGGTATTAATGGATGCTGTGAAGACTTTGAGGTAATTGCTGGTATACCTGGACCTGTTCCAACCACCACTACTACTTCTAGTACATCTACCACATCTACCAGTTCTACAACTACAACCACTACAACACGTGATTGTCGTCTTGAAGGAGAGGTTGAGATTACAGATTGTCCTCTTGATGGAATAGCTATTGTAACTGTACCTGCTCCAAATCCTCCTTGTGAAAGACCTCAAGGATTAACTCAAGAAGCATTCTTTACAGGATATGATATCATTGTTCCACCAAGCAACACTGTATCTACAGGAAGTGTAACTGATGCATGTGATGCTGTGAACTACCTGAATACATTTGGTGGAAGTTATGTAAACGTTATTCCTACATACGTCCTAGTAGAATACCAAGGACTGTCTATAGGATCTGATGTATACATATTCAACGGTACAACAGATTGTGAGACTATTCCTGATGGCTGGTATTTCACAGGAGCATCTCAGGCAGTGAATACAGTGTTCCATGTAGTGGGTGGTGAAATCTCAATGATTGTTGTTTGTCAACCTACGACAACCACCACAACATCAACTACCACATCTAGTACAACAACCACAACCACTACTACAATAGTTCCTGTTGATTGTGTATTTGATGGAACAGCAGAAGAAATAACAACAACTACCACTACAACAGTACCACCTCTTTAAAAGACAATAGATGGCAAAAACAATCATCATAAAGTTAACTAGCTCAGGTCCTTCCATAGGTCCGTTCACAATCTCTGATGAGTTTGGAAACGTTATTGCAACTAACGTTTCTAAAGCTGACTTGATTGCTGGAGTGAGCTATAGCGTAGGTGATGATGTTAATATTGTTGTAATAGAATCTACTGGTAAGTGTAAGAGCAAAAAGAGTTTCCCAGTTGGCGTAGTGACACCCAATGATTTGGCATTCGATGGATACAAACAAATCAAAACAGCTTGTATCTGGAGGCACTTGACTAATCCAGAGATATACAATACATTCTATGGAAACATAGAACCTTATATCATCGAGTATCCTTTTGCCTACCAATACTACGATGAAATCCTTCAGAGTGTACAGGATTACACTAAGTCATACAAATACCTTCCTACTGATGATGGTATTTTCAACTACAACAGAAGGATAGCTACTAATAACTACTTCAACAAGGCTGTTCTATATAACGATCAGCAGTCCACTGGTATACTTGAGTTGGTTCCTAAACCAATCAATAACCTGAAGGAATACATGAAGTATCCTATCTATAGCACTGAAAGTAAGACAATTACATTCACAAAGAGTGATAACTTCTATCAGTATAATACATTCTGGTCATTGGTTAGAGATAAGGCTGTGCCTCTGTTTGTAAAGAGTTGTGAATCTCTATCTATAGACAAGCTTGTGAATCAACCTAACATGGACTATGGCAAGAGATCTTTCAAGAAAGAACCTCTAAGAGCTAAGGATCTGAAGGTGAGACACATTCTGGACAATAGTTCAGAAACTCATTTGGTTTCCCAGTTTATTTACACACCATCTCAAATCTCTTACAAGTAATGGCAAAGAAACTTACATCAGCAAAAGCAAAGGAAATCCTACACGACAAGAGCGTGCATGGGCATCCTTTGACAGACAAGCAAAGAAGATTCTTCGGTGCTATAGCTGGAGGTGCTAAGCCTTACAAAGCTGAGGAAGGTGGATGGTTGGATAAGTATGAGCAGGGAGGATTGGTGTTGAAACAAAAGACCAAGGATAACTACGGTAAAAAAGGCAACTATAACGACTATACAATATCCACTCCCCCAGGATTTGTAGGTATGGGTAATAACCTCAAAGGTCGCAACTACAGTCCTGCGTGGGGTGGACAGTTTAAGAATGGTGGTAATCTAATGCCTGCTATGGCTGGAGCCAACCAAACTGTTCCTATGGCTCAATTAGGAGATAGTGTTAAACCCATCCCAATGCAACTAGCAATGGGAGGAAGTCTTCCTGGTGCTGTAGGATTCACGTACGCGCGCACGGTGGGAGCTGCTCCTAGCAATGGTCCTTACGCTAAGAAGACCAAGGCTAGTGCTCAGGATGGTAAAGAGGTGATGAAAGGAGAAGACTTTGTAAAAGGTTGGATGAACTCTCCTATGTATAATCAAATGCTTTCTGCTAGTGCTAGTGGTGAAGAGTATGATAGAATAAGCAAAGGAAGAGTAGCTAATCTTAGTCAACCTAGACTTATTACTTCTAGCAGCACACTACCTGAAGGAACTCTAGGTCAAACATCAATGCGTGTAAGAACTCTTTCAAATGCTACATTTCAAGAACGTGAGGAGTTAATGAATGCTTTACAAAATGCTGTAAATAATCCTAAAGATAAAGATGCCAAACGTCTTGTTGATAAATTGATGCAACCTGCTATAACTGGTTGGGATATCAAAGTGGATAATAAACTTAAACCTGGAACATTTGATTATGAAAGTGTGTTAGCTCATGAAATTGGACATACTACAGATAGACCTTTGATTATAAAGCATCCATCTCAGATGAGTGGTAAAGAACTTAGAGAAGCAGATGTTAGAAAATTTATACCTGTTTCAGATATGGAAAAGATGAGTAGGTATAATAAAAATAAACTTATTAGTGAATTTGATAAGTATGTAGGTGAACCTGAAGAAACAAGACAGCATTTAAATGATGTTAGACGTTTAGGTAAATATCAAGGTATCTATGATCCTTTTACACAAAAAATTACACCTGAACAGTATAGAAGAATTAAAAGCAGTGAGTATCTTGATCCTATAGGTATTCTTTCAAATATATATACAGACGATCAGATAATAGATATGCTTAACTCTATTTCTAAGAAACAGAATGTTTCTGGGGGAGTTTCTATTGCACAGAATGGAATGGAAATGAAATACTACCAAGCAGGCTTGGATTTCAAACCTAAGACCATTAGTCAAGATGGAGCTGTTATAGATCCTGAAGGATATTGGAACCCTGAGAACTGGGGCAATCCTGTAATCATCCCATCCACAGATATCACTATGAAGGGTGTGGATCAACCACTAATTGGTGTATCTGACACAGGAGACACACAATATATGGAGCCTGGAGAGGATTATGAATTTGATGGTGAATATGTAACAGAATATCCTGTGGCTAAAAAGGGAATTAGTGTGAATAAAGCTGATGAATATCCTATTGAAAAGCTGGATCAATTACTTAACTTTACAAACTATAACAAACCAACCAAGGGCGGCTGGTTAGATAAATATAACTGATATGAAAAAACAGATTCTCAAAATTGCTGGTGTTAAGTCTGAGAAGGAATTCTACAAGAAGTTTCCTACAGAAGAAGCATTTATGGCCAAACATGGTAAGGCCCTAAAGAAAGCTCAGATTGGTTCATATATTGGTGGTGAGTCAGATGCTGGTTTTCAGCCTGTTAACTTCCAAGAGATGTATGATGCTGTTGATTATAGTGTTACAGGAGCTACAGATGAAATGCGTAGAGATGAAGAGCTTAGACAAGCACAGATTAAAGCTGCCCAAGAGGAATCTGGCAAAGGAGGTGGTGGAGGACTTGGTAATATTGCCAATGTTCTTCAAAGTGAAGAACTTATGAATGCCCTTGGTAGTGCAGCTGGTGCTGCTAGAAAAGGTAAGAAGATTAAGAAAGCACAACCTGGAGAAGTAATTGAATCAGACACTCCTGGTGGAATGGGAAGACCTTTGCCTCCTGAGTTGAGACAAGATGAGTTTGACATAGAAGAGAAACCAGGGGGAGACTTTCTTAAACAAATATCTAAGTATGCAGGTCCTGCAGGTAAGATAGTTGAAGGTATTCAACAGTTGAAAGAAGAGAAGAAGGCTCTACAAAGAGCTCAGCAGATGCAGGGAGTGAGTGATGTTGTAAGACAGGCTGCTAATACACGCCCTGAAGAAACTAAACGTAGATATGTTCGTCCTGAGGATATTACAAACACAGGAGAGGAGTTCTTCCCAATATATGGTGTAGGTACAAATGTGCTTGCAAAAGATGGAGCTTCTGTGGGTGGTGGAGAAATCATGAACACGTTTGCTCCTAATACACTTTATGACAATCTTGGATATGAGCCTTTGAATGAGAGCGAAAGACTTAAGCAGTTCTACTATGGTGGTAAAATGCAAGTGGCTCAGAATGGAGATTGGATGGAAGGTACAGGATTCTACAACTTTGCAAAAGGTGGTGGCAGTGATGTTTCAAATAAACTATTAACTGGTATCACTGGTGAGAATGCTGGTGGTAATATAGGTGGTACAATTGGTGGAGTGGCTGGATCATTTTTTGGTCCTGCTGGTAAATTGATTGGTCAAACAGCTGGTCAACTTATTGGTACAGCTCTTGATAGAAAACCACAACAAATTAAAAAGGCAAAAGAAGCTACACAGAGGAACATTAAAGCTACTGCTCTTCAGTCAGGATTTCAAGGTGGACAAGCACAATATACATCATTCATGCAGGATGGTGGTACAACATCTCCTTATGAGTGGGTAAGTCATACATGGCAGCCTCAGGTGATAGCTACCTTTGGAGAACACAAAGTGAGCCAATTGCTTAGACCTCCAAAGGATGCTGATATGCTCAGAGCTGGTGGTCATCTAAAAGAATACACTCCTCCTAGTGCAAGAGCTATGTCTACAGAAAGACCTAACTTCCAAATGGGTGGTGAACTACAGACTCACTGGGGTGGATATGCTGAGCCTGTGTCTCAGAACCCTTATTTACCTGGAACAGGAGAAACTGTTATGTTCAGAGGACAATCCCACGATGAGTCTGATGGAAGAGGAAACACAGGTATTGGTATCACCTATGGTGGTAACCCTGTAGAGGTGGAGAGAGGTGAGCCTATGTTTGAATTGCAAGAAGGTGGTGAGATAGATCCTTTGACAGGAGAACCTAAAAAGTCAGGTGTTGTACTTGGTAATATCAAGATTACAAAAGCTTTTGCAGAGATGCTAGGTGATTCCAAAGCTGAAGGTATGAAGTTTAAGACCTATGGTGCTGATCTATCTAAACAAGAAAATAAGCAGAACAAGTTGATTGAGAAGGCGTTAGATAGAATTGATAACATGAATGTTGAAACATCTATTGATAAGATTGCAGCTGACACTGCTATGATAGATATATATGGTGGAAATGCTAAACTTAAAGACTTGGCAGATAAGAAAATAAACGCAGCCTCTCTTCAGAATGCTATTAACGATACAAAGGAAGAAGGATTTCTAAAGATTACAGATAGAGGTGATGTAAGAGCTGAGAAGGGTGCTAATATTCCAAAAGCTCAACGTGGAACTAAACTTCCAATAGGTGCTGATTACTGGTACAATCTTACCCGTCCTCAACAGAACATACAGCCATATATGGCTCCTACACAAACAGGTGCCCCTTCTGAGATGACACCAAGCATTTCTAGTACAAAGGTTACAACCCCATCTCGTGTTCATTTGACACCAGAAGTGGAAGGTTACAAAAGTAAGTATGGATTGAAACCTTGGGGAGGAAATAAAACAGGACTTGGTGCTGCTACAGCTTCTAGATTGAGCACACAACAGTGGGATCAGGTGGCTGAAAAGTTAGGATTTAAAGGATATGGAAACAAAGACTTCCAAGAGTTTCTTTTACAAAACCCTGAATCTAAACCATTAATTCAGGCTAGACACCAGGCTTTGTATAAGAAGGATCCATTTATAGATTCTAAGCTTGGTGCTGGTTGGGAAGGTGTAGGCGCACTTCTTGAACAAAAACCTATTCCTCCTGTTGATGAAACTCCAGTAACGCCAATAAAACCTATAGTTCCCACTACAGAAAAAACTGAAACTGAGGACACTATTGATGTGGAAGAGGATAAGACTAAGCGTAACTACTGGATGGATATATTCAACCAGGTGGCTCCTTATCTGAGACCAAGCGATGTTGAAGACCTTGATCCTAACCAATTAGCTGGTGAGATGTATGCTCTTGCTACCAACCAGGTTCAGCCTGTGTATGCTCAGACATTCACTCCTCAGCTCACAGTTCCTTATGATATCTCTCTTCAGGACATTCTGAACGAAAACAGAGCAACTACAAGAGCACAACAGAGACTTGTTGGATACAATCCTGCTCTGCAAAGTCAGCTTAGCGCACAAGAATACTCTGCTAATCAGAGAGTGCTTGGTGAGGAGTTCCGTATGAATCAAGCATTTAAGAACCAGATTTACAAAGAGAATAGGGATAAGCTTGACCGAGCAAACCTTACAAACTTGCAAATCCTTGATACTCAGGCACAAAGACAAGCTGAAGCTTTGTCTAAGACCAAGGCTACCACACAGGCTGCTCTCAACTCTATTGCTAGCAAGTATGCTCAGAACAAGCTGGAGAACAGAACCTTGGCTACCTACGAGAATCTGTACAACTATCGCTACGATCCTAGATTCAGGGCTATAAATATGAACCCTCTAGCTCAGTGGAACATTCCTCAGCTTGCAGATTACACTCCTGAGGAACTTCGTGCCCTTGCTCTTCTTAGAGAAAAAGAGAGCAAAACCACCAAGAAATCTTCTGAGGAGAAGAAAAGAAATGGCGGTATTGCCAAAGCATTTAAAAATCTCTAACTAATTCAGTTAGAGAGAATTACCAAAATCTGTTAGTGCTCTTGGAAATTATAATTCTTTCTATTACATTTGTAACTTAATACTCTATGGCCTCTTATACAGACATAATACCCCAGTTTAACCCCTATATCCAGCAGCTTCCTGTGGAGGCTATGGTGCAGGTGGGTATGGAGAAACAGAAGCGCTATGATGAGGGGGTCCAAAAGATTCAGTCTCAGATAGATAACATAGCTGGATTGGATATATACCATCCTTCAGATAGAATGTATTTGCAGTCTAAACTGAATGAACTTGGTAACAATCTTAGAACTGTGGCCGCTGGTGATTTCTCTAACTATCAGCTTGTCAACTCTGTAGGAGGTATGACTACCCAGATTGTTAAAGACAAAAATGTACAGAATGCTGTACGTTCTACACAACAGATTAGGAAGCAGCAAACTTTGATGGACCAGGCTAGGGAGAAAGGTACCCTCCACAGAAACAATGAAATCTACTTCAATGACCAGGTGAGCTCCTATCTGAATAACAATAAAGTGGGACAGGTATTTGGTGAGAACTATCAACCTTACTCAGACTATCAGAAGAAGTGGATAGAGATAAAGAAGGCTCTTGATATAAAAGAAACAGAGACAGATCTTCCATTTGTAATGAAAGATGGTAAAATGGTCATTGATCCAAAGACTGGTAAGCCTATTGTCAATGACTACATGGTGAGAGAAACCTTCAAAGGTATTGATCCTCAGAGACTTAAGGAAGCCATCATGGCAGCTATGGATGATAATGACTATGCACAGATGAAGATCGATGCATATGTTAGCTACAAGGGATACACACCTGATATGCTTATTAAGGAAGCTGATAGCACTTACAGGTCTAACAAAGAGGAGTTGACAAAGACCATAGACAATCTAACCATCCTTAAAACTCAGAATGTTGGAAATCAACAGATGACCAAGGATATAGATGTTCAACTTGAACAATATAAAAAACAGCTGAAGAATACAGAAGATCAGTATAGAGATGTAATAGCAGGAATTCAGGCAAATCCTGAGGGATACAAACAGAAGCTATTTGCAATGAATTCTATAAACAACTTTGCTAATAGTTTCTCAAACATATCCCATATTCAAAATATTGTAGATAGTCCCATCAAAAAACAAATGAATGAGGACAGAGCCTACAACTTCAAGGTGGTTGAGTTTAACACAAAGAATGCTCAGTGGCAGAAAGAGTTTGGTTTAAAGATGGCTACAGAATCTAGACTTGCAAATAAAGAAGCATTTGACCAAGCACTAGCCTTATATAAAGAAGGATTGGGTCCTAATCCTCTTGGTCCAACTACAGCTAAATATGTTGGAGCTCCTCCTACAGATAAAGAGATATTGGATGGAATGATAGAAAGCTTTAAACAAGGAGCTGACATAGACCAACTGAATAATGACAAGAATGCATTAAAGGTGAATTGGGCAAAGAACCAGCCTTCTAAAGCAGACTATGAGAAACAGCTTGATAAAAAGCTCACAGATAAAGAATATCAAGATATATTAGATAGGCAATTCAACAGTGACCTAGCATCTTACAACTCAAACAAGAACTCTGTAGACGCTTCTACAAGAAAAATCCTTGGTCAGTATTCTGAGCTGGATAGATTGTATAAGCTTAAGGTTAATGCTATTGATTATGCAAATAACGTAGCTGATGAAAGTATTAAAGGAAAAAGAGCAGTAATTGATGAGACGTTAAAAAATGAACAAGGTTATGCTAACTATACAGCAGAACAAGTATATAGGATAGATAGAAATATTTCTAAGTATATACTTCCAGGAAGGACTACGTCTTCCTCCACCACGGGAGTTTCCATATCTGAACCTACAAAATTTGATGATGCAGGAGCAAGAAAAAACTTAACTGCTGATGAGTTTAGAATTTACCAAAAGTATAAAGATAGATACTCTGGCAGAGGTGATAGTTTTACAAATGGTTTTGTAAATAGAGCAGTAAGCTTAAAAACAAAGTATGACCGAACCTTTGGTAATCTTCTGAAAGAAAGAGATGATACATTTGCAAGAGTGCTTGGTGAAACTATTAACTCTGTAGCTCCAGTATCATCATTGCTTCCAAAGGGAGCAACAAGCACGCTTCTACCTTTGATAGAGGATAAACTAGGAAGAGAGCAAAAAGGACAGACAGAGGAACTAGCTGGCTTTGTAAAAGGTAAGGATTTTAACTTTGACACTGTAAAAGAACTAGCTCTAAATCCTGACACTAAGGTGACTCATACTACCTGGGGAGATAATGTATTCATTACAATGACTGGAATGCTAGGTAAAAATCTTGCAACTCAGAAGTTTAAGATTTCAAAGTCTGACTTTGCTACAATGTATCCAAATCTTGTTGACAATACAAATATGGATTTCTGGCAATCAGCAGCAGCAAATGGTAGCACCAACTACAAATATCATGTTGCTAAAAGTGCTTTGATGAATCCAGAGGATGCTTTCACTTCTGGCACTTATGATATTCCATCTAAGAAATACATAGTGAAGGGTGATATCTTCTTTGATCAAACTGACAAAAACAACACCACCCCTGTTGTTTATGTAAAAAGTAAAAAGACAGGAAAGGTTGTTCCTATTCCTGGCGAGGTGTTTTCTACTTTTTCAGGTTCTGAAAAATCAATGTATCAAGTGAATGATCTGTTGATAGAGAACTACTTTAAAAATAATAATCTAGATGCCGATTTTTAATAAAGATTTACCAGCTTTTGATAAGCCACTTGAAGGATTTCCCAAAGAGCAAGAAGTCTATAAGGGGAAGGTGTTGCCTGACACCCTGCATCCTGCTGTCCCAAATCTAGATTCAGACTTTGGACAGGTGGGTACTGGAGATGTTCAAGACCTATTCAGAATGAACTCTGTCCAATCAGGGCCTATATTCGGATCTACGATAAGTGAGCTTTCTAGAAACAAGAGGTATGATTATTATAAGCCAGGAACAAACTATGAAGATTTATATGCAAGAGTACAACCCTGGTACAAGCAGATTGGTAACGGTCTTGTAAAAGGTGGTGCCTTTATGGTGGGCACCTTTGCACAATCATTCAATAGTATTCCAGAAACAATAAACGCTGTAGCAAAACAAGATTTATCTGAGCTTGCTGGAAAAGACTCTTATGTTAGTCCTATAGATGACTGGTATAGAAATCTAGAAGATCTCTATCCCAACTACTATTCAGACTATGAGAAAGCACATCCTTTTAAAAGCATCCTAGGTAGTGGCTTTGCTAACACCTTTGGAGACAAGTTTGTTAAGAACCTTGGATTCATGGGTGGTGCTATTGCTGGTGCTGTAGTGCAGGATTTTGCCATAGGTGCTCTTACACAAGGACTTGGTGAAATTCCTTTGCTATCTAACCAGATAGGAAAAGCAGCTCTTTACATGAATAAAATCCTATCCTCAGAAAGCAGGGTGGGAAGAGCATTGGGTGCCACTGAAAAAGGTATCCTTACATCGTTTCTAGATAGCGGTGTGCAAGCTGGTAGAACAGCTGAGCAGCTCAATAGAATGGAAACATTGGCTCAATTGGCTGCTTCTAGAAAGATTAATAATCAGTTTAGATATGGACTTAATCTGTGGACATCTGCTCTCACTGAGGCAGGAATTGAGTCAAGAGATGGATACAGAACATTGAAGACTGATCTGATTGATCAATACAAGCTTGACAACTATGGATTAGAACCCACTGGAAAAGACCTGAAAGATATTGAGGATATTGCTACATCTGCTATGAACGCTAGGGAAATAGGAAACCTTGGCATCCTCCTTGTATCAAACGCTATACAGTTTGAAAACATATTAAGACCTTTCTCTTCAGCAAGAGTAGGTGTAACCTCTCCTATATTCCAGGAAATTGCTGGTAAGCGCATTGCTCTTCAAGATGGACTAATGGGTGGCTATTCAGAAATAGTGCCTAAGTCTACATTTGGAAAGATAGTTAGAGACATCAAACCATATGCACCTGAACTGTTTACAGAAGGTGTGTTTGAAGAGGGTGGACAGTTTGCAATAGAAAGAGGTACGTACGACTATTACAATAAGAAGTATTTTGATCAGAAAAATAACAAATCAAGAAACGACTTAGCTGAATTCATTGATTCTATAGGAACTGGACTAGTTGACCAATTCAGAACAACAGCTGGTTGGGAGAACATGTTCTTAGGAGCTTTGACAGCAGGACTCACTGGTAAAGCAAAGAGTGTATATAGTAACATAAAAGGTACAGGATCAAAAGCTCAGATAGCTGCTGAGATTAACAATCTCAACTCTAGCCAGCTCATGGGTGTATTTGAGAACAACTTTGAAAATGCTGCTCAACAGCTTAAGGCTTCTAAAGACATGGAAGCTGCTGTTAAGAAGAGAGATATATTTGAATACAAGAATGCTCAGTTTAGAGCTTTGTTCTCTTGGGCAAATGCCAGAATGCAGGGCAACAGATATGGTCTTCTAGAGGAAGAAATTAAACTTGCCAAAGAACTTCCTAATGAGCAATTCAAACAAATGTTTGGATTTGATGCTACGGCAGACAACAGACAGGTTGTAAATGCATACCTGTCATTGGTTCAAGAGGAAGCTAATAAGATTAAGAGAAACTACGACAAGATCAATGAGTTCTTTGTAAACCCTTACAAGTATATCAGAACTCCTAAGACTGATGAGGAAATAACTGAAAGCGAGAACTACAGGAAGTATGAGAACTATAAGACAGCAATGACTTATTTCCCATCCTTGATTGATCATGCTGACAGAAGAACCGATGAGATACAGAAAGAACTGATTGACATCAATCCTCTATTGTCTGTAGATATAGTTAAGAAACTTGGTAGTGTTGACTCGCTATTAGACTTGGCTAAAGAATATGAGAAAGAGGCTACAACATCTCTTGGTCTAATTAGTGACATCACCACTCCTGAGGAAAGAAAGAAACTGGAGAGAAGAGCTAAGACACTTAGAAACCTAGCAGAAAAAATATATGGTGTTACAGACACCTACTATTTAGTAGCAAAAGATGAGATGTCTAAAGATGTTCTTTCTAGGAAGGAAAATCTACCAGGCGACTATCTTAAGCTATTTGACAACCTAGTAAACTTTGAGATTAACGGAAGAGACCCTCTAAGAACTGATAAGAACATCAAACATCCTCTGGATGTAGAAAAGGCTATCTCTCTAGCTGTAGATCTTAACAGACTGGCTGAGATGAAGAAAGATGCAGGAGATGCATTTGATATTCTATCTAATCCTGAGAAAGGGTTTGACGAGTTTAACAAGGTGGATGAGAACAGACTTCCTCCTAAACATGCTCCTGAGTCAGAACTCACTCCTGGTAGAGAGTATGAAACTTCAAATCTTGGTAAGTATAGAACCAGGAAGATTGCTGATGGAAGATACCAAGTGATTAGTCCAGACAAGACTATTGTATCTACACATCCTTCAAAAGAAGAAGCATCTGCCACTACTAAGTATTTGAATGAAAATCTAAGCAGCCTACTTAAGGTGACTGTGGTTAGAGATAATGGAGATGGCACTATCAGAATCACTGACTCCAATGGTGACATCCAAGACATTCCTAAAACAGATATATTGAAATACACTCCTCTTGAAACCCAAGAGGAAAAGATAGCTAAGCAGAAAGAGCAAATAGCTAATGAGCAGAAAGACCTAGAGGCAGATTCTGGAAACGTAAACACAGGAAACCCTGCAGAACCTTACGGTAAAGAAAGTGCTCTTCCTGATATAAAGATATTGTTCAGCTCAAGCACTACAGAATCTGAAGGTAGTGATGATCCTAACTGGCAGAAGAATGCTGCTCTGTCTCCTATTCACATTAAGAATTCTAGAGAGTTTTTAAACAAGGCACAGGGTTTTGCTAATAGAGCAAACCTAAGAGCTATCCTTATCACTCCTCTATTGGAGAAAGCATATGGATTAGAGGGACTCACTCAAATCTCCTATGGTGTTAGAAATGAGGACCTAGCAACACAAGAACAAAAAGACAAGTTCTTAAAAGACACTACAGATATAGACAATGGATTTATTGCCCAAGTGTTTGTAGAACAAGTGGGTAGTGATCTATACTTTATTGATAAAACTGGAAACAAACTTGGTAAGTTTGGAGAGCAATTAGATGAAACCAAACTTGGTAATGTTGTTTTCCAGACAATGCGTAGAGCTGCTCTTAAAGATAGCCAGGGTGGTACAAAAGCAAGAAGTGGACAGGAGGAAGAAGCTAAAGTATATCTAGAAGCTTGGAAAAAAGAAAGAGCAAACATATTTGCTACAGATCCTAGTGCATCTCCTACAGTTTATGAGTTCAACATATCTAGAGGTATAGCTATAGAAGGTGACACTCCTAACCATGTAGCAGTCACACTGATTACATCTGATCCTAAGGAAGAAAGACAAGTTCTTAAGGGTCAATCAATTATACAGATTCCAACAACCAAAACTATCACATTCAAAGGAAGAGCTATAAACTTCCCTAATGGCAGACCAGTTCTTGTATATGGTGACAATGTTGCCTTCTTGAACAATGTGAAGTTGGATGGCAAGAGAGCTCAGGTGATATATGCTGTTATTGAGAAGATGGCTAATGACATCACTCAGAGAGCTAATGCTGGAAAGAAGATTGTATTCAGTAAGACAAAAGAAGCCAAGTTCCTGCAGAACATTCTCTATTGGAGAACAGGAGATACAAAAGAAGGTTCTAATCAGATAAATATTTCTGAGGATGGAACCACAATATCTTTTGCTGGTAAGTCATTCCCTATTGCTAAACTGGCTGAGAATAAGAAGGAATTGATTGAGGCTATCAGTAACTCCTACCACAATACAAACAACAAGAGCTTGTCTGAGGAAATGTTCAGCAAGTCCTTTACAGAGTTCTATATTGAGAAGGGAGAACTCAAGTCTCGTGATTGGGCTAACTACCAGTCCTACTTGTTGTCCTCTACATTCCCAGATGGATCTAAGAGAGCTGCAGCTGACACCCCTCTTACAACTAAAATAGCCATTCCTCTTTCTGAGATTCCTTATACACATAAGCAGAAATACTCAACCCTTATAGGACTTGAGCTTCCTATTGGTGTAATAAACAAACCTGCTGTAGAAGCTAAACCAGTGGTGGTTGTTGCTCCTAAAGGTAAGTTTGAATACAATGGAACTACAGAGAACACCACTCCTATTCTGAGCTTTGGTAATGTAACTTTCACCATTAAGGAAGGAGAAGATCCTCAATTCTTGGTAGACAGCGAGGAGTTTAAGAAGACACAAGATAACCTTGTTAAGAAGCTAAGACAAAACTCCCCAGAGGCAGATGAGGAATCATTGGTTAAACAAGCCAATGGTGTCATACTCAGTGTTGTTAGAAAGGAAGTGGATAATGATCTAAAGACTGCTACAGTTGAGGAAGTTGTTCCTAGTGCTCCCGAAGCTCCTGTTTCTACAGATGCTAAAGCTGATATAGAAAGTTTATTTAGTATAAATACTCAGTCTATAATAGATAACAAAGCAGACATACTTGCTAATCCTAATAAATATGAAATTACTAAAGTATTAGGAAATGTTACATATGAACAAACTGTAGATATTACAGATACTGGAGCAATTACAGTTATGCAGTTTGTCAAATCTAATGATAAGACTATTTATTTCTCTAACAGAATACATGTAAGTTCTAAAGGAGATGTATCTTCTAGAATATCTAGGGGTGGTGGTATAGGTTTCTTTAAAGATAAATCTGGAGTAGTTACTAATGAGTCAAAGGAAAGAATGCTAAAACTAGCAGAAACAGTAAAAAACTACTTCCCTGAAATCTTTAGTAGAATAGAAGAGTATTCCAAAAAGTATAAAGGTTTTGTAACTAGCACTGAAAAATTTGGTGAAATTGTTAGAAAAACACAATTTATAGATGCTTTTGATTCATTCTTATATAATAAAGATTTACTATCAGATGCAGAATTCATAAGAATAACTTTACATAATCCAGAACTAGCTGCTTTAGAAGGACCTAAACCTGCTGAAGAAGCACAGCCTAAGAAGACACAGTTTGATCCTAAGAAGACAAAGAAGAGAGGAAACCTATTCAGAGCTGTAAGTGAGACTGATGAGTCTGAGAGAATGACTGAGGCTGATATTGAAGCCTTTAAGAAATGGCATGCTGAGAAGGTGCCTCAAATCCCTTATGAGATTCTTGGACAGATGGTAACCATCAATCCTAATAGAAAGGCATGGGGTGTGTTTGAGAATGGTGTGGCTAAGTTTGTACGTGGTGGATTGAGAGCTACAGAATACCATGAGATATTTCACGGTATATGGAGAGGATTGCTCAACGCTGATGAAAGAGCTGCTATTGTAAAAGAGTTTAATGCTAAAGAGGGTAGCTTCAAAGACAGGCTTAGCGGTAAGACTATCAACTTTGCTGATGCTACAGAAGAGCAAGTGGAAGATAGACTAGCTGATGACTTCAGTGATTACAGAAAAGGTAAGCTTGCTGCTAGAACTTTAGGAGATGCTATCCGTGAGTTCTTCAAAAGAATCATGGATTTCTTCAAGTCCTTTGTAGCCAAACCTACATTAAAGGACCAACTGTTTGATAATATTGAGCAAGGTAGATTCAAAGATAGAGAGCTAGCTCCTGAGGTTAAGAACCTAGGTCCAGCTTACAGAGCTGCAGAAGATCTTAACGAACAGCAGACTAATGAGTTTGTTCAGGATATGACAGCCCTATCTTCTGCCATGATCTTTGGAAATGGAAAGATAGGTGCAATCGATAAGTCAGCCATCTATGATATTAGAAAGATAACCAGCAAGCAAGTGTTTGATGAGATTAAAAACATCTACACTGAGCAGGGCTGGATGGATCAACTTAGTGAAAACACCTGGAATGATCTGGTTGAAAAGACTAAGCGCTCCCTAAAAGCCAACCTTAAGGTCTCCTTTAATGAGGAAGACTTGGTAAACATCAATGATGAGCAAAGCAATAACAGAGACTATGCTCCAGAACCATTCTCTACAGACTATAAGAAGTCTGCTCCTGTTGGAATAAAGTTCACATCTTCTACTATTCCTAAGACCAAAGCAATGAGTCAGGAGGGTAGAACATCTCTCACTCTTCCTGATCTAAAAGATATTAATAATCTTTATTCACTGGTTCCTTATGGACAAGTGTTCTCCACTGTAATCAACGCCCTCCATAATACAAGCATTGGTAAGATAGCTTCAAAACTATTCAACCTAGGCAAGAAAGACTCTGACTATGTTAGATTCTTCCAAAGGGTGGGAGGAGATCTGGAAACAGGAACTCTTCCATTTGGAGACTTCAAGTATGACGATTGGAGATTGTTTATAGAATTGGTACAGGTATATACAAAACAAAAGCCTGATGCTAGGATAGAATACATACAAGGAAATCAGGTGTATTCTGGTTCTGCGCTTGTAACAGGTATTGTAAACACCACTGTTAAAGGATGGATACAGAACATCAGAAACCTGGCTAAAGATCCAGACTCAATCATTAAATATGATAGTGTAGACAAATCCTACACAATTGAGGATATATCAGATGTAAAGATTGACAGTCCTAAGCAACAATTGGAGTTCCTTGCAAAGCTGGGAGTAACATTCTCTAAGGATGCATATGACCGTCTTAGCAAAGATATTAAACAGAACAAGTTCCCAACAGCTGTAAGCTCTATTAAGAACACCCTGCTTAAGGATAAGCAGATCATGAATGTTCAGAAGAAAACTCTGGACATCGGAGGTCCTCTAAATACATTGGCTGAGTTCCTGGTAGGTGCTACTAACCCTATTCAGGCAAGTACCCGTACAAACATCACAGGTAACCAAGCTAACTCGTTTGCAGATAGCAACGCTCCTTCTGTGTTTGAAACCACATTCAATGAGGTGGGAAGTATACAGGAGTTGTTCCAAATCAGACCTGAGCTACAGGATGTGTTCTCTAAAGGATCACAAGTCCTCAAACTTGGTGGACTGTTCTTTGATGAAGATGGTAAGAGAACTAACTTAAAGATTAAGTTAGGATATATCGAGGGAAGAAACAACAATGACACCTCTTCAGGAAAGTCAGTTGGTAATCTTACAGAGGGAGAAAAGCTTTCTTTGGAGATTAACCAGAACCTGAATGGTCAGTTCTATGTACTGATTCCTGCAGATAGCTCTACAGAATGGATGATGAATCTAGGAAACAATGTAGAGTTTGCTGAATTTGAAACAGGAGAGGCATGGGACAAGGTGAATAACATATTCAAGGATTATCTATTTGATGACGTAGCTCTTGCCCTAGATGCTGATAACAGAAAAGATATTAGAAACCTTGGAGACAGAGCAAGAGATCTTCGCTTCTTTGGAGAGATTCTCTCTGAGAAATATGCTTCTGCCATCCAGGAAATGATTGATGATGAGAGATCACTTGGTGATATCCAAACATACATCAATGAGAACTTTAAGGATAGAGAGATTGAAGACCCAGTGGGTAACAAGAAAATTGTTCTTGGTATAGAGTCTGACATCAAAGCTTTCATAAATGGTTCAGCAAAAGAAACCATAGAAAACCTGAAAAACACAGGTGAGCTTTCTTTCACAGATGAAGGTTTTCTTAAATATGAATCTCTTGATGGCAACTTTGCTAGCAGAGAAAGTTTAAAAAAGAATGAGCTAACCGAGGAAGATGTTACAAACATTATAACGTTTGCTAATACCAACCAGATCATTAGCAACTTTGAGTATCACAAGATATTGTTTGGTGATCCTTATCAGTTTGCTATTAAGGACAACCAACTAGATGAGACCAAGCGTATCAAGAGTTTCCTCTCTCCAAGAAGAATTACTGTTGATCTTGTGGAGTTTAACTCATTCCTTAATGATAATGTGAACAATGCTGATGGAATAAAGCTTGATCCTAAAGATCCAGGCTACCACACCTTCAAGTCTTACACAAAGACTATTACATTGAATGATGTGAAGGTGGCTAGTTCACTGGCTAATAATCCTAATCTTTCTAAGGAAGTGAGAAAAGCCTTCCTTGATATCACTGAGGCTGACGCTTCTTCTATTCTTGAGCTAGGCACATATAGAGAAGTTAAGATTAAGAACTCTCAGTGGCCTAAGGAAGCAGAAGATTGGTATCAGTGGCAGATGGCTTACACCAGACAGAACATGCCTGGATATGACTACACCAATCCTGTTCTTGAGGAACATGACAAAGCATTGGTAGCTACTCCTGAGCCTGGTTTTGTGCTAGAGGTATTGAAGCCAATTGTATCTGGTGTAAAGAACAACAAGAACAGAATTGAGCTTGTGCTTGATAAGTTCTCCCAAATGCCCATCTACTATAAGGCTGTACAGGGAACTAGTCTTGAAGATGTATATCTGAGAATGATTAATCCTGATAACCAAATAGGTTATGCTATTATGGTGTCTGGTAGAAAGGTGGGTGCTCAGAAACTATATGAGCTATACAAAGGTGGCAAACTAAACAGTGATGCTTTCTCTGAGGAAGACATTGTTGAGGTGCCTTGGAAGATATATGGTATACAGGTGGAGAATAGCTATGAAGGCCCTGGTTACCAAACCAGAGGTAGTCAGCTTACAAAGATATCTACCCTTGACCTATATGCATACGGTGAACCTATTGGTGCCAATGCTGAGAGAAAAGAAGCTATTAGAGCTGCTGTAAATAAGAACAAAGACATCCTCAGTAGATACCACAAGAATAAGTATGAAGGTTTCCTTAAGAAAGCTGGATTGGAAGACTTGGAAGGTGTGTACAGAATTGTAGACAGAGCTGCTCTTGCTAAGGCTCTACAGGATGAGATGTTCAAAAGAACCCTGTCTGAGAATGTAGTGGATAGCATACAGCTTGATGAAAACAACGAGTTCATCATTCCGTTTGAGGCTTCTCCTGCATATGTTCAGATTAGAAACATCATCTATTCTTTCATAGACAAGGCTATCGGTTCTCCTAAAATGTCAGGTGGTCCATATGTACAGGTGCCTGTAACAGGATGGGAAAGTGCTTCTAAGGGAAGAGGTCTTGCTGTAAAGACAAAAGATGGCTACAAAAAGATAAGCAGAGAAGAGTATGAAGCTATGGAGGATAAGAAGGGTGTAATCCTTACAGAGGACACTCTTAAGATATATGAGGATGAGAAGGGTAAGAGATATTGTGAGGTGATGATTCCTCACTGGTTCAGAGATTTGGGCAAGCTGTCTAAGAAGACAGATGCTGAAATCCTGCAATATCTGAACACTCCTGAAGGAAGAAAGATATTAACAGGTGTTGGTTTCCGTATTCCTACACAGGCGCTAAGCTCTGCAGAAGTGTTTGTTGTGAAGGGCTTCCTCCCTAAGGCTATGGGTAAGACAGTGGTTGTTCCATCAGCCATCACTACAAAAGCTGGATCTGACTTTGATATAGATAAACTCAACATGTATCTGAAAGCCACCTATATTGATAGGAATGGTAATCTCAGACTTGTCACTCTTGAGGGTGATGAGGCAAGCACAAGAGCTTTCTATACAAAGGTGTTCAATGACTCATTGGCTGGAAAGCAAATGTATAAGACTGAACTATTGGAAGCTGCACAGATCTTATCATACAATCTTGATGATCCTAAGAATCTTGTAGAGAAATATGCTAATACATTAAATATTGTTCTTGAAGGAGTTACTGACTCATCTGACTATGAGCAGGCTATAATAGATGATATTAATGAGCTTGGAGATGAAAACATTCAGAAGGGTCTGAGAGAGAAGTTTGTAGATGAGATGTACACAAAAGCTCTTGAGAATGAATACTATGAGAGCCTGGAAGAACTACTTACACTCCCTGAGAACTTCAGCAGATTGGTGAATCCTGTAACTGATGGTGGTCTGAAGAAGCTAGCTGGAAAGATAGATGCATTGAAAGGATATGATGAAGCAGCTGTTAAGAACAAGCTTCTTAATAGAAACTTCCTGAGCAACCTAAGGAATGCATTCATCACTGGTAAGAAGTGGGTGGGTATTGTGGCTACAAACATCACAGGACACTCTCTTGCACAGAAGTCTAAGATTATAATTGATCCAGTTAGATTTGAAAATGTTAAGAATAGAGACGAGAGAAACATTCTTAAATACAATGGTGGACAAATCCTCCTTGATCATAACACTATAGAAGTGGATGGTAAGACATATGCTTCCATCTCAGGAATCTATGATGCTAAGAATGAAGGATACATCTCTGATGGTTTATCTGGATATGCTACAGCTGTTGTGGACGTTGCTAAAGACCCATACATCTTGAGAATCATTAAGAGCGATCTTTTGATAAGCACATTCATGTTCCTCAGAAGAGTGGGTGTTCCTAATGAGCAGCTGGCAATGTTCATGAACCAGCCAATCATAGATGAGTATATTAAGCTCTTAGATAAGAAGAAGTCAAAAACTCTATTTGATTCAAGATATATAAATGAGATACAGGAGTTTTTCCCTCATCTTAAACAAGACATAACTAATACGTTTGATAAGGATGGTCTTGAAGAAAACATCAAAACCTACTACAGTGAAAAACAGTTGAGTCCACGTAAGAACGGTGAGCAGATAGCTATTCTTAAAGAGTTCTTGAAATATGCTAAGATGGCTGACTTCAGCTTCAATCTTACACAGGCTTCCAACTATGACACTACTAAGTTCAGAAATGCAGAAAACCTCTCTAACAAACAATACAAGCAAGAATTCGCAGAGAAGTATAACATATTCTCTTCTGTGGATGAGCTTTTAAGAAATACACACATTGGAGAGCAGGCAATGTACCTCAACAAGAGTGTAGATGCTGCTGCTGAATACCTTGTTCTTGATAAGCCTGAGTTCATGGAGATCACAGATGAGCTTATGGAGCCTTATTACAGAGATCAATACTTAGGTAATGAAGATCGTAATAAGGTGGGTAATAAGATGAAATCTGCTCTTCTTGACTTCATCATCCAAACAAGAACAGATGTTGCTGCTAATCTGTACAGAGACCTAGTAGAAACTTCCACCTCTGTGGCAAACATGCTCACTGAAGCTAAGAAGCAATTCCCTAACGTAAAGATTATCAATGACTTAGAGGTGGATAGCTCAGGTAGAATTGGAGGTGCACAAACCATCAAACTAAGAGTGAATGATAAGTCTAAAGATAGTGAAGATATGTACACAGGAATGATGAGAGAGCTTAGAGATGATCCTCGTACAAACGCTCTGTATAATGGAATAGTGAAACTGTCCATCCTACAGGGTACGCAGATGTCTCCCATCTCCATCAAGAACATCATACCTGTAGAAGACTATGCTGCTAAGATAACTCCCATCATTGCTGGTCTGAAGGCTGATGAGTCAATTAAAGCCTTTGCAAAAAGCTATGAGTTCCAAAGGAATGAGTTTGCTGATGATAAGGTGGTGCCAATTGTAAATCCTAGATTTAGAGAGGTAGAGCAGGTTGAATATAACGAAGATGCTCCTAGAAGATTCCAAGCTGCCTTTGTAAAGATTAATACAATGAATGGTCCTATTGTGGTTCCTGGTCAATTCCCAACCATCCAAGGTTTGGGTGTTAAAACCATGCAAAGACAGCTGTTGTTCTTGAATGAGAAGTATGATGCTAAGGGTAGCAACTATGATGTGGTGAAGGTTCCTAGAGCGCTTCCTATCAACAAGAAGAAGCTAGATGAGGGTAAGTTTGATATAGCCACTGGCTTGGAAATCACTAACCAAACTTACGCTGAGAAGATAAAGAATGGTGACACATCTCTTCAGAACTACTATGGCTATCAGAAGGTGAAGAATGTAGATGGTTCTCCTGTAATTGCTGGACGTGATAGAGATGGAAATGCAATTTATGTCTATAAATTTATTAACTTGCATGGGGATGGTAACTACACCACTGAGTATTATGGAGATGGAAGACCTTCCGTTTTCAACAATGGAACTCAGAAGAACATCATAAATGTAAACGGATCAAAGGTGAGTGGTGAAATTTCAGATGCTGCAATAGTTGACTACTTCAGAGAAAACGCATATTCAGACATTATGAAAGTACAGCCTGCAGAAGCTGCTATTTCTTTTGAATCTGCTTTTCCTGCAGAAAGACAGAAGAAGATTGTTAGCAACTTTGCTACAAAACACAACATGACTGAAGAGCAAGCATTAGATTATATAAACAATGCAATAGCTACCAAAGGACAGGAAGCAATTGACAAACTTAAAGAATGTTATTGATATGGCTTGTATAAATCCCAATACTCCAGAGTTTAAAAAGGCTTTAGAAAAAGCAGGGGGCAATCCTTTGCTTGCAGAAATTGATTTTTCTCAGCAACAAACTACTCCTGTAGAAATTGAAAATGAGATGGGAGAATCTTATTGGAGAAATCTTTATAGTAATAGAAGATTATCTAATAGAGAAGATTTTGTATCAGTTGCAATTCCTAGAATTGACAACAAGTTTAAGCCTGACTATTACAATGTGTACCATGGAACAAATGCATATGAGATAGATAGTGAAGGAAACTTGATATTGACACCTTCTAAAAACTTTGAAGATAGAACCACATCAATATCCTTTACACAAATACCTGTTGTTGCTCAAGATTACATGCTCAGGAAAAATGGAAATGTAATTATTAAGATAAAAAATCAGGCACTTGGAAACAATTATGATATAGAATCTGCAGAAGAAATTGCTGTTAATGGAAACAAACCTTTTGTTGTCCCAAAAGGACAGTATGAGATAATAACAGTTCCTACACTTGCAGAAAAAATGCGTCAAAAGTATTCTGCGGAAGTAGATACAAGGGCTCAAGAAATGATGTCTGAAGCAAAGTCTGATATAGATCTTCTTGATGCAATCTATTCTAATAGAATAGCAGCAGATAACTATGCTGAAATTCAAGAGTATGAAAGAGGTGGTGAGAACGACAATGTTCCTGATTGGTATGTTCCAGATGAATATCTTACATCAAGAGCTGCTCAGAAAGCTTATGATAAAATTAAAGACAGAATAGATAAATCATTCATTATCAATGGTTTATCTGAAATAATATTACAACAAGTTAGAAATACTGGAAGAAATTTTGATGTTAACGAACGATCATTGTTAAATATTTCTACCTATGGAACCAGATATTCTCCTCATGGTGGTTACTTGTTCAACTTTCTATTAGATGAAATAAATGCTACAAATGCTGAGAAACAATCTATAATAGAGGAGATAAAAAACATTGTAGATAAAAACCAACAATCAGCTATTGACTTTTATAACTCACCAGAACAAACTGAAAAAAGAGAAGAAGAAAAAAGGACATTTGAAGAAAACTTAAAAAAGTTTAGAGAGGCAACATCTAATGAAGACATTGACGATCTTCCGTTTCAGCTTGTAGGAACAGAGACATCAACAGCTTCTCCTGCTACAATAGCTAAGATAAAAGACTTCCTTGGGAGGATTGGTGTAAATGTTAAGGAGTATGACAGCATAGTTGTAAATGGTGTTAAGCAAGATGCTAATGCTGCAGCTCTAATTACACAGAAGCTCATTCAGATTGTTCAGGGTAAAGAGGGCGTTGCTCTTCCTGAAGAAGCTATGCACTTTGCTTTGGAGATCATAAAGCAAACAAACCCAGCGCTTTATAACAAGCTGTTAAAGGAGATTAACAACTACCAGCTATATAAGCAGGTGTTGGCTGACTATGGTACAAATCCTTTATACCAAACTGCTGATGGAAAACCTGACATCAGAAAGTTAAAAGATGAAGCTATCGCTAAGGTGTTAGCTGAGACAGTGATTAACCAGAATGAGGGTTCTATAGAAAATCCTGAACACCTAGCAAAGGTGGAAAGCTGGTGGTCACAGATTGTAGAATGGCTTAAAAACCTATTCAACATAAAGAGTGGGTTTGATCAAGCAGCCCTTTCTGTGCTTTCTGGGGAAGAGATTGGCACTGTAGAAGATATTAGAGCAGAAGAGGGAGCAGCCTATTTACAAAAGACCAAGCAGGAAGATAGCATCGATAGATTGAAAGCTATGGATAGCAGACTATCTATCAAAGATGTTGAAGAAGAAGGTAAAAAAGAACCTAGGTATTTCTTAGATGGCGTTACAAAGATATTAAAAAGGGTGTCTGATGATGTAAAAGATTGGTACTCAAGAAGATTCTCAAACAATGAAATCACCAAAACTGAGAAAGACAAGGCAATCGATGATATAAAAAGAGACAAAGGAACTAAAGGACACAGTGATCAAGACTATTTGATAAGAGGATTGAACGATGGTAGAGGTGGTATATTGGTTGATGAAAATGGCTATCTCAGACAAGATCCTCTAGATGATAGTGGATATGTTCCTCAAATGGACCCTAATGATCCTGAGAGAGTTATATATGAAACGCTAAAAGAGAATCTACGTGAGAGACTTGCATCCTTTGGAGAAGGTACAAGGTTTCTTTCTGAGATAAAGATATATGATCCAAAGACTAACAAGGCTGGTACAATTGACCTAGTTGCCATCACTAAAGATGGTAAGGTGAATATAATAGACTGGAAGTTTATGGATTTGAACGTTGATGTATATGAGGATGTTCCTTGGTACAAGATAGCTGCTTGGAAGAATCAAATGGATCAGTATAAAACCATGCTAATCAATGCGTATGGTTTTAAATCTCAAGACTTTGGACAAACCAGAATGATTCCTATCAGGACAGTTTATTCTGGTGGTACACTCCTAGGAATAGAAATAGGTGCTGTAGATCCAAAAGATATCACAGATGCATACCTGATGCCTGTTGGGCTGGAAGAAGAAGCAACAGGAAACGAACAGATAGATGCACTGTTGAAGAAACTGAACGCTGCCTATAGAACTCTTTCTGAGAAGAAAGCACTTCCTTCAGAGAAGAAAGAAAAAGCTGTGCAGTTGAATACCCTGATGTCAGCCATCAGACAACTTCAGATAAGACAAAACATTGAACCGCTTTTGGAAGAAGCTAAGTTGCTTAACAACTACATCCAGAAGGTAATCAATCGATTTGAGACAGAATGGAAGGATAAAGAAAGAATAACACCAGAAGAAGAAGCACAGAGAAGTGCATTCTTGAAGGAGATAAGAGATGCTGAGAAGATGCTTGGTACATACACTAGCTTGGATGTTGACCTTTCAGACCTATTCTTATCAGGAGGTGCTGAGAATGAGAAGCTTGAGACTGAGGTGGCTAAGACTGTTAGAGTGGCTAGAGCCTTAGGTGACAAGCTTAATAGAACTAAGACAGCTTTCGTAAGAGATGTTGTAGGTAGAAGTGAGAAGGTTGAGGACATTATAAAGGAAGAGAAGGAGATAGGTATTGTAGCAAGATGGTTCTCAGATACAGCCTCTTTACAGCTCAACTCTGCAAAGGTGCTATTTAGAAAATCTAACAGAGCGCTTGCAAAAGCTTCTATGGATTCTGTAGACCTGGCAAGAGAACTTCAAGAGATTGAGGGTAGATATAAGAAATGGGCCACTGCTAAAGGTCTTAATAAGAAAGACTACTTCAATATCATCAAGAAGAAGGGTAAGAATGAACTTATCGATGAGTTTAACCCTGAGTTCTACAAAGAACTTAAGTCTAGAATAGATAGGAAAGATCCTGATCTATTCAACTGGGTTAAGGAAAACATTGATATCAAAGCTTATAACGACTTCCTTGATGAGCAAATCAAAAAAGAAACAGAAGAGATTAATCAGAAGTATAAGGACAGAATGGAGTTTGACAGAGCTACAGGAAACTTCTATCTGTCTGAAGAACAGGAAAGAAAGAAGGAGTGGGAGCTGAACAAGATGAAGAAAGCCTATAACACCTCTTCAACAACAAGTGCTGGCTGGTTACAATATAACTTCATCAAGAGATTTCCAAAGGTGGAGAAGTGGCAGTCTCAAGAATGGAAAGAGTTGTTTAAGAAAGATGCTGCTGGTAACTATGTGAATAAACCTGCTGTGGACTTATACAACTACATCAGGAAAGTTAATGACGACTATAGATCTATTGGATATTTAGGAAGAGGAGAAGAGAGGGTGTTTTTACCATGGGTGAGAAAGAGTTTAGTGGAAACACTTATGTCTGGTGGCAGGGTGAATCTATTTGAACAGTTCCTAAAGTCTATATCTGTTGATCCAAATTCAGAAGTGGGTCTTGGTAAAATGGACCAGTACACTGGTAAACCAATTGACGAGATTCCTAAATACTTCACTACAGAGATTAAGGAGGACGTGAGTGAGGACCTATTCAGAAACCTGGCTCTATATAACACCATGGCTCTTAGATATAAGTATCTTTCAGAGATTGAAGAGCAGGCTTTGGGATTGGTTGACATAGAGCAAAACAAAGGATCAATTGCCACTTCCTGGTTCTCAAAGACCCAATACGACAAGAAAACTGGAAAGCTCATCACTGTTCCAAATAATAGCAAGAACACTGAGCTTATTGATAGCATGGTGAAGGGTATCATCTATGGACAGAAATATCTGAAGAATGATACGTTTGACCAGGCTCTTGGAAAGCTAACCAACGTTGGTGAAAAGATAAACAAAAAACTTGGTGTGAAGATATTCCCAGAAGGATTAGAGGGAAGAATCATATCAATGAATAAATCTATTGATACACTGAACAAAACATTCAGTCTCCAAGCTATGGGTCTGAATCCTCTGTCAGCTACCTCCAACTTGTTTGGTGGTACCTCTCAGTCAATTATCAATAGTGGAAAATACTTTACAAAGGGAGACTATCTTGCTGCTGAAGCAAAGGTGAATGCTAAATGGCTCAACTTTATATCCACTGAGGAAAAGAAAAAGATTATTGGTGCCCTAGATTACTTCCTTCCTCTTACAGAAGACTTCTCTAGGGATATTGCTAATGAGTTGTCTTTGGGTAAGTTGAGTCCTGATGGAATACAAAACTTCCTCATGAGCCTCATGAGAAATTCAGACAAGCACGTACAAACTGTTAACTTCCTTGCTTACATAGGTAACTCTATTGTAGTGGATGGACAGGTGGTAAATGCTAGGGAATACCTACGCACCACTCCTGAATACTCAAATATGTATGCTGGTACAACAGAGGAAAGACAAGAAAGAGAGAAGAAGTTTGAGAAGGATGTTGAGAAGCTTGTAGAAGAAAAGGGAGTGATGAAGGTAGGACAAGTGGTTGATAATAAGTTTACTATACCTGGCGTAAATAGGAAAGACGAATCAGTGATTGAGCTCAGAAGGAAGATACAACAAGTGAGCAAGGATGCTCTTGGTAACATGACAGATGATGCTAGAAGAATGATTGACATGAACATATATGGAAATTCTTTCATGTTGTTCAAAAAATGGATTCCAAGACTGGTGGATGTTAGGTTTGGTGACCTGAAATACAACTCAGCTTCTGATGCTTATGAATGGGGTAGGATGCGTGTTGCGTTTAGTATGCTGTCCCTTGACGTTATTAAAAGCATAAAGAGGCTAAGAAACTCTCTTGTAGGTAACCAAGCTGGTGTGGATGATATGAGACAGATGTTTGAGAAGAAGAAGGAGGAATATGAGACAGAAACAGGTAAAGAGCTGGATATGACAGAAACCGAGTTTGTGGACTTGGTAAGAAGAAGTATACAGTCTCAGATGATTGATCTTATGTTCTACCTCACACTGATAGGATTGTTCATGGCTCTGAAGGCAAATGCCCCAGATGAGGATGAGGATGAGGTGGTTAGAAACAGATATAGGTTTATCATGAGGGCTACAGACAAGCTTAAGGATGAGATTGCCTATTTCTACAACCCAGCCAACTTCTCAGCCCTTGTGGCAGGGGGTATATTCCCAGCCATCAGCCAGCTTGACAACTATGGGAAGTTCTTAAGCAACTTCATGAAGGAAATGTTTGGGGTGATTGTGAATGACCAGGAGATGAGAGATGACGCTTTTGCTATAAAATACCTTATGAAATCCTTCCCAATTACAAATCAGCTGTCCCAATATCTCCCTGTGTTTGTTCCAGATGTGGCTAAAGACCTAGGAATTAAAATGCAGTCAAGATCAGGTATAAGGTAACGCTATATTATATCGTTTATTTCTTCATAACTCATTGAAAATACATTACTAACAACTAATTTTGCTTATATGCGTACTGCTGCAATTTGCCCAACATGTCCCTCATATGAGAACGCCTTGTGCGTGCTCTATAACGGAGAATATCTGCCCAATATCGACGTAAACCCCCTAGACTCTCTAGAGGTAGCTCTTGGTAAGATAAATGATAATCTCGTGCCTGTATCAGGAACAGGAGCTCCTACAGCTGGAGCTATCTACCTGGGACAACTATATGTGAGAACCACTGTAGCTCCAAACCTCTACTTCGCTAAGTCAACAGGTACAGGTGCTTTGGACTGGAGGATTCTCCTTTCTATTCCATATACAGGAGCCCCTGAATATGCTGATAACGCTGCTGCCATAGCTGGTGGTTTAACAGATGGTCAAGTCTACCGTACAGGTGACGTATTGAAAATCGTACACTAATTTAACACATGAACGTACTTCCTAATATACTAAGTTATGGAAGTTCAGGTTCATCTGGCACATCAGGTGAAGCTGTTCCCCATATACCAGACTTTTTAGAAAGCTTTCCTCAGCAGGTTGAGACACCTGAACCAATCGATCCAACGGTTGGTAAGCCTTCCTTTTTGTCTAAACTGTATAATAGTGTTCAGTATCAGGCTCCTGATCCTGAGAGTACGTCTATAAATTATAGTGAGAGTTTCTTCAATACACCTCTCCTTTCTAATATTGTTGGCTCTGAATCCTCTGAGGGTGATGGCCAATCATTCATAAATAAGCTCTTTGGTACAACCCATTGTGAGCCTAAGTTCACATCCGCTCCTGTGGTATGTGCAGCTAACCCATGTCCCATCACATTGAACGCCACCTGTGTGTTCTATGAAGGACCCAATTTGATCTATACAAAAATCAACACTAATGACAACCTCCAGACAGCTCTTGAGAAGATAGAGGCAGCTATTGCTGACGAACTTGCAGGTAGCTCTGGTACGAGTGGCACTTCTGGCACCTCAGGAACGTCTGGTACAACAGGCACTTCTGGTACTGATGGTACCAGCGGAACGTCAGGCACAAGTGGTACAACAGGCACTAGTGGCACCTCAGGTAGCTCTGGCACATCTGGTACAACAGGAACAAGCGGTACGAGTGGTACTGACGGTAGTGGAGGAACCTCTGGAACCTCTGGGACGTCTGGAACATCTGGTACAAGTGGGACCACTGGAACCAGTGGCACCTCTGGTACTACGGGTACAAGTGGCACATCAGGTACAGATGGTAGTGGTGGAACCTCAGGTACATCGGGTACATCTGGAACCAGTGGTACAGCTGGCACCTCAGGTACAAGCGGAACCACAGGAACTAGTGGGACTAGTGGGACAAGTGGTACGGACGGTTCTGGTGGTACATCAGGTACTTCTGGGACATCAGGAACCTCTGGAAGTTCAGGTACAGCTGGTACTAGCGGTACGTCTGGGACAACTGGAACATCTGGAACCTCAGGCACTACAGGTACGTCTGGTACCTCAGGCACTTCTGCAACAAGTGGTACGAGCGGAACCAGTGGTACAGATGGAACAGGAGGTACGAGCGGTACATCTGGTACATCAGCCACTAGTGGAACTAGTGGTACAACAGGAACCAGTGGGTCAAGTGGCACCAGTGGAACCTCTGGAACATCAGGAACTGATGGCTCAGGAGGTACTTCTGGCACATCGGGTTCATCTGGTACAGATGGAACTAGTGCAACATCTGGTACTTCTGGCTCTTCTGGAACAGCAGGAACCTCTGCAACTAGCGGAACCTCAGGTACTTCTGGTACGTCAGGTACTGATGGAACAGGGGGAACTAGTGGTACTTCAGGTACATCTGCTACCTCTGGATCATCAGGTTCTTCTGGAACTGATGGAACAGGAGGCACATCAGGTACTAGTGGAACAAGTGCAACTAGTGGTTCATCTGGCACTTCAGGAACCTCAGGTAGTAGCGGTACAACAGGAACATCAGGCAGTAGTGGAACTTCTGGTACAAGCGGAACAGATGGATCTGGGGGTACGTCAGGTACAAGTGCAACGAGTGGAACAAGTGGTACAAGTGCTACATCAGGCACGTCTGGAACAAGTGGAACCACAGGTACGTCAGGTACTTCTGGCTTATCAGGGGATAGGTTTGCCACAACATCTAGTACATGTTACACTATTCAGGCAGCACCTGGTACGGGCACTATCACTGTAGGTACAGCACTTGCCTATACATTAGGACAAAGTATAATCATAACTTATTCAGGCGATCCTCTAAAACATAATGAGGCTATCGTCACATCATATGACCCAAACACAGGTAGCTTAAGCTTCCAAGTGACTGGTCAAACTGGCTCAGGAACATATTGTTCTTGGGTGGTAAACTTGGATGGTGCCACAGGTGGTGATGGTTCTAGTGGATCATCGGGAACTAGTGGTACATCTGCAACATCTGGTACATCTGGTACGACAGGTACATCAGGTTCAAGTGGTACGTCTGCTACGTCAGGAACCTCAGGTACCACAGGAACTAGTGGAACTGACGGTACAAGTGGAACCAGCGGCACTACAGGCACATCTGGCTCAAGCGGTAGTAGTGGATCTTCAGGAAGCAGTGGTTCTAGTGGAACGTCTGCCACTTCTGGAACTTCTGGTACATCAGCTACAGATGGTACAGGGGGCACTAGTGGAACTAGTGGATCCTCAGGATCAAGCGGTAGTGCTGGAACAAGTGGTACAGCAGGTAGTCCTGGTACATCTGGAACTAGTGGTAGCTCTGGAACAGCAGGAACGTCAGGAACCACAGGTACATCTGGAACTTCTGGAACAACAGGTACCAGTGGTACTAGTGGTGTATCTGGAACCTCTGGAACTAGTGGTACAAACGGTACAGGTGGAACATCTGGCACCTCTGGAAGTAGTGGAACATCTGGGTCTAGCGGTACAGCAGGTTCATCTGGTACTAGTGGTACATCGGGTACAGCAGGTACTAATGGTAGTCCAGGAACCTCTGGCACAAGTGGATCAAGTGGATCTAGTGGTACAAGCGGTACGACAGGTACCAGTGGAACGTCAGGTTCTTCTGGATCTAGTGGTATAAACGTTGGATCAAGTGCTGTAATTGTACTTGGTGCAGGTGCTTGTTCTTCTGTTAGATGTGGTGTTAGTAATAGTGCTTTAGGTGGTTACACAGGTAACTTAGCAGGTGCGCAAAATACCATGAGTGGTTGTTGCTACAATGTTATAGTTGGTGGGTATAATAGCACTGCAAGTGGTGTATATTATGCTTTTATAGGAAACGGCAGCACGCACACGGTAAGTGGTAACACAGCAACTGTAGTTAATGGTATTGGGAATACTGCAAGTGGAAGTTTATCATTTGTAGGTAATGGTGCAAGCAACATTGCTAATAATAATTACTCAACAATAGTTAATGGTAATTCAAATACTGCATCAGGTGCATATTCTTTTATTGGAGGAGGTACAGGAAATAGAGGTTGCACAAATCATACAACCATAGCAGGCGGTAGATACAATTGCGCTTTTGGTGAAAATTCAACTGTAGCAGGTGGTGAATACAACAAATCCACAGGAAACTATTCATTTATAGGTGGCGGTTCAGGTAATACTGCTTCCGCTTATATGGCTGTTGTTGGAGGTGGTTATTATAACACTGCTTCAGGTAGCCATTCATTCGTTGGGGGTGGTGGATGTTCTCTTACGCCAAACTGTGCCACAGGCGCACATTCTGTAGTAGTTGGTGGTGCAAATGGTAGAGCTACAGGTAACTGCTCAACTATTGGTGGTGGATGTGGTAATACTGCAAGTGGTTATTCTTCAACTGTAGTAGGTGGGTGTGGGTCAGTAGCTTCAGGTGCTTGTTCAGTTGCAGGTGGTAGAACTAACACAGCGAGCGGTGGATTTTCTGTCGCATTTGGCGTTAATGTCACAGCTTCAGGTTACATATCTACTGTTTCAGGAGGTAATGGTAATATAGCTAATCTTACTTATGCTACAATAGGGGGTGGTGTTTTAAATACTGCATCAGGTTCAGTTTCTACTATTGCAGGTGGCTCTAACAACTTAGCATCAAATAGTAATTCGACAGTTTCAGGGGGTCTCTGTAACACTGCTTCAGGAAATATTTCCACTGTAGTTGGAGGTGATAATAACGTTGCAAGTGGTCAAAGGTCTTTTGTGGGAGGTGGTTATGGTCATACATCATCTAACAATTATAGTGTAGTAGCAGGTGGGTATGTGAATGTTTCAGATGGCTATGGTTCTACTGTAAGTGGTGGATATAGAAACTATGCAAACGGTCATCAAGCTACTATAGGTGGTGGTATTTACAATTGGATATGTTGTAATATAGATAGAACTTGCACAGCAGGTGCAACTATTGGAGGCGGTGCAGGTAATAATACAAGTGGTGGTACTTTTGGTACAGCAGTATTTAGTGTAGCACCTACAACATTCTACGCAGCAGGTAAGTTCTCAACTATTGGCGGTGGATTTCAGAATAGAGCAACAGGAAATTATTCAGCATTATCAGGTGGATATTTGAACTCTGCTTCGGGTGCATACTCTGCTATAGGAGGTGGATTGTTAAACAGTGCTTCTTCTGTTTCTTTTATAGGAGCAGGTCAAAGCAATACAGGTTCAGGCAGTTATGCGTTTGTAGGCGCAGGTAGAGGAAATACTGCTTCAGGACAATTTTCTGCAATAGGTGCAGGAAGAAACAATACAGCATCAGGTAACTTTTCATTTGTCGGTAGTGGTTGTGGAGACACAGCTTCAGGAACGTACTCATTTGTTGGTGGCGGTTATCTAAACTGTGCTACAGGAAGTTGTTCATTCATAGGGGGCGGAAGAACTAACGCTGCTATGGGTTCAGCAGCAGTAATTGCAGGTGGTGAAAGTAATACAGCTTGTGTTTATGCAAGTGTGATAGGTGGTTTTTATAGCGTTGCTTCAGGCTATATGTCTGTTACGGCAGGTGGCTGTGGAAACACAACAAGCAACAACTATTCTGTAATTGTTGGTGGTAAAAACAATAGTGTATCTAATACTTGTTCAGGTATTCTTGGTGGATGGCAAAATAGTGTCAGTGGTTCTTATTCTGCGATAGCAGGTGGTAGACAAAACACTGTAACAGGTGGAGGCTCATTCATAGGAGGTGGTCAAAGCAACTTAGCAAACGCCACATTCTATGCAACAATAGGTGGTGGATTAGGAAATACAGCAAGTGGATACAATGCTACAATTGCAGGTGGATGGTGTAACTCTGCATCAGGAGTGAGGTCTTTTTTAGGAGGTGGTATAGCTAATACTTCTTCAGGTGCTTGTTCTACAGTAGGTGGCGGTAGAAGTAATGCTGCTTCGACTTCATATTCTACAGTAAGTGGAGGATATGTTAATTTTGCTTCAGGTACATTAGCAACTGTTGGTGGTGGTAGAGGAAACGGAGCTTCAAGTATTGGAGGTACTGTGAGCGGAGGATACTATAACTGTGCAGGTGGTAGTTATTATTCTTTTGTTGGTGGTGGTTATGGTAATATAGCTTCAACAAATGAATCAGTAGTAGCAGGGGGTGAATCAAATACTGCATCAGGAACAGAGGCAGCTATCCTTGGGGGTAGAGGTCATACAGCAAGTGGAAACTATGCAATTGTTGGTGGTGGCTACTTCAATATAGCATCAGGCAACTGCTCTGTAGTGGCAGGTGGATGCGGTAACACTGCAACTTGTCGTTTTGCGTTTGTGGGTGGAGGTAGATTAAACTCAGCAAGTGGTGCTTATGATGCAACCATAGGTGGTGGTTATTTCAATATATCCTCAGGAACATACGCTTCTACTGTAAGTGGTGGATACAGAAACTGTTCTACAAGCTACATGAGTACAGTGGGTGGTGGTAGATTCAATACTGCTTCAGGATATTGCTCTACAGTTAGTGGTGGTCATAGTAACTGTGCAACTGTTGAGGGGGCTGCTGTAGCAGGTGGTTCTACAAACTCTGCAATTTCTAATCATGCTTTTGTAGGGGGTGGTCTTGAAAACACAGCAAGTGGTATAAGAGCAACAGTTGCAGGTGGACGTTCTAACACAGCTTCAGGTTACTGTTCTTTTGTGGGTGGAGGAAGTAGTAACTTATCTTCAGGAGCGCATTCAACAGTTTCAGGTGGAAATTTAAACTGCTCAATAGGTGGTTTTTCAAATATTAGCGGTGGTAGATTAAATGTTGCATGTGGAGGATATGGTACAATAAGTGGTGGATACGGAAACTATAATAATGCAGGAATGTCCACTATTGGTGGAGGATGTAGAAACTGCACTACATCTGCCTATGCTGTAGTAGTTGGAGGTAGAGCAAATGTAGGTGCAAGTAATTATGGATTTTTAGGTGGTGGTTTATATAATACAATTAGTGGAGATTATTACTCAGTTCTTGGTGGTGGATGTGGAAACACATCGTCCGCAAGAGCGTCATTTGTTGGTAGTGGATTGAGTAACACGGCTTCAGGATTTTCATCTGTAGTGGTTGGAGGTAGACAAAATAATTCTACAGGATGTTATTCAGCAATATTGGGTGGATATGATAACAATGCTACAAATTATCAATCTACCATATCAGGAGGTCAAAGCAATAGTGCAAGTGGTTATAGAGCAGTCATTGGAGCAGGTGCTATAAACATATCTTCAAATAGTCATGCAGCTATTTTAGGTGGCTTGTGTAACACAGCTTCAGGAGCTTGTTCTTCAGTAGGAGGAGGGTGTGGCAACATTGCAAATGGTGGGTTTGCATATGCTTCAGGTCAAGGTAATACATCATCAGGAGTTGCTTCAGTGGTAGCAGGAGGTCAAAGTAATTTAGCTGCAACTACATTCTCATTTATTGGAGGGGGTTATGGCAACAAAGCATGTGGTGATGAATATGCAATAGTGGTAGGTGGTAATAGTAACACAGCAAGTAATAGATATGCATTTATAGGTGGTGGAGGAAGTAATACAGCTTCTAATAGTTTTGCATTTTTAGGAGGAGGATATTCAAACACAGCTTCAGGTTCAATAGCAACAATAGCAGGTGGTAGAGCTAATTTAGCTTCAGGATGCTGCTCATTCGTTGGAGGTGGGTATGGACATAGTGCATCAGGAGCAAACTCAGTTGTATCAGGAGGTGATGGGAACTTAGCATCAGGAGCTTGTTCAGTAGTAGCAGGGGGTAAATCAAACTCAGCATCAGCTTGTTACACAACAATAGCAGGCGGGACTACTAACAGTGCTTCATATAGGTTTGCAACTGTTGGTGGTGGTACATCAAATGTATCATCCAACACAGCAACAGTAGTTGCAGGTGGACAATTAAACTGTGCAGTATCACCTTATTCCATAGTAGTAGGTGGCTATAACAACCTGTCATGTGCAACATATGCATTTATTGGAGGTGGTAGTTCAAATACATCCTCAGGATATCGTTCAACGATTGTAGGAGGTACAAATAACTTAGCATCAGGAGCTTGTTCATTTGTAGGAGGAGGTAAAAACAATACATCATCTTCTGGTTATTCTTTTATAGGTGGTGGTCAAGGCAACGCAGCTTCAGGACCTTGGGCAGCTATAAGTGGTGGACAAAACAATGTTGTAAATGGTCAAAGAGCATTTATAGGAGCAGGACTTGCTAATACTGCATCAAGTAACTATTCTATAGTAGCAGGGGGATATACAAATTATTCATCTGGATATGCTTCAACAATAAGTGGTGGTTATAGAAATTATGCTAATGGTAATCAATCCACAATAGGAGGAGGTATATGTAACTTTATTTGCTGTTCAACAGCTACTTGTTGCACAGCTGGAGCAACCATTGCAGGAGGTGTTGGTAATAATACAAGTGGTGGAACATTTAATGATACATATTTTTGCGTTGCTCCAACAACCTTTTATGCAGCAGGTAAGTTATCATTTATAGGTGGTGGTTTCCAAAACAGAGCAACAGCAACTTATGCTACGATTGGTGGTGGTTTAACCAACTCAGCTTCAGGAGCTTATGCTTTCATAGGAGGTGGTCAAAATAATACAGCAGCAGGGAATTGGCCTGTTGTAGGTGGAGGTGCAGGTAATACAGCAAATGCTACATATAGACCTGTTGTTGCTGGTGGTTCATCTAATAGTGCAACAGGGAATTGGAGTTTTGTAGGAGGAGGTGATAGCAACACTGCAAGTGCATATATGTCTGTAGTTGCAGGAGGACAAGGTAATACAGCTAATGCAAATCACTCAAGCGTTCTTGGTGGTAAAAGCAATTTAGCATCTGGTAACTGTGCTAAAGTTGGTGGTGGTCAGAATAATGTAGCTAATGGTTCTCTTGGAACTATTGGTGGTGGTCTTTGTAACTATGCATCTGTACTTTGGAGTACAGTTGGTGGTGGTAAATACAACTGTGTATATGCTCAACACTCAGGAACAATTGCAGGTGGTAGTGCTAACTCAGTGTCAGGATATTATTCATTTGTTGGTGGTGGATATAACAATACTATTTGTAATGGTGTCTATGCAGGTACAATCTCTGGTGGTTATGGAAACCGTTTAACAGGAGGTTGTCAAGGAACTATTGGTGGTGGTAGATATAACTGCGTAACAGGTGCATGGTCAACTGTGGCAGGCGGATGTACAAACACTGCAAGTGGAACTCAATCAATTGCAGCAGGAGGTAGATTAAACACTGCAAGCAGTACATATGCTGCAATCTCAGGTGGATATAGTAACACAGCTAGTGGAACATATTCGTTTGTAGGAAGTGGTAGTGTTAATACATCAAGTGGTGGTTGCGCTGCTATTGCAGGTGGTAAAGCCAATGGAGCAAGTGGTTTGGTTTCTTTCATTGGTGGTGGATGTTCAAACACAGCAAGTGGTGAAAGGTCAGCTATAGCTGGAGGTTCTAGTAACACTGCAGGTTATCTATCCTTTGTGGGTGGTGGTGATAGTAACACTGCTAACGTAAATAGAGGTGTAATTGCAGGTGGATACAACAGCACAGTTTCTTCTAACTACTCTTCTATCAGTGGTGGTTACCAAAACGTAATCTGTAATACAGCCGCCTATAGTTGGGCAGCGGGTAGAAGAAACACAGTGAGTGCTGCTTATAGTGGTGCTGGTGGATGTTGTGTAACAGCTAGTGCAGCAAGAACACTATATTGGAACAACTTCTGTGCTACAGCTTGTATGTTTGCAACAGCGTTCTTTGAAACTTCTGATGAGCGTCTGAAGAACATACAATGTAGAATTCCTTCATGTGATGGAATCAATTCGATCTGTTACACATGGAGAGAAGGAGAAACAGGTGTTTTAAACCTTGGTTACTCAGCTCAAAACGTTCAATGCTTCATGCCAAATGCTGTTTCTCCTGATGTGAATGGATATTACAGAGTGGACTATAACCAGGTGCACATATACAAAATCAACAAACTGGAAGAAAGGATTGCACAACTTGAGGAGATAATTAAAAAGATTACATCATGAGTTGGGTGGGAATAGCAAACAACCAAACTGTATCGTTTAACAATCTGCAGGATGCTGTGACAAATGGTTATTTTGTTGCTCTTGCAGCTATTCCTGTAAGCACAGAACAGATAACCAAAACAGATGCTGCTACATATGCTAACATTGACACAACTTATGGTCCATATGCAGCTAAGGCAAGTAACCAGCTTGTTGTAAAAAGCAATCTAATACCAATAAGTTATGCATATACAATCTACTTCTATGAGTATTGCTACTATGATGGATTTTATGTAGAGGGTGGATCAGGGACTGCTGCTGCAGCATGTTCTAATCCCAACACTATAACACTTTATAGTCCTTCTTCCTCATTTGTAGCAGGGATGAAACTGTTCTATGATGCAGCTTGTTCTAATCCTTGGTATGGTGATCAAGGAAACTGTGGTGATTATTATAAGGTGATAATATCAGGAACAGCATATTCATTTATGTACCCTGATGCAGGATCAACTGTTAGTAATATTAATGCTTGCGCAGTTGCTTGTAGTTGCTTTATATTGTATAATACCACAACTGAAGACATAGACATTTCAATTCAATTCTACGATTGTCAATCAGGATTGGTTTGTAATATATGCCCTGCAGGAGGATACATATATCTGTGTATTCAAGATGGTCAACATACAAACTACACTGTACACGCAGGAACAGGTTGTACAGGATATACGCCTTCTTATTACATTACAGCTTTAGGTGGTGCATGTACTGATTCATCAAGTTGTATCTAAAAAATATATAATTCAAAACTTTTTAATAACTTTGTAAAAAACAATAGACAATGGCAAATTCTTGGAACACACTCCACATTTTTGGTTTTGGAACTGTGCAAGCAATTTCTGACACACAGAACGTACAAGCTCCCATTTCAGCTTTTCAAGATGAAGTGGATGCTGTAGTTGATGATGTATGGGCTAATAAACCTGAAGGATATACAGGTCCTAAGACATACCATGCAATCAACAACTTCAATGGTTTGTTCTCTGACTGGCTTCCTAATAGCCCTAATGCAGAATCATTCAGGGTTCAGGCAGCTGATCTTGATCAAGACTTGTTGAACTATCTTGCAGAAGCTGTACTTGCTTACGTTCCCCCTACCACTACTAGCACAACAACAGTTGCAAAATAATTTGGAAAGTTTATAGATGGGTTGTACCTTTGTACAAAACCCTCTTATGAACATTATATTCCAGATTAATGGTGGTATAGGTAAGTGTATACTGGCTACGCCTGTATGCGAAGCTATTAAGGTACAACATCCTGATAGTCAATTAATTGTAGTGAGCGGTTACCCAGAGGTGTTTTTAAACAACCCCTTTGTGGACCGCTCATTTGCATTTGGGCAAGCTCAGTATTTCTATCAAGACTTCATTGAGAACAAGGAGTTCAAGGTGCTGGCACACGACCCTTACATCCAAACAGAATACCTATTACAGAATGAACATCTTGTTCATACATGGACAAAGATGTTTGACATACAGCCTCCTCAGGATACATCACCAAAGCTCTACATTACAGAAAGAGAGCGCACATTCTTTGCTCAGAAGTTTGCTTCTGACAGACCTATTCTATTGTTACAAACAAATGGTGGTGCTCAGGGACAGGAGCTTAGATACTCTTGGGCTAGGGACATTCCTTCTTACGTTGTACAAGCTGTCATTGATGAGTTCAGAAATGAGTACAACATTGTACACATGAGAAGGGAAGATCAGATTGGATATGAAGGAACTACGCCAGTTAGTGATAGTTTTAGAGCCCTGGCTATACTCATTGAGCTTAGCAGTAAGAGATTACTGATGGACAGCTTTGGTCACCATGCTGCAGCTGCTCTCAACAAACCATCCACTGTACTGTGGATAGCTAACACTCCTGTAGTGTTTGGTCATAATATGCATGATAACATTATAGCTAACCCTTTCACAAAGAAGCCTGAGCTTAGACATGCTTATTTCCAGAAGTTTGACATTACAGGAAACCTGTTAGAGTTTCCGTACAACTCTGAGTCTGAGATGTTTGATGTTGATAAGGTGATTGCTTCTATCAAAAACCAAAAATAATATGGAGAAAATCTTTTATCAAAGCTCTTTACCAAGAGCGGGATCTACACTCTTGCAGAACATATTTGCCCAGAACCCAGACATATATGCTACGCCTACCAGTGGTGTTCTTGAACTTGTGTTTGCAGCTAGAGCTAATTACACAGACTCTCCTGAGTTTCAGGCACAAGATCCAGACGTAATGCGTAATGGATTCCAAGCTTTCTGTAAGGCAGGTATGGATGCATATTACAATGCTATCACAGACAGGAAGTATGTAATAGATAAGAGTAGAGGATGGGGTATACATTATGACTTCCTTAACTTCTTCCAGCCTGATCCAAAGATTATATGCATGGTGAGAGACCTGAGAGACATCTTTGCATCTATGGAGAAGAACTACAGAAAGAATCCTGATAAGGCTAATCCTATTCTGAATTGGGCACAGATGAGTGGAACAACAGTTCCTAAGCGTATAGACATCTGGGCACAGTCTCAACCTGTAGGACTAGCTATTGAAAGACTTAGTGAACTGTTCAGACTAGGATATGCAGACAAGATGTTGTTTGTTAGATTCGAGGACCTGTGTCTCTACCCTGATTCAGAGATGATACGCATCTATGAATATCTAGGCATCCCACACTTCAAGCATGACTTTGATAATATTGAGCAAGTGACCAAGGAAGATGATGAGGTGTATGGTCAGTTTGGTGACCACGTTATCAGAAAGAAGCTTGAACCTGTTCCTTCTAGAGCTAAGCAGTTGCTTGGTAAGGATGTGACAGACTGGATATATAACAATTACAAATGGTTTTACGAACAATTTAGATATTCAAAATGATTATAGTATTATTTGGACAGCCACATTCTGGCAAGACAACATTATCAGATGAGTTATTTGAATACACTGATCCACAAACAACTCATTTTATTGATGGAGATGAACTTAGAAATATTTTTAAAAATAAAGATTTCAGTAGAGAAGGTAGGTTAAAGAACTTACAGAAGGCTAGTGACATAGCTGCATATCTAGACAGCACTGGAGCAGATGTAATTTTATCTGTTGTCTATCCATACAAAGAAGCTAGAGACTATTTAAACAGTATAGCTTCAAATGTCAACTGGGTATACCTACATTACACTGGAGAAAGAGGTAGAGAACAGTTTCACGTTAAAGACTTTGAACTAGACCTATTAGAAGAGAAGGTTCTCTCTCTAAACACGTCAGAGCTATCAATAGAAGAATGTGTTGATCAAATTATAGAGTATGTCAATTACCAAGATACAGGAATGTTCCGAATGTACTATCGTTAAGGGATGGGGACATGAACTCATCATACACAACTCTGAGAAGTATTGTGGTAAGCTACTAGTATTCAAGGCTGGGTGTAAGTTCTCTATGCACTATCACCTGCTCAAACAGGAGACGTGGTATGTAAACAAAGGAACATTCATCTACCGATGGATAGATACTAATCAGGGGACAGAGCTTTCCACTCGTTTGACTGTTGGGGATGTTGTTACACAATACCCAGGGCAACCACATCAACTTGAGGCTCTAGAGGATGGGGAGATATTTGAGGTGAGCACACAACACTTTGACTCAGACAGCTACAGGATATGGAAAGGAGACTAACTATATATGTAGACATAGATGGCACTATCTGTCATACAGAGGATAGCAACTATAGTGACTCACATCCTTTGCAGGAGAACATTGACAAGATAAACAAGCTATATGATGAAGGACATTACATAGTGTATTGGACAGCCAGAGGCAAAAGGTCTGGTGTAGATCATACAGAGATTACACATAAACAGCTTACAGATTGGGGATGTAAATACGACAGACTTATTATGAATGAAAAGCCTGCGTATGACATTTTGATATGTGACAAAACAAAAAGAATAGAAGAGATATGAGAATATGGGTGAATGGAGCTTTTGACATCCTGCATATAGGACACATTAAGCTTCTTAAACATGCAGCAGCTATGGGCTACCTAAGAGTGGGGATAGATACAGATGAGAGAATAAAAGAGTTGAAGGGTCCAGGTAGACCCTTTAATAGTTTTAAGGACAGGATGGAGATGCTAAGTTCTCTCAGGTTTGTAGATGAGGTGGTGGGATTTAGCAGTGAACAAGAGCTGATAGATGAGATAAAGGAATATGAACCAGACGTCATGGTAATAGGATCTGATTATAAAGACAAAAGAATTATAGGCGCTGAGCATGTCAAGAAGATTATATTCTTTGACAGAATACCAGACGTCTCAACAACATCAATACTTGAATATGAAAAAAATACTAGTAATAGGTGAGAGCTGCATAGATGTATTTGTCTATGGAGAGTGTAAAAGACTGAGCCCTGAGGCTCCTGTGCCTGTACTTTCAGACATCACCAGAAAACTAAACCATGGGATGGCAGGTAATGTTAGAAAGAACCTGGAGGTGATAGCTGAAGGATATGATATAGAATGCATGTGTCAGGCTGAGATTATTATCAAGACTAGATATATAGATAGCAAAACCAATCACATGTTCCTCAGGGTGGATGAGGGAGAGCATGGAACCATGGTGCCATTTAGAATAACAGACTCTGTTATTCAGAAGATCAAGGAAGCAGATGCTGTGATAGTGAGTGATTATGACAAGGGTTTTCTAACAGAAGAACTTCTACAGGAGATAGCAGAGCATGCTAAGTTTGCTGTCCTGGATAGTAAGAAGAAGCTACATCCAGATACCATCATGTCATACGACTATGTAAAGCTCAATGAATTAGAATGGACAGCTAATAAAACCAGTAATCCTCAGCTTCTATCTAAGATGATTGTTACACTGGGAGGAAAGGGAGCTATGTACATGGACACAATGTATCCTGTAGATAACAAGGAGACAATAGATGTATCAGGAGCTGGAGATACATTCGTAGCTGCATTCACCACTAAGTATTTAGAGACGCAAGATGTTAATATTTCTATTACCTTTGCAAATAAGATGAGCGCTATTGTTGTATCCAAAAGAGGCGTAGCTACACCATGAAAGTATTAATTACAGGAACACACGGATTTATAGGAAGAAATCTTTGGAATCATTTTGATGATCCTTTGGTGATTAATGAGAACTTTTTTCTTGAACAAGATTGGCCTAGCCTTTTATATACAGCATTAAGTAGACATTCACCTGATGCTATATTCCATGTAGGTGCTTGTTCCAACACCCTGGAGACGGATGTTAATTACATCATGACTCTAAACTTCCAGTGTACAAAACTACTAATGGATTGGTGTAAGCGTGGTGGTAAATCTATGATATATTCATCTTCTGCTGCATCCTATGGAACAAATGGAGAATATCCATCCAACCTATATGGCTGGAGTAAGTATGTAGCTGAGCAATATGTAATCAGTAATGGTGGTTTGGCGCTTAGATACTTCAATGTATATGGACCAGGAGAAGAACACAAGGGTAACATGGCTTCTATGGCCTATCAAATGTTTAAAGCAGGAGAAGCTAAGCTGTTCCCTGGTGAGCCCAAACGTGACTTCATATATGTGGATGATGTTATACTTGCTAACCTACATGCCTTGGCACACTATGATGCATTATCAGGAAAGAAATATGATGTAGGACTTGGAGAACCACACAGCTTTGAGTATATTGCAAACGAATTAGGTATTCCATACACCTATCATGACCAATCAGCCATACCAGAAGGATATCAATTCTACACATGTAGTAATCCTAGATACTGGATGCCTGGATGGGCACCTCAATATTCATTAAAAACAGCATTAAAACTATGCAAAACGTATTGGCAAAAGCTGCAAACAAATCAGGACAATGGGCCATGTTTATTGGAAGATGGCAACCTTGGCACGCAGGACATAGATGGTTAATTGATCAAGCCCTGAACGAGGATAAAAAGGTGTTGCTCTGTATAAGAGAAGTGGAACCAGATGAAAAGAATCCCTGGACACCACATCAAGTTATGATGACACTTGCTAATGAATTGAATGACCTTATACAAGAGGGCAAGTTGAAGATAATGACCATCCCTGATATTGAGTCTATCAATATTGGTAGAGGTGTGGGTTATGATGTTATAGAACATGTTCCTCCTCAGGAGATACATGATATATCTGGTACAAAGATTAGAGAGAATATGAAAAGGGAGGGTAGATTATGATAGTAGAAAGAAAACGACACATAGCTAAGACTATAAGCTACCGTCTCATCAGCACACTCATTGGTGTGCTCACCATGTTTATAGTGACAGGATCTATGAAAGCAGGCGCTGCATTTGGTGTAGCTGAGCTGTTATGGAAGCCCATACAATATTACATCCACGAACGTATATGGTATAAGTGGATTAGATATGGCTTAAAAGGGCAAAAACAACCTGACTAGCATCTATCTTTTTGTGACATTCCCACTGTCTGTCTGTTCCTTTGTGTTCAGGACACCAGTCCCAATCTCCTGGATCAAATCTAAACTCAGGCTTGTTCCAGCATCCGTGGCACACATTAGTGTTATCAATCCTGATGCATTCAAACTCATGATCAGCATCTGTAAAGTTGCTTATCATCACCACCTTCTTGTTAAGAGCCCAGGCTAACCAGCTAAGTCCACTAGACAGTCCTATGAATATCTTACTATGATGGATGACATTCATTGTGTTCTCTATGGATGTATCCTCAATCTGTTCGCAGTGGTCAAAAGGATTCTTCTCCTTGGACACGTTAATCACCTTATATCCTTTCTCATGCAGGAAGTCAATCACTAGTTGCCAACCTTCCTTGGTCCAGAACTTACAGCCTGCTGTAGAGTTAGTGGCTATCGTAACATATTTACCATATAAATTGTTACCAGGAGTAAATGCAATTCTTGGTTTAAGCTCCTGATAGTCAAGACCTAATATATTGGTTGCTGCCTCTTGGAGCTTTACAGTGTTACACAAAGCTGGTTCCTTGTCAGCATTGTAGAACCAACCTATGCTATACATCCCAAGGATGCCATCAGCCTTCTGACCAGGTTCAATAAACTCAAGCTCTGGATAGACATCTTTAAAGAGGAAGTTCTTGAACGTGCTCACTATCACATGGCAATTGTGCTTCTTCTTAAACTCTAGCACATAAGGCATCCAGGCTATAGTATCTCCTAATGACTTACTGTCAAACGCTATGTACACACGTTTACCTGTATAGTCTAGGGTGTATTCGTAATAAGGCTCATCATCTTTCCATATCTTAATGGTCCACTTAGTATACCACCTCCTATTGAGCTTCACCCAGTTCTGGACACCTATTGTGTTTCTATAGTGACATACACCCTGCTCATCGATGTATTCCACTCTAAACTTACTCTTAGACCTTCCTTTTATTTCAAGGAACGGTTCTAATACAAAGCTGTGATCAATTGTCACATGTTCATCAGATTGTACAACATCTTGTACAACCTTCTGGTAGATGGCAAGATGTGTTAGAGCAAACTCAAGCTCCTGGTTCTCAGGGATATCATATTTCTTTGGATTGCTCAGCTGTTCATACACCTGTTCTTTCAGCTTATCTACATCCAGATCAGTGATGTAAGGTGTGAACATATCTCCATATTGAGGAAGATTGCGAGCTATGATGGGAATACCATGACCTATTGCTTCTCTAATCACTAGAGGATTACACTCAAATGTACTGTTGAATAGAAACAAATCAGCTCGTGCCATGAAATCAGCTACATCATTACGCTCTCCCCATACATGTACATTAGGAGGAAGGTCTTTCATCAGGGGCTCCCAGTAGTGCTGGAAGTTACCAGCCTGGTTACCTACAAAGTGGAACTGTACATCTGGCATCTTCTTAGCTAGCTCTACAGCTTCTCCTTGGTTCTTGCCAGGAGTCCACAGTCCTACATTCAGAACATGTTTCCCTGGTCCAAAGTGTATAGGCGTGGCATCCTTCTTCTCAATGGGATGTTCCACTACATACTTAGGAGAAGGCATGTTTATAAATGTCTTCAGGTGATGTGGTGTGCAGAACATGTAGCTATCTGGATGAAAGCGCTTCTCAATGTCTGGCTTGAATATAATGTTATGACATGTCTCAATCATCCTCCAGGTTCTGTTTGGAGCATAGAGAGCTTCCCTCAGGGATTCTGGCCAGTTGTTCCAACCATCTTCTACCATCTCTTCCACATGTACAACATCAATCCTGTTACTCCTGATGATGTCCATCAGCTCCATCTTGTTCTCTCCCAGTGTCCAGAAGTGACTCACCAGCTTTTTTATCTGGTCTTTCTGTACAACAAAGTGATCGCTATGATTGGAGTATTCCACAACATAGATGTCTACATTGGTGTGCGCTTGCAAAGCCTGAATTCTTCTCAAGAGGAAGGCAGGCATTCCACCTGTGGATAGATGTGGTGCTACAAACAAAACTCGTAAGTGTTCCTTCTGACGTTCTACCATCTTACGCATTACATCCTTATTCTTTTCTCCGTGGTAGAATAGTAATTCATTTGCTGAGGCTGGTGTGGCTACAAAATGACCTATATGCTTCTTATACCCAGCAAACTCCACATTGTTCACCCTATCCAAAGACCCATTCATGTATATGTAAGGAAGTCCTTTCAGGTAGCTATGCTTCCACAGAAGCACATTTGCTATAGTTTCCTCATGGTATGGGGCATAATATTGTGGATTCTGCAGCACCTTTGGGTGGTTGCACATCCAAATCCACTCATCTAGAAAGTCTATACACCACTGTCCAGCCACAAAGTATCCTGTCTGTCTGTATTTATCTCGTACATATTGGTTTACACCAAACAGCTCACAGGCTGGATGCTCAAGGGTGGTGGATAGATCATCTCTGCTATCAGCCCCACCTCTGCCATTGTTAATCATCCACTCGTATATCCCTTCTGTGAAATACGGATAGGGGGATTTAGCTGGGAATAGGTCAAACATCCTGTCTACATATCTGGTGGCTACACTGTCAGCATCTACATATGCCACTGTCTTAGCAAGACTAAGCGCATCTTTAACAATAGCTGGACGCTGTATTAAGATTTTATATATGTCACTGCTAGCCCTGTCAATATACTCACCCTGAGCAGGGTTCTCAACATCACATTTCCAGTTGATTGTGATGGCTCCTGGCACATCTGCATTTGAGTTAAGAAGGTAGACAAATATGGCAATGTTACTATGTGCCCTGATAGAAGCTACACATCCCTCGATGGTATCACGGTAGCTTTCAGTTCCATATATGACATAGGCCCTATTCAATCTGGGGTCCTCGTTAACGTAATACCCATACCAATCATTAGTGTACAGAGGAACAAGTCCTGGGTAGCGCTCTTTCATTACATCTGGAGTGAGATCTGGCTGAAGATGGGTTTCGTAGATGTTCCCATATTCCTCCCCATCCTGTTCCATAGTGTAAGGAATAGCCACAAGAAAGTGCTTACCGTGGAAATGCATAGCGTTTATAAGACGCTTGGCATCTTCTTTTCCTAGGTGTTCTAGGACATCTCCCAGTATAATGAAGTCATAATCCGTCCAATTGAACTCAACGATGTTCCCAATATAAACATTGTCATATTTAGTTCTCAGGCTAAACTGGTCTACATAGGGAGCCCACACCTCTACAGCATCCATCCTATATCCTAAATTCCTTAGCAAATCTGAATAAGTGCCCTGCCCAGGACCTACATCTAGGATACGTGTACTAAAGGGAACATTGTCTATGAACCACTGTTTTATCTCAGACTTGAAGTAGGAATAACTGTTGGGCATAACTGCTTGGTTTTCTGGAACAAAGTTAAAAAAATATTTGGTAGTTTCAAATTTATTTCATAGATTCGCACCAGACAACTACTCTGTCAACTTATTGCTATATTATACCCCGTTCTGGGGTGAAAACTTACAATTAGCCAAAACTACATAGCGCTTCTGGTCTCTGTTCGGAGGGGACTGGCAGCGCTATATTTTTAAACCCTAATTCTCATGTAATTATCCCATGGAAAATGTATTTGAAGAATCTGTAAAACAAGAGCTTAAAAGCATGGATCAGCGTCTGTACGACATGGAAGAGAAAATTAATTCCATAGACACAAAATTAACACAGGTGGTAGCTGCTATTATGGGAAATCCTCTCACCAAACAGGGTGGATTCATTAATGATATCGAGTACCTAGAAAAGAAGATCGAGAACCTTGAGAAGAAGGTGGAGTCTCACGAAGAGTTTAAGAAGAAGGTGTACTGGGGAGCGGCTATCTTAGGCTTCCTAGTTATAGTGGGTGAGTATGCTCTCAAGCTTTATGCTTCACTTAAATAATTGATATGCAGTTTATTAAGAATAACTTTTTCAACCTACTTGTACTAGCTCTGTTGGGAATCATCTTCCTTCAGAAGTGTAATCAGCCTGTAGACCCAGGGGTTCCTACAGTGACTAGAGACACGGTTTGGGTTGTCAAGGATTCCTTGATAGTTAGCAAACCACAGCTTATCAAGTCTATTTCTGTAGAGTCACACGACACCATCATAAACCAATATGTTCCAGATACAAACTACGCCAAGCTGGTGTTGCAGTATCAAGAGGTTGTAAATCAACTACTTACAAAGAACATCCTAGCTGACAGTATACGTATTGATACGAATGGATACGTAAAAATAACTGATACAGTTCAAAAGAACCTAATTGTAGGTAGGGGTACACAGGTGAATATTAAGTATCCCATCATTAAGGAAACTGTCACAATTCCTCCAAAAAAAGTGACACAGCTCTATGTAGGGGGGGTCCTTCAGGCATCTCCTGCAATTAACCAAGCAGGGGTGGGTGCTCTTCTGAAAACCAGGAATGATTTTCTGTTTGGAGGGTCACTAAGTGTAAACACTTATGGCAACCTGCGATACGGTGTGGGGGCTTATTGGAAACTAAAACTGAAATAATATGAAATTTGGTTGGAAACACTACTTCGCACCTACACCCAAGCGTGTTCGTGTATTAGGAGATAGCCTAGCAGCAGCTGCCACCTTTGGGGCTGGTATTGTTGTTATGAATGGCCATCCTCTGGCAGGAACAATAATCATGGTGGTTGGTGTAATTGGCAAGTTCATCTCAAACTTTTTTACAGATGGTGACATCAGCACAGGCGCTTAAGAAATATGGGCAACCTACAGAGTCTAATCCAAATTTGACTTTGTGGGATGTACCTACAGAACTAGAGATAGGTGTCATTCCCAAGAGGATTTATTGTAATAAAGACTTGGTAGGCCCTCTATCTAAGGCTTTCAAGGCTCTAATAGACACAGGACATGTTAAAGAACTTAAAACCTGGGATGGCTGTTTCAACATCCGCAAGAAGCGTGGACTGAGCTCCATGAGTCTCCATAGCTGGGGTATAGCTATAGATGTAAACGCCTTTGAGAATGGGTTGAACCAGACTCCTAAACTTAGCGCAGGCTTTGTTAAGTGCTTCACAGACAATGGATTTGACTGGGGTGGCACATGGACTAGGAAAGATGGTATGCACTTCCAATTAAAAGCAATATAATGGCAAAATCAAAATCATCAGGCGAATCCCGTAAGATAAGCTTTGGGAAGCGCAAGGGTGGGAAAGCTAAGAAGACTAGCGGACCCAAGGACAAGAAGGTCTCTAAATACAGAGGTCAAGGCAGATAACGAAAACCCCCTATATGGAAGGTGACCATGCTAAGAAAACAAAGAAACAGGCTACTAGCCCTAAGAGACGCATCCCTAATGCTGGCGATGTTCTTCCTACCGTTTGGGTACGATTTCCTCTTCAAGTTGATAATGGAGGTAACTGGCTCGTTCTGGGTAGCAGATCTTATCTTCTATGGAATCTCAGGGTCGTTCTTTGTCTCCTATATTTTGCTGTCCAAATATTTAAACAAAGTTAGTTAGAGCTGTTTTAACAAACTTGGTTATTGTAATTTATTGAAGCTCATTGTTTTTAGTTATAAACACCTTACATTTGTTCACTTATGCCAATACCCTCACGACAGATAGGCTGGAGCACGCAGGATAACCTGTTGTGGCAGATTGCTAAGCAAATGGAGCAAGCTGAATGTCAGCTCTGTACGCTTAACGATAATATATGCACCATCACTGGCACAAGCGGTACTTCTGGGTCTTCTGGTACAACACCTACATTCCCTGCACCATTAGTGTATGGATTGTTTGCTCAGACAGCAAGTAGTACACCTATTTCAGGAACTGATGTAGAAACTACACTTATTAATGGTGGTGTGGGCACCCTCACTGTAGGAGCTAACCAATTTAGTGTTGGAGATAGCTTTAGAGGTGACTTTGGTGGTGTATTGAATACTGCTAATAACCAAACTATTAGGATCAGAGTGAAAACTGGGTCTGTGGTGCTTGCAGATAGTGGTGCACAAAACATCACAAACATTACAAATGATGTTTGGACACTATCTATTAATTTCACTATTAGACAACTTGGAGCTGCTGGTGTAGCATCAATTGTATCTTTAGGACATTTTAATTATGCTAAGACAGTAAATGCTGTTGTAGAAGGTTTTTCTTTTAACACAATCAATAGTACAACGTTTGACACTACAGTGAGCAATACACTAAATGTAACAGTGCAGTGGGGTAGCAATAACGCTGGAAACAGCATCTACAGTGATATTTTTGTACTGAATAAAATTTATTAATAATGCCAATACCATCTAGAGGAATAGGTTGGGGTACAACAGAGAATTTGTTGTGGCAAATAGCCAAGCAGCTGGAGGGTATTTCCTGCCAGCTTTGTGATTTGAATGACCATTTCACAACTACTACAACTACTACTGCCCTACCTGGATAAGATAAGATTTAAACCAACAAAACTACATATGAAGGATTTAAAGTATGTCTGTGTTCAACCAGACGATACCTACTACACATGGCAGGTACACCTTTGGTTGGAGAGCCTTAGAAAGAGAAATGAATCTGACAAGGCTATTGTTCTGATATTCATCCCCAAAACTAGGGAACAGAACCCTAAGTGGCAGCAAGTGATTGACCTCTATCCTGAGGCTGAGTTTCACTTCTACAAGGATGAACACGACGTAAGTCAATTATTAGGAATCTACATCCCTGTTCTGAGACCTTACACCCTCTGGAGACACTGGAAAGAACATCCAGAACTGAGTGATAAGGCTATATTCTACTGTGATTCAGACGTCATCTTTACAGAGAAGTTTGATGTTCAACAGTTTATAGACGATGATGTGTGCTACCTATCTGAAACAACTAGCTACATAAGCGCTGCATATTTTGATAGTAAGGTGAGAGATGTCAAGCCTGAGAAACTAGAAGAATACAAGACAAGAGATGTTCTTGCTGAAATAGGCAGTGTAGTTGGTATCAGCAGAGAGGAAGCAGAAGCTAAGAACAATGATTCTGGTGGAGCTCAATACCTCCTCAAGAACATAGATGCTAGCTTCTGGAGCAAGGTGATGAATGATTGCATCCTTATCAGGAGCTATCTGCAGAGAATAAACAAAGAGTTCTTTGAGAACGAAAACAAAGGATTCCAAAGCTGGTGCGCTGATATGTGGGCTGTGCTGTGGAATCTGTGGGTGAAAGAAAAAGAGGTGAATGTGATCCCTGAAATGGGATTCAGCTGGGCACCAGACCCCATCACTAAACTAGAAACACACCCCATCCTTCATAATGCAGGAATTGTAGCTACACAAATGGATGGCTACAACTGTTTTTACAAGGGTAAATACCACCTAGGTGTTGATCCTTCAAAAGATGCGCATCTAGATGCAGTTCTCAATGATGAGAAAGCAAAACCAAGGTGCACATGGTATTACACAAACGAGTTGAAAAACTTATTTAATAAATATAACCTTAACTATTAACCCTAATTATTATGGGAAGCATTGACACAAGACCTTTAAAAGCTTTTGTCCGTTTCGATGGAAGCGGAAGAATAGTTGCAGGTAGTCTTATACTGAGAAGAAAGAAGCCCAAGGTTGGTAAGTGGGTAGAAATTCCAGCGTATGAGTGCTGCAATCAAACAACCACGACCACTACAACAGTGGCTCCTACAACAACTACTACCACTACACTCATCTAAACCCTTAACACATGTTTAATAACAATCAAAGAAAGGGACTAAAGGCTTGGGTGCGTTATGATGGTAATAACAATGCTGTAGCTGGAAGTCTTATATTCCAAAAGGATAAGCCTAAGGTAGGCAAGTGGAAGGAATACCAAGATGTAAATCTTTGCTGCCCTGCAGATTGCACAGTGGACTATAGTCCTTGGTCAATTGTTACTGGTGGAGAAGCTGGTGATGGTACTGTTCTAGTAGATGATCTAGAAGATCAGGAATTTACATTTGTAGGTCCTAATGATAGCAATGATAATGGATGGGTGTATTTAACATGTCAATTTGATGTAGACACATGTTTAGAAATTAATTATCAATGGACATCTTTTGATGAAGAACCTACTTTAATACATGATAGACCTGTATATTGGACATCTAATACACAACCTACAGGAATACCTGATGATCTTACTCCTAGAGCAACTACTATTCCAGAAACAGGAACATGGACTATTACAGTGTTAGCAGGAGAATGGTTTGCAGTGGGTATTTATAGTGACGACAGTTGTTGCGGTAGAGGGTTTTTAAGTGTTTCTATTAATGAAAACCTTGGTCCATGTCCAACCACTACGACCACAACAACTACTATTTAAAATTTAAGATATGGCAACTAATAATAAATTAAAAGCATACGTTCGTTACGATGGTACAGGACGTGTTATTGCTGGAAGTTTAATCCTTCAGCGTTTCAAACCAAAAGTGGGTAATTGGAAAAGGATTCAAGCATATGAATGCTGTGATCCATTTATTGAAAGTGAAGATTTTCTTCTATTAGAAGATAGTACACCACTTGATCAAAATCTACTCCTTCAACAAGATGAAGGTCGTATAATTCTTTAAACTATTAAATCTCAATAAAATGGCAGACAAAAAAATTAGTCAGCTCACGGCTGCAACAATCCCTCTAGTAGGAACTGAACCTGTACCTCTGGTACAAAATGGTAATACGGTGAAAGCCACTGCGCAAGATATCGCAAATTTAGTGCCGCCCGTAACATTACCATTTACATTATTATCAAATAGTTTTAATATTTCTGCTGGTACGCTTTCAAATACAACTTTGAAAAATACCACAAGTGAAACTATAATAACCTTTTCAATTGGTGGTGCCAGCAACGAATGGATAGTAGTAAATCCAGCAAGCGGAATTTTTACAAGCAATAAAACCTGGGGAACAAGTGTTAATGTCTTAACAACAACGGGAATTATTACTGGTGTACCAAATAGGGCAAATTCAACCAATTTTATTTTTGCTTTTTATGATAATACTGGAACAGCTGTTGATCTTACAACAATCACAACAACTTACAGAATTCTAACTAACATATTTATTTATACATAAGTTAAGTACCTTAAACAATGGCAAAGTCATTATTTCCTTCAGATATGCTAAAGAGTGGGGCTGGTGAAATGACGCTTGAAGGCATTGCTGGAAAGCTCACCTACTTCCATGAGCAATTACATCTATTGCATTGGCAGACAACTAGTTACGCAGAGCATCAGGCTCTTGGTGGTCTGTACGATTATGTACATGATTTCAAAGATGGTGTAATTGAGAAACTTATGGGCTATATGGGCAAACGTCCCAAAGCACCAAAGATGGAACCTCTATCAGATACAGCAAGTGCTAGTATTGTGGTGAGTGAGCTTATGAGTTTCGCCTCAAGCCTTAAGAGTTTTGCTGAGAGTAATAGCTTTCATGACATTGCTAATTTGGCTGACGCTCTATCTGGAGAAGCTGCAAAAACTAAATACCTGTTAACCCTGTCCTAATGACAATCAGTAAGAGGTTCTTTCCTGAGGTGATGGCTGATAACGAACTTGCTTATTTTGCACATCTAGAGGGAGTGTTGAGCTCCGTAGATGAACTAGCAAGTTTAGAGATTACCAAGAACCCCCATTCTTATCATTTCAGACTAGTGCCTAGTCTTCCTAAATATAACAACATGCTCCTGGAGGAGATATTAAAACTACATAACATCTTCCAGATCAAGCTTAACCTTTCCAAGTCAATCAAAACTTCTGCAACGATAGCTTTTGAAATAAGTTTGGAAAATTCATAAACGACACATATATTTGTGCAAACCAAAAATTAAATAATATGGCAAATTACGATCCTAGCAAACGTTACACATGGACTCCTGATGACAAATTTGAATTCACAGGAGCTGAATTTGGTCTTATTTTGAACGCATTCCGTGCTGTTCTTAACACAGAAGAAGCTGGACGCATTCTTCTAGCTAATGAAGCTAACCAAGTGGTGGAGCGTGCTCTTGCAAAAGCTGTTGAAGCTGATGTTGTTAAAGAGGCTGACACAACCCCTCAAGCAGGTTTATAAAACTATTAATATGGCAAAGATTAAAAAGTACCAGGCTGGTGGTAAAGCAAAACCAGACTCAGTAGAAAGTGAAATGTTTCCTGGAAAGAAGATTCCAAGGTCTCAGTCTAACTATGAGAATGGCAGTTTTGCTAGAATGCTAGAAGCAGGCAAGCCTAAGGCATCTAAACCTAAACCAGCTCCTAAAAAAGCTGCTGTTGCCCCTAAAAAGAAATTGAAGGGTGGTGGTAAGGTGATGTTGAAGCGTGCTGATGGATCTGTTTCACAACGTGGTTTGTGGGATAACATCCGTGCTAACAAGGGCTCAGGTAAAAAACCTACAGCTCAAATGTTGAAGCAAGAGAAGAAGATTAAAGCAGCTTCTAAGAAGAAATGAAATTCTGTGGCATCCATATCATAGAACTAGATGAGCATGGATTGTGCCCAATATGTCTTGAACAATCTAATAAATAATTGAAATGGCTAAAATTAAAAAAGCTCAGTTTGGAGCTCCTGTAAGAAAAGGATGCTACCGTGGTGGTTGTGCTGCTACCACTTCTGGTGCTGACCGTGCTGAGCGCAGAGAAGCTAGACAAGCTGAACGTGATTACAGAAAAGCTATCAGAGTGTCTAACCGTGAAGAGCGTCAGGCTGCTAGAGCTGAAAGAAAAGCTCCAAAGGCACAAGCTGGTATGAAAGCTTCTAACAAACGTGTAGGACCTGTTGATCCTCAGGGAGCATGGACTAAGGTGCAAGAGCAAACCATTGCTGGTAAGCGTACACCAGTTAGTCTCACTCGTGACAAGCAACTTGGTGCTACTAAGATGGCCAAAAAAGGTGTTAAGGTGAAAGCTAAAGATGGCAAATGGATTCAGAAAGCCATCAACCCTAAGCACAAAGGTTACTGCACTCCTATGACTAAAAAGACTTGTACTCCTAAGAGAAAAGCTCTTGCTGTGACTCTTAAGAAGATGGCTAAATCTCGTAAGGGTAAATAATGGCTAGGTTGAAGAAAATTCTTCAATCAGCTCCTAGACTGAGAAACAGTCTTCCTCAGAATGTCACAAGAGGAAACGGAGTAAAGAACCCACAGAAGGCAGAAGCCTATGTGGGTAAAGGTGTTTTAAGAAGTGGTGATACAATTACAGCTGTCAAGGGATCCATTACACCTGTTCCTAACGGACCATTGATTAAGAAGAAAGGACCTTACGCAGGATCCACTCTTAAGAAAGGTGGAAAAGTGACAGTAATGGCTGGTGGTGAGAAGCATGTAGTTTATAAATCTGCCAAAAATACTACTAAGAGTACAAAAGGAGACATAATTGTAAACCATCCTACTAAAGACAAGGGTAAATGGGACACAATCAACCTCACTAAAAAGGCTAAAGCTAAGACGGTTAAACAGGGAGTGGCTGCCACAAAGAAATGGCACAAGGACAATCCTGATTATAAATACAAAGGCAAAAAGAAATAACCATGGCTAAGGTTAAAAAGGCCCAGATGGGTTATAGAGTGAGAGGTGAGGGTAGGAGTTGTGGTATTGAGCGTCAAGCTCGTAAGGATGAGCGTCAATATGAACGTGAGAATCGTAAAGCTAATCGTCAAGCTGATAGAGAAATCAAACGTGATGAACGTGTTGCTGCTCGTGAAGCTAAGAAGGAAGCAAAGAGCATTCCTAAACAACGCTCTGGTGGTAAAACACCAGCTTGGCAAAGAAAAGAAGGAAAGAATCCTTCTGGTGGTCTAAATGCAAAAGGTGTAGCAAGTTACAGACGTGCTAATCCTGGATCTAAGCTGAAGACTGCTGTAACAACAAAGCCTTCCAAGCTTAAACCTGGAAGCAAAGCTGCTAGTCGTCGTAAGAGTTTCTGTTCTAGAATGTCAGGTATGAAAAAGAAACTGACATCTGCCAAAACTGCCAACGATCCAAATAGCAGAATCAACAAGTCTCTTCGTAAATGGAATTGCTAATACTTAAAAACTTAAATAACAATGGGAAAGATTAAAAAGTATCAAATGGGTGGAGATACCACCACTCGTAAGTATCCTAGTGGTATGATCACTCCTAGTAAAAAGGAAATGAAAAGCATGCCAAAATACAATCCTCGTAAGATTGAGCGTAAAGACCGTCAAGCTACTAAAGAAGAGATTAGAAATCTTGAAAAGAATAAGCCTGCTATGCCTGCTTCTCAAAAGAACATAGGACGTAAAGGAATTAAGGTTAAGAAAGCTCAAGACGGTGAGAAGTTAAAGGTGTCTCTTCGTGCTGGTCAATTGAAAAGACTTGGCAAGTTGAGCGCTAAGAATCCTGAGAAAGCTGAAAAGGTAGGTAAGAGCATGGTTGAAAGAGCTACACGTAAGCAACGTGGTGTAGAATACTTGAAGAAAAATGCTCCAGCACTTAAGCCTTCAAGCACTAAATCTTCTGTAGAAATGAAGAAAGGTGGTAAGTTGAAGAAAGCTCGTAGCGGTGCTACACTATCTCCTTCTAACAAAAACACATCTTCAAACCTAGCTGGTTACAAGCGTGTTATTGGAAAGAGCATGCGTATGGGTGGATCAATGAAAAAATGCAGGGGAGGCTGCTATTAATATGAAATCAGGTAAACCAAAAAAAGCCCCAAAGGTACCACCACCTAAGCCTATCAATGCTAATTATATGAAAGAGGCTGATACCAAACTTAGGAGGTCCAGTAAAATGTGGCCCATGAAGACAAAACGTCTATCTAAATAGTTGTTGTTTCATAGTTGTTTGTTTAGTAAAAAGCCTCTTTTTATAAGAGGCTTTTTTATTTATATCATATGGTAAAACTAACATGTATATGTCCTGTGTGGAAAAGACCACAGAGGACCATTAGAGCAATAGAATCTGTTGTAGCTCAGAAGTTTGATGGCTATGAGGCATTGTTCATAGGTGATAGATGTCCAGAGTTCCAAAAACATCTAGACGATGGTACATTTAAGAAATACGAAGAACAAGTGGCTGCAACAGGTAACAAGATATTATTCCATAATATGGATGAACATTATGGGGGCTGGGGACATGGTGCACGTAAGTACGGCATTGATATAGCTCAGGGAGAATACATATGCTTCCTAGACAATGATGATGTCCTCAAGCCCAACCATTTTGAAAACTATTATGGATTCATGAAAGAGAATCCAGACATCCATGCAGGCTATTTCAACGCACGTACAGAGCCCTGGAAGAAAGACAGAAACTCTGTTCTATCTAGAGGAGGCATTGGAAACGCAGAACTAGTGATCAAAACAGATGTTCTCAAGAAAAATTATAGACTAGATCCAGAATATGAACATGACTGGAGACTAGTGGAGAGAATGTTAAACTACGGATATAAGTTCAAGAAGAGCAAAGCAGCTCCTACATATATAATAATGAGTATTCCTAACTACCGAGAAACCACAATTGATTAATGATAACGGTTATTATTCCTGCTTACAAAGCAACCAAGTACATAGATGAATGCCTGGCTTCCTTGCAAGGGGCTGAGATATTAGTAGGAATAGACCGTTGTAAAGAAACATTTGACCATTTAGTATGTAGAACAGACATAAAGACGTTCTATTTCACAGAGAATGTAGGACCTTTTATAATCAAGAACACACTAGTTGATGAGGCTTCTCATGACAAAATCCTATTCTTTGATGCTGATGACATCCTTGCAGAGGGTGTTCTGGATAGAATAGAGAAGGCTCTAGATGATGTAGACTATGTAAAACTCAACTATATCAACTTCACACATAAGATTAATGAGAAAGGACACAAAATGAATGATGCTGTAATAGCTATCAACCGTCCTGTGTTTAATGAGCTGAATGGTTTTAAACCATGGAGATGTGGAGCTGATACAGAGTTTGCACACCGTTTAGCATTTAACAAACTGAAACATACAGTGCTAGATGATGTGGCCTATTACAGGAGAATACACGGTGAAAATCTCACTGTGAGAAAAGAGACAGGTTATGATTCTCCTATAAGAAAAGGATATATGGAGTATATTGCAAGACGTCAGAGAGAAAACAACTGGGAAAATCCAACACATAAACAAACCCAAGGATATGTTACTTATACAACAACCCATAGAGGAATTGCGTATTCCTCCTGAAGTGACAATAGGAACTAGGAAGAGATATTCAACAGCTACAGCTGTAGCGTGGATTAATGACAAAAAGCTTGTCTCAGCTGCTTTTAACAGCAGAAAGGTATATTTAATAGAGCTCACCGAAGATGGTGGTTCTAGGATATTAGATGTTGTAAAGGCTCCTTATAATCCAGATTTGATGGATTATAAAGACGGGATGATAGTTACGTCAGACTATCCTTTCTCCAATCCTGATGGACATGCGTCCATATTTGATGTGGTGGATGATAAGATAGTGTATAGGAAAAGCATTAAGCTTCCCAGTACAAAAGCTCACGGCTGTAAGATTGTAGACAGTAACACCATCATCATCACTAGTAACAGTGACTTCAACAAGGGGTGCTTGTTTATAGATGTGAACAAAGGTGTGGTGAAAAGCAATCTAAAAGACACGGACCACTACCCCAAAGATGTACATATCGAGGGTGATAGAATGGTGGTAGTGTGTGCAAAGAGTCTTCCTCAGATAGGACAAACCACTGTGATAGGTGAATCTATCCTCTACCTGTTTAAACTTTCTACGTTAGAAAGACTGGATGAGGTGAGATTTCATGGGCAAACAGACTCTCTCACCATGGATGGTGAACATGTATTTGTCACTATACAGGGAGATGATACTGTTGCAGGCTTTACATTAGTTGATGATAAGCTCTCCTATATTGGTAGAGCTGGTGGGTTTAACTTCCCACATGGTATAGATGCGCTGACTGGTAGGATAGCCATTACAAACTATGGTGATAACACCATCAGGATATTCACTAAGGATGAGCTGCTACAAAATCTGCAAGCATCTTAACATAATCCTTGTTCCAGTGAGGGTTTAATTGCACCTCACCTGTAGGAATCTTACCCTGTATTCTAAGGTTTTCTATATGTAAACTATGCCTTTGGATGGCATTAGGTTTGCCAGGTTTATCATGTCCCTGACCAGACATATGATAGCTACGTCCTCCCCACATGTAGAACCAGCTAGCCTCAGCTTTAGGAGGTTTAGCAAATAGTCTTCCACCGTGCTTATGTAGACGTTCTATAAACGTCATATCATATCCAGCATTCTCAATAGGATGATGTCCTATAGCTTCCCAAGCAGACTTCCTGAACACAATACCTGAGTTACCTATCCAGGTAACATCTGTTATTTTGTCCCCGTTATAGAACACTCCAGGATTCCAATGAAGAATGTTCACATCATCTGTGAAATATTTAGCTACGTTCTGCAAATGCCAAGGCATAGCTAAATCATCATCATCCCACTGGCATATAATATCCCCTTTACAGATATCTGTTGCATAGTTTTCCTTCTCACCTATGGTGCTGAAGGTGAAGTTCATATTGTGTATTCTCACTCTGGGATGGTCAAATCTGAGCTTCTGCAGGGGATAGTCATTCACTATTACTAGTTCACGCCTATCTTCAGGGTAGTCTTGCTTGAGGAAAGACTCTAAACTTTCCTCAAGCGTATCCACCCTGCCGTAGGTAATCATTTTACACGAGATTAGTGGCAGCATAAAAACGTTCTACATCTTCTGGTTCTAAATAGATTTCACTCTGGAATGTGTTCCTTTGGCGCTTCAATCCTTTCATCTTGTTAGTGCGAGGATCAATCTCAGGAACCTCCTGAGCACGCTCATGTAGGTCATCCAATAATACCAACAGTCTACCATCTTCCACACCTACAGTACGGATCACTTTGTTCATGTTAAAGCTGTCTCTGAATGTGTTGTACACTGGGTTCTCTGGTGTACCTGATTTCAACTCCTTACGAGTGTAAAAAAACTGATTCTTCATTTGATTTTGTTATAAAATTGGTTTGTTAAATATTGAAGCTCATACGTGTAGGACTCCTCTGTATTCTCATCAAGAGGAATTCCAGCCCACGACATAATAGAAATTGTAGCATGTAAAAGCTCATGGCTAATAACACCTCTGTCTTCTACACCATCTAACCACATGGCTATTCTACCTTCCTCATCTGTGTAAGTGATACCAGCACCATCAAAATCTTCAGAATTTACAGGATAATCTACGTTTTCTGCTATAAATTCTAGTGCTTTTTCGGTATCTTTTGTGATGATGATGTTCACCTCTGTGTCATATGTACCACCATCAAGTGTTATCACCTGGTCCATGTAAAGGTCAACCTTCTTATCAACCTCTATCATTGTAAGTGGTATGAATATGAGTGCTAGAACTAGTAGGATTAGTAGGAGTTTCTCTCTAAATGTCATATTTCTTTTTTAGTAATTCACGTCTTCTGTTCACTTCTGGATACTTGTACATGTCTCTTTCGACATTATCATGCTCTTCCAGTGTCAAAAGTATGATATTTTCTTCATCATATATCGCCTGAGGATATTTTTCCTTAGGAAGGATGTGATGAAAGTAAACTGTAAGGGGCTCTTTACCAAGATAGTCCATACTCACCTGGGAATAGTGGAGTCTTTTCCTCCAAATCTGTAAAAAAAACTCTTGCATTTCGGAAATTTGTCGAATTACCTTATGAGATTTTACATTTTTGTCCAGTTTTTTGTGCAATTTACTGGACAACTTCTTCCTTGGTTTATGTCTGAAACAATGAGATCCCTCACACTTTGCTCCGCAGGTGGGGCATGTGCTCATTTTACAAGATTGTAGGTTTTAAATTTAGCCTTGGCGTTATACATGGCTATAAGGAAGTTAACATCCTCTTTAGCCTGCTTAAGCTCTTTCTTTTTACGCTTATCCATCTTCTTTAGCTTCTCCAGACGTTCCTCTATCTCTTCACAAAGCTCAGGAAGACTTAGATATTGCTTAGAAAACAGGCTAGTGTTCTCGTCCTCTAGTGATAAGATTAGCTTACTCATTTTGTTCCTGTTGATCCGAACCCTCCTTCACCTCGTTCAGTGTCTGAAAGTTCTTCTGTTTCTATAAATGTTGCATCTAATATCTGCTCGAAATAGATCTGAGCACATCTATCACCTACACCAAATGGTAAGGGCTGGTGAATCATCTCTCCCAAGCATCTAAACACCACCATCCATTCTCCACGATAGTCAGCATCTATAATACCTATAGAGTTGGCTAACACCCAATTCTGTTTAGATAAGCTGCTACGGGGAACAACCACTCCTTTATATCCCTTAGGTATTTCTGTGGCAAATCCTAGGCCCACAATCATCTTGTTAGGACGCTCGATCTTTACACTAGCTGCATATACATCAAAACAAGCAGCATCCAAACTACCCTTGGTGGGTAGCTTGGCGTGCTCATTAAGTTTCTTAAAGTTGATCCTCAAGGACTTCTTGGACATCTGTTTGTTTTATTTTGTTAAGAATAGCTGTCTTGATCTCTGCATAGAATTCAGGGTTGTCTATCAACATACGCTTAAATTCTTCTAAATCATACTTAGTTTCATTAAAAGTCATGGTTTTTCCATACTTTCTGCCCACTTCGTATTCATTCATAAGATCAAGGATCTCACCCACCTTGTCAATACCCTCACCATACACAATCTCAAAACTAGACATGCGATAGGGAGGATTCATTTTGTTCTTGATGGCTTTCACCTTTGTAAGATTACCGTAAGTTACATCTCCCTCTTTTGCCAAGGATCTGCTCACTTCTATACGAACATCTGAATAGAACTTCAGCGCATGTCCTCCCTGAGTTGTGGTGGGATTACCAAACATTACGCCTATTTTCTCACGATATTGACTAATAACTACAACACAAACGTTCTTTGCAGCGAGTGCTGTCTTCAGTTTTGGATATGCATTGCTATTCAGTACAGCCTTTTTACCAATAGCTGAGTCACCCACCTCACCATCTAACACCTTCTTAGGAATCAAACTGCTATCAGAATCTATGATAACTAAGTCAATGTTTCCTGTGTTGATCATCTCCATAGCAATGTTAAAACCCTCCTCACCGCAGCTTGGTTGAGCAATTAACATCTTAGTAGTGTCTACACCCAGGGCCTGGAAATAGTTTTTATCAACAGCATGCTCGCCATCTATATAGAGAACAGTGCCTCCTTGCTTCTGACATTCTGCAGATATGTGACCACAGATGGTAGACTTACCTGTACCTTCCCATCCCATCAGTTCATACAATTTACCTCTTACAAATCCACCCACACCAAGTGTGATGTGATCAAATCCAATTGATCCAGAACTGATAACGTTATAATCACCATTAGTTTTGCTGTCTAGTGCAAGCACTGTGCCTTCACCATACGTTTTGTTTAGTTTGTCTAATGCCTCCTGAAACTTGCTTTTTGCTTCAGAAGACTCTTGTTTTGCTTTTGCCATAGTTGTGTTGTTTTTATCTACAAATATACTGTTTTTTGTTGGAATTTCCAATAGTTTTTTACAAAAAAATAGCCCCAGTGTAGACACACCAGGGCGTTTATTATTAACTGTAAAATCCTTATTTCTTCTTCTCACTTTTTGGTTTGTAAGGACAGTGTCTGCAGCCTCCTTTGGACTTACAACAATATCCTCTTTCCAAGTGATACTTCTCAGTGAAAACCATCCTACCCTTATCAAGGTAGTAGTCTACACCTTCTACCAGTTCCTTATGCGATTTCACAGGCACCTCCTGCACATGCTGCCACTTGACCAAACTCTACAGTGTCATCTAGTTCTATCACCTTGGTGAGATCTATTGAATGTAATGTAGCTAGTCTTGTGTTGTATTCTTCTTCTGTGATGTCTTCAAAAGGAGCTTGCTTATACGTATGGTCCCAGAATGGTAATACACTCAGTCCATTATAATGGTCTTTGTTATTCCACATCCATTCACCTACTGTTTGCCACTCAGCATCTTTGATAGAAACTGTAGCGCTCACATTGTGTGTGTTATCTCCTGTGTTGTGTCCAGCCTTAATCCACTGAGTAGCAAACTTCTTTACACGCTCTAGGGTTTCAAGAGGACTCTCTGTACGGAATATAGATCCCTCAGGAGCTTTAACAGGAATACGTACACACACAGTATCATGAGGACGTAGAACATCATCTTCCACCAGTTCTGGATGGTTTACAATAAGATAGGAAGCAACATCTTCGTTCTTTCCAAATCTCATTGTTCTCAGATAGTAGGGAGCATGCCATGCATGTATACCACTAGCTGTACCTAACACCAAAGATGTGGTACCAGAAGGTTTAATACATGTAACACGAGCTGCCTCATTAATGCCAATCTTCTCGCTAATAATAGCGTTGGTTAGTTTGGCAACATGTGCTGCAGCTTCCAGGTTGTATTTCAAGATTTCACCTGAACCAATCCCTGTCATTCCTATCCCAAGGAGGGCATCTTTCTGCGTGGTTCTTTGCCAAATGGGTCTAAGATAGTGGAAGTCTGTGAATCCAGCCTGCAGAGTTCCTAAGAAAGCTGCTGCTGCCACACGATCATTAAGATCTTCTTGACATGTCACATCTGACACATTCACCTCACATAGGTTACAGAACTGATAGGGTCTAAGGGCTATCTCGCAGCAGGGATTAGTTCCCCAGTCTAGGTTATTAGTCCAATAGATTCCAGGCTCACCAGATCCAGAAGCTTCTATGCGCTTCCAGAGGGAGGTGAATTCCTCTTCCCCAATCTCTCCACGCTTCAGAACAGCTGAGTTATTAGCTCTTCCACGCTGTTCGTTAGTCTCCCACCAGTTTCCATACTTACAGGTGATCATTTCCTCATCATCATGGCTAAACAGGGCAATCATAGCAGATCTACGGATACCACCAGCTAGCACTGAGTTAGCAATATGACACAGGATATCATGACATTCTAGAGGTGTAAGGCTCTCTCCTTCCTGTTTCCTCTCTAAAACTGCCTGCACGTGTGCTAGACATATCTTCAGAGGCTCAGGACCAGGAGCTTTACCACCAGCTGTAACTAATCGAGCTCCCTTCTTACGAACAGCTCTAAAGTCAAACTTAGGCATAAAACCACCCTCTAGATAGGCTTTCATGAGCACTTTTACAGCGTCTGCCCAGCCCATGATACTGTCCTCAATTAGGTAGTTACGAAGCTTTCCAGGCTTTGTAATAGCTGGAAGCTGTGCAACATGTTGTTTCTGAACGCTATAGCCAACACCCGTACCACCTAACAGCAAGAACATAGTCTCACTGAAGCTGTGGATGCTATCTATAGGTAGATAACAACAGTTGTAGATCCTTGAGTTATTCACCTCAGCTGCAGGTCCTGCAAACTGTAAAGCTCTCATGGATGGTAACACCTTCTTCTCTCTAATAAAATTAGTAGTTTCTCTAATTTGTTCTTCTAATTTGGGATACTTCTTGATCATCATTGCCTCATAACGGCCAACAATCTCATCCCATGTCTCTCTTCTTTTAAGCTCAGGTATGTACTTTGCATACTTACTAAATACCGTGAGCTTACTCAAGGCGTCCAATCCTAAATCCATAAATAAATCGTATTTTTTAAGGTGAAAAATAAAGGGTTGCAAATATAAATTTATGCCCCTTAAATTCCAAGAGAAATGAAAAATTCTAGCTAACTAATCTCCTTATTTTCATCCCCAGATCCTCATCATTGATGCTGGTTTTAACTAACTTAGTTATCTCCCTGTCCATGTCTATAAGCTTCTGGATGTATAGGGTGGCGTCCATTAATTCCTCCTGAAGATGTACTAGATAGTTATCCTTATTGTTGTCTTCAAGCGTGGTGCCATACTTGTTATAACCTACGTTAGAACGTTCTGTATACTTATCCACTACATGCTGTACTATTTTGTCCTTCATCATCTTTCTTAATTTCAAATGTTGCGTTTACATAAATTTTTACTTGATCAGATGTATAATGCCTAATGTGTCCTCCCTCACAGAGGGCAACACACCACACGTCATTCTCAAACATTCCACTGTTTGTGACGTATAAGGCATATCCATCCTTATTTCCTTCAACCACCACTGGGATGGGTTTGGAAAATTCAAGCATCATCCTCCGTAATGTTTAACTTATCATTTAGTATTTGAAAGGCACGTTGAACAGAAGCTGATTCAGCTTCTCTTCTAGAGGAATATGAGTCAAGAGATTTAACGGTATTCACATCCCATGAAAATACACCATTTGAGTGCACCACGTTGATTATCACACCGTTATCATCAAATACATCAAACAACACTCTAGGATTGTCTTCAAAGAGCTTCACTAGCTTATCATTAGGAACTCCCTGCTGACGCATAAAGTCCTTGAAGTTATCAGGAACTCCATTGTCTTTAAAGGATTCTTCCATTTTGTCTATAAACCAGTCTCTCACCACCTCTGTGGCGTGAGGATACTTCTCTAATAGGTTATTCATTTTGTCTCAGGTTTATTAAGTTCATCAAGTTTAATCTTCCAGAAATAACGATCATAACTTTCATCAGGAGACTCATTAAGTCTACTTAACTCATCCTGAGCCATGTTATGTCTAGCCACTTGCATTTCACAATAGATGCGATATTTCTCTTCTCCATAGGTTTTTCTTAGCTCCTCAGCTATTTGGCTGTCGTACATTGTTCTTTCAGTTTTTGAATGTTTAAAATCTCGTTCTCCTCTTCAAACCCATGCCAAACTTCCTGGTCATCATCAAACTCTACACCAAGCTTGTCTTCCCAGAACTTGATAAGATCTTCTGTCCTATTAAAGACACGATACTGCAGGGATATTTCATCCTTGTGCAATCCATTTTTCTTGATCTTTATCACCTTGGGAAACAGCGCTTGGAATGCTGCAGAAGTTTTAGAATACTTGCTCCTTCTAACAAGAGCGAAGTCTTTGGCATACTTCTTATCTAATTGATAAACCACCACCACATACCCATTCTCATAATCATAGTCATCAATTATATCTTTGGTTCTTTCATACTCACTGTCTAGAAATTCTCTGAATTTATCAAGGTCCTTAGGCTGGAAAAGCAGATAGATGCAGTTTTCATACTGCACCTCTCTGCTTCCATCCTTGACATAACCATTGATAAACCCATTTTCCTTGAGCGCATCTTTAGGCACCTTTAGTGTTGGCACCATAAAAATGCTGGTTATTGTCTTTTTTACTTCCATCCCATAATGTTTACCAATCCGTTAGCAATACTGTTTTCTCTTGAAATATTCCATGTGTTATTCTCCATGGCCCATTTCAAATCTGCAATGATAGAGCTTACACCCTTATATTCTCTGTTCTTGTGGGTGAAACCTTTGTATGCATTGTCCAAATCACTCTGAGAGAGTGTATAAATCAACGGATTGTAATAGTTGGTGCTGTCACAAACAATAAATCTAGGAGCCAGGATTTCATAATCTCCATATCCTAATTCACTTGCCCAGAAGGCAGCTGCTTCACGATATAGAAATGCTTGAATATAGGCACGACGATATAGATAATACTCCTCAAGGAAGTTCTCAACACTCCACGTACATTTTAGGTCATATACTTGGATGGTTTTATTATCATGATCTACGATCACCTTATCCATCATACTCTTAAACTGATGGTCATCCACTATATATCCTTCCACCTGCAATTGGTTGTAAACAGAATACCTACTACTACTTACCAGATTCACTACATCCTTTGTAACAGGATTGTTACGTAGCTCTTCTACAATCTTCTCAGCGTTGGATACATCTTCTGCAGTGACCACTGTGAGATTCTTAGCTTTCACTGTGCGCATCTCATTATAGTAAATCTCTGCATCAGATCCTACAAACTTACCAATCACGGCCTCATACTTAATCTTGAATCCAGAATCTACATAAGCATCTTTGGAGATGTCTTCAAAGCTTCTTGTAACGTTCCCATGATCATCTGTAGCTTCCTTTGTATGCTTATACAAAGCATTTACAAAAGCTAGCATAAGAGCTGAAGGAGCTTCTGCACAAGAAGACATATAGAATCTGTTGTCAAACTCTTCTGGCTCAAGAAGGAGTGTTTCTACCACTCTACCGATAGTGGCAGCCTGGGTGTCTTTATCCTCTACATCTTCACCCAGAATATATTTACGATAGTATTTCTTTCTGTCCAAGCTGAAGTCTTTCAAGCTGGACGAACTATCAAGCATATTAGCTCGATAGGTTGCTTCTGTTTTTGCTGTTCCTGTTATCATTTCTGTGTTTGTTTGAACGCTTCAATAATTGAGTTATACATCACCCTAACTTCCATGGGCACCCTTGCGAAGAACCACCTCACCTCTGGTGCATATTCATTACCTCTAGGATCTACACCCTGAGGATCAATAAGCCAGAAATAGTGGCGCTCTCCTTTGGATTCTACGTATCCCTCATGCCACACCTCTACGAAAGAGTGTTCTTTGTTAATCACTATCTGATTAACTTCTTCATTTTGCTTTTCCCAAGTTACATCATTGGGATCACGCTCATCGTTGTAAATTGCCATTCTTTTCTGATTTAGTTTCAAAAATCTGGATTCCACTCATATGCTATCAAATGATAGTCTTTACCTCCAGTTTTACTCTTCATAAGAGCAGATGTGCTCACTACATTATTTTGTAGATCTTCTGGAGATAACACCATACTATCTCCTGCATATTCAACCTTAATAGATTCTTTCTTGTCAATGCACTTTTGTACATCATAATCCCTTAGCTCAATGCAACCTTTATAGGTTTTTGTGACTTTTATTTTCATTCTTTTCTAGTTTTGTTTTATGATCATGACATTTCTCACATAACACTTGTAGATTATCCACCTCACAGAACAGTCTTTCTACAAATCCTGGGAGGTCTTGTGCACAATTCAGACTTCCTGCTGGGCAAATATGATCCACGTTAATTTTCTTTTCCTGGTACCATTTACCACATTCGTTGCACAAGTATTCATACTTCTGGCGCTTGTTAGGTCCTTTGTAAGGCCTACGAGCTGCTAGCTTGCATTGTAAAATGGGTTTCCAAAATCTACTCTTCTGCCTCAGGGCACTACGAATAAAGGACCAAAAGGCACTCTCAGTCATAGTACCAGCATTCCTAGGTCTAGCCACCCTGGGCTTCCTGGATGCTCGTTTCTTCTTGATTGTCATATAGTTATAAAATGGGGACGTCACAAATATAAGCTATTTATGTGACATCCCCAAGTTTATTAATCAACAATCACCTGAATCCTAGAGCTGATTTCTTTCTTCATTTGATCAAGAGATTGAACAATATTCTCAATTTCTATTGTAGAAATATGAGGAATGTTAAACTCATGCTTCTTGCTCTCAGCTACAAAACCATCCTTGGCTTTCTCTGTCAAGCTCTCCAGTTCACGGATAGCATAGCTGTCATCAAGTTGCAATGTGTCAAAGTCCAGATCATGTAAGATTTCTGTAGCTTCTTCACGAGGAACGGTCATGATAGGAAGATATTCCCAGCATCTACCCTTGCTCTCGCCAATACCCACCACCTTCATAGGATTAATGAGCACCAGTACAGACTGGTCACCACATCCTACATAATGAATCTCATCAGAAGTGAAATGCAAACCTTCTGCTCCACAATCGTCTGTATTCCAACGACATGCACCTGGGTCCATGCTTACAGGTCTACCTACACGAATATCAAAGGTTTTAGTGTGAGCATCTGTAAAACGATTCTCTGCTCTGTTTGGAAGATCCAAATAAAGCTCTGTCAGATTACCAATTCTCATTCCATAGTTACTATCATCCATGTCTGGATATTCTCCTTCTCCATCACAATATTCACACACTTCCCATTCATTAGACTCTTCGTCATAGAATTCACATTCTCCTTCACACTTCTCACACTTGATGATTTTATTAAGGTCATCTTTGTGAATAAATGAATACACACTGTCATTCAGATACACTTCATAGTTATCTGGACTCTTCTTCCATACAGCTTTCACCTTATTGTAGGCATTAGATACAAATTGTACTAGTTCTGTACCTCCGTGGAGCGTTACTACATTACGGAGTGCCACAAAGAATCCCTGCTTGGTAATCTTAAAGCTATTCTTCTTGAGGAAATTATATAGCTTATCTGCCACTTCTGCTCTAGGATTCAAACAGCACCACATAAAGAAGCGCTTGAGGGATTGATATTCCTCATCATTAGCTAATGCATAACGATTGCTGTTATTCCTGTTTACAATACGTAGAAACTCTTCTACTAGGAGCTGTGGTAATGTACGATTGACACCCTTTAGATATACACTACTTCCTTTCACCTCAAAGTCACCCAGATCAGCTAGAAGTTTTATACCAGCCTGCAGAGCTCTAGCTTTCTCAGCTTCAAACTCTTGCTTCTTTCTCTCTGTAACCACCTCCTGAACAGCCATAACATCTATAATCTCAAACTCATCGATTGCACTACGTACATCCTCAAAGTCTTCTGTTGTAGCGTTAGGCTTAGACAGGATAGATCCGTCGTTAAGCACCACGGTGAGCACATTGTTCACCATCTTTACAGTCTTATAGGGCTTGGTATCCTCTACCTTTATCTGATAAGCAGGTTGAGAAACAACTTGTTGTATTGGCCAAGTGGTACTTGTACTACTTTGCCACATTTGTGTTGGTGGAGCATCTATTCTTTCTAGCTCCTTCTGAAGTTGTTTCAGCTTGATTTCATGCTTGATTTCTTCGATTTCTCTTTCTTTCTTTGACTTGAACCAATTTAAACTAAACATTTTTGTTTATTTTTTGGGGTTTTTAATAAAGGGGGACTTTTAATCCCCCTTTTGTTTAATCTTGTTCTATTAATTCTTCAACAGTTTCCGTTGTCAGCGTTTCTTCCAAAGGGAGATCCTCATTTAGGCGTATGTTGTAATTCTTCCAATCTATCCTATGCTTGTGATATTTGAATAGATCTGTAATTGCCTGCACGAGCTTTCTGTTTGAGTCGCTATCATAATGACCCATCTTATCTAGGATGGTGTTTAGGAATACAAACTTCTCACAGATGGATTTCACCTCTTTGTAAGTGTTATAGATTTCAGGATCTACAGCTTTGATGCTCAGAGCATGCTCAGCTATGGTGTTTCTCACCTCATCAGACATAAGATCTCTGAAGTTCTTCTTGTGATATACATTCAGAGCTTCTGTTTTGTGATAGAGATCCATAGATATCTTCTGCAGATGGTGGTTATTACCAAACACAGATCGATATTCATCCCTTAGCTGGTCAATTAGACATGCTGTAGCTACACGCTCGAATGGTTTATTCTTTCCTTCCATAAATTTACTAAAAGGCATTAGGTTATGTAATTCTATTCCACTAACTAGTTTGAGCTCACGCTCGCTGAGAATAGCAAGTTCAACATTGTGATCTCTGGTAGCTTTAAACCACTTATCCATCTTCTCAGCATCTTCCTGCTTACCATACACAAGGATGAACTTATTCTTATGAAATGTTGCCATATCATAGATTTTGCTCACCCACTTACATTGCTTACCATCTACCCAGCGCTCTAGTCCTTCAGCTTGCTTACATACCATCTCACCCTTTAGCTTAATACGACGTACACCAGGTGTTGCACTAGCTTTACCAGCTATAATACGCTGCTTCTTCCTAGAATCAATAAAGGTTTGTGGCACCTCTAAAGCATCCAGGTCAATGAATGTAGCCACCAAGCTCTTTACAACCAGCTGGAACTCTTGAATTAACTGACGCCATTGTGCCTTTGGATAACTCTTCAGGTTTAGGATGTTGTAATAGTTGTCATAAGCTTGAACCATACCTCCTGGTTTAGGACGGAGTTTGAAGGTCTTCACCTTTCTAAACACATGCTCTTCTTCCCATTTACCTCCGTGTAAACTCTTGATATAGTCTTTCTTAAGACCAGGAATACGCTCTTCCTCATAAACATACACTGTCTTAGCCATGCGTTTTACAGATGTAATCTGATAGTAATTCTTGGCGTCACGCATTGCGTTCCTAGTTATTACAAACTTAGCCTCATACTCACCAAGGATATATTCTTGTATCTTGGCAATACGAGCTGGTTCAATCAAACTTGTACCCTTGAACTTAGGTTCAGCTATCTTTATTGTAGCAAACTTAGCAAGAGGATGTACATCCCAAGATGATGTGCCAAACTTAATTTCTCTGCTATCTGAACCAAAATAATCCACTATCTTTCTTACATCCTCTGTCTCAGTGATAGTTTCATTATACTTCTGGATGAAATAGTCAGAAGCTTCTTTCAAACGGTTAAGAATGACAGTCTTGGCCTCCTGTGTATATCTGATGGATTCCCTGTTAGGAGTGGGGAATATACCATCTGTCAGGCTGAATCTCAGCGCTACAGGAAGATTAATCCTATCAATACCTAGTTTACTAAAGTCCATGGGATAATAAACATTATCCAGACAGATGTGTAGGTTGCTATCCTTGGCTAGTTCAGAGAACTGGAAATACTGGTGACGAACGATTGTAAAATCATTATTGATGTCCTCCACATCGAAATACACGCTCTCGAAATAAGCCAACTGTTCCCTAGTCTTGTTCTTGAAGTCATACTTATCACGCCAGCTTACAGGAACAATCACCTTAACACCATTGGGCTGATCTGTAGGAGTTTCATAGAGAAGGTCAATAGTGTTGACATCTTCTCCCTCGTACATCATATACTTGCGTTCCATTCCATTCTTACGAGCAACGAAATAGAAGCTAGATGTATATGCTAGTGGGGCCTTAAAACCAAGACCCATCATGCCCAGCTCTGTAGAGCTATTACGTTTGGTAGACTTACCATACTTGCTGATGATATTCTTTACGTCCTCAGCATCTAAACCAATACCAAAATCCTCCACGGAGAATTCAAATCCTCCGTCTTTTGTAGCTCTGAGAGCCACAACAATAGGCTTA
>Ga0208784_1000012_pt1 | contig 88566 bp, 133 predicted proteins | sample DEB19_08_DNA_FD_184531 | JGI IMG/M metagenome (GOLD analysis project Ga0208784, IMG submission 184531) | Aqueous microbial communities from the Delaware River and Bay under freshwater to marine salinity gradient to study organic matter... | ecosystem: Environmental > Aquatic > Marine > Coastal ... | reverse complement strand
AGTATACTGATTTACCTTTTGATCGATACCATTTCCATGAGTATTTTCTATAAACTAATAGATAATTGTGATGAAAATTACCAGATTTTATATAATTTTCATACTCCATCGCAGTAAATAATCGATGACACTCACCACCTTCTAATGGTATACAAACATCGTGCGACTCATCAAAGTCTTTACTCTTTCTTGGAATATATGCTCCTAGATAATTTAAATCTCCAAGTTTAAGTAGTTGTGGGACAATGGATGAATATTCATATTGATCAAATAATATACCTTCATCAAAATTATCCGATTCACATTTAATCACCAGTATTTTATCGGTGTCTTCCTCATATGCAATAGTATTATATTTTTTAGAATCATTCTTTATCATGTTTAAATCCATATCAAATATCGATCAATAGTTTATTAAATATTATGTGAAATTTATAAAATAAAAGGTATGAGGAAAACACACATTATAAAAATACAAGCAAATGCTTCTCCCAATTCTCGTTTTTTAATAGAATCAATCAATTCTAATATTAGGAATTTAAAAATACAAATATAGAAAAATATAAGACCAAAAACAAGTACCGTAATAACAAAAATTTTCAAATATTCTAGCATAATTAATCATCTGCGTTCAGGTAATACTCAATACTGCCGTATGAGTATATTATAACACCCTCAGCGACGTACATTAAAATTGCATCATCGGTAATAACAAATCCCTTCCGTTCGGGCATTTTTTGTGCGAAATCACACAAGAAGTCATAAGTGTATCCCTGCGCGAGTTTTTCTCTTATGAAACTGACTATTTCTTTAATATTTCTCATGATCTATCTACCTCTCACATTTATTAATCACTATGGAATCATTCTATACTAATTATTTCTTACTGTCAAGAATTATTTCACAATAGGTATTAATTTATGATGTAAATCTAATGGAATATCTTGGAGCGTGACTATTATAATATCATCAGGATTTAATAATAGCGGTCTTTTAGGTTCATCAAAGGTGACATTAACATCATTTGTACTTAACGACCACATAGCACCTGTAATTGGATCGATCACGAGAAATCCTATTACACCACCAATAACAATATTACCTATATACCATTTGTTAATTGTGGTATCAACAATAACTAATTTATCCTCATATCCTTCTTTTCGAATTCTTACTGAATATTTTTTACCACTAAAATAACCTTTCTTCTTTACTAAATGCACAAATGTCGGTGTAGTTCCTTCATATATCTTGACTCCAGTTTCATCTTCAATGATAACATTAGCTTGACTTGGATCACTTCTAATAGTAAGGGATTCTGCAACATGCTGATTCATTACAGTTGCGCATCCCATTAGCAACATTGATATTATTAAAACTAATAGAGACTTATAATTTATATTCATATATTATTCTTCTTTAAAATTAAATCCAAATTCTGGCCAATGTTCTCCATTAACCACATCTTTATGACTCTTTACTCGTACTACCTTCCAATCATCACCTTGTATTCCAATATTTTTTATTCCCATTGTATATGGAATAGGATTTTCATCAATTAATTTATGCACAACTTGGTGATTAATAATGGTAGTTGTATACTGATTCGCTACTATGACAGTTAATCCATTTTCTGGCAGCCATTGCTCTTGATCAGTATCTAAATAGTCCCCATGCCATATCTGAACTATATCTCCAGTGTATAATTCATTTCCATTCCAATCCAATTCACCAGTCGAAATACCGGTATTACATACACAACATGCACCGCTAAATATTCTCATCATATAATCCTCAGTTGTATTTGTTTCCATTTTTATTGATACATTCTATCATTAATATTAATCCCCAATAAGGCAATAATGCGAAACACGCTAACATCATTGGAATTCCTATTAGGTTTATAATAAATCTTTGCCACCATATACAATCTTTCGTAATCTGATCTATCTCATATCCATATTCAAGACATGAGATAATATAAACTGTTAGATAAATTGATGCAATAGTGAACCATAGATAGATCAAATCATAATAAATGAATGCTGCTATAATAGCCAGAGATATTATAATTCGTTCTAATCTGATAGCATCTAGTCTAATCATATACTTACCTATCTATTTTGAGTATTTTTGCTAAAAATCCTAGGTGATCCAATTTATCATCAAAATATGAATCATTACTTGGAGAGTATCCGAAATTCCATTCAACCATTTCATCGACTTCTCTTTTTAAAACTTTATATTTTAATCTCAATTTCAAATCGCGTTGAGGATGATTAGAGTAGTCATCAAATTTCATTATTTAATCTCCTTACAACTTAATAGAATAATTATTCCTTTATAGTATACTTAGTTATTTCCTCTTTAGTCATTGGTCGAGCATATTTCCATCTATTTAAACGAGTATTAAATGGATATATAAAACCTTCATCGTATCCCGTGACTATTTTTTCCATCCATCCATTTTCATCATTTTCATCATTACTCACCCAACACAATATACCCCCACTTAAATTATCATACCAAGAACATTCGACTTGTATAGTCCATTCTCTATATTTACTCCATGAAGGTCCCAGCCGCGCTTCCTTGTCTCCAAGGATTATAAATGGTGATGTATACTGTTGATCTTCACTATAAAATATTTTATCTTTCCCAAAGTAAAACACTTCACCATCCATCATCCGTTTAATTGCTTCAGCTTTTGACTTCAATCCAGCATTAACATATTTGTATACCATAATATTTCCTTTAAATTATCTCTTTTTGTTAGAAACTATTCTATCAAATTGTTGAATAATATATGTAACTAACATTATTGGCCATATTGCAATTTGTGTAAGAGGTTTACATGTAGTCGAAAAGCCGTTCTCTTTGAGAATATATAATATCAATATACCTATAAGTAAATATTCTATCATTTAATAGTTTTCCATGTCAATGATTTTAAATATTGATTTTATTCAAATTTATTTTCAATTCGTTAATGATATAATCAACAATTTTAGTGGGATTAGATGTTTCGAATACTATTATATCATGATAGTGTATAATGTTATATTGTTCAAATACTGGATCATATTCAACAAAATAATCATACGGTTTCAGTTTTTCAGTTAATGCTTCTAGCCAACATGTTTGAGCTAAATATGCCATTTTATTTGCTATCATTAACATATCTGTCACTGACAAATTACCACTTGATTTGTTAATAACGTTAAAATATATACCATCAATACACACATTAATAGTTGCCAAATCATAATCTGATCTACTAATATTAAATCGATATTCATTTATTTTTCTAATTTCTATATCATTATTCATTAGTTAATCCTCGAAAATAATCAATAATCTGTTCCAATTCATTCAAATATAATCCACTATACATCCATTTTTTTCTCTTAGTATTATACGCGAAATGTCCACAGGATACACCATTTCTTTCTATCGCAATATACCTATCATTAATTTTAATAAATTTCATATTTTCTCTATAATAGTATTAATCTTGTCTTTTAAGTCATCTATTAATATCAGATTTAGATCCAATTCTAGCTCATTCATATGATATATAACATTTGATATTAATTGTTTTTCAGTCTCAGATAATTCATTATGTAATACTTGCATATTCCAATTAATAATATTATATGCCACTGCGAAATTATCCCTAATATAAAGAATCGATAATTCTCTGGGAGTTAATTGTAGTTCCTCTATCACTTTTATAAAATTAATATCTTTATATGTGAATGGGAATGCATTAGTATTATTCTCAATGAATAATTCCTTAGCAAATTGTAATATATCAGATTGATTTCTATCAATAGTCATATAATATAATATCAATTAAAAACATTATGGAATCCGTCCTTTAAGAAAACTAGATTCATCCTTTAAGAAAACTGAATCCATCCTTTAAGAAAATCGATTCCATCCTTTAAGAAAACTGAATCCATCCTTTAAGAAAATCGATTCCATCCTTTAAGAAAATCGATTCCATCCTTTAAGAAAACCCTTATTTTAATTCAACTCATATAAAATCAATCATATAATATCGCAATATATTTTCTTTTTCTTCATTAACAATAATTTATATAATCAAATATTCAAATCTTTCATCGAATAAACATCTAACATTAATTTGATTATATATCTTCAACTCTAATAGTCCACACATCAAAATACTGCCATAGATAATTCAAATTCTCGGATGCTGATTCTTCATCAAACAATGCAAGTCTAAATGGAGAAAACCCTTTGATTTTAGGATTTGGTATTTCTAATTTTGATTTTACTTCTTTAGGATTAAAATATATTTTTCCACCAAGCCAGTAGAATACTTCACCTGCAACTAATCGGAGTATAGCTTCTTCGATTGATTTGATATTAGCATTTACATATTGGTATTTCATTTTAGTTTTCTCTCAATTAATTCTAAAAATATAATACCCATTTGACCACAATGAGGTATACTTGCCGCCGTTAAAATGGCGTTCATATCCTTCATCATTTAAACAATTTTGGACAGTTTTTGTCCAATCAATCTCAACCCACGATGGTATATCTAAATTTAATTTTAATTCTAATTCTTTTTCTTTCTGATATATTTCTCTAATATTTTTTTCGTTAATGATTCGAAATATTGAGTTATCAATTTTGACAATAGAATCGGATGATTTTATTGCTTCTTTAATTTCATTTATATAATCTTGACGTTGTTCTGGTGTGGTTTTAATTGAAAATATAAATTCTAAATCTTTAAATATTTTTACCGCGATCATGATTTATCTCCGTATCAATTAATCTTCACACAGTTGGCTTCAAATAGTAATCCACTCTACCATATGTATATAAAATAACGCCTTCGGCAACATATAAAATTAGAACCCGGTCATACGTTTCATACCCCTTTGTTTCGGGGAAATTTTTGGCATAATCAATTACTCGCTGCGGTATGCAACCAGTATTTACTTTATTTTTTAAAATTTCTACTAATTCTACAATATTTCTCATGATGCAACCCCTTATCAATTAATCTTCACTATGAAATCATTATATATTAAAAATTTCTTACTGTCAAGAATTATTTAATGAATGCATCAACATTTCTTTGATATTTTCTGAGGTAAAATCTTCATTGATGTGAAGAATATCATATGATGTGGAAGATTCGATCTCTAACTTTATACCTGTATGAAATGTTTCAATTAGATATTGAATCTTTGATACCAATTCATCTATGTTGGCGATTGATTCGGTATTACAGTATAGATTAAGATATAGGTATGTTTTATTCATTTTAAAAAAATTCTATTTTAGAACATATTTTACAAGTGTGCATAGTATCATTATGGCCAGAAACTCCTTCGTGCCAATCATGCTCACATAATTTTCTCAATTCTTCTATTACTTGACTGATACTTTGTAATTCTTCTTTAAGGACTTTCTCCCTTGCTAGGAATGCGTCAAAAGTTTTTTTATCCAACATCATTATTCCTCAATTCTTCATTTAATCGTTCATGGAAAGTTTCTTCACCGTCATCTCCCGATATTAGCCAATCTATTCGGTGAGAATAGATTTTCGCAAGAGTTAGGTATTTTATAGCATTTTTAAATTCTTGAATAGTTTTTTCTGAAAAGCGATTTTCAAAATCGTTTGATAGATTTGTGTTATTTTGAATTATTGATTCAATGGATTCTATAATATCTTCTATTGCATATTGTTTATAATCGAAATGGCCACCACTCATGATTCTAACTCCATTATATTACACCATACAATATATACTGAAACAATATAATTCTATCCTTCTTCTGTAAAAGATTTAGTTTCTTGGCAAGTTTAGTCGCTGCTACCCATTTTAAATACCAATCATTACTTTCTGTTACGATCAAGTTGAGATTATCTCGCCTATAACAGAAGAATCCATTGTTCTGTAGAACGTATCCTTCTTCATCGTTACTTGTATATCTAAATCCAGCATCTACAACAAATTTATCAAATGCGGAAAAACTAGGAGTACAAATGATATAATCTATATCTGTATCTAACACTGGTGGATCACATATTACACTACTACCAGTTTGATAAATCCCTGTCCATAATTTATTTGGTATTACTATATGTTCACTTAACATAAGTCACCTTTATATATCCACATTTAACACATGTTTCTTCACTATGTATTCTATCGTGATGTCCAATATACACTGGATAACCATATCGATGAATACATAGAAGCTGTTTCAATATTTTAAATATTTTCATTATTCAATATTATATGATTTAAAATTGCAAAGATCATATTCAGATACCTTCCATTCACCGTCTACGAATAGATAGTTATAATCATAATCGCAACCTAAGTCAATGTATTCTGTAATATTAGAATCAACAATACAATCGGTATTATCTTCTCCACGATCTCTACCATAATACAAACAAACATCAGCTTGACTTGATTCAAAATTATGAGGATAGTCGGGAGATGGTTCTATATATTTACCCAATACACTTAAATTGCCTTTAGACACCAATTTTAGTGCAGCATCAAGATTATTGTAATGTTCTTTTAGAATTTTTCCCGCGAACTCAATATATCCATCCCAATGAAGATTGATGCTGTGAACTTGTCCTTCTAAATCAACTACTGCGATTGATGCGTTAGTTGCCATGATATAACTCCCTATCAATTAATTAATCAAAATTATTTACCACAGTTACAATTATACAGAATTATTTCCTAATGTCAAGAATTTTTAAATCCATCAATATTTTTCTTCATATTCATTTTCAACACGCCAATTCTATTGAAAAAAGTCTGCATTATTTATGATTGCTGGAATAAATAATGCAAGTATTATCAAAATGGTAGCAACCACCATTATCCATTCTATCAAAGTAAATCCATTTTGTCGCATGTTATCCCTCATAATTAATCTCCACTATTATTCTATAATAGTAATTGATTTCGAAAAATGATCTGATGCAATTAATCATTAGACTTCGTTTGTTAGAATTGAATTAGCCACAACATAATCTTTTTTAGTGGTGTTCCAAAATTGCCTAAATTCACCTGCAATCCAATTGGCGCATTCAATTATTCCATCATAATTGAATGATTTGGATACATCCCATTTAGTATTATATACTTCGCCCTTCGTGTCCATGGTATCAATCGATAAAGAATTTATTGAATATTGCAGCCATTTAATACAACAGATGTCGTTCGAATTTCTATGTTCAAAGAATGCAATATTTAATTGCTGAGAGTGATCTTTATTTTTAAGTGATACAATGTATCCTTGTTCCCGACAATTTTCCCATCTGCCAATTTCAAATCTTGCATCATAACAATGATATTCTTTATTCCAAGAATCCTCAATGTTAGTTGATTCTCTTTGCAAATATGCTAACACCGCCCTTGCAGCCGGACATGCTCCGTCTTGCATATAATTAAATAAGTCCATTATGTTATTTCCTATCAAATTAATTAATCTTCACTACGAATACATTATATAACAAAAATTTCTTACTGTCAAGAATTTTCTAAATCCACCAATTCTTCTCTGATATATTTTAACAAAGATTCGATTGAAAATGCTTCAAAGATCCAATCTTTTCCATACAATATATTAAAACTTTCAGATATATAATCATAAAATACAGTATAATTATACTGTATTAATTTCTCAGATAACAATTCAACAAAATATGTTTCAGATATAATTCGCATTTTATTAACAATTCTTGTCATATCATCCAGGGTATGTTCTGTATCAATTAAATCAATTGTAACACCATGTATACTATTTTCAATTGTTCCAATATAATCATCATCTTTAAATATAACAAAATTGTATTTATTTTTTTCAATGAAACTAAGCGGCATTTACTCACCGCCCTTCAATAAAAATGAATTAGATATTGCTTTAAATGAAAATTGTCTAAGATTTGATTTAAAGACAACTCCTTCATTTTCATTCCCATTATCTAGTTTATATTCTGCTAAATCTAAGAATTGTTGACGATCAATACCAGTTAATTTATATTCGCTATTCAGAACATCCACATGTTTAATATGAGGAAATTTAGAATTAATTAGATATAACATATCTTTTCTATGACTTGGATCCAAATATCTACCAGTTGATATATTATAAATGTCAAATATCATAATAGTGTTTCCAGATATTCCATGCCAATTTCCCTGAATGCTTTCTCCAATCAATTCTCCCTGTATTGCCAGATCCCATCCAGTCATTTCGCATATAAATTTTAAAACTTCATCATATTTTTCATTAAGTGCAGTCTGAACAAATTTTGAATTTTTATCTGATAATTTCAATTCGAGATTTCGAGAACATACTCCAAAATAATATTCCAATTCATAAGTTTTATTTTTTAATCCAAAAAAATTATATAATCGTAATTTGAATTTATCAAAATTGGATAATTTGTTTTTGGTTTGATATATGGTAATTGACGACCCATTATATTTTTGAGTGACTTCAAATGTTTCCGCTAAATTAAAACTTGATAATAACTCATCATAAGTTATATTTTGAATTCTTTCTTGATCAGTCTTTGGAATTAATTCTGGAAATTTGCATTGAACTAAACTTCTAGTGCCATTACTAATATTTAATGGCGGATCATATTTCTTAACACCAAAAAAATCAGATAAATCGTCATCTGTGTTAACACTTCCATTATTAATAACAACGCTTAGTTTATCTGAAATAGGAATAATTAATCCCTGTGATAATTCTTTTCTAAGTTTAATCGTTCGCAATCGAAATGCTTCGCCATTTGGAAAAGATGATTTAAGCCAATCTTTTTTGATATATGATGATTTTCGAAGAAATTCAAATTCTTCAGTAATAGGCAATAAAGAATCAATCTCAAAATATACAACTAAATCATTTTGTTTAAATTCATTTTTTTTAACAACAACTTGCCAGCCATCTATGATTGCCAGTTCAAGATTGTCGGCATTAGTGTGTGGAATAATTTTTGTTATTTTTCTCAATGTCACTAATTTTCTCATAATTACCACGGTTCCTTTCCAATTTGTAAGAAATTATTGCTGTTTTTAAAATTTTCATTTTTTGCAATGAAATCGCAGCATTCAAGAATATCTAATCTCATGTACCTGTAATCATAGGATTCACCGTCATCTATAATTTTAAGACACTCTACTATGGTGTCATCTGGTAACGTATTCAAATATTCTTTAAATTCTTTAACTGTTGTCATTTGTTAAATTTTCTCCATTTCTAATGTTGGGAATATTTCACTATATTAAAATTCGAATCAAATGTTATAGTATATTTAATTCTATTAATCTTATCTAAAAGAATTGCTGGTATATTAGAATCATCAAGAAAATGTATTTCTTTATAATAACCATCAATCGAGTTCCAAAATAAACTAACTGTACCATCTGCATGTAGCATTGAATCAGGCATATCTATTAAAATATCTTTGTGTTTAGTTAAATAATTAACACAAAGATTTAAACTTGTTTTTTTCGGTTTATCTGCATTTTCGCCATCCCAGTTCGCTTCAAGATCATCGTATGATCTTAATTCCGATATTAGATAATAATAGTCAATTGACTTCATTATAAATCTCTTAATACTTGTTCAATGTTATCTTTTAGCTCATCGCATAATAATAGATTTCTATCTAATCCAAGCCGTTGTATACAAGCATCAACCTCAATAACTCTTTTTTTATCAATATCCGATATAACTTCTTTCATTGCATGGTGTGAAATATTAATAGTTGTATATGCTGCATGATAAAAGTGCGTCAGATACACTATATCACATTCTCTCATATTTAAATTTAAATCATCAATAATTTGCTGATAATTTATATCTTGATTTAATAGAGGAAATACATCACATGTATTTGACTTGTTGGCATCAAATATATTTTTCGCTTCTCGAAAAATTGTTGATAATTTACTGTTTTTTTCAGTTGTTGCGGTTGCAAGTTCTATTGCTGTTCTTGAACTAATACTCATAATAAACTCCACATAGAATATCCTCTCATCAATTATACAGAATTATTTCTTTTTGTAAAGCATTTTAAAACAGGATACAAAAAGAAAATTCTATTTCACTAAAAGTCGTTTTTGTCTTTAAAATCAACGACTAACATTTTGTATCAACTTTTCAATATCATATTAATAATCAAAGAGTTATTGAAAAGATTAATATAATTTATCATAAGGAATAGCTGAGTATGTCTACAAAAAATAAATGTTAATTAAATTAAGGAAATTTTAGAAAATATAATTAAATCAACTACTTTGTGTGATTTTCATAAAATTAAACATTAAGAAAATAACATATACTATTTTGACTGTAATAGCAATAATGTAATAGTAGAAAATAATTTATTAATAGGATCAAGTATATTGGATGGATTATCGTGATAACTTATCACTAAAATATATCCAATTAAACATAATATGATAAAATTTTTCATTTTATTTCCATTTCATAACTGCAATATCAATGCTTGTTTGCGCTAAAATTACCTTCAGCAAATAACACTTTATACATTTAAATCTCCAAATTTACGATTAAAGTTCTTTTAATAAATATGATTTAACATATATTTCATAATATACAACTCTATTTGCACAGTCAACATCATCAACAGGATCATTATCATAAAATGTGATAAAGAAATGATCTTCCGGACCGTGTTGATATCTTAAATAATTACTTATTCCATGTAATGTATAGAAATATTGAAATGCTTCAGCAACAGAATCAAATAGCGTTCTATAACTATTCTCATCGATGTTAACAAAATCGAATTCATCATCTAAACTATTTCTATATTCCCTTGTTATTTTCCAAGATATTCGGTATAAAATTTCTTCACTTTTTGTATCATTCACTACAACCTCACTTTACATTATTTTTTATTCAATTGTTTTAGTATATCTTTTATTTGTTTGATTTCACTTTCGCTATCTTGTACAGCGGAATGAAGTTTCTCGATATTTTTAAGATTAAATGATTGAATATTATTCAATACTTTTTCATAATATTCAATTAATTCCTCATCTGAAAATATTTTTAGACAATACTTATGCTGAAATTTTAGCATCATTTCAGTGATACGTTTCTCATTTTTATGTTTAGTTAATATATAATCTATCCCCAGTTGAATTGCATTTTCATATGATGTTGCTGGTAGTAACTCATATCGATTGCCAGATCCATCATCATATTGAGATATCTTCCATGTAAATCCAAGAGGTGTTTTTGTTCGAGAATCACCGGGGGTCCAGCCAGTACCATACAATGTTAATAACTTTATTCCACCCGAATCATGTTGTGATACATAAAACATGACATCATCATATGATTTTATTACCGTTTCATTATAGTTTATACATACAAAATGTGTTATTTTATCTTCTATAAAATTGAACAATGTTGTAAAAGGTTCTTTATCTATATTTTTATAGATAAAATCCAATTGCTTTGTTTTTTCTTGTAATTTTTGACGATCTTGATCATATTTTTTTCTTTGCTGTGTGATATTACTTTCAAACAATTTGCGATCTTCATCATACTTAGTTTGCAAAGTCGCTAGGCGATTTTCTTGCCATGATTTAATTGGTTCTGACAACAAATTTGATGCGACAAAATTATCACCTGCGGGTAATTCTGTACCATCTGCGCTAACGAAGATTTCCTGTACAATACTCTGGGTTGCGTTAAGTTTGCCCACCACAACTACTTTTTTACCATCTTTTGTATATTTGATATCCATTATATCTCCAAAATATTAAAAACAATCATCATCATCATCATCATCTTTTTCGCGCACGTTGATAACAAAGTCATCGACTCGTTTTTTTAACTCAAAATAAGCACTTTCTATTCGGGCCAATCTTTCTTGATAATATGTTAGAGTCTCCACAAATGCCTCTCTCTCAGTTGTGGCTTTCATTGCCAAATTCATGCCTCTGGTTTCATCGTATAACCAAAATCCGCGATCACCACCCGACTTGAATTCGCATAAAGTAAGCGTATCACTCAATTCAACAACACTATCAGGTTTTTGTGACATTTCATTTTCTCCGAATTAATAATATTTTAAAATTACATATTATTGACATTACAAGAGCAATTATACAGTAAAAATTTCTTACTGTAAATAGTTTTTTTTTATTCGCGTTATTTTCCATGCCTAAATGATTGTTTCAAATCAAATCCATGTTGCGGAATTTTATGTCTATCGGATATTTCAACTGGTGGTTTAATATCAGGATTTTCTCTAATTGTATTTGAGATAAAATATTCGATTTCTTGGTATAAAATTTCAGGTTTCATAATAGATGAAAATCCCAAATCTTTCAATACTGGAATATTCTCATCGATTTTTAAAGCCGTAGTGATATTCTCATCTCTCCAAGTTGTTGTTTTATGCTCAATAGAAGTAATCACGAAAATTGGATGTTTGACTTCTCTACAAGCACTAATTAATAATGGGTCTTGCCTACAAAAATGTTCTTCGATATCATAAAATAATACATTTGCATGCCATCTATATCTATTATTGACTTTTTCAATACTGTCAATTAGAGGAAGATGTTCTTCATTTTTTCTTGATAGTAATTTATAGTCATTTTTTAAATTATACCTTTTGATTGGATCACATTTCTTAGGTATTGTATTGACAATCATATACATTTTATCAAATACGATCAAATACTTTAATGCATACTCATATAATTTATAATTCAATTTCAAATCGCGTGTTATATTTTCTAAATAAGTTCGTTTTATTGAACCTTTTATATTAACATCGGTTTGCGCAATTGCTCTACGATCATAAATTACTCTATCGTCGGTATCGTTAATTTTACCAACATAATCGTAATAATCTTCAAATTTAGATATGATTTTCATAATATAACTTCAATATAATATTAGGTATGGATGGAATCGAACCATCTTTCTTGAATCATGAATTCTACACTTTACCATTAAGTTACATACCTCTAATTAACCTTTTACGCACAATACTTGTTTTAATGTATGTACTATTTCAACCAAATCAGATTGTGCTGCCATAACAATATCAATATCCTTATACGCTAATGGCGTTTCATCAATCACATCAATATCTTTGCGACATTCAACACCTTCAGTAGCATGAATATGATCATCTAATGTGAATGTATTTCGCGCCTCTGTTCGTGACATTCTACGACCAGCTCCATGAGAACATGAACAAAATGATTCACGATTACCCAAACCTCTTACAATAAATGATTTTGCTCCCATTGATCCTGGAATAATTCCATATTGATCTTTTTGTGCTGATACTGCACCTTTACGGGTAACATAAACATTTTTACCAAAATGACGTTCCTTTGAGACGTAGTTATGATGACAATTAATTGCCATAATATCAGTATCAAACGATTTTGGAATACAAGATTTCATCGCGGTAATAACATTTTTCATCATTATCTCACGATTTAATTTTGCATATCGCTGTGCCCAATCCAATGCTGTAATATAATCATCAAAATACTCAGAACCTTCTGGCAGATATGCCAAATCAGAATCAGGAAGATGTATATACCATTTTTCCATTTCCGATTTAGCTTTTTCAATAAAATATGATCCTATTCTATTTCCAATACCGCGCGAGCCGGAATGTAACATGATCCAAACATTATCAGATTCATCTAAGCATATTTCGATGAAATGATTTCCTGTTCCCAATGTTCCTAAATGATTTTGATAGCGTTTGGATGCGGAATTTAATCCATCGTGTTTATGCACGAGTTCACATAAATCTTCGTGTAATGACATCATAGCAATAAATTGAATATCATCTGGAACATCGCCCCATGCTCCTCTATCTCCTACGCCACCATTATTAGTTCTACCATGTGGTACACTGGATTCGATGGACAATCTAATGTTCAGTAAATTATCCGGCAAATCATTTGCTGTTAGTGAAGTTTTAACGGCAATCATACCACATCCAATATCTACACCAACCGCTGCCGGAATGATTGCTTTGTTTGTTGGAATTACTGATCCAACAGTTGCACCCTTTCCGGCATGAACATCTGGCATTACTGCGACATGACTATGAATAAATGGAAGTGAAGCAATATTTTTTAATTGATCAATAGCCATTGATTCGATTGGCAAGTTCTTGGTCCATGCTTTAATATTAACAGCGGAACCTTCAATAAATTCATAATTTTGTGTAGACATAATATATTCCTACCTATTTAATATTCAATCGAATTTGAACCCATATTGGCATGACTTGTGCTGTCAGTTTTACCATTAAACTTAGAATATCAATTTAAATCAATGCCACGTTAATAATATTTCTTTAACAGCTTGTAAAATTACCGCTGTTACCAATAAACATGATACAAATTTTAACATAAAAAGTATAATTAATGCAATATTTTCTTTCATTATATAGACTCAAAATATTATTTAATGTTGATTAAAGGTGTTATTATATAAATCATAATTGATGTATGTTTAATTTGGAATCTATTATATCAAGTAAATTTCCAAAAGTATAGATATTGTGTGTATTTTCCAATACAACATCATATCGATCTTCTACTAAGAAAATCATATCAACCATATCGAGTGAATCCAAACCACAATCGGATAGTTTGGAATCTCTATAGAGTTTAGTATTAATTGGAAGGGATAGATGTTCAATTAGAAAGTTGGACAAATCCAATTCTAGTTCGTAATTTGACATAATTATAACTCAATATTATCTAATAAAAAGATTAGGCGAGATTTAATGTCCTTTATTTTATCATTATTTGTAGCAATTATATTGGCAATTTCACTTCGTTGTGGAATTGCTTGCTCTTTTACCGGCAATGAGTGACTCCCATTATCCGTCAAAATCGGTCGCATTTTTGAGTGTAGAGTCTCCAATAAATCAAATACGGATGAAAATTCTTTGTCCGTTTCGTTTAATAATTCAAAAATTCTTGACTGTTTAGTTTCAACTGCATTTCCAGCAAATTTATTTTCAATTAACATATTATTTAACTCCATTAAAAAAACTAAACTTAAATTCTGGCAGAAATTCTCCACCATCAATAATCCAACCACCGGTATCTAATGCTAATTTATTTGCATTTTTAAGATACCGATAATTCTCTAGCCATTTTTTTCGATATCTTGCATTGTTTGGAAAAAGTTCTATTGCTTTTTGTGAATCTGGTGGAATATATGCTATTGTCATATTATAGTCCTTAAAGAAGATTGGTTGAAATCAACCAATCTTCGAATCAAATATTAATGTGTCAGCCAAGGATTAGGATGATTGGCATTAAAAACTGCACCTGCTTCTGCTCGTGGCTGTTGAATTGCAACTTGTGCAACTGCGCCTTTAACATCAACCTTTTCATCTTCCTTGAGTTTATCAACATTTTGAGCATTCAGTTTTCGACAGAACTGAGTCAAATTGCCGTGTTTAGTTGCGCACATAACCTCATAGCTTGCTTTAACTTGACCGATTGAAGCCAATGCCTTGGCCAGTTCAAGAATTTCGCAATTCTCATTGGTGTATGAGCCACTGATACTTAACCCCATTCCTGGTCCCATACCAGCGGCACCAATCACATTCTGACAAGTCGCTGTTGGTGGTGGCACAAACAACATTGCTGATGGTGTATTGTAATGCTGTTTGGGCGTATGCATATTAACACTTTGAGCATTACCTGCATTAGATGCGGATTGTGACTGAGTAGCATTGCTATTACCAGAATCATTCATACTCTGCGACTGATCTTGTTGCTGAGTTTGGGACTGCGTTTGATTTTGGTGGGCGTTAGCATTGCCAGAATCAGAAATACCCTGACCCAAAAAATTGGTATTAGTGCTATTACCAGAATCATTAATAGACTGTCCCAAGGTATTAGTGCTATTACCAGAATCAGAAATACCTAGAGTATTTGTTAAAGTGTTGGTATTACCAATGTCGACATTAGTACGATTAGAAATAGAATTGATAACACTGGTATCAACATCAACAACACTAGATGAATGAGGACCATTATTATTACCATTGCCATTGCCATTGCCGTTATTGTGATTAGATGCAAATGCATCCAAACAAATCAACATCATCATTACTACAAAAAATTGCGCGAGATTTCGCATAACATTCTCCTAAAAATTAAACTAAACTAATGGGTGTGATTAACACCCATTTTTCATCAATTTGATGAAACTTTTATGCCGCCAATTGCAATAATTGGGTAAAGGCATTATCTTTCATTTTAGCACCAGAACCATACGCAGCATTCCAAAATTTGGAAGAATTTGAATGTCCGTTACTATAATGATCTACTTTCTCCGTAAAGGCATTTAAGATACCAAATGCTGTATTACGACATGCATCGGATCCCTTTCCTGCACCAGCATACAGGGAATACACACGATTAATTTCTAATACCTCAGCATGTGTTGGAGTAAATTCTTGTTTAATAATATCTGAGATAAATTTATGAGCATCACTATCTGAAACTTTAAAATTCGTAAGTGATATAATATTATCCTTGAATTTATCCCATGCATCATCAATTAATCCAAGTTTTTGTTTGATTTTAGTTGCATCAAAAACTTGACGATGTGTAACTTTAACTCGATGTTTGCCAATATCTTCATTCAATGCCACGTTTAGCGTATTGTTGCATACAACTCTAGTTGAGACGAAACTAGCGGTAGTCGCATTAGTGCCATCACAAGAAGATGATAGTAACAGATGTCCATCTATTTTATCGCCAGTATTAAGAACCAATGAATTACCAGTGTTTGCCAGTGCCCAAAATTTCTTTCCATCAAACAAGCAACCAGCGGTTGATAGATGCATACCAGAATCTGATACAATATCTCGAAAAAATTCCAATACTTGTTTAGGTTGAACTGTTTTGTAAGCATCACTTACAATTGCCAATGGAATTTTATTATCTGATCTTGATAACACCTTTTTACCAGTGAAAAGTAATTCTTCACCTTCATTCTGAAATTTCACATCTGATTCAATAATATCCCAATCAAATCCAGCTTCTTTAATCCATACTTCAATTGGCGAATTAATCTGCAATTCCTGTCCTAAACCATGCCATATATCTTTACGATTGCCGATAAAAGCCATTGCTGGAGTGCCGTTACTCAGATCGATTTCTGCTGCCATGTTATAATACCCCCTCAAAAATTAATAAAATTAAACAACAAAGTCAATTATACAGATTTTTTTCTTAAAGTCAACAATTATTTGAAAATTTTTTCAATATATGAAATTGCATGTTTTTTATCGTCTACACTATCAAATTCATACCACACTCTATCATACATATATATTCGCGTATTAATATTGTTATAATTTACGACGATTTGTGATGCATCAATACGTCTAGGTTTAATTATTGTAATACCATCTATCTCCACATACTCAACAGTTGGATTTAATAACATGTCTTCAAATGCAAGATATGTTATTGCATTAGTATCACATTCTCTAGCACGACAAATAGTATCATCAAACATGTTGGACTCAGTTATAGCATATTTCTTTTTATCAACATAAACAATATCATCTGGAAAAAGCGGAACATATTCCGCATCAATTTTAACGAATCCTACTGCCAATTGATGATTTATTAAATCCAATCTTGCAATATCAACATCTGAATTATTCCAAGAAGTTTTGACAATAGCATTCTGTTCCATATCTTTAATTAAAGATCGCAAATTAATTAATAAATTTTTTCGATGTGCAAATTTATAAATTTTAGTTAATTGTTCATACCAATGAGCTAAAATTTCATTAGTGTTTCTCATGAATAAAATCTCCTATTTTCAATTGTAAAAATTTAACAATATCACTTGCTCGGGATTTGTCTAATTTCAATGGCGAATAATTGTCATCAAATACTTTTGTAACTGCCCATTTGATACCGTCTTTAATTAATGTTTTATCAAAAGGAAACATTCCATTAATAAAAGTTCGAATATTCATTAGAATCAATTTAGCGTCAATATCGTACTCATCTAATAAACCATTTTCAACACAATTGGTACCCATTGGATCAGATGTGTATAGGAAATTTGCGAGTTCTTTTTCAATATTTTTAGCATCTTGAACTGATAAATTATCTATATGAATATTTGATTTTGCCAATGCATCTTCCATTTCTTGAATTTTATTCAATAAAATTTTCTGATAGTTTAAAAAATCAGAATATTTGATGAAATATCCATTATCATTTTTAGTTATTTCACCAGTGACATCGAATCTTTCCATTTTCATTTCTCCAATTTAGTCTCAATAATTTTTAGGATACAGCTTTCTTTCCCAGCGATCTTTTGCTAGTGGATTAGTAGATGATTTAATTTCTTTAGGAAGATATTGCAGATTCATTACATTGTGGCACCCACCTCGATCTAATGGGATAATATGATCTATTTCCCATTCAATATGGGATAATTCAGATGGAATTGGATACAATTTCTTAAATTCTCGAATTATTTTAGAATCACGTTTAATTTTACCCGATACTGTTCTCTTAGGTTCACCGCAATATCTTGAATCAACAATTTCTGCATTCACATTAACAGAATACAGTAAAATAATCATTAATACAAATTTAATCATATAGTCGCCATAAAATAAAATACTAAAAATATATTCGAATATAATAATAAATACATCATTTTCTTTCCTTAGACATGTAAATATCACTAATTCGCTGTAAAGTGTCGGCTTCCAATTTATCGTGCCGGAATTCTACAAATCTAGGTAAATATAAATTTGTTGATTCATCTGACTTATTATGTATTAATTGATTAAATCTAACAGTAATAATTTTATCGATTAGTTGTGATGGCAACATCGATCTAATTTCATCTGTTAATCCTGAACCTACTTGAAACATTCCTTTACCACATTCGGTTTGACAAACAAATGCTCCTATTTGTCCAACCTTCTTTTTATGGTCTACTAATTCAATGATTCTAAGTTCACATTCATATTCCTCTTTTAATTTTCCTTGGGATTTTACTCGTCTACCTTCCCATAAATTATCATAATTTTTGACAATAATTCCTTCACCACCTTGTTGTACAATTTCATCAAAATATTGATATGCATCATCAATTGTATCAACAGTTTTATAATTAATCAATGATATTTTATGTGGAATACCTTCCGCAAAAAATCTACCAGCTAAACTACCCAAACGTTGCAAATATGGTATACTAGAAGTTTCATCAACTATATCCCAAACAATAAATCTCAAAATATCTTGTTCATAATCGGCAATAGTTCTTTTAATTGCTTTTGATATAATGCCATTAGATGTTTTTCTATCCAATGGTTTGGCTGTCAATGACGAATTTTCATAACATATTAATTCACCATCAAATTTCTCACCAGTTCGCATTAATAGTTGAACTGAACTCTTAAACTTGTCACCAATATCAATTTCTCGACCAGATGAACTATACGCAATAAAATCTCCAGTATCAGCATTTAAACATTCAATTACACACCGACTAGAATCAATCTTAGGTTGCGCAATTGCTGGAAATTTAATATGTTCAATTGAATCATGGCATTTCATTATTTTGAATTCTGGAATCAATTTCGGCCATATTTTGTTGATAGTTGCAACACTAACACCACAATCTAAATCTTTTTTAATAATTAATTCGATAATTTTACCGTCATCCGATGATGACAATTCTAAAATATTTTTCAGATATTTGATACCATGATTTCCAGTAAATGTTCTATCAATCAATTTATCCAACATTGGTAACGTTTCATTTAACGTCAATGCTGCGGCATGAGTGAAATGTTCTGGAATTTTCTTAATATAAAAATTAATATATGGATTATATGTTAACTGAAAAATTTTTCTGAAAATTTCATCATCGGAATTTTCAGTTAGAATTTTCTCTTTTTGCAATCTTGATGCACTAGATTTCAACAAAAGAATAATATTATAGTAATTCTTCATATTATGCCTGCTTCTTAAGAAATTCCGGCACATCAATCGTAATAGAATAACGAGAATTCGATTCTCTTAATTGTTGTTTCAGATTTTTCATCAAATCAACATAGGTTGCAAGATCATTTCGATTTTTTCGATATTGATCACAATATGCATTATATAAGTGAAATGAATATTGACCGTCGGCTGTAATAGGATTCGCTTTTCGATAGTTATATATCAATAATGCACGTAATTGGCGACCATCTGTTTCCAAGTCATTTATTGTAAAACGAATCTTTGCAATCATTTTTTGTAAATTTGCATTATTTGTCATTTTCTTCAATCCTCTTTTCAAAAATAAATTCACCATCAACAACTCTAACATTAACTAATTCTATCGGCGATGCATTTTTGTTTATGTTAACATAATCCCTGCCACCGTCAATACAATTTCCATTAGGAGTGCAAACACTATCATGTCGATACCTGGATACATATACTACACCATTTTCTAAAATACCAGTTATTGGTACAGAAAATGCTGAATCAGCATTGCAAATACGCCACTCCCCCATCCACGAAAAAATACCAAAATAATTCGAATGTCCTAATTCAGTATTAGGATTGGGTTGATAGAATACATCCACTGGATTAGATGCCCATTGTACATTTGCGCCTTCAACACACCAATATCCAATATACTTGACTCCATATTTTTTCTCTACACTCTCTATGGTTTTTTCATCAAACCAAAAAGCTTTTCGAGATTCAATATGTGGCATTTTTCAATGCTTCTTCATGTTTATTGAATTCTTTAGAATGATAGGCGGCTGCATCATGATCATTCTTTCGTAACGCTTCAATCGCAGCTTTTTTATGATGTTTCATTAGCGAAACATGGTCGATTTCCCCATCTTTCGGTTTTAAATGTTCTAAAAATGTTTTCATATATAATACTCATAAATTAAAATGTAATAACAATTATACTACTTTAAGAAATTTTGTCAATCATTTTTTAGAAATCTGTTGGATAATCTTCATATTCAGATAAATCTGGTTCAACAGGAATATCTATAAGAAAATCCTCTTGTTTTGGTATAACATAATGTTCTTTTTTATTCAAGCTAATTAAATTTTTTCTTTTTAATTTATAACTGGCTATTCCTTCCGGACTCTGCTTATATGCTAATGAACCACGCTGAAATTTATAGTTATGTTTTGGATTATTTGCTCGACATCTAACTGAACAATGATCATGTTTTGAATAGTATTCTTTTTTACATGTTGGACATATTTTAGCAATTCTAGGAATTGTCTGTCTATGAATATAAGCACATTCAAGGCAACAGAATTTTTGATGTTTGAACTGTGTTTTAAATAGTTTACCACATTGTAAACAATTACTAGGTTGCCGATAAGTCACATTCGCAATATGTGCTTCTCGCGCAAGTTCTTCATGACAATTTTTACAATATTTAGGTTTATTGTGTTCCTTCCCACATCTTGGACAGATGGTATTAGGAATTGCTGATTTTGTAGGATTCAATAGCTCATGATTATATTTCACCATGCACTTAGTAGAACAAAATTTTCTATTCTTTCTAGCATCCTCATCACAAACAACGCATTTATATTTCTTCAAAATATACAAAAATGCCAGTATTAAACTGGCATTTAATTAATTAAATAATATTGTTATTATTTATTCTTGAAAATACCAAGAGTATTGAATGTTGCTACAACGGCGCTAATAACTGATTGTAAAGTTGGCCATACATCTTGAAACAATTCTAAACTCTGATTTGACGTTTCGAAGGTTGTTTGTAGTACATTTTTAACCAATTCTAATTTATCCTTACCTTTACCTTCAACTGGAATCGCATTTTCAATCGCCTTGATTGTATCAATAATTACTGGAAGTAATCCTAATACCATCTTCACTTTTTCTAAAAAAGTCATTTTATTTCTCCTATTTATATTTAATTTCTACTTCTAATCCTAAACCATTTAGATTGGAAAATCTACTACCACCTAATAATGGTGTACTATCTTTTATATAAATGCCATCTATTTGAGCGGATGGCATAACGGTTGGTCTAATATCAATTGTTACTTCGTTTTTTTGGAGCCACACCCAACTTTTCGGTAGTTGCGACTTCGAGAGTTGGATGAAGGAACATCCCTGTAACCGCGAAAATAGCACCACCAATAGTAACAATTTGATCGTCGGTGAGCGGAAGTTCATATCCAAATAATTTGGCAATTGCGACAATACTTGCCAGAAAACCTGTTACCATTGATACTGCGATATTTCCTCGTTTCCATGCTGCGGCATCCGTTAACATTTTTCCTTGTTGAAAAACTTCGGGTAAGCTGATTACGGCTCGGATTTTGTTGAACATTTTTTCTCCTATGATTATTTATCATAGAAGTATTTATGCTATTCTTATAAATATAATTTAACCCTATCTCGTATATCTTTCAATGTATACTCTTTAGAGATACAGCCATCCAAATATACTGTTTCAAGACAACCATGCTTTTCCTCTCTTTCAGTGCATTGATCCTTCAATTCATATTTACCATTAATATGCGATACCATCAATAATCCTCTAGCTGATTTTTTAGTTCCAGAATCTGTTTTAGGATCCTTAAATATATCATATCTTTTACCATCGACCACAATAGACGTTGCTTTCATTGCAAATCCATGTGTATCTCTCGTGATATATTGGTATGAAAATGACCCAACGCCCAATACAACATTATCTGATGCAAATCCCTTAAGTTTCAATCCATGTAATATCTGTTTTTGCCGATCTAATGTTATAGAATCGCCATATATTGCGCCAATATGTGAATCGAGAGTTTTAAATCCTTTATCATTCACTTTTCCGCCAAATATATTCCATAATGATTCTATCAATCCCAATTGTTGAGGTGTTGGTGTAATCGCTCTATGAGTTAATTTAAAATTATCCAAGCGAGCAATATCAGATTTTCTATCCTCATTCGCAGCTAATATCTTCCATTCACACAACATATCAACTTTGTAATATTTATTTTTAAATTTGAAATATGCGAATATATCTTGTATATCTTTAGGATCACATGTCGTATTCCATGATAGCATCATATTTTGCATTTTACGCAAACACTCTTCAATGTTATTCAAAATACATCCGTTCGTATCAAAATCATGAAACATATGATTCCATTTACCACATAGAATATCTACTGGATCACCACTATCAGGTCTAATAATAACCTTACCATCACGTTCCATAATGATACTCTTCAACCCAGGCAAAATATTTGATACAACATTCCAAAAATCAAATGTATCTGAAACGATACTTATATTTCCTGTCGGATAGACATCAACTATCAATCGTTTAAATGTATCAAATTCAGCTTGACTTCTATCGGTAATATCATCAATTAATAGTTCTATATTACTAGACATAACACTATGTTCAGTCGCATTTACCGATCCCGCAATAAATTCCTCAGTTGCGTTATAGTATGTTTCTGCAATATCAATTCCTGGTAAAGAATCTGTACCCATTGAACCACATGCTATTGCAGCAAATGCTGATTTTGCCGCGGCATCTCTACCAAACATTCCGCGAAAAGAGAAATCATGTGCTTGAAATGGAATAAAATTTTTATCAGCGCCCGTCAAATCAGCATATAAATGAAATGTTTTTAAATACTCAAAATATGTTGTTGCGGATGTAGTCATTGGCCAAAGTTCATTTGATATAACACTTTCAAGATAATTTGGCAACCAATAAAATTCCGGTAATGTATTAACTATAGTTAATAATGGTATTTTATATGGTACAAATGAACCTTCTGGTAATGCCTTAATATGTATAGGTAAATAACCTAGATCATGTAAATCAGCAATATGAGAAACATCTACAGTGTATCCTAATGCATTAGATATTTGTCGCTGATACTTATCAACAACAAATGATTTATCCATTTCGAAAAAAGTATTATTCCATTCATCTATTAGATAGTCTTTAATGAATAACTGTAATCCAATAAAAACTACGCCTTTAGAATTTTCAATATTTGATTTGTTATTTGATCTTGCAGTAAAATTGGAATATACATATTCTGTGTTTGTGGGATATTGCTGAATATGTCCTGTTTTATAAAAATCAATTTGATTAATTGCGCTATTTCTCATAATATCCTCTAAATATCAATAATATTTAATTTTTGCTCTTTTTTATAAATCATATCTTGGGGGCATTTATTATAAATTCTATCCCAATTAAAAAATGATCGTGTAGTATATATCCGATCAATTTTTGATTGAAAGAGTGATTCGAGTCCTTTGCTAAAAATGCCATGCGTAACATATAATGATAGCGATTTTGGTAGATAATGGTTGATTATTTTTGCCAATCCAATAAATGTTCCACCCGCATCCACAATATCATCTATAATCAATATATTCTTGTTAAGAATTTTCTGATATAACACATCATCATCGAATTCAAAACATAAATCAGTAATTTTACCAGTATTTACATCTCGTTTTTTGGTTGCGAATAGAAAATCTTTTTTATATGTGTCAGCTATTTCCTTTACTTTATCCAATGCGCCCTTATCGGGCGCAATTATAGTATTAACATATTGAAGAATATCACTATTTTTTGTTATGATATCCAATACCGAAATATGTTTAACTTTAGTTCGAATAAAATGATTCAGTAAATTCACATTATGTATATCTGCTATTTCAATTTCAGAAAAACATAGATTATCAATCAATTCAATTGCAACTTTACCAGCAAATGATTCATCATCTGCACAACGTCTATCTTGTCTAGCATATGGTAAATAATGTAGAATCAATTTAGTATAATAACAAGAATAATAATTATCTAACGCTTCTTTGACTAGAAGCAATTCCATAATTTTATCAGATGAATCGATAACTGTTTCCACTACTATTTTATTTTCTTTACCATTAATGTGGAATTTAGGTAATTTTATTTGTACTTCACCCGCTGGAAAAATAAAAGATTTTTCCAATTCTTTACCATTTATTTTCATTTAGTTTGTGCCAATTTGTATTCTTTAAATTCCAGTTGTAGGGAATCATAATCTAACAAATACTCAAACCCGGATTCGATCACAATAATTGAAGAAAACATTAAAATTAAAATTAATAGTTCTAAACTTTTAGGTAATGATATGTTTTCTTGAGTGATGATAAGCATTATCAATATTGAAACACATACAACAATTGTACTAAACATAATAAACATTTTTAATCTCCGAAATAATTATTAAGTTGCTGTACGAGAACTGCAACAAAACAGAATACTGATATCAAGAAAATCACTATCAATACTTTATTCTCAATTAAATTTTTCATTTCATTCTCTCACATTTATTAATCAATATAAGTTCATTGTATATCAAAAATTTATTACTGTCAAAAATTATTTTGCCCATAATTTCTCCAATTTCATTTTTTAAATTTTACTTTGGGTGAAAAAATTTGATAATTTGGGTATTTGAAAATACTTCTAGTTGCAATTTCAATTGCGACATCATCACATTTTTTGAAAGTAGAATACTTAATATTATATATTTTTGGAATTGAAAATTCTTTTGTTAATGTATCTACACCCAGAAGTGCGCATGTCTTATCCTTAATTGCATTTGGAACACATACGATAGCATGATTAAACAACTTTCCACTGTAAATATGATCTTTTTCGGAGTTTTTGTTTAAGTGATCACATACAAATGCGAATGTTGTTGGTTGGCGAGTTCGTTGAAAATTTGTATGATAATTTTTAGTTGATAATAAAAATGGTAAAAATCTTCGCATATAAAATGTTGCAAAGAATGCATTTATGTTGTCAGCATGGAAATTTCCGTTTTGGAAAAAATCATATACTAATGTCATATGATACAAATCTAAATTTTCACTTGCAGCGAAGGTCTTTATCCAATCGCAAGTTAATTCCTTGGCGTTAATTTCCATTAATTTTTAACTCATCTATTATTTTAACCCATTCATCATCTAATAAACAATTTTCCGGGGCATCAAGAAACATAGGAGCTATATCTTTATTTTTATATCCAGCTAATCCACAACCTATTTTAGTAACTTCGAACATTAGCTCAGGATGTTCTTTGGCATAAAGAACAAATTCATCAACATAATTTTTTATCACATTTAATGGCAATGTTTTGATATTATCATCTTTTGTAGGAATAGCATAACAATCGCCCGTTCTACCTATACCACATCCCCATTTAGCATTATGATTGTCAAATGCAAATCTGGCTGCACCTGCACCATGAACGCCACGTAAATTACTTCCAAAAACAAATAGTTTTTTCATAAATTTCCTAAAATAAAAACATATTATGTGTGCTGTTACGCCAAAAGCTATTGGACATTTTTGTTCGTTCGCCCAGGCAATCTTTTTTCTAATACCTTGACTTCTGTATCACATTACAAACCGACTGTTGTGTACTTCTTCGCCTTTAGATATTCTCGCTCATAATTCCAGTTTGTCAAACTCGACATTCAGGGGGTTCATATGAGTAAACTATCCCCAGATTACACGCGCATATCACTACTCTTTAAAGGATGGACGCCTCTAATCCTACCTCCATAATATGTTAAACTTGGCTCCGCTCCGAGGATTCGAACCTCGCCGCAATTTCTTGCGCCTTCTGATTAACAGTCAGAGACTTTCACCTAGCCAGTCCGGGCGGAATTGATAATAGAATTCTATTATAATTTAGTTAAATTGTCAATATCTTTTTTCAATTTATATCTATCAACTATTTCTAATATCGTAAAACAAAATAAACCAATACCAACACAAATAGTTCCAAAAAAAATTATCATTGAAATCGAAGCAAATATTCCAAATAGCAACGGTGCTAATACTAAAAATGAAACAATTATTGCAACTATTTGTACTGCTGGATGCCAATTTGAAAATGTTTCAAAATCAATATCTTCCAAATCTATCATAAAATTCCTCTATATGTGATTAAAATTCTGTTGAATATATTTTACCTTCATCATCATTAATTATAGCACCTACCAAATATGCCGCTGTTTTCTCTTCCTGTGGCGATCCTTGAATCTTATCTATATTAATCCATTCTTCAATAAATCCCAATGGATTTTTATTAGGCAACTCAATACTAGATTGTATTCCAAAAAAATTATAAACATCTGCTGCATTAAATAATACCCACTTTTTCAATAATTCTGCATCCATTCCTACCAATTCTCTACCATCTGAGAACAAGTAATTAATCCATTTAAACTCGGATTCTATTATTGATGTTAATAATTCAGATATTTTAGGTTTCATTCGATTAAAAGTCATCAAGCCACGTTCAGTCACCAATTCATAGTTTAAAATAGTTTTACATGCTTTAACATGAATATCAAATTCATCCTTACATATTTTCTGTACTGCTTTGCCGATAGGCACAAATATACCAGAATCTGCTATTGCAAATGTCACGGCAAAACTGGCCATGAATTGTATTCTCTCAAGACAATATAACGTAACAACAAACATAAAAATTGCATCGTATGCTGTCTGATCTTTTGGAATTAATCCAAGCGATAATTTATGTCCAATATCAAATGTATATGCAAATATCTCCGTTACTATATATGATCTATCAAAAACATTATTTAGTGTGGATAAATAATCCAATATCTCAGCGGAATTATCAAAAGAATTTCTAACAATCTCCGAATATGTTAATGCATGTAAACATTCATTTTCAGATATTCGCTGCCATAAACAATTCAATTCATTTGAACTAATGAATGGCGCCGTAATAGCAAATACGCTCCTTGAAGCGATTGAATCCGCTTCCCATTTCCAAGCCAACGTCAATAGCATCATATCATATATATTTTTTGGACATGTTTTAAATTCTACATTGCACGATGTAAAATTGAATTCATTCTCATCCCAATCCTGGGATTTCATCTTCTTATATAGATCAAATAAATTTGGGTAATGCTTATTGATTGAATCCAAAAATCCCATGGATTCACCTAGAAACAAGGATGGGATTACATAATCTTTTTTCTCTAAATTAAATATTTTATCGTTTAGTAACATTTATTTTATATCCTTATACATCACATGCACCTGACGCACAAACCGTTTTTTTATTTTGTGTATTAACATCGGCGTCTGACGTTAATGAATTCTGATAATATCGAGTCTTAATTCCAAATTTAACCATATCTAAAAATTCCTCTATCATTTCCGATGATGATAAATCAATTGATTCTGATCTATCCTTATATAAATCCCAACTGCCAGCATGATCGGTAAATTTCTGAATAATAGCATATACTTTTATCATGTCTTTAGATGAAATTTTCCATGCAGATTGATATTTATCTATTAAAATATCGGAATCTTTGGCGCACCAATCAATAATATTACTGGCATCTGATTTTTTCATGGCCAATTCTCGTATAGGATATACACCATTAGGCAATCCAATTGCCTTGGATGATGCCTCAGTTGGCATATGTGCAACTAAAGATGAATGTCCAATTCCCCCAGTTTCAATAATATCCTGTCTCAATTTTTCCCAATCATATTTCAATTCAAAATTAGCAAATGAATCTATATTTTTCTTATATGTATCAATAGGTAGCCAGCCGTCTGGCCATTTAGTTTTATTGATCCACTCAGCGGTACCTCTTTCCTTAGCAATCTTTAAACTCTGTTCAATCAGAAAATACATATGACGTTCTGATATTTCATGGATCTTTTTGCGTCCATCATCGCTATCATATTTTAAATTATTTTTAGCCAGCGTATATGCGATTCCAATTAATCCTACGGCAGCATTCATGCGCTTCTTTGCAGTATATCCAATATGCGGCAATTCATAATTTGCCATATTGATGCATTTATCTATCATCTTCAACGCATAATAAGCAACGGATCGATATTCATCGTCATTTTTTATATTACATTCCGCTATACTTGCTAAGGTACATAGTGCGATTTCAGATGATGGTATAGATTTGAGAACCTTTTTTACCTTTGGATCATTTGATAGATTACCCGCAAATGTAAATTTTCCATTAGAATCTGTGACCCAATCACTATAATTTAATTTTATAATATTATCGTTATGGTCCATATATTCAAATATACCATTATCAACTTCTCTATATAAATCAACTATATTCTCATATGGATAAGTTGGTAATAGAATTTCCTGACACAAATTTGAACTATAAATTTTTTCTTTGAAAGGCGTATTTCTATTAATCTCATCAATAAAAGCGAAATAATGAGTGCCCACTTCATAACTCTGTTGAGTAGCATTTATTATAAATTTTCGAGCATTTACATAATTTTTCTTGAATTTAGGATTGCTCTCATATATTGCATATATTCTCTCAAATTCATTCGAATCGCCTGAGAAAAAAGCATCATATAAATCAGGTGCAGTATAACAATTGAATGTAAAAATATCTTCATTTGCCGCTACTTTTTTAGCAAATAATCGATTACATAGCATTGAAAAATGTATATCTCTGTTTCGTCTATCTTCAGTTGATCTTGGATTCTGCAACTGTGAAATAGTCAATGCTTCTGGATCATAACTAGAATAGTGGCTAGTACAAGCACCGCCTCTACCGCCTTGTAAATTAGCTTTTACTGCACCTGCAAGGGAATTAAAATATGGAAGTTTGCCTTGATGTTCGATTGCACCGTTTTTAACAGAATCTCCAACTGATCTCGTATGCAATATTCCACCAATACCACTAGACATGTATGTCATTGTGTAGGCGATATGATCGCCTACTGCAAGCGATTTAGCAGAATCTCCAACCGAATACAAACAGCAAGATGCAAATCCTCTATGAGGTGTTCCCAAATTTACATAATTTGGAGTCGGTGGACTTATTCTACCTTCCGAAAAATGATTATACCAATCTCGAATCATTTCCAATCGTTTTTCTGGATGTTCATCATGTGCTAAGGCACATGCCATTCGCATATAAGTAAACTGCGGTGTCTCATATTTTTTTCTAGTTGATCTATTCTGTAGAACATATTTAGATTCAATATGCTTCAATTGAAAATGCGTCAAATTAAAATCTTTGGAATGATCTATGATTGATTCAATTACAACATAATCTTCATCTGTATAATTGAATTCTATCATTAATCCTAATTTTAGCATTTTTTCAAACATTTCTTTGACAGATGGTATATTATTACCAAACATATCCTTTCTGGATAATGCAACATATAATCTACCCGCCATTAAATTATGTGCCCAATCTTTTCTATGAATACAAGTTTTGATTAATGTTTGTTGAAGTTTCTTAGAAGTTACAGAATCATCTAAATTTTTAACAGTTTCTAAAATGATCTCGGACCAATCTACTCTATCTGTTAGATTGTTTGCTGCCCATTGACCCCATTTGTTTAATTTTGAAGGAATAAATTCCTCGATATTGCCATTTCTTTTGATTATCGTTTTTATCGTCATTTAATTTATATATGTTAGTTACTTAAATTCGTTTCCAATCTGTTCAACATCTCGCTTATAGGCATTTGGTGTTATCATACACATTTACTCCACTTAGCAAATTCCAATTCTGCGCGAATTCCTTGGAATGTATTATTCACAATTATATTTTCCAAATCATTTACGCCATTCATGATCATCAAATTCACATCTTTCTGCGATATATATTCTGGAAATAATACAACATTAAATCCTTTTTTAATAAATCCTTTAATCTTTTTAACCTGAATCGGCGCTCTTGGTTCATTATCTGGAATCAATATCAATTTCTCTTTTGGAAATAATTCTTCGGCAATATTTAATTCTGCACAACAAACCGCGATACAATTATCAATAAATAAGGAATCTAACTGACCCTCAACTACTCTAATATCTTTTGTGGAATCTATCTGATCCACGCCATATACAAGTTTATCTTCCGAATCATTTGTACGCAACGTTATATATCTCATTCTATCCGAACAATCATATAATGCTCTGCCAGCAATACCATATAATACATGATATTTATCGTACATTGGTATAACTAATCTGGAATCACACTCCAACGTTTTGCCATGATCAATATATATCTCATCTGCTAATTCCTTAAAATTAGCAGTATACAATAGTTTCGAATATGCTGCTATTGGGATTTTTCTGGATTGTAGATATTGAACACAAACATGATTTTCAGGCAATTTATCACACCATTCCGCATTGTTGAATGATTTCTGTTTGGATACATTATCAAATCGCATTTTTTCCATTATACTAGAAGTTCTCAAAGGATTCAATGATTGATTATCTGAGTATGTTTCTAGTACATACTCAGAATATAAAATTGGAGAAATATACTTTAAAAGATTTGCAAAGGTTGTACTTTTACCACAGTTAAAACATTTCACAAAAAGGCTATTCTTATTTTTAAAAATAAATAATCTAGCTTTTGTTTTATCCTTCTTAGAATCACCGCAAAACGGACAAGATGCTTGATATAATTGCTCGTTTTTTCGCTTAAAATTTCTAAGATTATATGAAATTAAATTTACATATTTTGCATCAATGTAAACTGACATCTATTGATCCGTAATTTATTCAACAATGCAGTATACGCTAATTTTAATCACAAATCAACTATTATTTAAACAATGGCGCCAATCCTTCTAAGTTCACATTGCTCAATAACCAACCTAATGTTAATGCGCCACCCAACATCATCCAATGTATTTTAGACAATTCTATAATAGGTAAATTCTCTTTATTGATTTTCGCTAAACTCTCACCATTAATTCTCTTCAAATTTTCTTTATCCATGGCATCAATTTTTTCTATCACATCTTTATATATATTATTTATTTTAACATTAAGTTCTTTAAGTTCAATTCTAAATTGATCCTCATTTTTTTGTCGTTGCTCATGTTTTTCTTCATGTAGAACCAATATTTTGGTCAATGTTGAATTCACTTCTTGAAGTTTTTCAATTGATTCTGTTACTTTTAAACACAACCTATCTATTTGTTCAACATCTTTTGATAATGAATTTAGTTTTAAATCTACATCATGAATGTCCTTTGAAGAGCTTTCCATAGATATTCTGTCCCTTATTGCTATTGTTTTTTATTTTTTGTTGTATCAAAGCAAACCCTCGAAAAGCTTTATCTCGTTTTCGCGGCGATGTATTAGACCGCTAATTATTTGACCACCCGATTTATTCCAACGTCTAAATTGATTCGGCAATTGATCGAATTTTTTATTATTTAGTAATTTGAGAAAAGTTGATCTCTCAAATGCACCAATTCCTATATTAAACACGAATATCACAATAGCATCATATTGATTCTGACTAATATCAACCGTGATGAGTTTATTAATCTTTTCCTCGATTTTCATCAGGTCTTTAACTAATAGACGTTCAATTTGTATATTTGTTAATCCAAAAGAATAATCAACATTGATCCCATCAATCAGTATTTTATTAGATGAAAGTTCATCCTTTGTCAGTAAATGTCCTATTCCGATAGTAGGAAATTTTGCAACATCAAGATATACTTCATTTCTTAGACCCTCCCAATCAGATAATAATTTTAAACCTCGTTCACTTATTCTCATGATGTTGGTAATTTGCGTCGAACAAAGGATAGAAATGGTTGAATTTTTCTTTTCTTATTGATACCAGGTTCTCCATTCTGACCAACACCCGCACCGGCAATATTTCCAGCACCAATCGTATTTGCGGGAACATCTTCTCTAATTTTTTTCATAAATGTTATTTAAAATCGACAATACATTATTATCTATTTCTATATGACTTAAATTGATATTTAAATTATTTATACCATATACAATTTCTGGCATTAAATTCAGAAAATATAAATATGTTTTCAATACAGGATATTGCGTATCTGGTAAAAAATAAAAGAGCATTCTAGTTGCATGTTCTATGCCAAAAACATTATATATAATAATAATATGATTTAATATCAATCTTTCATGTATCACATTAGTTTTTATATATTTGTTAAATAGTCGTTTCACATAATTGAATCTTTTATAGTCTGCCATATATTCAGATAAAAGCATATTCGGATTATCATATGCTTTTATTGAATATAATTTTATATTATTTTTTGTTAGATTTTCAAATTGCATTCAATTATACTGAGTCTGATTTGGATGGTTCATCATCAAAATCATCATCAAAATCAACATCAAAATCAACATCATCCAAAAACTCTTCTAACTTATCGGGACACACTAATTCAGAATGAAATTCATAATTACCATCTTCAGTTTGATAATATATGAAATAAAGATAGATTTGAATTTTCGACTCATCATTAAAATAATCCGAAATATCAAATAATACCTCATCACCATCTCTTGACGCATCATATAGTGCTGGCATATCTAATCCAAATTGATACAACACTTTTCGAATTTTCTGTATGCCCGCTTCAGGAGATAATATTAATGCATCTAATTCAGCAAGTAATCTGGAATTTACCGAATTGATAAATTCCAGTGAACACTCTATTGTATTATTTGAATCCATTATTCAGCTAATTGCGTATCGTCTGCGGCATCGCCTGTCATTGATCCCATAGCAACCAAACACTCGTAACGGACGCGACCGGCACGATTACCAGTACCCTCTGTTCGCAAATTCCAACCAGCTAATGCGCCCTTATCGGTACCTTCTTGACCAGTCAATGTAACAGTGAACGCGGTATTTAATATACCATTACCGCTTGCAACTGCACCAACAGTTGATACATTATATCCAGCACCTGCTGCTGATACTGTAATAGATTCAAAACCAAATCGTAAATTTGCACTAAATCCTGTACCAGATGCAGTATTAACAGTTAATGTATTGATGTTCGAAGTCGTAATGGTGGAATATTTACCAGCCGTTGTAACGGAAATACCCGTAATATTACCTATAGCACCGACATTAGTTACAGTCAATACAGCGGTAGTGGTATTAGTACCAGCATGTACTTGAAAAGTATTGCCATTGGCGTATCCTGAACCCGCTGCATGAATACTAGCAGATACCAATTTTAGATTAGACGTTACTGTTGCTTGAGTAGTATTCGCGCCTGTAATCGTAACTGTTGGTTTTCCATAGGCAGAATCTCCTGCCGTTGTTACTGCTACAGCCGACACATTACCTACACCAGCCTTCTCACCAGGTGATACCCCAAAAACTCCAACTATTTGTCCAGCAATAAATGCATCTTGTGTCGTATTAGCATACAACAAATCATTATTTGCTTGTGAATTAGACAACTTAACTAATGATGGCGCAAATTTTGGTATACTCGTATTTGCGTCCGTATTCGACCATAAAGCCATTATTCTTCTCCTAATATTTATTTTAGTATTTATGAAATTCGTTATTTAACTACTTCACTAGAATTCAAATCAGGTTCAGGATCAAATACATCTTTTTTACCAGATAATTTATTTTTAATCGAATCCTTTACTGCATCCTTAATTATTTGTTTTTTACGATTTCTAGGTTTATCATTATTTTTAGAATCGTCAAATAATTCAAAGAGTTTTTTCATATTAATCCGCCATTGCTTTTTTTGTTGCGGTAGCGTAAATAACATCTTTTGCGCGATTACCATATCGATCTTTAAAAGATGATAGATTCTTTTTCATTCCTTTAACTATTTCTTCTCTTTTTTCCATTTCGGTATCTGTCATATGTGCTTCATCTAAATCTTCAACATTTTCGGCAACATGTTTTTTATCTGCGCGATAAACATCAATGCCAGCGGTGCTTTTTAATTTCCAATGTTTTGCTGCATTTTGTGCAGCTTCATAAGACGTGCTTCCATGGGTTTGATGCGTGCCCTTTTTGACATGAACTGCAACAAAAGGATATTTTTCAACTTCTTCATTTAATTTGCGAACTCTATGATCATTTCCATAAAAAGTTTTTCCATTAGGTTCAATCTCAACCTCAAATTTTTCGCCCGTTTTATTATGAGTAAATATCTTTTTCCCACCACCAGCAAATCCAGATTTGACATGTTTTGTTGTATAATTTGTGTGAAAATTTTCACTATGTTCCGAATCTTGTTTTGTTGGACCTCCTTCACGATAATCACCAGAATGCCCCTTAACATATTCATCTGCAAATTTTTCAGCATTTACATCAGAATAAACATGATTTACTTTATTTAATTTTTTCATTTCATCAATATATTCAACTTCTTCATTTTTAACAGCAAGAACCTCACCTTTAGCGATGTTCTCATCATTTCTCAATTCACCTTTATTCTTTCTAACAGCTTTTTTTACTTCTTGTGCAAATTCATCGCTATCAGGTTCTTCCAGTAATGTTTCCCAATCAATATTATCAAAATCTTCTTTAAAATCAAATCCAGATTTTTCCAAATGTTTTCTATGATCTTCTATTTTTTGTTCCAATTCTTTTCGAATAGATTTTGGTAAATTTGTATTGACTTTTAGATGTTCTTTAGTTTTTCTGATAGTATTAATTGATTGTGGAATACCAACAAATTCAGATGTTTCATTTATAATTTCTACAGTCTCATCCGAAACACTATATATTGACTCAAATAAACCTTTTAATCCTTTTTCGGAAAAAATTGACAAGCTTTCAGAAAATTTCTTTCCTATCTCTTTTTTATCAGATGAATCAACCACAACTCCATCCACCGTTTTCCTATAACCACCACCCATTTTAATTTTTATAGGTTTTCTTTTAATATTTTTTTTAGTAATAGGATCATAAACTTTATCCGCAACTTCATCTAATTGCCCCAAATCTTCTTTAATATTAAATGTTGATTTATGTTCATTAGGTACGTGTTTTTCCCATGTACCCTTTTCTAATTTTGCAACGACTGCACCTCTATCATGCACAATAAAATCACCTTTATTTACAGATGAAGTATGATCAGAATTTCTCTTAATATTAGATTTTCCTAACGCACGTTTTATTAAATTGTCTGCAATTGTTGACACACTAACAACTTCATCTAATTGTTCAAATTCTTCTTTAGTTAGTTTATCGGCCGCTTGTTTTATGCCCTTATATCTGTTCATCATTCGCTTTAAATTTTTTTCAGTTTCTCCTTTTTTATATCCCCAGCCGGTATCTTGTGAAGTAACCATCAAATCTGCACCGGCAGTTTTTACATAATTGCCTAGAGTCTTCTTAGATAATTCATCTAATTGTTCAGAATCTTCCCTCAACATTTTTTCGGCGGCTGGTGCGCTCCAATTTTTCAATCTCAAATTTTTCAATTTTTCAGTATTTTTAGGATGTTCCTTATGTTTGTCTAACAATTCGTCCCATGCTTTATTTTGAGCATCTCGGCGTTGCTGCTGTTCTCTGGCACCCCAACCCTCGTTCATTTCTTCGTATGTCACGTCTTCCTGTTCAAAATCTTCATGAATTCTATTAACTTGAATTTCATGTTTCACATCTTTTTGTTCATCTATGTCTGATAGATTCTCACTCACTGATTTATAATTAGATTTTCCATATTTACCCGTAAATGTTTTTATGTTGGGTTCCGACTTTTTCTTTTCTTGCCGATCATTTTTATCATGATACCAATCGGTTTCTTGCCGGATTTTTTTATTATCTTTCAAATCATCAATTAATCCCTCAGATACATCGAGATTTTTATTCAACACTTTTGCTATAGCTTCTGCAACATTCAATGTAATTTTATCGTTAAACATTTTATTTCCTATTTAATTATTGAAAATTTTTATTAATGATCTATAAAATCAAATAATATTTTTAGCCCTAAAACTAGATAATGCTATTCCAGTTTTCCTTAATTCATCTTCTTTTTTGGAAGAAATTGTCGCTGTTGATTCATCACCAGTTAGTTCTGTCACGGTGATTTTACCATTTTTATTGATTTTCTCTTTAGCATAAGAATTCAATGCCATACCAGGTTCTATCCCCAAATCAATTGATTCAAATAGTGCATTAATGTTTTCATTGATATTCATATAATCGATCACTTCTATTTCATCACTCGACAAAAATATATCATTTGCATCAGTATCAGATGCAAATGATTCTTTAATTTTTTTCTTTTTGATCACATATTCTTTACCATCAACAACCACAACTTCACCATCCATTTGATGAGCATCTTTGGCGGCGAATCGCCTAACTTTATATTTTTTTATTTTATTATCTCTATCTTTGTGATATTCCACTTTATTTTCCGATATTTGAACAGGTATTAATTTTCCATTCATTTCTTTGTGCGTAACTTTATGATTTTTACCATATCTACCAAAGCCATAATAATCTAATCCAAGTCGTTTAGCATCTGTATTATTATTTGATTGATTTGTTTTTATGGGCAAAGTATTTTTCTTAGTTAATTCTTTGGAAATCCATTTTTCAGATTCCGGTGTCCTAAGAGGCGCTTCTACAAATTTTTTAGTTTTTTTGAAAATAGTCATCAACTCATCTTTTTTCTTATCAACTATTTCTGGTGCCTCGAATCTAAAATCAACGGAATTGTCATATTCCATATAATTATCGCCAAATAGCTTTTTAATCTCCGGCTTAGATTTTTGAATATTGTCAAATTTTTCGCGTCTAATATTTTCAGGAATAGTTCTACCACCTCTTTCACCTCTTTCGATATTTCGCTGTTTAGAAATATCATCCGAAACATTTACTGATAGCATCATTGTTTCATATCCTCGCTTTTCAAGGATATCTTTTATTGTTTTTATTTTTTCTAGTGTGTCACCAGTTCCATTTATGATAAGTCCATTTCTGCCATGAAGTGCTAGATGATGTTGGAGATCAGTTGTATTCTTAGCTTTCAGTCGAATAAACCCACGTTTTTCTTTTTCAGATTCCGGCATCTTCTGAGATAGTCCTTCTTTATCTAAAAGATATTCAAACGCTTTATCGGAATTAATTTCGGTTAAACCATGGCCAGATAATGCTTTATCTAAAACATAATCTTTGCCTGACCCAGGAGGACCCTGTAGAAAAACAGCTTTGAATATTGCTTTATCATATACGCCCTCAACTAAAAATTTCTCAAATTCTTCGCTAAGATTTGTATATTTTTTATTGCAGAAAGTATTAAATTTTTCCATATAACATAGAAATAGAATACAACATCTATAGTATTGTCGATATTCTATTTATGTTATATGTTTTCGCACTAATCAATTACATGATATTTAACATTCTTTTGTATTAAGGTATCAAGAATCTTGCTCTCTCTCCTAAGAATATCTTGTTTATTATCAAAATTCTTAGAATGAAAACTAATATATAATTCGTCTATATAATCTATAATATCATGTTGAATTAGATGTTCTAATAGCTGATATTCAGCACCAGCAATGTTCATTCGTACTACAATATGATCACTTTTGAAAAAAAATTCTCGCAAGAACATTCTAACATCGAAACATTTAACTCTACCAATATTTCGATATTTTTCTAATGCAACATTATTGCTCCAAGGTGTCCAATCAGATTCATTCTTATCTGATAAATCAAACTTTATGATTTTATCGGTGGCAATAAAATCATAAACATCTAAATTACTATGTTCCGGTACTACTTCTTTTTTAAGTCGTTCAAATTTAACAGGATCAAACTCAAATCCTAGTATTTTCCATCCAGTATACATATTGAACTTATCAATATATTTTAGAAGTTCCTTTCCATCATCTGTACCAAAATCTAAAAATATCTTAATATCATTCATGTCAATTCCTTTGTACTATCAATATAGTCAGTCAATTGAATAGTTGGTTTCCAATTAAATACACGTTCTAGTTTAGTAGTATCTGCTAGTGTTTCGGTTGCTTCACCCGGTCTCGATTCGACATGAATCTGATTAGTTGAAATCATATCTGCCAACTCTTTCACCGAATAATTTACACCAGTTCCAACATTATATATTTCACCAAACGATTTTATTTTAGAATCCATTGCTAGAATATTAGCATGAACTATATCATTAACGTTAACAAAATCTCTACGTTGTTTGCCATCACCAACAATCGTTAAAGACATTCCCTTCTTCAATTGATTTAAAAAAATACCAATAACCGATGCATATTGGCCGCTAATAGGTTCCCTATTACCATACACATTAAAATATCGAAATATTACAGTGTCTACTCCAAAAAGTCTTGAGTACATTTGACACAATTTCTCACCCGATAATTTCGATACTGAATAAGGATTTAAACAATCATCTATCATATTTTCATTAGATGGAAGTTTATTTTTTAATCCATAAACAGCGGATGTAGAAGAATATACAACTCGCTCAACATTTGCTTCTCTAGCACATTGTAATACAGTGGCAGTGCCCATAGTATTCGTTTTAACTGCTAATAAGGGATTATTGATTGATGGTTGAATTCTTGACTCTGCTGCTAGATGATAGACATAACTAACACCGTCATATAATTTTCTCGTTGATTTGTAATCAGCGATATCACAAAAAACATACTTAGCATCAGAATTAAAATTAGATTTTGATACATAAGCTGAGGATAGATTATCAACTACTACTACATCATAATTTTTAGCAATCAAACAATCTACAAGATTTGATCCTATAAATCCACCACCACCTGTTACTAAAATTTTCATATTAGAAACATTCCTTATTTGCTAGTAATAACTCTCTAGTAGCAATTGCATAATCTGTACAAACACCAAAAGAATATGATTTGTATAATTTAGGAGTATCTATTATCTTGGGCATTACTGATATACAATATTTACCAATATTTGGTAATTCAGGAAATGCCCATATATAACCTAGACTTGTTAGTGTATAATCATCAGTATTATGCCAAAAATAATTCAAATTTGCCGATGTATTATTATTGAGAAAGACTAATGCCTCAGCATTTTTACAATGAATCCAAAGAAAATTTCTGCGATTCAATAACCAGTCAAAATCTATTTTATGATCTGGAGAATCATGCCCCAAAAATAACTCATCATTTACTATTCTCAGATCAATTTCAGCGTCAAACCCATTTCTCAATGCATCATCTATATATTCTGGTTGATTTTCAGATATTGGATTACTTCCAGATAAATTACCTCTATGCGCGATTATCAACATCTTTCAACTCATCTGATAGGACATACTCACCATTCGGCGTATGCTGTAACGATTTATTAATATAAAATTCTGACCAATTAAATCTATTTTTTAACCAAGCAACCGACATGACATGTGGACATAATAATCCAATTGACGCATATAACATAGGAATAAAACATGATATTTTAGCAAATGCTATAGAATCAAATACATTTCCAATATGAATTTGATCTCCAGTTCCCTGACCCATATGATTTCTATGTGCTAATGTATAAAATACATTTCTATCAAATTTCGACAAATCTAGCTCATCATGGAGAATCATATCTGACCGCATTCTGATAACTAAATCATATTGCGTTCCAGTAATATTGATATATTTTTCTAATAATGAAATGCCAGCATTTAACTTATAAAACATTGATAAAATATTTTTAGGTTTATGCGCAAAATTTGGAAATTGTTTTGCATATTCATCGAAGATTGCATTATATTCATTCCAATCTTCAACTACAAAATCAATTGGATTTAATAAATTTTTAATTAAGTTGACATCAATCATTGGAGTATTGTCTTGAACGCCCGATTTAGTCTTAATCTCTTGTGGAGTCCAATAACCCTCATCTTTCCAAGTATGAATAAAAATATCTGGACTATATTTATCCAATATTCTTTCTTTGAAATTTGGATAAACTACATTCCAACATCTCATATGACCAGTTAGTACGACAGCGATTTTCATATTGGTATCAGTAGAAATTTTCAATATTTCCTTTGCGTATCACGCTTTTCATTATTTTGTGTGAATTTATTTTAATATTATTATGTAACGTTGCATTAAATAATAAATTATGTGGCACATTTTCGGCACTATTTTCAAATACAGGATTAAAAAATTCATCATACATGAATTTTGAAATCTTATACATTGTATCAAATGATCCCGCTAAAAAACAATCATTTGGATAAACATTACTAGCATCAACTATCAATTCATTAGATTTAATATTATCTAAATCAATATTCATAATATCATGATATGTTAAATCCATTCTAGTTTTGATTATTAAATCATATTTCTTCATTATTTCTTGATTCAATAAATTATATAATTTTCTTATCGCGCCGAAACAATTTATGTTCAAATGCCTAAACTTAGCATCAAATATTTTTCGATATTGTTCTAAGTCAATGAAAAAATTATCTTCAATATTGAAGATTTTCGTATTCTCAATATCATCAAATAACTCATAAATGCCATTCAACTCAGTAAAAAAAACATCATCTGAATCATGGATTCGTTCTTTTATCACAGGATGATAATCATATCGCAGCCTATAAGTATCAATATATATGTCAGCATTTAGATGTTTGAATTTTTCAACAAAATCCGATTTACATATATCCCAAGTTCTAATATTTCCAGATAAAATTATAGCGGTTTTCATTCTCTCTCTTTAATCACATAAGCTGTTGGGGCTGCAAAATTCGTATTCAATATTTCAACTTCCTTATCTAAGAAAAAATTATCAACAGCTTGTGTTTCTGACCATGCTGAATATGCATATTCATCAAACACAACTATACCGCCCGGAGTAACATAATCCCATAAATTTTTTAGTGTATTGAATGTTGGCTCATATAAATCCATATCCAAATACAATAAAGAAATTAGAAAACCTGGTCGATTCTCAGTATATTCTCTGGTAGTTTCACTCGCATCACCTTCAATTAATTCAAACGATTTTGCTGGAATATTAGCATTTAATAATCTATTAGTTACAGAATTTAATGATATAGTTTTATTATTTAGATTAGCATCTCTAGTAAAAACTTGGGACATCATATCACGTTCTATATCATCTGATAGCTCACCAACAAAATCTTTTGAAAACATATCAAAACCTATGACTTTTTTAATACTATTTGGCTCATACATCTGTAACAACTTACACCAAGTCATTATACCAGAACCCTTGAATACACCACATTCTACAATATCGCCATGTAGATGTTTAACAGATGAATATAACTCATGTCGAAGCATTAGTTTATTAAAAACATTTCGATCTTTTGAAAAGATGAAATCATTGAAACTATCGTAAATTTCTTGTGAATTTTCTTGATTACAAATTGTGGGTTGCATATTATCCTTTTAACTATTCATCCAAACTTTAACAGGCCCTTCACGATCATTTGATCTATTATCTGAAATTATATCATGATATTGATGAATCACAAAACTATTTTTAGTTGATCTGCATAAATGTTGAATACGATAGAATTTAACGCCACCCCACGAATCATATGATATGATCAAATCTTTCAATAATTTTATTGGAATGTAGTGACATGAGAAATCACCCTGTACTGTACACGATATAAATCTTATTCTTTCATCAGTGACATCTATATCTTTCCTATTAAAAAAATCATTATCTGAACTATTCCTCTCATCCTCAACAAAAAATGTTATATCATCTGATTTTACAAAAGATTCCCTATCACCATATTTTATTATTTCATTTTCCGGTATTCTTGCCTTTGATACAATAAAAGGAGCCGTAAAATAGCAATCTTCATTTTCAATGTCAAATTCGAATAAATCATTGAAATAATTTTTGGATAAGTAACAATCCGATTTCAAAATCAATATTTTATCATTAGCATCATAATTACACTCGCAATATTTTTTAATAGTGTCAATATCGGCGCCAAGCGATTTGGGAGTATTTACATCATACTCAAAAATACACAATTCATTGAAAAAATTATATAATCCATAATATTCAAATAACTCAATTAAATCTACATTGGATAATTCATTCTCATGTGTATTATACAGATAAAATTTATCAAATTTTTGATGAACATTCGATTGTTTAGAAATACTCTTAAATGTCATTCTAGCATGTTGTAATGTCAGCGTTGAATGTGTTATAAAAAATAGTAATCTTTTCATCTACTATTTACCATGATTATTTAAAAAATAATTCAAATCCTCTGGTGTACCTGTACCCCACATAGCAGAAATATTTTTAATTTTAAATTTTTTCCCATCCGCGATTGCCTCGTTTATAACAGGTGCAACATAGAATTCATTATTAACTCTAATATTTTTATCAATCATTTGTTCAGCATATTTCACATAATCAGCCCCATGTCTCCAATAATATACACCTACACTTGCAATATTCGATATAACTCTCTTCTCGGCAACTTCTTCTATATATCCCGATTCATCCAATCTAGCGTATGACCATTTAGGATGACTCCCAGTAAATGTTAGCATTCCACCATCAATATTATCCGATGTTAGAGAATACATCGTTTCGTTAGCATTCCAATCAATATACTGATCCGAATTCGCTATCAGTAATGGTTCATTATTGTCAATAAATTGTTTAGCCAAAAGTGTTGTACAAGCTGCGCCTTCAGTTACACCATCAACTTCTACTATCTTACAATTAGGTGCGATGAGATTCAATAAATATTTTAAATTATATGTATCGTAATGTTCTTTCTGTACAATAAAGATATAATTAGCTTTAATGTTAAGATTTTCGACAACCATTTGTATCATTGGTTTTCCTCGAACCTCAATTAGAGGTTTAGGAAATGTATAACCTGCTTGAGCAAATCTTGATCCAGCACCTGCCATTGGAATTAATACATTCATTGAATCATCTATCCACGGCAAACTATTATGTGATGTATTTACAGTATTCATATATTTTTCTAATTTGAAAATAAAATTCTTATCGCTTACTTCTAATGCATTCTCTACTGCCAATAATCGCGCGCCGGAATTAATAGCACCTTCTCTTCCAATATGACTATCTTCTATTATTATTGTATTCTGAGGTAAACAATCTAATACTGTCATACATTGCCAGTACATTTCAGGAAAAGGTTTAGCATATTTCACATCTTCATTTGATACATAGTAATCAATATACTCAAATATTCCCAATCTTAACAGTGCGAATTTAACAGTATCTCGAATACTATTAGACGCTACTGCAATCTTATAACCATTCTTTTTTATTTTGGACAACAATTCTTGTAAAGCCAAACTAGATTTAAGCTGTTTAATTAGTTCTAAAGTGGCTGATTGTTTATTTTGCCATATTTCATTATAAAATTTAGGATCAAGTCCTTTATCTTGTGTAAGCAATTCTAATTTGCGATATGTATTTAATCCATCATATCGACTAGAATGTTCATCCCTAGTGATAAGATATTTATTTGATATCAATCGCAAAGCATCATTTAACGCGAAGTAATGCAAATCCCTAGAATCTACTAGAACCCCATCTAAATCAAATATTATTAGTTTATTCATATAGTCTCATTAAAATTGGAAAATGTAACAAATGGATCAAACCCTAATTGATGATCTGGTATTCTATGCAATTCAAAACTATCAGGATCATCTAGGTAACACATCAATTCTAAACCTTGATCATCATCTACAATTTTCCTCTTAAAGAGTTTTTCTTGATTCACCAACATTAAATCATGCATTTTCCACCAATTCTGTTTATCTGCAACCATTGTTGCGCCTAAAATATACACATCATTCTGATAGATAATATCTTCAATTGGCTTATCATCATAATCTTTATAATTGAAAAGATGAATTTTATCTGGATCAAAATTATAATTCCATTCCATACTCGAAGGAATTTTATCATCCGATCGCATGTAACCAAAATCAATCCATGCAACTGTATTTTGCTGCGGTAATTTACGAGCTATTGCGTCATACACAAACGCAGCTTTTAGATTAGTTACGAGAACATAATCACTATTCCAATATTCTGGATTCAATTTCTGCGTTGAATGAACTCTTGTTTGAAATTCATGTGATTTCTGAACTTCTTTTATTTTGTCTATAGTAAAACGATATTGATTAAAAATATCCCAAGATATGATATTAGTTTTTGATGCATTGCTATTATCACATAGTCTTTGAATTTCATCAACAAGATCAGGTGATGTATAAATCGTAATATCATTTTTCAACTTCAATAACCGCGAAAATCTCTCAAGATAAACATCTTTAGATCGCTGTAAATAATGTGGAAATCCTTTATTAGGCGTCCAATCGCCTCTTCCAATATCATAAAATGCTGTTACAATTGAAATATTAGGCATATTTCTTCTCCAGTACATTTCTCCAAACTGGCACTCTATCATATTGATGTACTATAAAGAATTCGTTGCCATTACTTGTGCATACCATATCATCTCTTAGAATAGGCACATTTTCTATTAAATATGGTCTAAAATCATTTATTTTCATGGGATCGGCCGTAGTTCCTAAATTACACGCCCAACCATCCTCGGAATCTAATAGTATATTATTTGAATTGGATGTCCAATTGAGAAAATTGAAAACAGCTTGATCACAAACTTTAATTGGTCTATTGACAGAATTTGCAGCAATGGCCATAAGCAAATTCATTATTGAATTATATTTACCCGCAAGTATTCCAACATTATATATAAGTCTATCTTTAAATATTCCATGAATATAATCTCCAAAAGTTTCTTTTAGATTATTATTGCCCCATGGTTCATCACGGTAACGAATACTCTCGGAAGAAAAAATACAATTTTGAGGATTAAGTTTTTCTATATATTCGATAGGATTCTTTTGAAAAATAACATCTCGAACATCTGTTGTTATAACATATCGATAAGAATTTTGTGAAAGATGGTGATAGAGATAGAAGAATCTTTCTACATGAGGTGCAAAATTATTGTTCAAAATCGCATCACCAAATTCATTCAATTGGCCAGCAACAATTACAAAAATATTCTCACTTTGAATTTTCTTAATTGTGTCCGAAGAACAATTTCCTACAATTAATACCTTATCACCTGTAAATCCACATCGATTTAATGAGTTAACCCAATATTTAATTATGTCCCAAGAATAATTACTACTAAAACCTATAATACAATCTTTTTCTTCCATGTAACCTCTATTTAATATATTCATTCGAAATAAATTTACAATTACTACGATACATTTTTGATTGAAAAAGTATATTCAATCCAGATATAGTTGATGATCCCAAACTAACATTATTGCTATCTACTGGATGCAGTGGTGAATTTAAACATATTAAATAGAGCATTTCAAATAAATACAACATATCATCAAATTCACCAACAATAATATCATCTAATATTATTTTTCTATCTTTCATTTTTTCAAAATAGAAATTTCCAAAAGATTGTATCATATTATTTTTGTGCCAATCTGATTGTGCAAATGTTTTTTCACTCTCAATCAGCGAAAAGGAATTTCCTTTTACTGTCAATGGAATTTTATCAATACTATCAAATTTATCTATTTTTGACAGTATCAAATATCTATATTTTTCTGTTAAAGTTTTTAAGAACGTATTCAGATGAATGTATTTTTCACGATCCAAATTGAAATCTCTAATATAATTATATCTTTCATTGGAAACATCTTCATTAAATGTATATACTATAATACCATTTTCTTTTAATTTATTTACTGTATCGAATGTTGCATTGTAACATACTACAGCAATATCTCCAGCAAATTTTACTTTCTTAATTGCGTCTAACCATGGCAGAATCTTTTCAAATGTTATTCCCGTAATTGCGGTTACTATCAAATCTTTCAAATTCTATCCTTTATGCTCTTAAATGATTCCACTCGTATTTTTGGATTACTTGACATGAAATTCTTTTTTCTCATTATTGTTTTTACTATAACATCAAATTCACCTCTTTTAAATTCAACCACAACGGGTAAATTCAAATCTTTCTGTAAATCCTGAATGACATACTCTCCATTAGGATGATTTTTTATTTTTTCGGCTCTAGTTGCACTAATACGTTTAAATAAAGATTTCAATTCATCCAATTTTATGCATGGTCTGTTCCTATCGTTGCTCAATCGCTCACCAAAATGTTTAGTAAACGCAATATCAACATTAAATTGATTTAATAGTCTATCTGCAAATTTTTCCAAATCTTTTATTTCTTCGTAACTATATAATTGGCACTGATCTTCTTTTAATTGACCCGGCGTATCTTTCTGATATTTTTTTCTAAGAGTATCAGTTCCATCTTGTCCTGCACCAGAAATCGATAAAATATCTTTAGAAATATTTGATTGACTTTCTTTAATATTATATCTAAATTCGATAGCATTGTCAATTAAAGTAAACAATTTAACCAAATATTCAAAATGAACTTTTAGAAATCTTAGAATAGTATTTTTTTCAGATATTCGTCTAATTCTAGTATCTCTATGTTTTGATCCTATCGTAGATTTATTTAAAAATTTTTCAAAATTATCGAGAAAATGTATAGCATATTTTGAATGATCTGTTCCCCGAATCTTGATATCGCTAACATATTTTTTAAAATACAAAAGAAATATCTTATTCTTTTCTAACACTGAAAAGAAATTTTTGGGTATTGTTCTAAATAAATCGCTTATGTTTTTATCATCAATATCTTCAATAGCATCATTTATTCTCGAATAGTCCAACGAAATGATTATATTATCTATTTTATTCATTTACAACCTTTATATTGTAATTTTAAATTCATGAATGCACCCAATTTGCCTTTTGGCTTCTCTCTTCTAAAATCAGAATCGGATCGTATTACCATATTTAATGATTGTTTATAATCTATTGCTTCCAAATCAATATACCATGATTGTTTTGATTCGGGATTCAAATACGCATTAACATTTTTCGTATCTGTAATACATTTTGCCAAATTATCGTTGCATATAGTATATTTATTGTTAATCGCTTTGAGTAATACGATAGGTATTTGACTAGAATTTGATTGATTAATTCTAAATTCACTTTTTATCCAATTTAAAGACGTTTTTTGATGATTGTTTATATAACCAATCATTCGACTATTGCAAATTCTAAGTAATTCCCAATACATTTCATCAAAATGAACTGGATTTTTTTCTTGAAATGTGACTAAACTATCAATTAATGATTTGTTCGGTCGAATTATATTTCGACTATCAAATTGAATATAATTATCGGCATTTACGGTATTGGATAGTTCTGGAACATTACTATAAATTTTAGTCCATAATTCTTGTTTCATTTCATATAAAGAATTGGGAATCACTTGCATCCATACTGGTTTCAATAAAGTTGATTTCAATCGACTATTTAATCTAGGTTCGATTGTATGCTGAGTTCCGGCTTTAATTGATATGCCACTAACATCACCATTGTTAAATGTTATAAAAATATCACCTGGATGATTTTTATCAATATTTAATGGTTTATCGTATGCGCCCCATACACAATTCTTTATTGGTTTTGCATCATTAATAGTATATAGATACTCCAATATACCATAACAATTTTGAAACTTGGAATCACGAATCTCGGGAGATAGTTTATTTTTATTTAAAACGAGATTTTTGCCAACTGATACACTATAATCGGAAACGAAAGTCTTTCTTGATTTCTTTTCATTCAAATTCAATTCTTCGAAAAACGGTTCTATTTCAGTATAATCTTTCGGTAGAAATTTATTATTGAAACAAAGTGCTGGTATTAGTTCTGTAATAGTTGAACTAATATAAGTATATTGATGCATTAATCTTCGATCATCTCATCCATGAATCTACTGATAATCAATTCTTGTTTACTTAATTCTAGCATACCAACTGCTGATGTTAGCGAATATGTTATTGGAATAATTTCAGTCGAATCATCAAATTTTGTGATAATAATTAATTCTGAAATTTCACCATTTAATAATTGTTCTTTAGTATCTTCCAGAAATTTAATAGCAATTTTATTGAATTCATTTTCTATTTTTTTATCAATAGGAACCAATTCTAATACTTTTTTATCTTTTTTCATATTTTAATTTAAAAATTATAGAGGTGTCTTATTTACAATAACAAGCTATTCAAATTCATTACAATTTTAATCCAGAAAAATCTTTATTGAATCGTCTTTTCTTATTTCTATCATCATTCAATTCTACTCCCGAATCGGCGATTCTTTCCTGTCCGACATCTTCTATGTTATATAATCTCATCTTAGATCGATCAACACCTACAACGAAACGTTTATTAGTTGATAGATCGGAATATCGATTCTTTAATTGTTTAACCATTATTTGATTTAATTTATCAAGTTCTTCTGTTCGAATCAAACCTAAAATCAAATCTGCTGTTGAATTAAGTCCATAAGATTCCGACATATTGGACAAATCAACATCTGAATTATCATATCCGCTATTATGAGTTAAAATATCATTTGCAAAAAATAAATTATCATTCGAAACTGATATATCAACTGTTTTCTCAGTTCCAATTTTTCTAATACTTACGATTTCATCTAAACAAAAAGTGATTGACATAATACTATTCCCCTATCGCGCAAATAATCATATAAAGCATTCATATCCTCTTTCAAGTTCCAACTTCTAATAATCTTAACATCAAAACCTCTATTTTCCGCCACATATTTCTTAAACAAATCCGAATCAAAATTGAGTTTGAATTCCGCTAAATTCAAACTATGAGTTGAACTATAATCAACATCCGCATGGAATCTTACACCATGATATTCGAATATTAAATTTAATTTAGGAAAAACAAAATCGTAAAAGAATATTCTTTTACCAGACACATCAAATTCTTCTTTATTTGTTCTAATAAAGAATTCATCTTCGCCATAGAAACAATTATTTTCAGTGACTTCTTCAATTTTTAAAACTATTGGCAACAAATATTTCATTGATTCTTTTGAGAAATTGGATTTACAGTTTCTCTTTCCTTGAATGTCGGATATCAATTCAAACGAAGTAGTATCCGAAATGCCCCTTTTTCTATAATATTCGATACATAGAACATTATTACTTTTTAGTTTAGAAATAAATTCTGTATATTTCGCAGTTCCTATATCCAGTCCATATCTTTTGATGAAACTATTAAGCGAAGTTTTATTATATCTTTTATCCAATAAAACATTAATTTCATTTATAGTTTTACCAGATTCTAACAATTTTGTGACATATTTAACTTTTTTACTATTTGCATTTTTCTTAGCAAGTCGCTCATTGTATAGAATATTTCCTAAATCAACACCATATTTTTCATGATATGCTAATAATGTATTGTTGAATCCTTGTTTTGCAACAAACTTCTTATACCTTTCTATTCCATCTATTTCACCATGTCTACGAATAAAAGCATCTTTAGATGTTGAAAAATTAGTATTATCCCAAAAGTCCTTGTATTTTATTGGCCCATCTATTTCGCCATGCCTTAAAATAAATCCAGCCAAGCTAAATGATTTTTTTGCCAACATATCATTCCATTTTTTCTCCCCCTGATGTATTCCATACTTATTTTGTAAATTCTCAAGTGTTATTGCTGAATCTTTACATCTTTGACGATATATTATTTCACCATGATGTTCACCATATCTCATTATACATGCAATATATGAGGTAGAATCTTTACTTTTTAATTTATTTCTACACTCTACGAATCTTTTATATATATCAGGTATCCCTAATAAAATCTGTTTAGATATGATTTTCGTAGGAACCGCTCCAAATTCGTCAAATATGCGCTGCAATTCCTTCAACACATCATCTGAAATATTCTCAACACCATTCTTCTTTATCGTCTTTAAAAAATAATCGAAACTTGCCATAACTGTATCCTTTTTAGTGGTATACAGTTATTTATTATTCCAAACATTTTACTGTGTTGGGGAAATAACATTATTTACAAATAAATAATCTCCAATCTGCAATAAATTGTCTATCGATTTCATACCATCAATTGTTGGAAAAATGTGTTTTTTGGAACACTTTATTTTTTTCCCAGATTTTAATACTATTTCATATACTTCATTTTCTTCAATTGGAAAAATATGATTGACATCAACAAATCCATTCGTACCAAGTATTTTATCACCTATCACCAAATCTTTGATCGGAATTTTTCCTTTAGTCATATGCTCAACTAACGTATTCAATACCAAACATTTATTAGTTTGGGCACCGGAGATGACAGGAACATTATATTCCATTGCTAATCCACGCAATTCTTCTGCTATTGATTTAACTATTAAATAAGAATTAGCACCAGAACTCATTTTAATTCGACTACTAGAACAAATACCTAAATAATCAACTACTATTAAATCTGGTTGAAAATTCTTTTTAGTTTTCAACTCCTCTAAGAGTACCCTAAAATGTCCAGCATGGGCACTAGATGTTGGATATTCCTTTATCACTAATTTACCATTGGATCGATCACGCAATTTATCAATTCTCTTATTAAACGATTCCTTGGATAATGCCACCAAATCTTTAATATCAATATTGAGTAAATTTGCATCAATTCTCTGCGCTATTCGTTCTTCTGCCATTTCCAAAGTAATATATAAAACATTTTTGCCCTGTGATATAGCAGATGCCGCCATGTGACACATCACTAAAGTTTTACCTAATCCAGTCATTGCAAGAAATATAGTAAGACTCTTTTTGCTCATGCCACCATCTGTAATTTTATTCAATAAATTAATATCAAATGGTATTTTTTCTTCGCGACGGTTATAAAAATCATATCTTGCTTCGGCATCAATAAAATAATCATGTCCGACATTTTTATCAAAAGATACTCCCAATGCATCCTGAAGTATCTTCGGTATCGCCTCTGGCGTTAAAACTTTATCCTCATTATTAATAATAGTTAGTGATTTTAGAATGGCATTATAGACTGCGCGATCTTTAAAATATTTCTCGGTATGTTTCAATAACCAATCAATATTGGAATCATCTACTTCCAAAGACTTTAATAATTTATTACATTTAGTTAATAGTTCATCCGATAAATTCTTTCGATTGGAAAGTTCTATGCTAATAATATCTTTCGTAGGTAGCTTATTATATTTAGCAAAAAATTGTACTATTTCTTGTGCTAATGTTCTATCAATTGAATCAACAAAATAATCTAACTCTATAAAAGGTATAATTTTTCTAGCATATAGTTCATTATGTAATAAATTCTCAAGAATTTTTCTCTCAATATCACTCATGTATAGATGCTATTATTTGGCTATATAATCAATCATTGATTCCGAAGTAAATTGATATTTACTCGATACGAATGTCTTGAATTTTTCGCTTATTAAGAGATTTTCCCAAAAATCAACATCTTCCATTAATGTTTTTAGTCGAATACCCTTATCATTTTCCGCGATTTCGCCGGTAGTTAGATCAACTTTATTATACCAACCTTGCTTAGTATTCAGTATAAATTTACCCTCAATTGCCAATTCTAACAATCCAGAATATCGCTGAATACCTTTATCATAATTCACCAAAAACATGAATTTAGATTTTTCCTTAACAAATCTTGATTTTTCAATATTTATTGTAAAATTCCAACCTACAATATCCGTTCCATCTTTCTCTTGTGATTTCGTGATTATGAATACTTGATTCGATGAGTACATTATAGACGTACCACCCGATAGAATCGTTTTCGCATATAATTCCATCGTTTGATAAACATGATTAATCACAATACAAGGAATATCTTTAGTAGTAAGATGTGGAGTTATTATTCTAAATAAACTACGAATCGATTTGGCTCTAGTCATATCCGCTACTGATTTTTCATCTATAGCATCTTCCACTTCCTTTTTAGATGAAAGTGCGCCAATACTATCAACAAAAATGATAACTTTATCTTTTCTTTCTATTGCCTCTAACCTTTTAACAACATCAAATTTCAACTGTTCAATATTTTCAATAGGTATATGCAATACTCTACTGGCATCTATTCCATTTGATTTCAAATACTGAGGAGTTACACCGAATTCAGAATCATAGAACAAACATATTGAGTCAGGATACTTTGTCAAAAAAGCTTTAATACAAAATAATCCAAGAAGTGTTTTAAATGTCTTGGATGCACCTGCGAATACCGTCAAACCAGGAACTAATCCGCCATCCAATTTACCAGAAAATGCCACATTTAAAATGGGCAAATCTGTTGGAATAACATCCTTTTCATTAAAAAATGTTGATTCCGATAATATTTCCGCCGACTTAACTGTACCGGCAACTTTTACTCTATCTAATAGTCCCATATTCTCTCATTTTAATGTTAACGTACATTATAACAAATTCAATAACAACATTCAACCAAAGAACCCAACTAAACTATTTTGTTTTCTAACCGACCATCCAATATGTTCAGTTACATTTTTAATTGGAGCTAGAAATACTTTATCAAACATTAAATTATAATCAATATATTCTAGTAACATAAATTCATCCGGCAATTTATCAACAAATGCTATAACATTTTCATGGAATACATTTGGCTCTTTTAGATAGATATATTTTATTTTTGTGCCATCTTGTATTTTCGGATATTTGTTGTCAATTGAATATTTTTGTAATTGATGATTGAAGATTAAACTCCCTCTTACATGAATGGGCGTACCTTTTCTATAGATCGAAATGCTATCAGTATATTCCTTAATTCCATTCACTCCTTTAGGAAATGCGATATCTTCCGGTGTCATTTCTATAAATTTTTTCTCAAAATGTAAAATATCTTCTTGTAATTCTACTTCTGTACCATATAATAAAATTTTAACAAGTTCTTTAATTTATCTCGAATAATAGTTGGAGTAGAAGTTTTAATCATTTCCAATCCAACTATTGCCAACTGAGGTTCAGAATATCGAACACCCTCATTATCATATACACTCAGAATATAATGTTTTTTTCCGGTAAAAATAACATCTGAACATATTTTCTCACGTTTCATATACATTTTATTCTCATATCCACCAATATATCGAAACAATTTATCATATGCTTTTTGAATATGTGGTTGAATAATAGTATCACATAATTTATCCAGAAAATTTATTCTATTCTCAACTACTGAATGATCTATACTTGCTCTACTAACTACTTGATTTAAAAGCAAAAAACAACTATCAGTATCAGAATACAAACAATAATTCTCGTTTTCCGTTTTTAATAAATGATTCAATAGTTTATCTACTTCTTGTTCAACCCACCTAACAGCCAATTGTCCTGATAACGTTATCGCTTCTGCGATTCTGGTATCAAAAAATCTAAAATACGCGCTGCCTAGCGTGCCAAAACCCGAATTGGATTGAACCTTTTTTGCCAATTGAAGATTATTATATCTGGCAATTTTTCTTTCTAATTCATTTAAAATATCATCAGTTAATGTATTATTGATTTTGTGTTTTTCTAATTCTTTCTTGGTATCGAGCATCAATCTCTTATATTTTTTTCGATCAGCACCCATTTTTGCCAATATTTCTGGTAAAAATCCTTGTTTACCAATTCTAAAAAAATGACCATTAGCTGCCATTACGACATTTTGTAATTTAGAAAAATCGATTTCCTGATTCAATAATTTATCAACTGTTATATTCCGCGATACGATTTCTCGTATCTCTGGTGTATAATTTTCCGGTTCGATAATTGTATCGGGACTCAAATTATATTGCTGAATCAAACTAGGATATAAACTCTCAAGATCAAACGAAACAACATTTTTATATTTTCCAACTACGGGGTCTTTAACATATGCCCCCTCAAATTTAACGTCCTTTGTTGAAATTTCCTTGGCAGGAATTATCACATTATTGGCTAGTAGATGATTATATATAATTGCATCCCACATTCTAGTTTGTGTGAACACATCTTCGAACTGAGATTTAGTATCATATGCCAATGTCGCAGCAAGTTCTATTAGCTTTAGCTTATCTTCTAGGTGTTCTATCAACTCACAATCAATAATATTATAATCAATAAATTTCTCAAAATTTTGAACATATAATTGGTGCAAGGAACTATATTCATCATAATTTAATTTACCAGTACCCAACTCATAATTACAAATTACATCCAATTTATAAGATTCTTGTTTAACTGGTGAAAATTGTTTATATAAATCAAGATAATCTAATACTGCTATTCCATATATTTTATATATACTATATGCTTTACCGGTCGTTTTTGAAAATTTTTGAGATTTATTGATAACACCCCAAGGAGATAATTTTTGAACTTCTGTTTCTCCACATATTTTAGATATTCGATTGAATAAATATGCAATATCAAATCCTTGAATATTCCAACCTGTCATTATATCTGGACAATTTTTATTCCAATAATTCACAAATTTGACACACAAATCATATTCATCTAAACAATTTATATATTTTGAATTTGTGAATTTAGGTGTATATTCACCACATGCGAATGATATTGAATATTGTTTCAAATACCGTATGGTAATAGCTGTTATCGGATGTTCAGCTTTCTCGGGATCTGGAAATCCATTGGCACTATACGTTTCAATATCAACAATTGCAATTGATATGTCATCTATATTCCATTCAATTTCATTTTTAAAATTATCTGCAATAAAAGCATACTCAAATGATTGATTTCCATATATTGAAAAATTCTCAACATCTTTATACGAGTTAATAAATTCTCTGGTAGATTTAATATTATCAAATTCAATTTTATCTAAATTTTCACTATGAATAGTTTTATATATCGAATCGATTTCTGATCTGACATATAAACTAGGTTTATATTGAATCTTAGAGTTAAATCTTTTACCATTCTTTATACCTCTAAGACAGATATTATTCCCAAGAACCGCAACATTTGTATAGTACACTTATCTGCCTTTCCATTTAGGCATTGCAGATGCAATTTGAATCTCACTAAACATTTCTCGATATTTTTCTGTGATAGAAGAAATTGGATCACTGATTACAGTAAATTCAGATCGATCAAATTCTATTCCAGTTTCCCACTGTTCCGAAAATTCTAAAAATGGTACGAATACCAATTGTGAACCTTGCTGAGTTGGTTGTGACATTACAAATAACAATTTAGATAATTTTATCTTATTTTCACTCACAAAATTATCATCGACTGTTGCGATAACCGTTTGCAATCCTTTGAACGTTAATAATGCAATCGACATGATTATACTCCTAATTTAGTTTTTAACTCAGCAATTACATCTGAATAATCGAATTGGTTCAATTCATCACCAATCACACAATTATTTAAGAATGGAGATGAATATGCTTCTGGCTTAATAACCTTCCCATCTTCGCGTTTCAATACTTTACCAGTAATAGGATCAACTTTACTCATATTAGATCGTATTACCTCTTTCCAAGCATCTTCTGGATTTACTCCCAGTGAATGTATTGTTCCGATTGTGACTACCAACAAATCAATTAAATCATCTAATTGATCGATCCTATTACCCGACTCACTATCATCCAATAATTCGATAAATTCTTCAACTATTAATTTCAAATACAACTTAAATTGTTTTGGATTAAATTCACCAACAGTATTATCAACTGCTAACATAAATTTTGCTTGATCTTCAAAAACGTTCATATTCTCTCACTTTGTAATTTTAAAAACTAATACCAAGTATAAAACATACCCCAGTATCAATAAAATAATATCTATTATATTCATTATTCTCCTATAATTTATATTTTAAACCGCCAACAGATGATGTTCCATAAATCCTATTACGCAATTCAGTTGTTGACCAACTATGTTTTCTTGAATTATAAAATAATTCAATATTATTTTCACTACAATATGTTTTGCCGGTAAAATCTTTAATAGTGTATTCATCACCAACAAATCTAATATCAATAGGAAATGCTTTTAGAATATCCAGTAAATCATTTTCTGTATGATAAGGAACAATCTCATCAACATATTTTATTGCTTTTAATTGAATAAATCTCTCAACAATAGATTGAATAGGTTTATTTTTTTCGGGTCTATCAACAGTAGGATCAATCTGTAATCCCACTATCAGTATATCACAATGTTCTTTAGCTTCCTGCAACATCATAATATGTCCAGCGTGAAGTAAATCAAAAGTAGAGCAAGTGAATCCTATACGTTTCATAATTTGTAAATCTCCACACCACATTTTTTTAAAAATCTAATTCCATTATCATTACGATACTCTTTCTTGTAAATTACTGTTTTGATTCCGGCTCGTTGTATCAATTTCGAGCATTCAAGACATGGGGAATGGGTCAAATACAAATTGGAACCGGATGCAGAAATTCCATTTTCTGCCAATTTGCCAATGGCATTCATTTCAGCATGAATTGTTTCATTTTTAGTTTCTAACGTACAATTACCTATTTCATCAAAATATTCATGTTCACAATTATTGTGAAATCCTTTAGGTGTACCATTCCATCCCATGGAAATAATAGTACCGTTTTTCTCAATTAATGCTCCAACTCGCAATCTTCGCGCATGACTCATTTGAGAGATTCGTTCTGCTATATCTAAGTACAAAGTATGATATTTTAATTCTTTTTCTGTCATTTTTCATATTCCATATTATTCAACGGATTCTGGCATATGCTTCTAAATTAATTAAAAATGATCGTTGTGGTTGATATTCATTAAATGCTTTAATGAATTTTACACCATTAATAATAACAATGTCATCAATACTTCTAGTGTACACAACGTCATTAGTAATTCTATTTCTCAACTGGATTACCCGATTTCTACTTTTTTTATCTGCCATGATAATCTCCAAGGATCATCATATAGTAAATCTCAAATTAATCAGCTTATTTTCTAATAAAATGTTTTTTTCCGATAGTATATTTCGGCAATAATTCCCATCGAAATTTCTCTGAATGTTTGATAATTTTAATATCAGATATTGGAGCAAGATTACCTTCTATCGATCTAAAATTGAGAATCTTAACCAATTCCCAATCTTGAAGCAATTTGGATATAGTATTTCTTCGCGCAATATCGTCATCCGATACATTAGATTCCCTACCATCAAGAATAAACATTTCCTTAAAATGTACTATCCAAAATCTGCCTTGTTTGTGTAAAATATGTGCAGTTTGAAATAGCTTATAATCTTTAGTAGGAATTCCAATTCGAGTCAGTGTTTCTTGAATCTTCAAAAAACACTCATCATCTGGCAATTCTATCTCAACACCAATATTTTTCATTTCAATCATTCAATCCACCTTTATCTATTTTTTGTTTTATGAAATCTATTTTACTATCATCCATCAATGGTAATATTTCTCTAGCCTGTCTTACTGAACACCCAAAAAAATCTTTCACGAGATCAACAACAACATCATCTATTTGCTTCGACCATTTTATGAATGGTCGTTTTCTTGGTTTTATTGCATTTAAGTAAAAATCATTTTGCATATTTTTACTTAAATATGATCTACTATTCATCTCATTTGCATAAAAAATACAATCTCGATGATATGATAATGTTTTATTTATTATGTATGGAATGAATTCTTTCTCAGTAACATTATCCAATAATTGCTTTTTGTTAAGCATTATTGCATTTGTAAAATCCCAAACTGTCATATCATTTATCCAAGAAAGAACACTCTACCATCAATTCCGTACAACATGCCGCAAGATTAATTTCCTGATCTGAGCAAAATGCCGATTTATACATATAATCACCCAGAATCATCACCGCAGCGGGAACGCTATCAGCTTCCATTGTGGCGGATAACTGATCATATATTTGACGATATATATTAGACGCATCCAACCCATGTATTCCTACCCATTTGCGCATTGCCGTAAAATCTTTACTAGCAATATGTTTGATCAATTCCTTAACGGATTCATCTGTTAAATCTGATAATATTCCAGTATCGATTTTTCCAAACTTAGAATATCTCTGCAACTCATTCAACACTCGACGATAATCGGGAAAATATTTTTTAATAATTTCCACTATGACTTTAGCATCATACTCAATCGATTCTATTTTAAGTATATGTTTTACTCGATCAAAGAATAGTGCTGCCATTTCTGGTTTCTCATTTGCTTTAAGAGAAAAATCAATGACTGCACATCTTGAATGCAATGGTTCAATAATCTTTGAAGGATAATTACATGTAAAAATAAAAGTACAATTATGAGAAAACTCTTCAGTGGCATGTCGCAAAATCGCTTGAGCATTCAAGGACATGTATTCCATCTCATCTATTATAATAACTTTTTTACCACCTTTCAATGACATAGAACTTGCATAATTAGTTATTTTATTTCTTACAGTATCAACACCATTCTCATCTGAACCATTAATTATCAGATAATCCAATCCTATTTCTTCGCATATCGCTCTTGCGGTGGTTGTTTTGCCCATTCCACTACCGGAATATAATAGTAGATTCGGAACTTGCCTATCATTAACATATGATTGAAACAAATCCTTTAATCGTTTTGGTAGAATACATTCAGAAACAGTTTTGGGTCTATATTTCTGAGAAAATAGAAATTCTTCATTATTCATGTTTGTATTCCGATCCAGATTCCGTACTTAAATAGTATTTCAATATGATTGACTTATTATCAAATTTTGCAATTCCTTTGGATGAAATGATTACATCATAATCACCCAATAATACTTTCTGAATCTTCTCGGTTTTGAATATAATATTAAAAACTTTGCCATCACTATCACCAATTTCCAACGAATTTGTATGCGCTGAATTATCAACTGTGTTTACTGCATTAATAGTTAATTTTTCGCCATCTGATTTGAATGATACTTGTGGGCAATTCAAAACACTTGCTGTCTTTAATATCCAAGCTAAATCATTTTCCGCTAATGAAAAATTCATCTCAGCATCTTTAATGATAATATCTTTTTCTGGTGGTCTAACAATCATAGTAGGTTCACAAAATCTATATCTAATTTTACTACGTTTATCATCACTAGAGATAATAATATTATTATTTTCAAATTCCAAATTAGGACTAGAATCTTTATGAATAGAAAGAACTGCGAGAAAATTATTCAGATCATATACTCCAAAATCAGTAGGAATAACATCATCAATTTCAGCATCTACTAGAATATCTTGCTGCGTAGATATTGTTCTAAGTTTGTTTCCTTCTTTGAAATATATTCCTGAATTAATATTCGCAAAATTTTTCAATAACTGCATTGTTAAATTACTAAATTTCATACATTTTCCTATTAAAAATTAAACTCCAACAAATTCTACAAATTCAAAATTTTGATCTAATTCATATGCAACATTAGGTTTTAGACCATTCTCTCCAATATATCCTACTCGTACTTCATGTCTTTTCGCAATATTATTCCACTTAGATAACACAATTGTACCATTTTCCCCTGCTGAAACTGTATTTGCGTCTCCTGCACACATTACAATTGATCCTTTTCCAGATGCAGATAATCGACAATAATATCCAGATGTCACTACTCTACTAAAATCCCCCGATGCGGCTAATTGACTATTATTTCCAGATGCAGCTAATTGGCTATTATTTCCAGATGCAGCTAATTGGCTGTTTGTTCCAGATGCAGCTAATTGGCTGTTTGTTCCAGATGCAGCTAATTGGCTATAATATCCAGATGCCGCTATTCTACTAAAATCCCCCGATGCAGCTAATTGGCTATTATTTCCAGATGCAGCTAATTGGCTATTATTTCCAGATGCAGCTAATTGGCTGTTTGTTCCAGATGCAGCTAATTGACTATTATTTCCAGATGCAGCTAATTGGCTGTTTGTTCCAGATGCAGCTAATTGGCTATAATATCCAGATGCCGCTAATCGACTATTATATCCAGATGCTGCTAAATGACTATAATCTTCAGTTGATACTAATCCAGCACAATCATCATCAGATTTCAATTGCTGTACGTTATAGTCAACAAACAGCATCAATGCACCAAGCATATCCCCAGAATACACCAATTTACACTCAGGAAATTTGACTTTTCCGCCTAGTTCAATACATTGCGACCGATCAACTTCAACTACCTGCCAAATGGCATCAATAGAGCTAGACAATAGAAAAAGATCACCAAGACCATCCAGCAATCCATGAAGTCCGTTTCCACATTCTTTCGTCGGTTTCCAATCTGGACATTTGACAATCGAGCCAATCTCCGTTGGCCACTGAAAGTCACCATAACTTGTTCCGTCTGCTTTACACGTTCTTAAAACTAAAGCTTTTTCTTGACTCATAATTTAACTCCTTCAATTAATCCAATTCTATTCATACATGTTTCTACATATAATCTCAGATCATCTATTCCACGATCATTATGAATTGTTTCAGTATAGCATGGCAATATCCAATCATATTCGCTTTGATGTGAATTATATTTCTTCATGATTTCTTCACGAATACCTTCCACTAATGGCGCAGAATATAATTTATTAAACCAAATTGGATCATCGCCGCGTTTCACTCTAAGAATAATACCACCATAATCTTTTATTGCTAATATCTCATTTCTAAATCTAACATCGGATATTACATTATTTTTAGTTAAATCCAATTCCGAGAACAATGAATGAATCCAAAAATCTGAGTGAAAATGTACTCTAAATATATTTGTGCCGATATATTGTAATACAAATCTCGGAGTAACATCTCTTTCAAGAATATTACTCCAATACTCATCTTTCGTTTCTCTAAAAATTCGTGATTCTTCAGTAATCCCTTCGAGCAAATCTCTTGGCCAATTAAATAAAATTGCAACAATGTCTTTGAGTTTTGTTGCAAATGATGATTGTTGGAAATTATACTCTTCTTTTAGAATATTGGCAACAGTATTTTTACCAGAACCAGCGAATCCAACTAATCCTATTAACATTTAGCAGTTTTTACCTTATAATCATAAATTGCATTATATATCTCTCTAGCTTGAGAACCTTTAAAATGTTGCTGAACGAAGGATTCTAATACAACAAAATTTTCAAAATATTTCTTAAAAATGAATGTAAAACATTCAATCTTATTCAAATCATAAGAATATAGATTATCTACTGGATTATTATTCCCTTCCAATTGTGCTTGAATCGTTAATATATTTTCTTCAAGCACATAAGATTTAATCACAAAAGATTCTATTTCTTTCATATCAAATTCCACCTAAGTTTATAATTTAAAACATTCTAACATAATGAGAAGAATATAGCAAGTCAGATTTTCCCAATAAAAGAAAACAGCCTAAAAATTAGTTTGATTTTTATTCAATAAATGATGTCTATAATAGAAAAGAGAAAGTGATTATAAAATAATCACTTTCTCTGAATGCTTTAATGCTCTATGATTTACAATTTGCCAGTATGTGCTGCGACAGAACTCATATTACCTTTGAATTCGTATGTTCCCACGTGACCGAGTTTAACCCAAGGACAAAGCCACACTTTCCCATCAATTTTTCGCCACAATTGATTGAAGAAATAATCTTCGCTGAGAAGTCTATAACTGCCATTACCTAATATTCCATCAGGAGTATCAATTTCTACAGGAAAATAAGAGTGAATAAATCGACTACCATCAAAATTTGCTTGTCCAACATGATCTGGTTTATATGCCAGTTTAGGAAACGCATCTTTTAGCTTATCAAAAACGTGTCGTTTAATCATCATAAATCCAGTACCAATTTCCATTACTTCTAATGGTTCTGTCACATTAAATGATTGTGTGCCATTAACAACATTAAACACATATTCACCAACAACATTCTCTAATTCTTTAGGATCAATATCTGGATTATTCAATACTGCTTGTTTAACATTATTCCAGTTTATAGATTTTTTAGGATATGGCGCTCCGATAACATCTTTATCCAATGCCATTAATGCGATAATATCTTGTGGATTAAAATGTATATCAGCATCTATGAATAACATATGAGTAAAACCAGATCGAAGAAATTCATCTGTTAAATAGTTACGGGCACGTTGAATTAAACTTTCATTAAATAGAAAACTGAACTTAGTTTCAATACCATATCTACTCATCAAATTCTGTAAATCAAGACATGATTTCATATACAAACCATTACACTGACCTCCGAACATCGGAGTCGCCACAAAAAGTTTATTTTTCTTTAATTCATCAATATTAACTTTTATTTCCATTAAAAAAATCCTATATAAAATTATCTAAAATCATTATATAGAATTATCACATATCATAATATTTATCTTGCTATTTTACACCCAATATACTATAATATCATATCTAAAATAAAAAATCAATATGCAATATCAAATTTATTTAAACAACAAAAAAGATTGGATCGAAGCAAACTGTTTTACCAAAAAAGGTAGATCAGGATTAAACAATAGAGTGTGTCTTGAATCTTGGTGGATCAACAAGAATATCAAAGAAATCTATGATGATATATTAGCATCGACACAGCATTTATCTAAAGATTGTTTATTCTCAGAAAGAATTTATCATATTATCAATGGTCTTTCCACAATTCCTATTTGTAAAACATGCCAATCAAATACAGTAAACTTCAATACATTTAATGATGGATATTATGACTATTGTTCGAAATACTGTTCAACTCAATCGGATGAAAGAAATTTAAAAATAAAAACTAACAATGATTATTCAAAATTACAAGAAAAGTTAAAAGAATCTAATCTAAAAAAATATGGTGTAGAATACTATTTTCAAACACAAGAATCTGTTGGAAAAATAAAAAAAACTAAACTAGATAGATATGGCAACGAAAAATATAATAACATAGATAAAGCAAAACAAACAAATTTAGAAAAATATGGATATGAACATACGTGTTTAGTGCCCGAAATAAAAGAAAAAATTCAAAATGCAAACGATGAAATATTAAAATCAAAAAATGAAAAAGCATATTATGCTCTTAGGAATAAAGAATGGCTAAAAGAACAAAATAAAACTAAAACAATAACTGATATTGCCAAAGATTTACAAGTGACATATAGGGCAGTATATCTATGGTTTAAGCAACATAATATAGAAATAAATTTCTTTTCGACCAAATTTGGAAAACAACAAAAAGAAATACAGGATTTTATATCGTCATTAGGAATTCCTAATTTAAAAATAAACGATAGAACAATCATCAAACCTAAAGAAATCGATATTTATCTTCCAGATTATAATTTAGGTATCGAATTTAATGGGATGTATTTTCACGCTGAAGATGAAAATAGACACTTAATAAAATATAATTTATGCAAAGATCAAAATATCAAATTACTTCAAATATGGGATACTGAATGGTTACAAAAACAAGATATTATTAAATCAATAATAAAATCAAATCTAAAACTAAATGAAAGAATTTATGCAAGAAAATGCGAAATTATTCCACTAAATTCGAATACATATAAAGAATTTTTAGAATATAATCATATTCAAGGCAATGTTAATTCATCTATTCGATATGGACTAACATATAATAAACAATTAGTTGCTGTTATTGGATTTGGTAAATCGAGATTCGATAAGAAATATTCACATGAACTATTACGATATTGCAATCTAATAAACACTAATATTATAGGTGGATTTTCAAAACTACTGAAACACGCAGTCAAAAATCATAATATTACATCAATTCAAACTTTCTGTGATTTAAGATTATTCGATGGCACTTCATATGAAAAATCCGGATTTCAATATTCACATCAATCCAAACCAGGATATGTTTACTATAAATCTGGATTAATCAAAAATAGGCAAGAATTTCAAAAACATAAATTAAAAAATATATTTGATAATTTTGACGATACGCTTACAGAAGAAGAAAATTGCTTCAACAACGATTGGATCAGAATATTTGATTGTGGCCAAAAAGTGTATTTCATAAATCTTTAATCATTCTATATCTAATCCAATCACATACATTGATAACATTCAATCAAGCATTAACATATCATCAACATTAATAACAACCCTCTCTTCATTTTCTTTAAATAGTCTAAGCGGCATAATAACACCAAAGACATTATCTGTTTTCAAGAAATTAACTATCGAAGTTCCAGTTTTACCATTTTGTGAAAGAAAGGGTCGACCAATTGTCAATATTTTTGACACCTTTTCAAATTTATCCAATATTCTGAAATCGAAATCTGAAGGTTCATTACTTATATTTTTTGGTATAACTCTGCATATTGCTTCAAAACTCATTGTTGATTGTTCTAGTGGAACATTTACATTGATACCATCTGCAATCACTAATTTAGAATCACTTATAGTAAAATATGATTTAGATGATAAATCTTTAACTAAACTATTGTGAAATGAAAATTCACTAGATTCAACTTGTTCAGAATCAATATATCGTTGAACTAACATTGATGGACCATCTACTGAAATAATATAAAGAAAACCTTTTCTACGATATAAATTAATATTTGTATAAGATTTACTCACAACACCTTTAGATATACAAAAATTACTTGCAGCTTTTAATGTATTTACTGAAAACATTTTATAATCCCTCTTCAATAATTAATCAATATGATTTAATTATACAGAAAAATTTCTTACTGTCAAGAATTATCTTTAAAAATATTCTTAATATTCACCAAAATCACGTATACAAATATTATCCCGAAAATAGTAAACATTATCGATAGAAAATTATATAATAATTCCACGTTAATCCTTTGACATATGATGTATCATATTTTGCTCTGCTTCAATTTTATTGATAAATTGATTTAGATACTTAATACATAGCTCAATATCACTATCATCACTATTTGGATTAGCATCATAGATAAAATCTAAATCATTATCATATACTACAAATTTATCATGTGCCATAATAAACTCGGATAATCTATTAAATTTTTCTTCATACTCTGGTAAAAATTCCGCATCTGAGAAATTGCCATAATCACCGGAATATAGATCAAAATCATTCTCATCTATATTCTTAATAGTAGCGAATTTATCGCATTGAAACTCATTTTGAAATTCATTTAAAATACTTCTCGCAGTCTGCACATCAATCATTATTAATCTCCGATTTTTCGTAATCGATAAAATAATCCTTGCCAAACCATTTACCTATTATAACATTGCAATCCAACAAATCATCTCTTTCTTTTCTTTTCTTTGAAAAGAATCGAATTAATAAATTTTTCACAAAAGATGCTTCACATGTATTTCTACAAGCTTCTAAAAATTTCATACTCTCAAGAATTATTTAATAAATACTATTTAAGAAAACACACAAAATAAAAATCTAACATTACATATACAGTAAAAGATACCATCAATACAAGTATTGGTAGAATTGCAAATTTAGAAATTATTCCATCGGTTGATGATCTATCATTTACATATAAAACTAAAAAAGATGATACCACCATTAACATCAAATAAAATATAAAAGATGCTATAGCCCAAGAAATATCGCAATGCATTGATTTCTCCTATTAAATTTCATAATGCTGGAAAATTAATCAATTTGATCTTCGCCCACAACAATTTTAGGTTCTTTAAAAATTTTATTCAAATTCTTTTCAATATCTCCTAACAGTTCCCATTGTTTTTTAGTTAATGTTGGATTAGATTTCTGAAATTTTGACACCGAATCCTGCAATTCTATTAAAAATTTAACAACAACTTTCTTTTTCTTCGATTCTATTATTTTAAGTTTTTTTTCAAAATTGATTTTTCGAATATCTATCCATGAATCATTTAAACCGTCTGACATATACCGTCCAATATAAATAGAATTAATATCATATCATATATCAAGTCAACTAAAAAGTCAACATGAATCCTTGGACATATAAACAGAACATTATAGATTCGATTGATAAAATTCCACCAAATTCCATAGGATTTATTTACATTTTAACATACAAGAAAACCGGGCAAAAATATATCGGTAGAAAATTACTATATCAATCTAAAATAAAAACAATCAATAAAAAAAGAAAAAAAATTAAAGTAGAATCTGATTGGTTATCATATCACTCTTCTTCCCCTTCTATTAAAGACATAATCAACATAGAAAGTCCAAAAGTTTTTAATAGAGAAATTCTTCTCTTTTGTCAATCAAAAGGTGAATTATTATATGCGGAAGAATGTATGTTATACCATTATAATGCACTACTAACAGATAAATTCTTAAATGATAATATCAGAAGTAAAGTTTATCGCAACTGGGTAAAAAGAGAAGAATTTCAACATGATATTATAAATTTAAAGAAGATTGAATGAGATTCAAGGATCAAACTTTATCGATGTTGACTTTCTATCATGGGAGGGAATGATAGTCTCATCCAATCTTCTTAAGGATAATAGTTGCGAAGAACTATCAACCTATACACAGTATATCACAATCAATTCAAAATATCAAGTATTTTCTGAATAATTTGTTACCAATTTCATTCCATAATTGTTAATAGTTTTTGGAATATTTAATCCAGATTTAAGTATCAATTTATTTTTTTTAAAAGGTTCATAATTAACATGATGATGCCATCTACCATATCTGTAAACTAATCTTGATACATCTGGATGAACATCAACTAACATTTTAGATTTATTTAGTGTGCCTTCACGGTCATAAAATTCATCTGTATTGCCGCCCTTAACTGTCTGAGTTGCTACTTTTCCTTGTAAAAAAGCATTAAATTGAATAGTGCAATCACCGTCTTTTAATACATCTAATGATAGTATCGTATCCTCATTATAACGCGAACGCCAACGATGTTTACAATCATTCCTAATCAATAGACAAGAATATATTCTAGTATTTTTAACATAAGGTGGATAATAACTATTAGGCGCAACAAAAAATCTATATTGGAATCCCGCTACTGGAACATTCTCAAATCTGTCGACAAAATCTTCTGCCGCTTTAAAAATACATCCAGATTCTACCCTGATTCTCTGATTTAAATGTAGCCTATAAAAATCTTGAATATTATCATCCAACACCCAATGACTTTCTGTATTTAAACTGATCGCATGATCCCAACACCAATTTCTTGCTCTACCTGGGCCATCGCCATGATTACTAAAAGGCAATATCAATAATGTTGCAAAGTTTCTCAAATTAAAATTATCTAAAGCTAATTGATAATTTTCCAAATCTTGGGGTTCGATTGCAATATAATGTGGAACTTTCATCCTAGTCAAAGAACGAGATGTAAACATTGAATCTGATCTTTTCTTAGAAACTATATAAACAGGATAACTAGGATTTGTCATTTAAATAATTTTTCAACAACTAAAATTTTACTTTTAAGATATTCTAATATTTCCAATCGTTGTGATTCTGAAAAAATCTTATCAGTTTTTAACATACTCAGATCAACATTAAACGATTTTTCAACATCATCTATTATACAATCTTGATGTATAAATGGCAAACAATCATTTGATAACGATTCTATCAATCTATATATTGAGAATGAATTAGTATCATATGCCGGTAAAATCAATGTGTATTTTGATGCGCTTATAAAATTTAAATATTTATCTCTATCGACAAATGTATTAATATTATTAAATTTATTATTTGCTACAAAAAAATTCCTTTGAAACTTTTTAGAAAATAAATCTGCATACTCATAATATGACATTCTATCTGCTTCCATTACTGTCATACCAAAAACGAAATCTAAAGTTTTTTCTATTTGAAAAAACTTTTTTTTGAAATTTAAATAATATTGCATTGAATCTAATCGATGCATATTATATGCTGGCATATCATATCCATGATATAAAAAATAATTTGATTTTGGTTGATAATCTGGATGAAATAAACTTAAAGAATATTCTAATGGATCATAACAAATATCATGGATAGGAATACAATAATCAGTATGCGCTTTAAGTACCGCTAAAATATTTAGCAAATGTTTGCCAATACTTTCAAATCTTAACTGACCATTGTCTCTAGGAAAAACATAATTTCTATCAGTTCCACGCCTTAATTTAGAGGCACTAGAAAATATTCCACCGAAAATATAAAAAGCATCATATTTTTCTAAATCACAAACATTTAATTCATCATATACTTGAATCCAATTTTCTAGTTTTTTCACTCTGTTTTCATAAAAATTAGAAAATAAATTTATTTGCTCTCTAATTTTTATATTAGCAATATTTTCAATATACTTTTTACCAGAATCTGTAGTAGCATTAGTTAATAAATTAATTTTAGAATCTGTTGTATTTAAAATTCTAATTTGATTTATTAGATTTTTTGTTGGTTCGCTCGTTATGCCCCACGCACTATATATTAAACTATTCTTCAACTTCTATCCAACGTTTCAAAAAATTATCATCTTTTTCTAATTTAGGATACCATATACTTTTAGTCTTTTCTGTCAAATTTTGTTCGATCAATTTTGCAAAATTTTGATAATCATCTTCACTTCTAAAATTTAGAATAATTCTTCGATGAGGGGGTTTATCCTCTTGAACAAATTCTGGCATATTGATCCAGTATTTTTTCCATTCTTTATCAATGAATAATTCTTCCTTTTCAGTTTCAGATAAGTCCATAAAATCAGATATTTTTCTATCTGAGCTACTAACATCTAAACAACTATCATATTTGGTCGATTCTATCATTTTAATTTAATATTTGTTTTTAACAATTCTCGAAAACTTCTTGATCAATTTTTGTTGCTTCTGTCTAGCCAAAAGCATTGACGTTTTTCCAATACTATCGGTAAATAATTTACCATCTAAATGATCCAATTCATGGCAGAAAATCCTAGCTGTTAATCCAGAAAATTCTACTTGTTTAAGTTCACCTTGTTCCGTCAAAAATTCTACTTCAATTGTTTCGGGTCGTTCCTTGGATAAAAATAATGCAGGATATGAAAGACAACCTTCCTTATCTCTAATCATTTTATCAGAACATCGCAATATTTTAGGATTTATACAAACAAACTGAAAATTTTCTGAACCTAAAATAAACAATCTCAAATTAATATTGCATTGATTAGCTGCTAATCCCATGCCATTATATTTTTTCATCGTCACTTTTAACTGATCAATAATTTTTGATATTTTAGTATCTGGTAATTTTCCAGTGTATTCGGGTATACGTTGATTTAGAGATTCAAAACCTTCAGTATAAACTGTCAATGGTTCAATTAAATCATGTTTAATTATATTTTGCTCAGTATTAATTGTTAAAATTTCAGTCATTTATCATCTCTTTTAAAATAAAATATTATTCAATTTTCGAAAAACCATTCTGTTTAATAAATTTAATATTCTTTGAAAATTTATCAAGATAGTTCTCACCTTTTGGTGATATTATAAAAACAGTTGAATCTTTTAAATTGCCTATCAGATTCCAAAAACAATCAATACCATTCAAATCTAATGCACCATCAATGATTTCATCCATGACTAATAGATTTGTGTTAAATGATGATTTCAATAATGTTAGTTCTCGCCAAGAGAAAAGAATTGCTAAATTTATTTTTGATTTTTCGCCTTCTGAAAAATTATAATAACTAAACTCATCCCTATGTCTGGATTTAATAGTTTCCTTGAAAGTTTCATCAAAAGAAAAATCAACATAAAATTCAAGTAAACTCAAATATTTATTGATAGTTTTATTAATCAATGGTAAATATTGCTTAATGATTCTAGTTTTTATACCATTGTCCTTAAACATATTTGCGGCAGCTTCTAAATGATGCTTATCTAATACAAGATCGATTATTTTCGCATCAATAACATCTATCTGATTCTTAATATCAATTAAATCATTTTCGGTATTTTCAACTAATCGATTAGCATTATATAACGATTGCTTTTTATTTGCAATATTTTCTCTTTGTGTTTTATTAGTAGAACATAAAATATCAATTTCTCGAATTTGCATTTTCAATTCTTGAATTTTTGATGCAACATTATCCATTATTCTACTATTTTTATCAACTATAAAAATTTTATTATCTAGTTTAATAAGAGTATTATTTAACTCATTAATTTTTTCTGAAATTTCACTCTTTTTTTCATCTTTAATATTTGGTGAGATTTCCTGCATACAAGTTGGACAAGTATCATTATCACAAAAAAAACTTAATTCCATTTGAAGTTTCTTTAAACTACTTTCACCTCTAATTTTCATTTTATGGAGTTTCGCATATGATTCTTTGATTGACGCCGAATTTTTATGGATATCCTGATACTTTATCAATTGTTCATTTAGAGACTCTTTTTTCTCACTTAAACAAACAATATTGGAATTCAATACTGCTATTTCATTTTCACATTTTTCTATTTCATTTTTCTTATCTAACTTAGATTCTGTTAAATGTTTTTCAATAATATCATGTCTTTGTTCTAATAAATCTTTAGAATATTTCATTTCGAGAATAGAATCTTTATTTACTGATAACTTATTCCTGACTATTTCATTCATAGTCGAGAATATTTGAATATTCAATAAATCTTCTATAACACCTCTACGATCTGCTGCCGTCAATTGCATAAAAGGTGTAAAAGATGCCGAACCTAGAATTACAATCTGAGTAAACGATTTGTAATTTAGCTTGATAATATTTTTTTCGAGATACTCTTGATAATCCTTGATAGCGGCATCTTGATTCAATAATACATCATTACAATATATCTCAAAAATATTAGGTTTAATGCCACGAAGAATTCTATATGATTTATTACTAATTTCAAATTCAATCTCAGTTAAACACTCTCTCTGATTAATTGAATTTATTAGATTGCCCTTATTGATGTTTCTAAATGCTTTTCCATACAATGAAAAACATAGGGCATCCAACACGGTAGATTTTCCAAAAGAATTTTCTCCATACACCAATACATTATCATTAATATTCAAATCAATTGAATTCCAATAATTACCTGTACTTAAAAAATTCTTCCACCGTATACTTTTAAATACTAACTTCAATCCGTTACTCCAGTATTTAATGCCTCATTATATATTACATGAATCAAAGACTTGAACTTATTTTTGTCCAATTGTAATTCATTTTCATCTATAAAATGATTCAATATAGCCATAGTATCTTCAGTATCAGTTTCTTCTTGAAAATCATCCAATTCATTATGATTGTGGTTTTCAACAATATTCAATTTTAAAATACTTATTTTCTGAATTCGATCTAATACAGTATCAAATATATAAGGATTAGACTTATTATCAATTATTAATTTAACAAAATTATCTTTTAATTTCTCATAGTCGAATATTTTTGTCCAATATTCCATATCTTGAATCGTATCATCATACGTGACTTTTTGAAAAATTGTAAAAGGATTCAAATGAAAATCTAATTTTAATGAATCAATATCTAAAATATGAAATCCTCTATCATCTTCATAATCAGCCCATGTTAGTTGATATGGTGTACCAACATAATGAATGTTTTTCGAACTTGATTTATGATGGAAGTGTCCACTAATAGTCATCTTATAGTTCTTCACGAAACTAGAATCAAATTCACCATTCAGATGTGGTATTCCACGATACATGCAAAAATTATTTAACTCAAAATGTCCCACGCATATATCAGATTTGCTATTTTTTATGGATTCAACTATTTCATCATGATTTTCGTCGCATATCCAAGGTACAAAATCAATACTCAACCCACCAATCTTAATAGTATTGAACCTGTTATGAATAGTAATATTTGAATAATCTCGAAATAATAAATCAGGGGAGTTAACCGATACTGTATTTTTATTAAAGATGTCATGATTACCTATAATTGTATGTAATTGAATATCGTTATTTAAAAGTCTATCAAAGAAGTAGTCTCTAACTAATTTCAACGAATTGATATTAATAAATCTACGATTATCAAATAAATCACCTGTTTGAATAACGGTATGAATATCATTCTCGATTAGATATTCAATAAAAAAATCATAGAATCTTTTATAATATGAATGAAATGATGTATCACCATTTCTAATGCCAAAATGAGTATCACCTAAAATTGCTATCTTCATTTGATAATAGTAAAATCAGTTGACTTAATTTTAACGTCATATACTAAAATTTCCTTTTCTTTTTTCATCGAATCAATATTCATTTCATCAAAACCCATTTTCAATAGTTTATCTTCACCGTAGAAAAGAAAATATTTATATATGTCAAAAACAACGCTAGGAAATTTCTTTCTAATTAATATTTTAATCTTATTATCTGTTCGATCATTGAACTTGAATGATGAATCATTTAAGAACTGTATTGCTACAGATTGACTTTCAGAAAATGATACTGCACCATGTAACTTAACAAATCCAGTTTTAAAATTGAACAATTCTGGAACACCAAATAGTCCCTTATACAAATATTTTGGATTTTTTCTAAAATATTCTGGAATTTTATTTCTATTCAAATAAATCCAATTGGAATCTTTTGGATTAGATTTGAATAACCAAGCATCTAAATGTTCAACAAATTCCTTAGATTCAATAAAATCACTCAAAAAATTTCTCCAATTTTGATTGTTTCTTATTTAATTTTTTACGAATCTCATTTTCTTCGTAAATCCTAATAAAATTTGAGATATTATCATATTGATCATACTGGTGTTCGACATCAGAATCTTCATATAATCCTTCCTCATCCATTATACCAGAATTTTCAATATACTTATATTTTTGATATAGTCTCTTTCTTTCCTTTTCAATTCTGCGCCAAAATGCCCTATGTATTATCATAGTAAAATAACTAAACGGATTACTTGATGTTTCGGCTTTGAAGGAATTGATATATTGAATGCAATTCAATATCGCATCGGAAACCATATCTTCCCGAACTTGAATGGGATAATTAGAGTAATCAGCTTTTTTAATTATATTATTAACTAATAATAAAAAAGCTTTACCTAGATAATTGGAAATCGTAGGTGCATCTAGTCCAGCATCTTTGGCTAAGTTACATTTATTTTTATGTTCAATTAATTCTTTTAAAAAGAAATCATTATCCAAATAATGGTTATTTGCCACTTTTCTACCTATTAATTTGAATTAGATAGTATATATTAATTGAAATGATATGTCAACTAAACAATTTAATAATAAATCGTCAATTGAATACCCTCTTTTTATTTCATATAGAAAATTAATTAATATTCAATAAATTATATATATTTATTCATATTTTTACAAAGAAAAACATACTATTTTTTCTTTGTAATTCGACAATACTCTATCTGATATAAATCTAATTTTATTGTATCTTTTTTACAACAATCTAGTAAAAATAAAGTTGACTTTTGTCTCAAAATATGTTATCATAAAACCTATAGTTAGATTGATTATATAAAACATAATCTGCACAATTACTCTTTTTTCTTTAAAATCACATTATATTAGTATAAATCAAGTCTTTATTTAAAGTGTATACTTAAATGATTTATTCTTTAGTCACTACGTTCCTAAAGAAACGGCGTAATACGCCGCATTTACGAAGTAAATACAGATATTAATTTATATACTGATTATTTGCAACTAATATTCTACAATTAAATCTTTAGTCACTACGTTCCTAAAGATTGCGCTCCACGCAACTTTTCTCTTTAAGTCTTTACTCAATGTAGAATTCTTTTATTAGAATCTATATCTTCAGTATATTCTTCATCTTCAATTATAGAATGTTTACTACAAGCTGATATATAAAATTCAATTACATCATCAGTAGGTTCTAACATAATTAAATCATTTATTTTTAAAATAACTTCATTCTTTTTTAATAGAACTGCTGGTAGCCACGCTAAAAGCATCATTACCGGTTCTTTTTCTCTCATTTCAATACCTATAATTAATGGATCAATTAATTTAATCTCAAATCCATTAATTTCTTCATATTTGGAAATAACATCAATATTATCTTTCATTCTAAAAATTTTTACATTATGCTCTTGCATCATTTCCCTAAGTTTATTTTGTAAATCTTGTATTCAAATTTTTCTTTATCGTAGATACTTAATCGATCATTTAAGTGTTTAAGTGTAAAATTTACATGCTTATCTATTCTCAAATCATCAGCAATATCATATAATGTTGCTTGTTTTTTATTTATATGTAGTCGTAAACCTCTACCTATACTCTGTATTACTTTCACTTGAGATTTGTATGAACTTGCAAATATAATATTAGAAATATTGGGGGCATTTACACCCGTTGAAAATGTTCCATAGCTCGCTAAAATAATTGCATTATTTTCAACTTCAAGTATTTTTCTAATATCTTCTCGCTCTTTTACTTCTACTCCACCATGAATAAAATATACTTTTTTTGAATTGGACTTTAATAATTCATTTAATACTTTTCCATGTTTCTCGATCAATGTAAATAGTATTAGTGTATTTCCTTTTAGCGAATCTGCTAGATTTTTAATAAAATTATTTCTTACATTATTAGATGCCAAATATTGAATCTCATCACTAAAAGACCACTTTTTGACAGCTTTATCTATATTATGGTGTTTAAGTAATAAACATTTAATATCTAAAGGCGATAACTGTCCTTTATTCATTAAATCAATCGTAGATGTTGCTTTAAAAATATTTCCAAATAAACCTACAAGAACTAATTCATTGGTTTTACTATCATCTAATGATCCTGTTGCACCTATCTTATATCTTGCGTTAATACAAGCATTTAATATATTAGTAAGCGATGTTGCGGAACATAAATGACATTCATCTGCTATAACTGCTTGAAATTGTTTAAAATATTCTGGATCATTATTATATATACTTTGCCATGTCGATATAAATATTTTTTTAGATGAGTGTTTTGATATTCCAGAATATATACGATGGCAGTATTTATCGGAATCAAATCCATATTGTTCAAAATCATCATACATTTGATGAACTAAAGATACATTAGGTACTAGTATTAAAATTCTATCAACATCATTTATTATGGAGTTGATACAAGAATATATAGAAAGAGATTTGCCCGAACCTGTTGGTGATATGAGTAGCATTTTCTCAAATTTGAGAAAATGTTTTAATGAATTTATTTGATAATCTCTAAGTTTAAACTTATCAAATAAATTTATATTTTTTATTATATCAAGCAATTCATCATCCACTATTTCATTTTTTATATGTAGATTTTTATCAATTGATATTTCATAATCATTAGATTTGCAAAATTGAATTAATTTAGATAGTAAACCTATATACAATATTCTATTTTTAAGATCGAATAATCGTAGTTTACCATCCCACATTTTAGCTTTAACTTTAGGATGAAATTGGAAATTTTTAATATAGAATGAGAAAAATTCATTCAATTCCATAGCGATGGATCTATCACACTCTATTTTAAGATATACTTCGTTTAATTTATTGCAGATTATATCAGCGGGCAATTAGACACCTTGAATGAATTTTTCATAATCAATAAAAGCTTTTAGTTGATATGTTCTACTATTCAATTCTTTCAATATTGCTGTACAAACATCAATTATTTCCTCATATATAATCTTAGTCTCAGTAATTTTAGTTAAATCATCATCTGATTCCATATATGTTGATATATCTGATTTAAGTACATAAGGAAATTGGTTCCAGCCATATTTTTTTAATGTCGTTTCATCCATTTTTCCTGAGTAATATTCCCATTTAATTCGTTTCAATTTGGCATATTCTATTTCCAATCTTTTAAGTGCAACTTTATGATTTGATAATATATTCAAATATTTACCGTGTAATACAGGAATATTCAATAATTCTCTGCCGGGTTCAGTGATATTTATTTTTGAATCTTTTTTCCATGTTTCTAAAAGTGAATCTAACTCAGTTTGTTTTTCCATAATGTTTTATAATATAGTTGTTTTGAAATATGCATATCGAATTGATACGTCTGAAGTGATGGGATTATTAGGATCATCCGTAGCAGATATAAGAAAATTTGATAATGATGTAGGATAGCAATCTTTATAATCAAATCTTACTATTGGATTATTTGATGATGTCAATATCGTTATTGACATGTCAGAATATTGTGGAAATCGGTCTTTAGTTGTTCCTACCTTATTTCGATATTGTGTTGGTAGTGTATTATAGTCTGAAAAATCTGTTGGAAAAGTCATGCCGAAAATCCAATCATACACTTCTAGCCATGCTGTTAATTCTTCATCCACAAGAAATGTAATATTTAAAATATCAAATATCGCTTTCTCTCCTGGTGGGTAGATGTCAACAAATGGTGTAGGAAAGAATGATTCTGACATTGCAATTCCAGGTACTGCCAGCGATTGTGTAAAATATTGAATATTAGGTAATCTAGGACAACTAATTTGAAACTTATTAGGATGTAATAGATTAGGATTAGATGGTGTTCTAGTTAAAACTGTCATGATTTTTTGATAAATCGATTGTAATATTAATATTTATGATAGCGTGCTAAAATAATTCTTGACATTGATTTGAACATATATTACAATTTTGTCTGTTGAGTGAGAATATTTGATTTCCCATGACTAAGAGTATTTTGATATATTCTTACAACTAATGGTTAGGTTGTTCTTTGTTTCATTTTACCATCAAAATACTCTTAGTCATGGGAAATCTATATCCAATAAGATTTGGATATAGTCGCGGTTTCTCCGATGCGTATTCGGAGAATTTGATTTAATTTAATATGGATAAAATATGAGTGATTATATCAAAGTTCCAAAAATCGAATTGGAGAAATTGGAAAGTTCTCGTAAAAAACTATATGATTTTTGTGAAAAATATTGTGATATCAATTCTATTGAATATTCAATCAATCTATTGAATATAACTGAGCAAATATGGAAAGTTGCTAATACAAAAAATTGGTATCATTTTGATGCAACTGATCCTCTAATAGAAACATCAAATAATACTGTTAGGGAAATTGAAGTCAAATTTAAGGTAAATATTTTTGATGATAATGAAATTAAAAATAGTGATATATTTGAATTAATTGTTGAAAATGTTCCTAGTTTCGTATATCGAGATGATCCAAATGATTATTATGAGATAGTAGAAATAACATTGGAATAAAATAACATGTTATACAACTAAAGATTGTGTATTTGTATGATAAATTCGCGCTGGTAACTCACCTGGTCGAGAGTGTTCCCCTCATAAGGGAAGAGGCGGGGTTCAAGTCCCTGACGGCGCACCAAATTTTGAATTGAATTGAATTGAATTGAAAGGAGTATTATAATGGAAACAACTGAAAATACTGAATTTGAGTCTGGCCATTTCAAAATAGCCAAATTTTCTAATGGAAAATTTGGAATATATGATTCTAAAAATAAAGGATTTGTAGATAACACAATGAGCAATGTCTGGATTATACCAGAATACCAAGAACGCTATTGCCAATTTAAAAATATTAACGATGCGATTAACCATCTTAAAAAGATTACAGTCAAACATCACATAAATTTTAATTTTAATTTTATGTCAAAAGATGAAATATTAGCTGAACAAGAACTAGAGAAAAATATTTTTCAAAAATTTCTCAAATTGTTTAAATGATAATACTAATATGTCAGTAATCTACAATCTACAAAATACAAGATAACCCCTATTGATGTTAATAATATCGTGGTTCATAGATATAATCTTGATACTAGATCACATAACAATACATGATGTTTTATTCGAAAATAAAAAATTATAATTTTAAATTTGATATGACATTATGATCATAAATCAGCCGCCTGGAAACTGGAACATGTTATGTTCACAAACTTTGTGTCCGAAAGCTGGCACTTGTTATCGAGTCAAAGCTAGTTCACAAGACTTGTCTAGTAGAATTGCTTTTCCATACACAATTTCGGAGCGAGGTGTTGATTGCGTCTTTTATATTCCACTTTATACAACAATCGTATCGGTAACTGATTCAACTACTCACCCATTAAAAAATAAATTGGAATAAACTAATATTCCAACGTACAACCCAACCAGCATTGAAAAATATGCTTTTTAGAGAGATTATTATATGACAATTTCTGCACAAATAATAGCTGATAGCGTGGCTAATAACATTCGTATAACAACATTGGAGTTAGAATATCCGCGATTTATTCATGCGGAGTGTAAAACTCATAGATTACTTAGCATGGATGATGAGAACTACGATGTAGTGCTGAAGCAATCCATAGATTTTATGGATGATCCTATGTTAAGTAGAAACGCATCTAGCAGTCGAGCTATTCCCGTTAAAAAAATGTTAGATCAAATAAAAGAGAATCCAGCAATGCCAATTCACTGGGGTATAAATCAACCAGGAATGCAAGCTGATAATGAATATTCAGATAGAAGTGTGCCTGAAAGTTTATGGAAGTCTGCTGCGAAGGATGCTGTATTTTGGACAAAGCGATTTAATGATATTAACATACATAAACAAGTATCGAATCGACTACTAGATACATTTCAACATATTAAGGTTATTGTTACTGCGACAGAATGGGATAATTTCTTTACGTTACGTTTAGATTCAGCCGCTCAACCAGAAATGCGGGAGCTGGCTAGAGTTATGAAAGAAGCTATGGATAATAGTGTACCAAGGGAATTGGGAGTAGGGGAATGGCATCTCCCTTATGTTGAGTTTAAGGATTTTACTGATCCAATTTTTGGTAATGAATATCTACCTATTGGTAAAATAAATAATGATTTAAACGGAGTTTTATCTACAACTCAAGCTATTAAATGTTCGGCTGCGAGGTGCGCTCGCGTATCATATCTAACTCATGATAATAGTAGCCCAGTTATTGATAGTGATATAGCTTTAGCCGATAAATTATTAAACGCTAGACATATGTCTCCTATGGAGCATCAAGCAACTCCCATGAAGCATGTAGCTGGTTATCAAGATTATGAGGATGGTATAACTCATACTGATAGATATGCAAACAGATGGAGTGGTAATTTTAGAGGTTGGGTTCAGTATAGACAAACATTATGAATAAACTAATACAAAATATTAATCAATTTTTACCAGATGGTTATTTTTGCAAAAAAGAAAATTATAGCATTATTATAGTGAATGAATCTGATAAGATTATAATGCGATTTACTATAGAATTGATTGAAGATGTGGGAGCGAATGCTACCAAATTTATATTATCTAAATTTGAGGAATGGTATGAAAATAACTCCAATTAAGTATGCGATTCATAAAGAAAATGAATCACCTATATTTGGTGAACATAATACATATATTTACATTTCAGATGAGGGTGCTGGAACTTTCTTATGCATTTCACAAGAAAATTTATCCACGAATGATAGTGGAGCAATCAACTTAGATTGGAATGAATTTGATTTTTTAGTGAAAAGTATTAAAAAATTAAGAAAAATACATGAATATCCAGTTAAAGTACATCCTATTCTATTATAACATATTGATTAGATTGTATAATATATAATTTCCCTAATATAAATGATAATTAAAATAATGAAAGACATACTTATATATCAAAACGAGTGTAATTATTTTAATATTTTTGTAACTCTTTGTTTTTATTGAATATTGTTAAATGTTTAAGAAAATTGTTAGTTATTGATTATAAACGATAAAATGTTATTTTGATATATTGTATTATAATAGATACATCGAAGTAAAGAATATGTAAATAATTGAAAAAAGTTACTAATAAACGCTTGCCAAATAAAAATTGATATGTATAATGTGAAGCATGATTTGATTTCTTTTAGTTAGAAACTATTGCGGGGAAGTGTAATGGTGCATATCAGTCTCATAAACTGAAGGACAGGTTCGATTCCTGCGACCGCAACCACATTTTAATAATGTTAATAATGTTAATACTGGCATCAATATAATTTATATTGATACGCGCAAAATGATAATTATTTGAAAGTATATGAGTTGATATATGGCAACTAAACGAGAAAAATGGGAGCATCAACAAAAATCGTTCAAAACAGCACCTCATATTTTTAGCAAAAAATAGTGAGTTGGATGTATTGTTCTGGTTGTGGATTAGTTGCATTAAATAATGAAGCGACTAGAAAAAGAATGGCCAAACCATGTGAGTCTATGGAAATTAAATGAATACTAGATTGCAAACTGATAGAGTAAAACTGCAAAATCTTAAACATAACGAAAATTGTGTAATAAATTGGATTGAAGAAGGTGGGTGTGAAGTATATCGCATATGGGATGTGTTTGTTGTTTTTACGGTGCCGCAATATGGTGGTGAACCAATGTATGAGGATACATATCATGTATCTCAAATAGATACATTGCTAGATTTTGCGTATAGCATTACTTAAAATTATTGGAATTATTATGTTAACATTCACTAAAATAAATGATGTTCATTACGATATTATTGATGATGATCTTAATAATATCTGTGTTGGACAATTGTGTTTGTGGCCAGATGGTTGGTGGTTTAATCCTAATTGTGAATATGTGTATGATTGGAAAGATTTACTTGATATTAGTAATAAATTAAAAGAATTGAATAATGCGTAAATTTCAAGGCATATCTGAATTTTCAATTAATGAAATAAAAGATTGGAAACACCAAACAAATAAACAAAATGTTTGGGTTTATGCTAGACCATTAGGAAATAAATCTCTATTATATAGATTGAAATGTGCCTGGAAAGTTTTTAAATGTGAATATGACATTATTACATGGGACTGTAATCAATAAATATATTGTTAATTTTATTTTGGTATAAATTAATTAAATTAAAGAATCGTATTAGTAAAAATGAATATAATAGAAAAGAAAGATACTGAAATTATTGATAAATTGTATCTTGAATTATCTCAATTTACAAATGCCCAAAATGAAAGAGATATTCAATTAAATACTTTATTAATGCAAGTTTCTCATAAATTTCCAGATGAGACTAGGTATCAAACTGCGTTAAGGTATGTTAGTGAAACAGAAAAACGATCCGATATTATTCAACGTATCGTAAATACCGAAATCGATCAAATAATTGAGATATTTAATAGTTATCCTACTAATACCGGTAACATGTCATATGATTCCTTGGTATCAAATATTTTAATAGATATTAAAGAAAGAATATTAACAAGAAAAGATCGATATGGTTGTGTTGATGTTGTTAAATGTTGATTCTTAATTATTGTATTTAAAAATCCAAGTTTTCTTTCCACAGTCCCAGATTCTATCAAATCCCAATTCTAATGCTCTTTCATATTCTGTTTGATTTTCACTTGCTTTCATTTTAGTTTTAGACATTGATTGTTTTGGTATTCTAATACTATTATTTCCTGGAATTACATATGAATAATCTTTAGGTAGATTTTTATACAATTTAAAACCAAGTCTATCATATAAATTACCCTCGGTCCAGCGATTATCAGACCATGTTTTAATATCACACTTGAAATAATCAATGGCATGTTTGAATAATCTTTTAGCGCCTCCTAATATGGAATGATTGGATTTTACACAATATCGACTTAGGACTATTTCTGATTCGTTTCTTGGGTGTCTGGAAAAAGTCATACAAGAAATGATAGAACCATTTTTATCCAGTAACATGAAATGTTTTAAAATACTCAAAATTGAAGGTACTTCTTGAATATGATGATTTTCTATAAATTTTAATGCATCTATATGTCGATGTTCAACAATTTCTAATTTCAGATCTCTAGCATATAGTCTAATATCATTTTTATTCAATGCCGAGCGAATAAATGACTTAACTTGAGATTGTCTATGGCGCCATTCATCTTCGAAGATAGTGAATAATCTAATATCATTTTCTTTGCATAATCGATATTTTCTTTCATGTAAATTCTTACCTTTCCTTCCCTCCGTATGCCAATATAATCCATTGAATTCCATTGCTACTTTGATATTTGGATTATATCCATCAAGTTCTATTCCGAATATTTTAGTATTTTGAAATCCTGGTTCCAATTCATTTAGAAAATCTAAAACTTCCAATTCCGCTTTGGATATACTTCCTATTGGATGATATCGAACCCCATATTTTGCAATGAATGTATTAGCAATCTTTTGTTTAGCTTCATCGGTTGCAAAATATACTTCATTTCCATAACGTTCAAGCATAATTTTTCGCGTCTTAGGCAACACTTTATTTTTAATATTTACAGCATGTTCTAATAATTCAATATTATGATGTTTGAACCATTTTCTAACAGTAACATTGGATGATTCGAATTTCTTTGAAATATCTAATATTGTTAGATTTTGATTTTCATATAACTCGATTAGCACTTCTTTAGATGGAATTTCATGTTTTCTTCTAGTGTTACTCGTTTTTCTACCATCATATTCTATGTCGAATGATTTCAGCAATCTTCTAAATTGGGTTGGTTTTAATTTTAGTTTCTCAAGTAATTTTGTTTTACTTGTATATGTTTTTACTAAAAATTCTAAATTTTCTTTGGTCAATTCAATGTTCGAATTAATATTATTATAATTAATAGTTGAAATTTCGGGACATGAATGTTTCTTTGGTTTAATAATATCGTGGATTTTTAGCCATTTATTGATTACTGTTTCGGAACAATTTAGTTCTTTAGCAATCTGGCATTTTGCTTTTTTCTGGTCTATGAATTGATCAATCAGCCAATCTTTATTGGATAATATTTTGTTATATTCTTTATTTTGACTTCTATATTTCTTAGAACATGCATCTGAACAATACTGTGTATAGCCCTTTTCTGGATATGCTTTATCTAAATGGGTATGTTGTCCACATGGACATAAAGGAATTTCTTGACTTTGATTAGTTGTTTCTGTATAAATATTCATGCTGACATCTCTGGTAATGTTAGAACTCTCGGATATTCCTGTATCGTGGAGAGTATCTATAAATGAAAAAAGGGAAGCAATTGCTTCCCTTTTATTATAACATAATTAAATATTAATGTTATAAAAGATTGGTTATTTTAAATGCACGATAATAGTTATTCGTCAATACATTCAATCCACCTAGACCTTGAGTAGTTCCTTCAGCGAATGGATTAGCAACTAGCCCATAGCGCGTTTTGAAACCGATTTTTGGTTGGAAGTTATTAGTATCAACTGCACGTACCATTTGTAATGGAACATATGGACAATAGAAAAGTCCAGCATCATACGCATTAGTACCTTTATATCCAACTACTGCAAATTCTCTAGTAGAAGATACTGCGGCATATGGATCAATATAAACTTTGATACGACCAAACATCGTACCAGCAAAGGTATTACCAGTATCATCAACGTTCAAATTAACTTGCCCTTGAAGTGCTGAATTATAATCCAATAAACCCGCCATTGCCAACGCACTAGCAACATCAGATGTACAGATCATAATATTGCCTTTACCACGACGAGTCGTTTTAGCAATAGTATTACATTCGCGCTCAATTTGGAATGCCAAACCTTTTACTTTTTCTACCAGCCAACGACCATTAGAATCAGTATCCAAATCAAACTGACCGGCAGTAGTAGTACCTACTTGACAACCAGTTTTTGCAGTACCATAAATCGTGCGAACAACTTCACGATTAATTTCTGATAGAATTTCACTAGAAAGAATATTAGCCAATTCCGTTTCAGCATCCAATCCATGAACTGCTTTCAAGTCTTGTGCAAGTTCAATTGAATATTCTGCTTTCAATGCACGAGTTTTAGCAGTAACAGCTACTTTCTCAATAGAGAATGCCATTTCTTGGAAAGTCAAATCTTCGGCAGTAGCAGTAGCCATTGCGGTACAAGCGGCTGCATTAGCAACAAACGTATTGGCAGCGGCAGAACCAACTGTCAATGATTGTTGCGCACCTGCGATACCAGCAAAACCGGTATTAGCTTCGTTATAGAATGCCTCAGTTGCGCCCGCTGTGATATTAGCAGTGGTATAGCTTGAACGCATTGCAAAAATCAGTCCGGTAGGACCTGTCATTGGCTGAACGCCGCAAATATCATAAGCGATCAAATTAGGCAATGAACGACGAACTAAACTGATAAGAATAGGATCAAAACCGGCAACTGGACCACCTGAAGCTGCGGAACCACCGTATCCACCAGTACCGGCGGCATTGGCAGGAGTCGCTTCAAACAACATTTGACCAGATTTTTGCATTTCAACTGCTTGATTTTCTAAAATAACCGCAGTTACCGCTTTACGATATGGGTCTTTAATCGCAGGCAAATCAGGATTATCTAATACTGATTCCCATTTGCTTTGTAAGTTTTCTGAAAGATACATTATTACTCCTTGTTTAAATTATTAGATTTTTGTGCGAGAAATTGCATTAGCAACTTGCGCGACGAATGGATCAACATATTTCTGTTTACCATCGTCTTGAATTGCTTCATGGAGATGGTTAGTTTCTACTTTTTTAACTCCAGTCGGAAAATAGTTTTCCCGAATCGTCTCTAGCTTTTGTTCATAATCTTCCTCTGTGGAAAATTGCACACTCTCTGCAAGTGTTTTGATTTTTTCAGCTTGAGTAGAAGTTAGTCCTTCACATACATCCCTCATAATTAAATCTTTCTTGGATTCAATCAGTGATTTTTTAAACGTGATACCACGCTCAATTTCTTCATTTAATTGATCTTCCAGGGATTCGACTTTGGCAGCCAATTCTTCGACCAAATCAACTTTTTCAGTTGGCACGTCGATATAATGTTCTGCGAAAAGATTTCTTAAACCTGAGATGAAATCTTCGGTTAATTCTGATCTAAGACCAGTCTCAATAGCGATTTCATTTTCTTCTAGCCATTGTTCGACTACATAGTTCAGATAATCGTCGATTTTTTCCGATAGTTCTTCATTGATATTAGTAACAGCATCTTCCAAAGCTTCTGCATATTGTGATTCCAATTCTTCTTCAATCTGAGATACGCGATCTAATACCCTTGCTTCGAAAATCGTAGTTACTTTATCTTTGAATTCTTCTGAAAGATTTTCATTAGCAAAAATAGCATTGATATCTTCTTTGAAAATTTCAGATGAATCGTTTTCCGCATCTTCATTCGTTAATTTATCAACGGTTTTTGAAGATGCTGCTGAAGGATGGGTCGTAGGCGCAGTTGCTTTTTTAGCTGCCTTGGTCGCATCAATTTTTTCCGAATCATCCAATGGATTAGCATCGGTGTTTTTTGGACCACCTAAGTCTACTATTTCTGCGTCTAATTTTTGCATAGGTGCCGCAGGAGCATTCTTTTTGCTTTGATTGAGAATATCTGCTGCTGCTTCCATTAATTTATCACTTGCCATTTGAATCTCCTTGTGTTATATTCTTATTTATAATATGGGGAATTTTACTCTTATATTTTAATAGTTTAAATTTTTTTACGAGTAATACCATCTAAATACCACTCGAATAGCTTTGCCGCAGTATTTTCTATTTGTTTTTTTGTAAATGATTTAGATGTTTCATATAATTTTTCAACATCTTGCTCTATATATGTTCCTTTTGCCATATCATACCAAAATTCTTTACCTTCCATAATTCCTTGAACATATACTTCTGCGCTAGGATCATGAACTAAGTCCGCTGCTGTGGACAATCTAAGATCATCTTGAACTAAGTTGTATCCTTCTTTAGTCAAAGCAATTGATCCCATTGCTCTTGAAGAAACACCTAAACTTACACCACCATCTATTAAATTTTTTGCTATCAAACCACAAGGTGTATCCAATATCAATGCTTTACCATAAAAAGTATTATTATCTTCTTTTAATGATATAATACGATGGGAAGCTCTATCCAGATTTATTTGGGGTGAACTCGGATGGGCAAGTTCGCCTAATGCTCGATTTTTATTTATATATTCTTCTGTATATCTTTGGACTTCTCTTCTAAGAGTGTCCATTTTATACATTCGATTATTTCTATTAACTTTTTCAGCTACTAGAAAAGTTCCTTCAATATATAAACGCTTTTTACCATCTTCTGTTTTTTCAGTTATGAATTTAGCGTCATCAATATTTTCGGTGATTAGTTTCATTTTACAATCCTACCAACGCTGGTGAATATGTTGCTTCTTTGGACATAACCAATATCAATGTGCCATCTGTTCCTGAATTAGTAACATAAATATTGGAACTTGCATTAGTTGTTATAGGAATATCATAGTCTACCAGTGGTAAATTAGCATTTTGATATAAATCTAAAATAACATTACCAGTTGCATTATCGCCTCGATAGATTTTCCAATAACCACTACCAGTCGCAAATGCCATTGCTATACTAGCCGCAGATACTATCTCAGTTGTAGTATTAACTGACAAATGAGTTAAATTAATAGTAGTGGCAGTATTACCGGTAATTCGTATCGTGCTTTTTGAACGTAATGTATTTTTTATTTCTAACATTTCTATAATCCATTAAAATTCTTTTTGAGATTTTGTTTTTTAGTTCTCAACTTAGATTCAACTATATTGTGTAATTTAGTATTGATTAAAGTGTTATTTTCCAATAATCTATTATTTATGATATTGTAGATTACTGATTTATCTATGTTAGATGAATTTATATTATCCATTTTATTAAATTCCTAGTGATGATCGGCGCCGCATTGACATTTTTCTTTTTAGTAATGTTCTTCTTAATTTTGCTCGGCGTGAAGTTTTCCATGATCGTTTCAATAATCTTGCTTTTTTCATTCTTTCAAATGCTGGTATTCGTTTAACAGTTGAACCAGAAATTCTATAGCCTTTTATACCAGATTTTTTGACGTTTCTCTGAACAACTATTTTTCCTTTAGCATTTCTTCGAATACGTCTACGGATTTTAGTCACTCGACCCATCTTAACTATATTTGCGTTTTTACCGGATTCTGATATAATGTTTGATAATTCATTAAAGTTGTCTGACATATTTGAAGCAACATAGATTTTGGCTTCATCCAATCTATGTTGTGCTATTTCATTCAATCGAAATTTAATTTGTTCCTGGAATTCTATTATTTTACTATTTATAATAGTGTTGATAATAAATTCTTGAATACTATTCATTTTATTTAATCGTAGTATGTTTAAAAGCAAATTCGGATGCTTTAGCAAAATGAGACGGTGATTTATGGACCAAATCTCTTAATTTTTCGGCAGCATCTGGATTTAAAGCTTTATGCAATGCTACTATTGCCGATGCAGTCATTCCATCAACTTTTCTAGTTGAACCATCAGCAAATTTAACTCTTTGAGCTTGTTTTTCATTATGAATTTTATGCAGTATATCCATTACAGCTTCTTCAATTTGTTCAATTTCTTCCGTTTGAATTGCTGGATTAGAAATATCAGGACCATAAGGAACTGAAAAATGCTTATCAAGTTTCGCGTTATAATAGAGTGCAACCTTAGTATTATTAAGATAATATCTAATAGCTTCTCGTTTTAATACTAGAACAAATGGTG